>Ga0076930_100887_pt1 | contig 17188 bp, 16 predicted proteins | sample HotLakConsoUCCRE_FD_71149 | JGI IMG/M metagenome (GOLD analysis project Ga0076930, IMG submission 71149) | Hypersaline microbial mat communities from Hot Lake, Washington, USA - Hot Lake Consortium UCC-RE (version 3) (version 3) ...
GCCCCGCAGATCGCGACCGACCCGCCGGTCAGGAGCGCGAAGCGCCATTTTCGGCCGAGAAGCGGCGCAACGACGAAGCCCGAAGCGATGGTCAGCGCGATGAGTGCGACGATGGACGCCGCTCCCTCGAGGCCCACCTGGGCGAGATCCTCGAAGACGATGCGGATGCCGAGAAGACCGACCCCGAGGCGCAGGACGAATCTCGCGGCGAAATCGACGCCGGCGCGGCAGGAGGTCTCCACATGGAGGAAGTTGAACGCCATCCCGAGCAGGAGCGCGAAGAGCATCACCGGTGCGGCGTAATGGGCGCCGAGAAAGCTCGCCGCCGCCGCGACGGTGACGCTCAGGAGAAGGCCGGGCAACAGGGGAACCGCGCCGGCGCGAAGACGGGAAAGCGAAGACATCGTGCCCCCGTATGTCAGGGAAATGGGCGCAGGCAAGGCCCGCGCCCATGTTTTGAGTGCAGAAGTCCGGTCAGGCCGAACGGTAGAGCTTTGTCATCGAGAACTCGCGGTGCCCCAGCGCCTCGGCGGCGGTGTGGCGGCCGTTCGCGGTGCGCCTGATCATCTCGATCAGCGCGTCGCCCGCCTGGTCGATGGTCATGTCGCGCCTGAGAACGCCGGTCACGTCGACGTCGATATGCTCGGACATGGTGCGCAGGGTGCGCGGGTTGCCCGAGATCTTGATGACCGGCACGATCGGGTTGCCGACCACGTTGCCCTGCCCGGTCGGGAAGGTGTGGATCACGTAGCCGCCCGCCGCCATCAGCGTCACGCATTCCGCCGCTGCCGAGGAGCTGTCCATGAAGTAGAGCCCAGGCCCCTTGGCCGGCGCTTCTGCGGGCTCCAGCACGTCGATATAGGTCGAGGTGCGGCCGATCTTCTCGAGGTTGCCCAGCGCCTTTTCCTCGATGGTCGTGAGACCGCCGAGAATGTTGCCCTTGGTGGGCTGGCTGTCGGAAAGGTCGGAGGTCTTGAAGGGCTCGATCACCTCGTCCTGGTAGGCCTGGAACGTCGCCATGAACTTCGCGGCCGCTTCGGGGTTCGCCGCGCGCTTCTCGCAGATGTGCTCGGCCCCGGTGATCTCCGAGGTCTCCCCGAAGCAGCCGTAGAGCCCGTGCGGCAGGAGCTTGTCGTACATGTTGCCGACCGTGGGGCAGGACGAGAGGCCGGTGGTCGTGTCGCTCTCGCCGCATTTGGTCGAGACCCAGAGATCGGTGATCGGGCAGTCTTCCTTCTGAAGCTCGGTCGCCCAGTGGACGTATTCCTTCGCCTTCCAGCTCGCCTTGCGGATCGTCTCGAAATCGCCGTTCTGCTCGATCCAGAAACCCTCGACGGGTTTGCCGGTCTTGGCGATGCCGTCGACGATGAGATGTCGTCGACCGGCAGGATCAGCACGTGGTTGCGCACGCCCACGCGGCCGTTCTCGCGCCGCCAGGCCTTCACCGTCTCTTGTGTGAAATCGAAAGCCATTCTCGTGATCTCCCTACCAGCGCTTGGTTTTCAGATTGTGGGTGTGGACATGCCCGCCGGTCTCGGCCGGGCCCACCATCTTGCCGATGTCCTCGCCGTACTTGATGACGGTGTCGCCCTCGGAAAGGTCCTTGAGCGCGACCTTGTGGCCGATCGGAATGTCGGCCTTCGCGGTCAGGCGGAAATCGGAATTGTCCTCGGTGCAGACGCAGAGCATGTCGGTGCCCGCCGTCAGCCCCTCGACGACGACGACACCGACGTTGTCGGCCTTGTCATGGACGAGAAGATGGGGGTGGATGTTTGCGGTCATGGGTCGTCTCTCTCCCTTTCGTGGTTGGCGTGGCTCAGGCCCCGGCGAGGCCCTTGAGCGTGTCGTGAAGTGCCGCCGGTATCTCGATATGGCCCGCCCGCGCGGCGGCTTCGGCGAAGCGGCGGGCGCCGGGCAGGCGCGCGCCCTCCTGCGCCTCGATGGCCGCGAACATGGCCTCCGCGCGCTCGGCGAAGCCCGGCGCGAAACGGCCCGGGTCGAGCACGAGGATGAAATGCGCAAGCCCCGGCGGATCGCCCGCGTCGTCGAAGAGCGAGCTTGCCTCGTAGGCGTAGTTCGCGCCCGCGAGACCGGCCGTCAGCAACTCGACCATGAGCGCCAGTGCGGCCCCCTTCGCGCCGCCTGCGGGGATCATGGTGCCGGCCATGGCGGCGGCGGCATCGGTGGTGGGCCGCCCCTCGGCGTCGAGCGCCCAGCCCTCGGGAATGGGTGTGCCGGCCTTCTGCGCCAGCATCACCTTGCCGCGCGCGACATGGCTCAGCGAGAGGTCGATGAGGAGCGGGTCGCCCTGCGCCCTCGGGGCGGCGAAGGCGATGGGGTTCGTGCCGTAGAGCGCCCGGTTGCCGCCCCAGGGGGCCATCGCGGCGGGCGAATTCGAGCCGTGGGAGGGCAGCCCGTCCCGCTCCGCCGCGACGAGCGCGCGGGCGGCGGGGGCCGCGACGTGTTCGGGCATGCCCGCACGGCCGAACGCGGCCGCCACGAGAGCTTCCGCGTCTTTCGCCGTGATCCGGATCGAGGTCATGATTGCTCCGATGCGGCGGGAGACAGCAACCGCCGCTTTATTTCTGTATAGTTTATATGTTATAGGGGCGTCAATGTCCCCCTCCCCCGTCCCCGCATGGTTTTTCCTGGCGGCCGGGGTATCGTCGGTCTCGTGCAGAGTTCAGAGAATCCAATGGCCCAGCAACGCCCAGTCGCCAAGCCTCTGCACCGCCAGTTGCGCGACCTCATGGTGGCGAGAATCGCGACCGGCGAATGGTCTCCCGGCACCTACCTGCCCTCCGAAACCCGCCTCGCGGAAGATTACGGCGTGGCGGTGGGCACCTTGCGCAAGGCCCTGCTCGACCTCGCGGCCGAAGGCGTGGTGCAGCGCCGGCAGGGCAAGGGGACGGTGGTCGCGAGCCACGACAGCGACCAGGTGCTGTTTCGCTTCTTCAACCTGCGCCGGCCCGACGGAACCATGCTGCGCCCCGAAAGCCGCGTGCTCGCCCGGGTGCGGGAAGCCGCGACGGGCGAGGACGCGGCCGCGCTCGAGCTCGCGGAAGGCGCGGACATCCTCCGTATCACCCGCGTGCGCGAGGGCGACGGCACGCCCATCGTCTACGAACACATCTTCCTCGATGCCGCGCGGTTCGGCGCGCTCGAGACCGCGCCCGACCCGTTGCCGAACACGCTCTACCAGCTCTACCAGTCGCAGTTCGGCGCGACGGTTCACCGGGCCTGCGAGGCGGTGACCGCCGCCGCCACGTCGGGGGACTGCGCGCGGGAGCTCGGGCTGCCGCCCGGAACGCCGATCCTGCGGATCCGGCGCATCGCCCTCGACTACAACGGCTCCCCCATCGAGTTGAGGATTTCCTGGGCGAGCACGGACGGCCTGCAATACGAGGCCGATCTCTAGACCCCTTCCCCGCCGGGGGCCATGAGGACGATCTTCGCGGCATCGACGCGGCCCGCGTCGAGGTCGACGAAGGCTTGCGCCCCTTCGGAAAGCGGCCGCGTCTCGACCCAGCCGAGCGCGCCGAGCCGACCCTCGCCGAGCGCCTCGAGGGCCGCGGCGAAGTCCTCGGGCGTGTAGCAATAGGACCCCGTGACGGTGATTTCCTGCAGCGTGATGCGGCGGATGTCGTAGCCTTCGTGCCCGGGCAGAAGGCCCACGTGGACGATGACACCGCCCGGGCGCACCAGCCGCGAGGCGTCGCGCCGCGTCGCGACCGCCCCGACCGCGTCGATCACGAGATCGAAGGCATCCGCGCCGGGGTCCTGCGCGCCGGGGTCGAAGGCCTCGATCCCGGGTTCTTCGGCGACCTTCGCCCGCCGTCCGGGGTGAGGCTCGGCCACGCTCACCCGCGCCGCGCCGAAGTGGCGCGCGACAAGGGCGGCGCCGAGCCCGATCGCCCCGCCCCCCTGCACCAGCACACGCGCCTCCGACGCGGGCGCGGCGAGGCGTTCGAGGCCGATGCGCAGGGCATGCCACGAGACCGCGACGGGTTCGGTCAGCGCGGCGTCGCGCAGACTCAGGCCCCCGGGCACCGGAAGGAGGTTGCGTTCGGGGATCGTGACGTATTCGGCGAAGGCGCCGGGCCGGGGCGGCATCGAGATGATCGCCCGCGTGGGCGAGAGGTGCGGGCGGCCCGCGCGCGCCACGGGGCAACCGGGGTCGACGACGAGCGGGTTGACCGCCACGCGCTCGCCCACGCGCGGCCCCGAGGCGACAAGCCCCGCCGCCTCATGCCCGAGCACGAGGGGTGCCGGACGGCGCTCGTCATGGCCATGCCAGGCATGCATGTCCGAGCCGCAGATACCCACCGCCTTCACCTCGACCAGCACCTCGCCGGGCCCGGGCACCGGGACGGGTTGCTCGGTCCAGATCGATCGGTGGGGTTCGGTGTAGACAAGCGCGCGCATGGGTGTGCCTTTCATCTGGCCGTGAAGCCGCCGTCGACGAACAGGGTCTGCCCGGTGACGTAGGCCGACGCGTCCGAGCAGAGAAACACCGTCGCGCCGTGGAGGTCCTCGAGCCGCCCGTTGCGCCCGATGGCCGTGCGGGCGGCGTTGGCCGCCGCAAGCGCTGGGTCGTCGAAGACCGGCGCGGTGAGCGGCGTGGGAAAGAACCCCGGCGCGATGGCGTTGCAGGTGACCCCCCGGCCCGAGAATTCCTCGGCCATGGCGCGGGTCAGCTGCACCACGCCGCCCTTGGCCGCGCCGTAGGGGGCCGAATTGGCGAAGGCGCGCTGCGACTGGAGCGAGGCGAGGTTCAGGACCCGCCCCCAGCCCCGCGCCGCCATGCCCGGCGCGAGGTGCTGCACGAGGAGGAACGGCGCGCGCAGATGCAGCGCCATGTGCAGGTCGAAGGCCTCGGGCGTGACCTCGGCATAGGGCTGGCGCAGGTTCACCCCGGCGGCGTTCACGAGGATGTCGATGTCGCCCGCCGTCTTCGCAAGGTCGGCCAGCGCGGAGGCCGACGCGAGGTCGACCTCGTGGCTTTCGGCCGATATGCCTTCGGCGGCGAGGTCCGCGCAGGCCTCGGCGAGCTTCCCCGCCGACCGGGCCGCGAGCCGCACCCGCGCACCCTGAAGCCCCAGCGCGCGGGCCATGGCGAGACCGATGCCGGAGTTGCCCCCGGTCACCAGCGCGGTGCGCCCGTCGAGGTCGAAGAGCGGTGTCAGCCGGCCCATTCTCGCGGTCGGCCATCTGCCAGGTCAGCGGCTTGAGGAACTTGTGCACCGAGAGCCCGGCCGAGTAGCGCGCGGCGTATTTCGTCGGCAGGATGTGGTTCGGCCCCGAGCACTTGTCGCCGAAAGCCACGGTGGTCTCCTCCCCGACGAAGAGCGAGCCGTAGTTGGTGAGATTGTCCATCCACCAGTCGAGGTCCGCGCACTGGATCTCGAGATGCTCGGAGGCGTATTCGTCCGACACCTTCACCAGCTCCTCGCGCGTGTCGCAGAGAATGACCTCGCCGTAGTCGCGCCAGGCCGCGCCTGCGGCGTCGCGGGCGGTGTCCGGCAGGTCGGCGATCAGCTCGGGCATCCGGGCGATGACGCGCTCGGCCAGCGCCCTGTCAGAGGTGAAGAGCCAGGCGGGCGACTCGTGACCATGTTCCGCCTGCCCCACGAGATCGTTCGCGACGATCTCGGCGTCGGCGGTTCCGTCCGCGATGATCCCGATTTCGGAAGGCCCCGCGAAGACGTCGATGCCGACCTTTCCGAACAGCATCCGCTTGGCTTCGGCGACATACTTGTTGCCGGGCCCGACGATCACGTCGGCGGGTTTGCCGGTGAAGAGACCGTAGGCCATGGTGGCGATCGCCTGGACGCCACCGAGCGTCATGACGATATCCGCGCCCGCCTCGCGCATGGCGTAGAGGACGTATGGGTGCATGCCGCCGCCCCGGTAGGGTGTCGAGCAGGCGACCACGGTCTTCACCCCGGCGGCCTTCGCGGTGGCGACAGACATCACCGCCGAGGCGATATGCGCGTAGCGCCCGGTCGGGACGTAGCAGCCCGCCACGTTGCAGGGCACCCATTTCTGCCCCGCCTTCAGGCCCGAGGGCATCGTCATCTCGAAGCCCTGCACCGAGTCGCGCTGCGCCAGGGCGAAGGCGCGCACCTGTTCGACGGCGAAGGCGACGTCATCCTTGACCTGCTGGGGAACCGACGCCGCCCGCGCCTCGATTTCCTCCTTCGTGACGACGATGTCGCCGTCCCACTTGTCGAGCTTCAGCGCGTAGTCCCGGACCGCATCCTCCCCCTCGGCCTCGATGCGGGCGAGCATCTCCTGGACGACGGACTGCGCCTGGGCGGACTCGGTCTCCGGTGTCTTCGCCGCTTTCTTGAGGTAGGTGACGGTCATGCAAATGTCCTTTCGGTCTTCCGGCGCGGCTGCGCCCGTGTCTGTGTGTCGATCCCGACCGCGGTCATCGCTAGAGCAGCGCCGAGAGTTCGTCGGCCGCCCGCTTCAGACGCGGCAGGTGCGAGTATCCCTGTTCGAGCGAAATGCGCTGCAGCGGTCCCTGGAACGAGATCGTCGCCGGCATGCGCCCGTACTTGTCCCGAAGCGGCATCGCGAAGGCTATGACGCCCTCCAGGAATTCCTCGTTGTCGACCGCGAAGCCTTGCCGGCGGACGGTCTCGACCTCCTCCTTCAGGGCGTCGGGGTCGGTGATCGTGTTCGGCGCGACCGCCTCGAGCTCCACATTCCGCAGAAAGCTCGACAGCCGGAGGTCGCTGAGCGTCGACAGGTACATCTTGCCGGATGCCGTGCAGTAGAGCGGCACATGGGTGCCGACGGAAAACTGCACCCGCAGGGGCCATTCCGTCTCGACGCGGTCGAGATAGACCATCGCCTCGCGGTCGGGGATGGCGACGTTGCAGGTCTCGCCGATGTCCTTCGCGAGAGATCGCATCACCGCAAGCCGCGTCGTGCGCGCCCGCATCGTCGACAGCGTGGCGACCGCGAGCTGGCGCGCCCTGGGGCCCACGGAGTACGACCTTCCGTCGGGCTCGCGCTGCAGATACCCCTCCTCCTCGAGGGTATGGAACAGCCGGTGCAGCGTGGCCTTGGGCAAATCCGTGCCGCCGCTGAGGTCGGACGGCGTGACGGGGCCGCCCAACCGGACGATCTCCTCGAGCAACGTCAGGAGCCGAAGCGTCGTCGGAATGCGCTCCGGACGGTCCCCCGATGAAAACTGCTGTTCGCGCGTCATGGTGCCAGCTCGCGTTTGGGCCCATCGGTGCGGCTCAGATCAGCGCCAGGGAAAACCAGGGAACGAAGGCGACGAGCAGCCATACCGCGATGAGGGCAATCAGATAAGGCACGATATAGGTCAGGAGCCGCATGTATGGCACCCCTGTCACCCCGCTTGCGACATAGAGGTTCAGACCGTAGGGCGGCGTGATGAAGCCGATCGAACCGCCGATGAGGAAGATCACCGCGAAATGCACCGGGTCGACGCCGACCCCGGCCGCGATCGGAGCGAGGATCGGGGCCATGATGATCGTGTTCGGGAGGCTTTCGAGCACCATGCCGGCAACGAAGACGAAGGCCATCGACATCAACAGAACGCCGTAATAGCCGCCCATGCCGGTCATGAAGGTCTCGATCGCTTCCTTGGCGCCGAGGAGCGACAGGATCTGCTGCATCACCACCGAAATTCCGATCAGCGGCGCGAGCATGCCGGCGATCCGGGCCGAGTTGAGCACGACCTCGGGCAGATCGCGCAGGCGGAAACCCTCGACCAGCACCATCTCGACCCAGCCCGGCGTGCGCGTCAGGTCCTCGTTCTCGGACTGGCCCCTGTTGATCAGGAGGTAGAACGGGCGCGAGACGAGGGCCACGATGATGCAGAAGCCGACGGTGACGCCCGCCGCCTCGGTGGGAGAGAACTTGCCGGTGTAGATGCCCCAGAGCACGAGGCCGATGGCGAAGAACCCGAGCCAGGCGCCGAAGGCGGTCTTGATCATCCGCGAGATCTCGAACCGGATCAGCTGGCCCCAGCCGTTCATCCAGCAGACGATCCAGCAGGCGACCTGCATGGCGATGACCATCAGCAGGCCCGGGAGGATGCCCGCGAGGAAAAGCTCGGAGATCGAGAGGTTCATCAGGAAGCCGTAGACGATGAAGATGATCGAGGGCGGAATGATGATGCCGACCGTGCCCCCGGCCGCCGCCGTCGCGGCCGCGAAGCGTTCGTCGAAGCCGTTCTTGACCATGCGCGGGTGCATCATCGCGCCGATCGTCGCCGTGGTCGCCGAGTTCGACCCGGAAATGGCGGCGAAGAGGCCGCAGGCGCCGATGCTCGCCATGCCGAGACCGCCGCGCAGCCAGCCGAGGCAGGAATAGGCGAAGGCCGAAAGCCGGTGGGCGATGCCCGAGCGGTTGATGAGGTCGCCGGTCAGGATGAAGAGCGGCATGGCGAGAAGGGCGAACGACGTCGTGAACACCGCCGAGAAGGCATAGCCGATGTTGTCGAGCGTCAGATCGACGACGAAGCTCATGGCGACGACCCAGAGGCCGATGACCAGAAAGATCGGGACCCCGAAGATGAAGAGGCCGGTCGCGGCCAGCGAATAGATCAGGGTGAGTGTGCCGTCGGTCATCTGGGGCTCCTATTCGCGAGCGAGTTCGTTGGTCAGGCCGAGTTCGCGGCCGGCACGGAAGTTGCGGAAGTCCTCGGAGAGGTTCTCGAGCACCCTGGCATAGAGCACGAGCCAGGAGAGCGGCACGCAGATGTAGAACCACCAGCGCATCACGTCGTCCGTCCCGAGGAGAAGCTGGAAATTCGCCGCGGAGTTGGCCGTCAGCCGCAGCGTGGCCACCATCACGATCACCGCCATGACGTACCACAGGACCGCGTCGAGAAACGCCAGCGCCATCCGGCCGCTCGGCGGCATCATCGCGCGCACTTCGCCGAAGGAGAGATGCGTGCGCAGCTTCACGTTGTAGGCGCACCCGATCCAGGTGAGCAGGAGGAACAGGTAGGGCGGAAGCGTCGTCGACCAGGGCGCCTGCACGTTGAAGACGAACCGGCGGATGACCTCGACGAAGATCACCATCGCGATCGTCATGTAGATGAAGAACATCGCCGTGGGCTCGAGGTATCGGTCGAGGGTCCGCGACCGGCGAAAGACCTGAAGCACGACAAACGAGACCGGCAGAAGGCCGAGGCCGACGATCCAGTAGAGCACCGGGTGGCGCACCGCCTGCGATATGGCCCAGGTCTCGCCCGCCGTGAGGGCGTTCCAGATCGCCAGAAATGCTGTCAGAAAATCCTGCATGGATGCGTCGTCCCGTGCTGGCGTTGGATGACCGGCTCAACGGGGTTCAACCCCGTTGCGGGAACCGGAAAGCCCCAACGATGCGAAGCCAAAGGGGAGGGCCGTGCCCGAAAGCCTCGGGCACGGCCGGTCAGTCAGCTTACCCGCGCCACCAGCGCCGCGGCTCGACGTTCTCGGCGAGCATGTCGGTCGGAATCTCGCGGGCGATCCGGTGCGTCTCGGTATAGGTGTCGATGCCGCCGGCCCAGCCGTTGATCCGCTCGCGCCACTGCTCCCACGCGGCCGGAACGAACTCGGGCGAGCACATTTCCTCGGCCTCTCTGCGCGCCTCGTCGGTGAGGAAGGCGTTGCGCACGCCAGCTTCGGCAAAGATGGTGCCGGGCTTCTGCGGGTCCGAGAAGCCCACCGTGTTCACCAGCGCCGCCTCGTTCGAGTACTGCGCGGCGATCTGGGCGAGGTAGGACGATTCCATGACGGCATCCTGCAGGTCGCCGCCGAGGCCGTCGAAGGTGGCCGCCGTCATCGCCGTGTGCTCGGTGCCGCAGAAGAACCGCAGGTCGATGCACTGCGACACGACCGGCGCCATGTTCGCGTAGGCCACGGCCGAGGCCCAGGTTTCCGCGCCGTCGATGAGGCCCTGGCGCAGACCGTCGAGCGTCTCTTCCCAGGCGATCGGGGTCGGGTTGAGCTCCATCAGCTCCATCGCGATCCGGCCGAGCTGCGTGCCGGTGACCCGGTTCCGGGTGCCGGCGATCTCGGTGATGCTGGTGACCGTCGGTTTGTCGCGCCAGGTGTTGCCCAGCATGATGCCGCGCAATTCGCAATGCGTGAACAGGAACTTGATGCCATGCATCCGCTCGAGCGGTTCGCGGAAGATCTTGTTGCTGTCGGGGTGATAGAAGAAGTGGTACTGCGACGCCCGGCTCGGGAACATGAACGCGTAGTCGAGCACGTTCAGATACGGCGCGCCGCCCGCGGAGTTCTGGGTCGAGGCCGAGTACATGTCGACGATGCCTTCCTGCGCCTTCGAGACACAGTCGAGCTGGCCGCAGATCTGGTTGTCGCCGATGAACTCGATGCGAAGCTCGCCGTCCGTCCGCTCCTCGATGTCGCGCACGAATTCGAGGATGCCGGTGCGCTCGATCATGAGGTTGCGCGCGTTGAAGCCGGCGGCGCCGTAGCGGAGCGTGTGGCGAGCCTCCTTCGCGAAGCGCTTGTCGTAGGTCGACTCTACCGCGTGCGCGAGCTGCGGCAGCGTCACCACCCCGGCGAGGCCGCTGAGCGCGAGCATGGTCGAGCTCATCCCGAAGCGCTGCGTGATACGCAGAAAGTCCCGGCGCGAGATGCCGGATAGGTCGCGTTTAGTCATGGTTTCCTCCCTGAAACGACTGGTAGTCAAGATGCGATCAGATATGATCTTTCTTGTTTTTGAGACTTGTGGTTTCAAAAAGCATCTCTATCGTCGCAAGTCAAGCTTGGAAGAACGACATCCGAAAGGGAGGGGTTGATGTTCGACCACGAGGCGGACGTCGTCATTGTCGGTGCCGGGTCGGCCGGCTGCGTGCTCGCGAACCGGCTGAGTGCGGACCCCGACCTGCGCGTGCTTCTGATCGAAGCGGGTGGCCGCGACGTGAATCCGTGGATTCACGTTCCCATCGGGTATTTCCGCACCATGGGCGACCCGACGCTCGACTGGTGTTACATGACCGAGCCGGACCCGGGCCTGAACGGACGCAGGCTGCCCTGGCCGCGCGGCAAGGTCATGGGCGGGTCGTCCTCGCTCAACGGGCTTCTCTACGTGCGCGGCCAGGCGGAGGATTACGACCGCTGGCAGCAGATGGGCAATGCGGGCTGGGGATGGGAGAGCGTTTTGCCCTATTTCCGGCGCGCGGAGGACCAGGAGCGCGGCGAAGACGCGTTTCACGGCACCGGCGGGCCCCTGTCGGTCAGCGACGCGCGGCTCTCGCGGCCGATCTGCGATGCATGGGTCGAGGCGGCGCAAAAGGCCGGCTACCCGTTCAACCCCGACTTCAACGGCGCGACACAGGAAGGTGTCGGATATTTCCAGCTGACCGTGCGCAACGGGCGGCGGTGCAGCGCGGCCGTGGCCTATGTGAAGCCCGCCCGCAAGCGGTCGAACCTGAAGATCGTCACCCGCGCGATGACCACGCGCATTCTCTTCGAGGGCCGCCGCGCCGTCGGCGTCGCCTGGCGGGGCTCCGACGGCGCCGAACACACCGCCCGCGCCCGGGCGCGCGTCGTCCTGTCGGCGGGCGCCATCGGTTCGCCGCAGATCCTGATGCTGTCGGGCCTCGGCCCCGCCGAGCATCTGCGCGGGCACGGGATCACGCCCCTGGCGGACCTGCCGGGCGTGGGGCGCAACCTTCAGGACCACCTGCAGGCGCGGCTGGTCTTCAAGTGCCACAACCCCACCCTCAACGACGAGGTGCGCAGCCCCGTCGACAAGCTGCGCATCGGGCTGAAGTACATCACATCCCGCAGCGGTCCGATGACCATGGCCGCGTCGCTGGCCACCGGCTTCCTGCGCACCTCGCCCGACGCGGGCACCCCCGATATCCAGTTCCACATCCAGCCCTGGTCGGCGGACAGCCCGAGCGAGGGCGTGCACCCCTTCTCCGCCTTCACCGCCTCGGTCTGCCAGCTGCGCCCCGAAAGCCGCGGCCATCTCGAACTCGCAAGCGCCGACCCCGCGCGCGCGCCCCTCATCCACCCGAATTACCTCGCGACGCCGAACGATTGCCGCACCATCGTCGAAGGCGTGCGCATCGCCCGCCGCATCGCCCGCGAAATGCCCCTCAGCGCCGAGATCTCCGCCGAATTCCGTCCCGGCCCGGAGGTTCACGATGCCGACGACGCGGCCCTTCTCGACTGGGTGCGCAACAGCGCGACGACGATCTACCACCCCACCGGCACCTGCAAGATGGGGCCGGAAGGGGACGCGACGGCCGTGGTCGATGCACGGCTGCGGGTTCACGGGGTCGAGGGTCTCAGCGTCGCCGATTGCTCGATCATGCCCGAGATCGTGTCGGGAAACACCAACGCGCCCGCCATCATGATCGGCGAGAAGGCCAGCGACATGGTGCTCGAGGACATTCGCGACCTCGCGCACGCGCCCGCATGACGAAGGCGCGGGGACTTCGTGGTGCCGTGCCGGTCGCCACCACCGCGGCGGCGCGGCGGGCCGTTTTCGATGTCACGCCCATGGATCGCCCGGGCTTTTCGGGATATTTCCAGATCATGCCGGAAATGGCGCCAGATCGGCGGGAAAATCTGTCGACATGAATGCAGAAGGCGATGCACGCGAGATGACGATCGCGGTCGAGTCGTTCCTGCTCGACCCCTTGCTGGAAGGCACGCTGCAACACCGCATCCGGCAGATGGTGGCCGAGGGCATCCTGTCGGGCCGGCTGAGGCCCGGCGAACGGATGCCCTCCACCCGCAAGCTCGCCGCGCATCTCGGCGTCAGCCGCATCACCGTGACGCTCGCCTACGCAGAACTCGTCGCCGACGATCTTCTCCGCGCCGAGGGTCGTTCGGGGTATTTCGTGTCGCAGACCGCGCCGCAGCCGTCCCGGACCGGCCCGCCACCGGCGCGCAGGGAAACAGAGGTGGACTGGGCGCGGATGCTGGGGCACCGTCCGCCCGCCGGCGACCTCAACCGGGGCAAACCGCGCAACTGGCGCGACTACCGCTACCCCTTCATCTATGGCCAGGCCGACCCCACCCTCTTCGACCATGCCAACTGGCGGCTCTGCATGATGCAGTCTCTCGGGCTGAAGGACTTCGACCGCATGTCGGACGACCAGTTCGAACAGGACGACCCGGGGCTTCTGGAATACATCGCCCGCCACTCGCTGCCGCGCCGGGGCATCCTCGCCCACCCCGACGAGGTGCTTGTGACCATGGGGGCGCAGAACGCGCTGTGGCTGGCCGCGCAACTTCTCCTCAACCAGCGCCGGAGTGCCGTCATCGAGGAGCCGGGCTACCCCGGCCTGCGCGATATCCTGACCCAGACCCGCTGCCGTCTCGTGCCCGTCCCCGTCGGCCCGCGCGGGCTGGACGCGAAGGACCTGCCCGCCGAACTCGATGTGCTCTTCAGCACGCCGAGCCACCATTGCCCCACCGGGGCGACGATGCCGATCGAGGCGCGGCAGGCGCTGCTGCGCGCGGCGGACGAGCGGAATTTCCTCATCGTCGAGGACGATTACGAATTCGAGATCGCCGAGGGCCGCGCGCCGCTGCCGGCCCTGAAATCCCTCGACCGGACCGGCCGGGTCATCCATGTCGGCAGCTTCTCGAAGTCGCTCTTTCCGGGGCTGCGGCTCGGGTTCATGGTCGGCCCCGCCCCCTTCATCGCCGAGGCCCGGGCGCTGAGGGCGACGATCCTGCGCCACCCGCCGGGCCTTCTGCAGCGCGCGGCGGCGCGGTTTCTCTCACTCGGTCACTACGACGTCATGCTGCGACGCCTCACGACGAGCTTCGCGGCCCGCCGCGCCGTGATGCTGGACGCGATAAGGGCCGAAGGCCTCACCGTCGCCGGCGCCCGCGAGAACGGCGGCTCAAGCCTCTGGATGCGCACCCCCGAGGGGGTGAGTGCCGCGGCGCTCTGCGAGGCGCTGAAGCGCGAAAGCGTGCTCATCGAGAGCGGCAGGCCGTTCTTCGGCGCGCCCGACGCGCCCGACAACCTCTACCGGATTTCCTACAGCTCGATCGCGTCCGACCGCATTCCCGAAGGCATCGCCCGGATCGCGCGCGCGAGCGAGCGGCTGCAACGTGACGGGTAGAACTGGACATATGCCTTTGATCCGACTGGCCCTAATCATGCAACGCCTTCTGGTGTTGTGTCGCGCCAACTCCCGCGCGCGCGACCGCGCCGGAAACCCGATCTTGAACAAAGGAGCCCTGCCATGCGCATGACCACCGAAGAAGCCTTCATCAAGACCCTGCAACTCCACGGGATCGAGCACGCCTTCGGCATCATCGGGTCCGCCATGATGCCCATTTCCGACCTCTTCGGCGAGGCCGGCATCACCTTCTGGGACTGCGCGCACGAAGGCTCGGGCGGCATGATGGCCGACGGCTACACCCGCGCCACCGGCAAGATGAGCATGATGATCGCCCAGAACGGCCCCGGCATCACCAATTTCGTCACCGCCGTGAAGACCGCCTACTGGAACCACACGCCGCTTCTGCTCGTGACCCCGCAGGCCGCGAACAAGACCATCGGCCAGGGCGGCTTCCAGGAAGTCGAGCAGATGAAGCTCTTCGAGGACATGGTCGCCTATCAGGAAGAGGTGCGCGACCCCTCCCGCGTGGCCGAGGTGCTGAACCGCGTGATCCTGCAGGCCAGGCGCCATTCCGCCCCCGCCCAGATCAACATGCCGCGCGACTTCTGGACCCAGGTCATCGACATCGACCTGCCCGAAATCATCGAGTTCGAGCGCCCCTCGGGCGGCGACGGGGCGATGGATGAGGCCGCGAAACTCCTGTCGGAAGCACGGTTCCCCGTCATCCTCAACGGCGCGGGCGTGGTGATCGGCGGCGCCATCGAGGCGTCGAAGGCGCTGGCCGAACGCCTCGATGCCCCGGTCTGCGTCGGCTACCAGCACAACGACGCCTTCCCCGGCTCGCACCCGCTCTTCGCGGGGCCCCTGGGCTACAACGGCTCGAAGGCGGCGATGGAACTCATCGCGCAAGCCGACGTGGTGCTCTGCCTCGGCACGCGCCTCAACCCGTTCTCGACCCTGCCGGGCTACGGCATCGACTACTGGCCCAAGGACGCCAGGATCATCCAGGTCGACATCAACCCCGACCGCATCGGGCTGACGAAGAAGGTCAGCGTCGGCATCGTCGGTGACGCGAGAAAGACCGCCGAGGGCATCCTCGCGCGGCTCTCCGCCACCGCCGGCGACGCCGACCGCGAGGCGCGCCGCGAAGAGATCGCGAAGCGCAAGTCGACCTGGGCGCAGCAGCTTTCCTCGATGGATCACGAGGAGGACGACCCGGGCACGACCTGGAACGAGCGCGCCCGCGCCGCGAAGCCCGACTGGATGAGCCCGCGCATGGCCTGGCGCGCCATCCAGGCGGCCCTGCCGAAAGAGGCGATCATCTCGTCGGACATCGGCAACAACTGCGCCATCGGCAACGCCTATCCGAGCTTCGAGGAGGGCCGCAAATACCTCGCCCCGGGCCTTTTCGGCCCCTGCGGCTACGGCCTGCCCTCGATCGTCGGCGCGAAGATCGGCTGCCCGGACGTTCCCGTGGTGGGTTTCGCCGGCGACGGCGCCTTCGGCATCGCGGTGACCGAACTCACCGCCATCGGCCGCCCCGAATGGCCCGCGATCACCATGATCGTCTTCCGCAACTACCAGTGGGGCGCCGAGAAGCGCAATTCCACCCTGTGGTTCGAGGACAACTTCGTCGGCACCGAACTCGACGAGAAGGTGAGCTACGCCGGCATCGCCGAGGCCTGCGGTCTGAAGGGCGTGCAGGCGCGCACGATGGAGGACCTGACGGCGGCGCTCCACACGGCCATCGAGGACCAGATGAAGAACGGCAGGACCACGCTGATCGAAGCCATGATCAACCAGGAACTGGGAGACCCGTTCCGCCGCGACGCGATGAAGAAGCCCGTGCCCGTGGCCGGGGTCGACCGCGCCGACATGCGTCCGCAGGCCGTCTGACCCCGAATGGCCTCAGGCATCCCCCCGCTCGGGCTCGAGCTTTGGCAGGTGGCCTATCTCGCCCTCTGCGTGCTCGGCGCGGCCTGGGTGCGGGGGTATTCGGGCTTCGGCTTCTCGGCGCTGGTGGTCACCGCCGCAGCCCTGGTGACCGACCCGGTGCCGCTCATCGCGACCCTCGTGATGTGCGAGATCGCCCTCAGCTTCGGGCAGGCGCGGGGCATCCGCGGGAATGTCGACTGGCGGCGCATCTGGGGCATGCTGGCGGGGGCCGCGGTGGTCATGCCGTTCAGCTTCACGCTGATCGCGCGCCTCGGCGAGGATCTCGCGCGCATTGCGATCTCGGTGATGGTGCTGGCGATCTGCATGGCCATGGCGCGCGGCTGGCAGTTCACCCGAGAGGTCGGAACGCCGGGCAACGTCATCGCGGGCATGGCTTCGGGGGTCGCCAACGGCGCGGCGGCCGGCGGCCTCCCGATCGCGGTCTTCATGGCCGGCCAGCCGGTGTCGGCCACGGTGTTCCGCACCACGCTGATCGTCTACCTGACGCTTGTTTGCCTCATCGCGCTGCCGTCGCTCTGGTGGACGGGCCTGCTCGGCGCGCAGAGTTTCGTCATTCTCGCCGCGATGGCGCCCCTCATGGCGCTCGGGCTCTGGATCGGGGGGCGGCGCTTCACCTCCGCGAACCCTCAGAACTTCAAGAAATTCACCCTCATCCTGCTCACGGTCCTCGCGGTTCTGGGCCTCTTGCGAAGCCTGATGTGAGGGGGCGGCCATGCGCGACACACTTCTCGTCCTGAATGCCGGGTCGTCCTCGATCAAGCTGACGCTGTTCGACATCGCCCTGAACCGGCGCCTCTCGGGCGTGGCGGACGGCATCGGCGGCACGTCGCGTCTGCGGCTCGCGGAAGACACGCAGGCGCTCGACCTGCCCGACCACACCGCCGCCCTCAAGGCCGTGCTCGACGGGCTGTCGCGGCACGGTGTGGCCCTCGACAGCCTCGCGGGCGTCGGGCACCGGGTCGTGCACGGTGGAACGCTTCTGACCGAGCCCCGCCGCATCACCGGAAAGACGCGGGAGGACATCGCCGCCTGCATCCCCCTCGCACCGCTTCACAACCCCCACAACCTCGCCGCGATCGACAGCATCGCGCGGCTCGCGCCCGACCTGCCGCAATTCGCGAGCTTCGACAC
>Ga0076930_101082_pt1 | contig 17030 bp, 1 predicted proteins | sample HotLakConsoUCCRE_FD_71149 | JGI IMG/M metagenome (GOLD analysis project Ga0076930, IMG submission 71149) | Hypersaline microbial mat communities from Hot Lake, Washington, USA - Hot Lake Consortium UCC-RE (version 3) (version 3) ...
GACAAACATCACCTGGAATAGCGGCGCATGGCTCCAACTGCGGGGCACGTCCAGCGCTTCTACGACTTGTTCAAAGGGCGTTGACTGACGGGCGTAGGCATCCAGCGCCGCCTCCCGCACCCGCTCCAGCAGCTCCTCAAAGCGGGGATTGCCGGATAGGTCGGTTCGCAGCACCAGGGTATTGACGAACATGCCGACCAAGCCTTCCAGCTCAGTTCGGGGACGGTTGGCGATGGGGGTGCCGATCACCAGGTCGGTAAAGCCGCTGTAGCGATGCAACAGCACCTGAAAGGCTGCCAGTAAGGTCATAAACAGCGTTACCCCCTGCTGCTGGCTGAGGGTCTGAAGCGCCTGGGTTTGGCTGGCCGTCAGCCTGAATTCATAGCTGTCTCCCTCAAAGGACTGTACCGCCGGTCGGGGATAATCGGTTGGTAACTCCAGCAGGGGTGGCGCACCCTGGAGCTGTTGCTGCCAGTAGTCCAGGTGACTGGTCTGGCGCTGCTGCTGCCACGCGGCGTAATCCACATACTGAATCGGCAGCGGCGGCAGAGAACTCGCCTGACCTGACCGCAGTGCATCGTAGACCTGCGCTAGCTCTCGTACCAGAATTCCCATCGACCAGCCATCGGCAATGATGTGATGCAGGCTCAGCAGCACGACATGGTCATCCGCTGCTAAGCGCAACACCCGCAGCCGCAGCTGCGGCACCTGGCTCAAATCAAAAGGCGTTCGGGCTTCGCGCTGAATCTGCTCGCGCATCTGCTCCCGCTGGCTCGACTCGTTCAGTCCACTTAGATCGATGAGGGGAATATCAATTGCAACCTCAGCCTGAATCTCAATTTGAGCTTTGCCATCCACATCCCTAAATGCGGTTCGCAGCACTTCATGGCGTTCAACAATCTGCTCAAGGCTCTGCTGAAGCAAGCCTATCGACAGTGCCCCCTTAACTTTTACAGCGGTGGGGATGATGTAGAACGGGCTTTCGGGCTCCAGTTGAGCCAGTATCCACTGCCGCTGTTGGGCATCGGAGAGCGGTAAAGCACCAGAACGATCAATCTGTGAAATGGGTTCGAGGGATGCCGGATGGCCATCTGCTTTCAGGGTGTCGATCGCTGCAGCAAGTTGAGACAGAGTGGGATGCTCGAAGAGCGATCGCACTGGCAACTCTACCCCGAACGCCTGCCGCACCTGAGCCACCACCCGAGTCGCCAGCAGGGAGTGTCCCCCTAGTTCAAAAAAGTTGTCATGGCGACCAATGCGGTCCTGGTTGAGCACTGCTGACCAAATATTGGCGAGCAATTCCTCAGTGAGAGTGAGAGGCGTTATTGAGATCTGAGCTGTTTCAGTTGGCTCAGGTTTGGGCAGCGCCTTGCGATCCACCTTACCGTTGGGCGTCAGCGGCAGGGCGTCAAGCACAACGAATTGAGACGGCACCATGTAGGGGGGAAGGTGCTGAGCAAGATGCTCTCTGAATTTTAGATTTTGGATTTTAGATTTTGGATTGGGGACGATGTAGGCAACTAGCTGTGGTTCTTGGGGACTCTCCTCTCGCGGTACGACAACCGCCTGCGATATGTCGGGATGGTGGGTTAGAACCGCTTCGATTTCGCCCAGTTCGATGCGGAAGCCACGTAGTTTGATTTGGTGATCAAGACGACCGAGGTATTCGAGGGTGCCGTCTTCGCGGAGGCGGACGCGATCGCCGGTTTTGTAGAGGAGGGCATCGGGTATCGGGTATCGGGTTGCTCCGGAGACCTGGCACCTGGCACCTGGCACCTGACACCCAGTACCTAATACCTCAATGAACCGTTCTGCCGTCAAATCTTCCCGCTTCCAATACCCCGGACTGAGGCCGATGCCGCCGATGTGAAGTTCGCCGGGAACGCCGATGGGAACCGGGTTTTGCTGGGCATCGAGGACGTAGAACTGGGTGTTGGCGATGGGTGGGCCGATGGGAACGATGCCGTCTTGCAGCATCGATTCCTCAATCTTGAGGGCGGCGGACCAGATAGTGGTTTCGGTGGGGCCGTAGAGGTTCCAGAGTTCTGAGCCACATTCCAAAAGCTTTTGGGCGAGGGAGACATCGAGGGCTTCGCCGCCGCAGAGGAGCTTGAGGTTGGCTTTGCCTGCCCAACCGCTTTCCAGCAGGAGTCGCCAGGTGGCGGGGGTAGCCTGCATCAGGGTGATGTCGTGTTGCTCTAGCTGGGCAGCGAGTTTGTGGGGGTCGCGGACGGTGTCCTGGCTGGCGATGACCAGGGTGCCGCCGACGGTGAGGGGCAGGAACAGTTCCAGGGCGGCGATGTCGAAGGCGGGGGTGGTGACGGCGAGGAGGTTGTCTGCCGCAGTCATGCCGGGAGCCTGGGCCATGCTGGTGAGCAGGTTGGTGAGGCTCTGGTGGCGGATGGGGACGCCTTTGGGAGTGCCGGTGGAGCCAGAGGTGTAGATGAGGTAGGCGAGGGAGGTGGGAGGGTGTGAGGTTGGATGGGTGGATGGGTAGGGGCGTACGGCTGTGCGCCCGTGCAGGGTGGATGGGTTGGAGAGTTCGCTGATATCCAGGATGGGGAGGGTGTTGTTAGTAATGGCCTCCCCGGTAGGGTGGGCACTGCCCACCATTGAATCGGCAGTTAACCGATCGCCCCTTGGAGCACTGCCTACCATAGGCGAATTTGCCGTAATTAACAGCGATACCTGAGCATCCTCCAAAATGAAGCGTAGTCGCTCAGCGGGATAGGTGGGGTCGAGGGGAACGTAGGTGGCCCCGGTTTTGAGGATGGCGAGCAGGGTGATGACCAGTTCAGCAGAACGTTCCAGACAGAGAGCAACTCGGTTACCAGGTTGCACCCCTTGCTGGATCAAGTAATGAGCCAGTTGGTTAACTCGCTGGTTAAGTTCCTGGTAGCTGAGGGCGGTGTCCTCAAAAATGACGGCAGTGGCATCCGGCGTGGCTTTGGCTTGGTCGGCAATCAGCTCATGGACGCAGCGTTCCGGGATGGGTTGATCGGTTTGGTTCCAGGTTTGAAGTTGCTGCTGCTCGGCTGGGGTTAGCAAGGGTAACAGGCCAATGGGGGATTCGGGATTGGCTGCGATCGCACTCAGCAAGCTCTCAAAGTGGCCGACGAGTCGCTGGATGGTGGTGGGTTTGAAGAGGTCGGTGTTGTATTCGAAGACGCCGATCAGCCCGTCAGGGGTTTCGTACATGTCGAGGCTGAGGTCGAAGCGGGCGGTGGTGGTGGTGGGTTCCAGGGCGGTGATGTGCAGATCGGGCAGGGTGAAGGTTTGAGTGGGGGTGTTGTGCAGGATGAACATCACCTGGAACAGCGCATTGTGGCTGAGGTGGCGGTCCACCTGAAGGGCATCGACGATGGCTTCAAAGGGTACGTCCTGGTGGGCGTAAGCATCGAGGGCGGTTTCGCGCACCTGCTGGAGGAGTTGCTGGAAGGGCAGCTCTCCGGTCACCTGGGCGCGGAACACCAGGTTGTTGACGAAGAGGCCGATCAGGTTCTGGGTTTCGCGGCGATCGCGATTGGTCACCGTGGAGCCAACCCAGATGTCGGTTTGCTCGCTGTAGCGGTGGAGCAGCCCCTGAAAGGCGGCCAGCAGCAGCATGAATAGGGTGGCCTGATGTCGCTGGGCCAGGGCTTTGAGGGCGTTGGAGAGAGCGGGAGACAGGCTGAACGACTGCCGTGCGCCGCAAAAGGTCTGGAGGGCGGGACGGGGATAGTCGGTGGGCAGATCGAGCAGAGGGGGCGGGTTGCTGAGCTGCTGCTTCCAGTAGTTGAGCTGCTGTTCCAGGGGGGAGGATGGGTCGGTCTCCCCTGTGGGGCGGAGCTGTTGCCGCTGCCAGGTGGCGTAGTCGGCGTATTGAATGGGGAGTTCCGGCAGGAGCGGGGACTGCTGACGGACTTCAGCGGTGTAGAGGGCGGCCATTTCGGCCATCAGCCGCCGCAGCGACCAGTAGTCGGCGACGATGTGGTGGATGGCGACCACCAGCAGGTGGGTGTGGGGTTCGAGCTGGAGCAGGTGGCAGCGCAGCAGCGGAGCCTGGGACAGGTCAAAGGGAGCCGCAATCACGGTCTGAATCTGGGCCTGCACCTCGGCCTCAGAGGCCTGGCTCAGGTCAAGCACCGGTAGCGGCAGGTCGAGGCTGGCTTCCACCTGCTGCTGGGGCTGCCCCCCATCGGCGATGAAGCGGGTGCGGAGGATTGCATGGCGCTGAACGATCGCCTGCAAGCTGCGATGCAGGGCCTCCACCTGGAGCGACCCCTCCAGCCGCAGCACCGCTGGAATCACGTAGACCGCTGTTCCTGGCTGTAGCTGTTCGATGAACCACAACCGCTGCTGGGCAAAGGAGAGGGGAAACCGTCGAGACGCGCCCTGCTGGGCCTGCTTTTGCAGCAACTGGCTGAGCAGTTGCCGCTTTTGTTCAGGGGTGAGATGGGCGATGGATGGGCTCATGATTCCTCCTCTAGCATCTGGCTCAGCAGGGTATCCACGTCCTGCTCAGACAGGTCATCCAATTGCTGGAGCAGCGATTGCGGCTGGTCGGGCTGGATGGGCTGGATGGGGTCTGGGGATGGGGCGATCGCAGAGGACGACTGCGCCGCCAGCAGCGCCTCGACCACGGCGGCCTGTTCTACCAGGGTTTGAGCGGTGAAAAACTGACGAATCGACAGGTCGATGGGAAAGGTCTGGCGCAGTTGTGAGAGGGCCTGCATGGCTGCCAGGGAATTGCCCCCCGCCTCGAAAAAGTTGGCATGAACGCTGACCTGCTCCAGGTGGAGAACCTCCTGCCAGATGGCAGCGATCGCACTCTCCACCTCCGTTCTAGGAGCCACAAAGGGCACCTCTGGCCGCAGGCTACCGGGCAGGGGCAGCGCCTTGCGATCCACTTTGCCGTTGGCACTCAAGGGCAGTGCTGACAGCAGTTGAACGGTGGTCGGCACCATGTAGGCGGGCAGCTTTTGCGCCAAAAACTGCCGCAGTGCCTCCGTCAAGGAAGCGCCAGAGCGGGACTGCTGGGGAGCCTGCCACTGCTGCGTCCAGGCGGGGTCAATGGCTCCTCCGGCCAGACCATGCAGAATTTCCTGTCCGGCTTCCAGGGCCAGGGCCTGCTGCCAGGGTTCCATGCCAAGTTGACCCAGAGGACAGAGCCCCAGGTCAACCGCCGGAGCCGTTTCCATCAGCAGCTGGCTCATGTAGCCCGCCTCCAGCAGGCAAAAATCGCGGGCCTGATCGGGGTAGAGGGGCGCGATCGCAGCCATCTGCCCTACCAAGAATAGGGCAAATGCCGCCTGGTCAAAAATCTCCCGATTCCGGCCATAGAGGGCATCCAAATCAACATCCTCGGACTCCAACCGCACCAGCCGATGCTCCGCCGCATGGTAATAGTAGAAGCCCGCCTCCAGTCCCTCAATTCGCTGGGGCCTGATGTAGAGGTAGGTCTGTACCGGATAGAGGCTGCCTGCCGAAGCATAGCGATACTTGGGCAGGGGCGATTCCGCCAGCGGTAGCGCCTTCAAGCTGCTGAGCCACTGGCTGAACGCGGTCAGGGCGATGGGCGTTGCCAAAAACTGCCGAAAACTCTGCCGCCGCAGATAGGGCTGGGGATTTTCCTCCCCCAGCGGTAGCGCCACACTGGCCTGTCCTGCGGGAAACTGCCGCAATCCGCGCCGTTCCTGCTTAAACGCCAGCTTCGCCAGGGGATGATGCAGCGCCGCCGCCTGTTCCTCGCCCCCGTCCTCCGGCACCACATAGGCCACCAACTGCTGATGGGGCGCATCCCCCGCCGCCGTCACCACCGCCTCCCGAATCGCCGGATGCTGCAACAACGCCGCCTCAATTTCCCCCAGCTCAATCCGATAGCCGTTGAGCTTCACCTGAAAATCTTCACGCCCGAGGAATTCGATCGTGCCGTCGGGGCGGTAGCGTCCCAGGTCGCCGGTTTTGTAGAGGGTGGGAGGGTGGATGGGTGGATGGGTGGATGGGGGTCGGGTATCGGGTGTCGGGTGTCGGGTATCGGGTTGCTCCTGAGACCCAGTACCTGAAACCTGAGACCCAGTACCCAAAACCTGAAACCTAGCACCTTCCTCAAACGGGTTCGGCACAAACGCTTCAGCCGTCTTCTCCGGTTGCTGCCAGTAGCCTTTCGCCAGTCCTTTGCCGCCGATGTAGAGCTGGCCGGGTACCCAGATGGGGCAGGGTTGGCGGTTTTCGTTGAGAACGTACCACTGCTGGTTGGCGAGGGGGCGACCGTAGGGGATGCTGTTCCAGGTGGGATCGACGGTTTGGATGGGGTAGGCGATAGACCAGATGGAGGCTTCGGTGGCACCGCCGAGGCTGGTGACCTGGGCGGCGGGAAAGGCTTGCTGAATCTGTTTGGGGAGCGATAGGGGCAGCCAGTCGCCGCTGAGGAGTACCTGCCGCAGGGATTGGGCATGGTCAGGGTGCCGCTCCAGTTCAGTGAGGAAGAGGGCCATCAGGGCGGGGACAGAGTTCCAGAGGGTGATGCGGTGGGTATTGAGCAGGTCAACCCAGTGGGCCGGGTCGCGGTGCTGCCTGGCGTCGGGCATGACGATGGTGGCTCCGGCGGCGAGGGTGCCAAAGATGTCGTACACCGACAGGTCGAAGCTGAGGGCGGAGAGGGCCAGGATGCGATGGTCAGAGACCGGCCCCTCAGGGCCATCGCTCGGCCCCACCTCAAACCGCTGATTGATATCCAGCACGGTGTTCACTACGCCTCGATGGTCAATCATGACACCCTTGGGAGTGCCCGTGGAGCCGGAGGTGTAGATGACGTAGGCGAGATCGGTGGGGGAGTGGGGGAGTGGGGGAGTGGGGGAGTGGGGGAGTGGTGAGGGGTAAGGGGTAGAGGGTGAAGGGTTGTTCTCCAGGGTGATCAGGGTGAGGGAGTTGGGCCAATCCAGATGCGTGAGGCTGGTCTGGGTGAGTAGGAGGGTGGCCTGGGTTTCTTGAATCAGGTGCCAGCGGCGTGACCGGGGCAGGTCGGGGTCGATGGGGACGTAGGCGGCTCCGGCGGCGAGAATGCCGAGGACGGCGACGACGGGTTCCCAGCCGGGTTCCATGGATACGGCGACCAGTTGGTTGGGCTGTACGCCGTGCTGGCGCAGGTGGTGGGCCAGGTGCAGGACGTGCTGGCGCAGTTCGCCATAGGTGAGGGTGAGATCGCCCGCAATCACCGCTGGATGGTCGGGCCGTCGCTCGGCCTGCTCCAGAAAGAGCTGATGCAGGAGGGGTTCGCTGCCGGAGAACAGTGGCGTTTCGGTGGCGTTCAGTGCCTCCACATGGGCGGTGGGGCTGAGCTGGGGCGGGGTTTCCCAGGCATCATCCGTTACCGCCAGACGATGCAGGAACTGTTCATAGGCCTGGAACATATCGTCCAGCAGTCCGGGTGGGAAGAGATCGGCGATCGCATCCCAGTTAAACACCAGCGCCCCCTCGACTTCCGATACTTGATGGTCGAGGTATACCTGGGAGGTTTGGCTGAGGCCATAGACCACATCCGCCTGCCAGGGGCGATGGCCGGACTGGGGCGCGCTCTGGTTAAGAGTGCTGGTGAAGACCACAGGCATCAGGGCGGCGGCGGGTCGCTGTTGCACTTTGGCCAGTTCTCGTAGTACTCGCACGCCGCTGACGGTGCGGTGTTCCAGATCTTCCCAGAGCTGCGCCTGGAGTCGTCTTGCCCGGTGCCGAAAGCTATCGTGCCCGGTATTATCCACAGCCAGCAGCAGGGACGAGGTGAAGTCGCCCACAATCTGGTTGACCTCGGGGTGCAGGGGCAGTCGGTTGAACAGCGTCAGGTTCAGGCTGAATCGAGGCTGGCGACTCCAAACCGCCAGGACTTCGCTAAACGCTGCCAGCAAAACACCGGAGGGTGTCAGTCCAGCCTGGTTCGCCCGCTGCTTTAGGCTTGTCCAGACTTCTGAAGTCAGGTGACCGCTGCGCCGCTCAAATCGGGGCTGTTTCAGAGTGCTGGGAGCCACCGCCAGGGGCAGTTCCGGGGCGGGGGGCAGTTCCGGTAGGCGACTCTGCCAGTAGTCCAGCGCTTTTTGAAATCCGGGCGACCGCCGGAATGCCTGCTCCGCCAGCACGTAATCTCGGAAAGTCAGGTTCAGAGCTGGTAACGGTTGCCCCTGCAAGGTCTGCGCCATTTCCCAGCCCAGCAGTTGAAAACTCCAGGCATCGCCAATCAGCACGTCAAAGCCGACGCAAAAGCGCACCTGCTCCTCCGAGAGCTGAGCCGCTTCCACGGTGAACAGGGGCCATTGCTCGACATCATGCAGTTCGTGGGACAGGCGATCGCGCATCGCTGCCAGAGCCGTCTCCACCTGAGCTGGAGCCATTCCCCGCAGATCTGTCACCCGAATCTCGTAGAGCGGCACCTCCGGCAGGATACACTGTTGGCCGTCGGGCGTGATCACCGCCCGCAACATGGGATGACGCTGGATCAGCGATCGCAACGCCGCCTCCACCTGCACCACCGACAGCCCCACCGTCTCAATTTCCCGGTAGCCGTGGGTGGCCACGTTGCCCAACTCAAAGGCCTGACCGCGCCCCAGCCAGTACGCCTGCTGAATATCCGTCAGCGGGAACGGCTCGTAGTCTGCATCTGGATTGGGTTCCAGCGGTGGCAAACTGAGGGAGTGGGGGAGTGGGGGAGTGGGGGAGTGGGGGGATGAATCGTCCTGCTCTGAGGTGGCTTGCTCAAGATGCGTAGCTAAACCAGCAATGGTTGGGGCTTGAAATAGCCACTTGAGGGGAACAGACTGTTCCAATGCCTGTTCTATCTGGGCGATCATCCGCATTCCCAGCAGAGAGTGCCCCCCCAGCTCAAAGAAGTTGTCGTGAACGCTCACCCGCTCCAGCTCCAGCTTCAGCTCCCGCTGCCAGATTTCCGCCAGGGTCTGTTCTACCGCCGTCCGAGGTGCTACGAAAGGAGCCAATTCTCGCTGGGAACCTTCGGGCGCGGGCAGCGATCGGCGATCTATTTTGCCGTTAGGTAGACGTGGTAGCGCTTCCAACTCGACGAGGTGAGTAGGGAGCATGTAAGGCGGGAGTTTTTCGGATAGATAGGTTTTAAGTTTTGAGTTTTGAATTTTGAATTTTGAATTATCCATTTTGGATTCAGAACTCAAAACTGAGAACTCAAAACTCAAAACTACATACGCCGCAAGCCTGTCTTCCCGCAACACAACAACTGCCTGCAATACATCGGGATGTTGAGTCAGAACCGCTTCGATCTCACCAAGTTCGATACGGAAACCGCGCAGTTTCACCTGATGGTCAATGCGGCCCAGATATTCCAGAGATCCGTCGGGACGGTAGCGGACGCGATCGCCGGTTTTGTAGAGGGTTGGTGCGTTGGTGCGTTGGTGCGTTGGTGCGTTGGTGCGTTGGTGGTTTTCCTCAACGCTTTTACGTTCTAACGCTCCCACGTTCCCACGTTCTAACGCACTAACGTTTCCACACTCCCACGGATTCGCCACAAACCTCTCCGCCGTCAACTCCGGTCGATTCAAATACCCACGTGCCACGCCTGCGCCGCTGAGGTAGAGTTCGCCGGGGACGCCGATGGGGACAGGGTTGCCGATGTTGTCGCAGACGTAGGCCTGGGTGTTGGCGAGGGGGCGACCGATGGGGACGCGGGTGGCGATCGCATCGAGATCCGTCACGTCAGCGAAGGTGGAGTAGGTGGTGTCTTCGGAGGGGCCGTAGAGGTTGTAGATGTGCTGGATGTGGGGAAGTTGCTGCAGATGTCGGACGAGGGCGGGGGGCAGGGCTTCTCCAGCCAGGTTGACGGTTTGGACGGAGGCAGGAAGAGCGCCGAGGTTGAGCAGCTCGGTCAGGATGCTGGGGACGGTGTTGACCAGGGTGACCGCTTCGGCGGCAGGGAGTTTGGGGAGGGCGAGGGCATTTTCGGCCAGAACCACACAGCCGCCCCAGCTCAGGGGCACGAATAGCTCAAACACAGACAGGTCGAAGCAGATGGAGGTGGAGGCCAGCACACCCGCCAGTTCGGCATCGCTGAACTGTTCCCTGGCCCAGTGCAGCAAGGCGACGGTGTTGCGATGCTCGATGGCAACGCCTTTGGGTCGTCCAGTTGAGCCCGATGTGTAAATCACATAGGCCAACCCATCCGCCGTAGGGTGGGCACTGCCCACCATGTCCCGTTCATGGGTGGCAGACAGCTCATTCTGCACCCACACATCAGTCGGGTTCACCAGCTTTACGGTGTGGCCCAGCTCAAACGACACACTGCCATCTGTCACCAGCACCGAGATCCGGGCATCTTCCACGATGAAGACCAGCCGCTCGGCAGGATAGGCCGGATCGAGGGGCACATAGGCACCGCCCGCCTTCAGAATCCCCAGCAGGCCAACTACCATATCAGCGGAGCGGTTCATGCAGATGCCAACGGGCACTTCTGGGCCGACGCCCAGGAGGGAAATCAGGTGATGGGCCAGGCGGGTCGCCCGGTGGTTCAACTCGCCATAGGTAAGGTGCTGGTCTTGCCAAACCAGAGCGGTGGCATTAGGGGTGCGCTGGGCCTGGGCCTCAAACAGTTGGTGAATGCAGAGATGGTCTGGAAACGGGCTCTGGGTCTGGTTCCAGGTATTCAAGAGCGTGTGGCATTCGGCGTCACCGACCAGGGGTAGCTCAGCCAGGCGGCAGGTCGGGTCGGCCACAATGCCCGCCAGCAGCACCTGAAAATGCTCAACCAGGCGGGCAATGGTGCTGGCGTCGAACAGGTCGGTGCTGTACTCCACCTGGCCGGAAATGTCCTGCTCGGCATCCTGCAGGTTAAGGCGCAGTTCGTATTTGGCGCTCTGGTCGACCAGGGGATAGCGCTCCAGGGTGATGCCTGCCAGCTCCAGGGGGCGCACTCGGGCCTGTTGCAAATCCAGCTTGGCCTGAAACAGGGGCATCATCTGGCTCAGGTGGCGATCGGGGTTGAGCACTTCCACCAGTTTCTCGAAGGGCAAATCCTGGTGGGCCAGGGCTCCCAGCACCGTCTCTCGTACCTGTGCCAGCAGGTCGCAAAAGCGGGGATTGCCCGAGAGGTCGCTACGTAGCACCAGGGTGTTCACCAGCAGCCCGATCAGTCCCTCGGTTTCGATGCGATTGCGATTGGCAATATCGCTGCCCACCACGATGTCCATCTGCTGGCTGTAGCGGTGCAGCAGCACTTTGAAGGCGGTGAGCAGCAGGGTAAACAGGGTGACGTTCGAGCGAGCGCTGAGGGTCTTAAGGGCAGCGGAAAGCTCTGGCGACAGCGTCAGCGGCTGCTGAGCTCCCTGGTAGGTGGGGACGGCAGGATGGGGGCGATTGCAGGGCAGTTCCAGCACGGGCAGTTCGCCGCCCAATCGGTCTTGCCAGTAGGCGAGCTGGGTCTCCAACCGTTCTCCCTGGAGCTGCTGTCGCTGCCAGGCGGCCCAATCTCCGTACTGAATTGGCAGGGGCGGTAGGGGCGAGGGCTGTCCCCCCAGGAAGGCGTCGTACAGCACCGTCATTTCCCGCAGGAAGACCATCACCGACCAGCGATCGGAAATGATGTGGTGGGTAGTGAGCACCAGCAGATGATCCTGCTCGTCCAGTTGGAGTAGGGCTAGCCGCAGCAGGGGCTGGGTCAGATCGAAGGGCTCCTGAGTAAGCGCGGCAATCCAGTCCTCCGGTTCTTGTAGGTTAGGTAGAGCGGCAGCGAAACCCAACAATTCCAACCCGGCTGGGTTCCATTCCGGTTCACCCAACCTATGGGTGGATTGGCGCAGGTCAATGACGGGCAGCGGGACGGGCTGAAAGGGCTGCACCACCTGGACGGGCTGGTTATCAGCGGTGGTATCGAAGCGGGTGCGGAGGGTTTCGTGCCGCTCAATCAGGGCATTGAGGGTTTGCTCCAGCACAGGAATGTGTAGCTCTCCCCGCAGCCGCAGGACGCTGGCGACGTTGTAGGCGGTGTTCTGCGGATCGAGTTGCTGAATGAACCACAGCCGCTGCTGGGCAAAGGAGAGGGGCGGATGCTCCGTAGCCGGACGCCGGGGAATACTGGCGTTCTGGGGAGACTGCAATCCCCGTTCCGCCAGCTTTTGCTCAAACAAAGCCCGCTGTTCTGGGGATAGGGTAGAGAGTTTCTGAAACAGGTTGGTCATGGCTTATCCCTCGCTCTGGCGGGCTAACTGCTGCTGAATCTCCTCGGGCGACAGGGTTTGAACTTCGGCCAGCAGGGCGGCCATTTCATCCAGTTCCCCGGCGTCGGGCAGGTGGGCGGCGATGACGGCGGCAATCCCCGCTACCGTGGGCGCTTCGAACAGCAGACTACGCATCTCGATCGCCACCGGAAATGCCTCCCGCAGGCGCGAAATGGCCTGAATCGCCAGCAGCGAATGCCCCCCCAAATCGAAAAAGCTGTCGTGGATGCCCACCTGCTCGACCCCCAGCAGGTCTTGCCAAATCGCGGCAATGGTCTGCTCGACCTCGTTGCGAGGCGGGGCGTAGGGGGTAGTGAGCTGGGGCCGGGTGTGGGTGGACGAGTGCGGCTGAGCCGCGACAGTTTGAGGCTGAGGCTGGACGTGAATCCACTGGTCAATGCGGGCCTGCAAATCCCCCCTGGAGACGGCGATCTGCCCTGGATGGGCCGTCGTCAGGATGCGCTCGGTAGCAGCCCAGACCTCTATGGGCGTGAGGGCAAAGGCCGCAATCGCACTGCCCACCCCCTCTGGTTTCGGGGCCTCTGCGGCCAGACAGGCATCCCAGTTGACGCTGAACCAGGCCACCTCTCCCAATTGATTTTGCTGGTGAATGAAGGCGTCGATCGCGCCATTGGCTGCAGCATAAGCGGCCAGGCCAATGCCCCCAATCACAGCGGACAGGGAAGACTGCACCAGGCAAAAATCCAGGGTCTTGCCCTGCAAAATAGCGGGCAAATGCCACAACCCCTGGAGCTGATGCCGGAAATTGTACTCCCAGTGGGAAGGCTGCATCAGCGCCAGGGGAGCCGCCGACTGGTCGTTGGTCGTGGGGGTGGAGTAGAAAACCCCGTGAATCGGCCCCAGCTCAGCTTCCGCCTGCTGAATCGCCGCTTTGAGCTGAGCCGCATCAGTAATATCGAGACTGAGCGCCATCCCCTCAGTTCCCTCAGGCAGGGTGGGAGGAGATGGGGTGCGATCGCCAACCAGCACCAGCCTCGCCTGCCACAGCGCCGCCAATCCCTCCGCCCAAATCTGACCCAGGCCCTGCTCCAGATCACCCACAATCAGATAAGTTCCCCCCCGCCGCAGGCGTAGATTAGAAGACTGCTCTTCTGCAGCCAGCGGCATCGGCTGATAAGTCTGCTGCCAGCAATGACGACCCCGATGGGCAACGGCAAAAGAATCAGTAAAGCTTGTTAGCTCCCGCCAGAGCCACTCCACCGCTCTATTCCCTATTCCCTGTTCCCTATTCCCTGACTCCTCCAAATCCACTAAACGACAACCTAAGTGGGGATACTCCTGACTGATGACCTGGGCAAAGCCCGCGATCGCACCCGCCATCGGTTGCAGTTCCTCCGTTCCCATGACGTCGTACAGACCCATCGTCACCACAGAAATCTGACAGGTCTCCGGGTGGGGTTGAGCGGTCAGGGCATTCACCAGGGCCTGCAACGTCGCTACCTGCTCAAAGGAGGCTCTGGGGTCTTCGATTCTGCTCAGACTCCACAGGTGGAGGATTTGAGTCGGCCAGAGTTCCCGCAGGCGCAGATCTTCCAGCAGCAGGGCATAGTCTGCCGGTTGTTGCGGGTTCAGGGCAAACTGCCGATAGCCGGTCTGGGCAAACGCCGCTCCGACCGCTACCGTGATCACGTCCTGGCCCGCCTGCTCCAGGCGCTGGGCCAGTTGGGTGCCCATGCCGTCGCCATCCGCGAATACTAGCCAGCAGTGCCGCTCCGCCAGCAGCGAAGTTGTAGTGGCGGGCAGACTGCGGTGCCAGGTGGGCTGGTAGAACCAATCGGCCAGATTAGGCTTCAGCTCCACACTTCCAGACTGGGCAGACTGAGCCCACGGCATCCCGTCTGGCTCCACCCAGTACCGCTGCCGCTCAAAAGGATAGGTGGGCAGCGGCACCCGCCGTCGGGGCGCAGGGTGGAGCTGCGGCCAGTTCACCTTCACCCCCTGGAGCCAGAGCTGACCCAGGGTTTCCAGCAGGTGAGCCGAGTCCGGGGTGGGTGATTTGGGATGGGGCAGGGATGACAGAATCGGCGTAGTTGATAGTTGTGTTTTTTCAGCATGAATACGGGTTGGGTTTGGCCCCCCTAGCCCCCCAATGCTGGGGGGAAGATCTGCCTGAAGTCCCCCAGTATTGGGGGATTTAGGGGGCGATGCAGGGTCTATCGCTGTCCCAGTATTTGCCCGTTTGGCTAAGGTGCTCAGAGTCGTCCCTGGCCCCACCTCCAGCAGGATGGGGTTGATCTCGCGCCGCACCGCCTCCAGACCAGCGGCAAACTGCACCGGCTGCCGGGCCTGCTGCACCCAGTAGTCGGGGTCGGTGGCGGCTTCCGGCGTGATCCAGGTGCCCGTCACATTGGAAATAAACGGCATCTGGGGCAGCTTCAATGTCACCTGCTGCACCGCAATGCGAAACGGTTCCAGCATCGGCTCCATCAGCGGCGAATGAAACCCGTGGGAGGTTTGTAGCCGTTGATGGGGAATATCTTTCTCGTTCAGGTGAGCGGCCAGGGCTGCGATCGCACCCTCCGTCCCCGACACCGCACACAGGTCTGGCCCATTCACCGCTGCGACCACAACACCCTCCGGCAGCAGCGGTTGCAGCGCCGTTTCCGCCAACGCTACCGACAGCATCGCCCCCGCCGGACACTGCTGCATCAACCGCCCCCGCAGGGCCACCAGCCGCAGCCCCTCCTCCAGCGAGAAAACCCCCGCCAGACAGGCTGCTACGTACTCTCCTAAGCTGTGCCCGATCAGCGCCTCCGGACGAATACCCCAGGAGAGCCAGAGCTGAGCCAGAGCGTACTCGACGGCGAAGAGGGTGGGTTGGGCGTGGGAGGTGGAGTGGAGGAGTGGGGGAGTGGGAGAGTGGGGGGATGGGTTAGGAGAGTTTTGAATTTTGAATTTTGAATTTTGAATTCCCGTCGTTCCGTAGAGTATGTCGAGCAGGTCAATGTCGTCTGCGGCCAGAATCTCGGCGCAGCGATCCATTGCTTGCTGAAAGACAGATTCGGTATTGTACAGCTCTTGGGCCATACCGGGGTGCTGGCTGCCCTGACCGGGGAACATGAAGACGATGGGGTAAGGGCTTTCGGGGGCGGAGTGGGTGGGAGAGTTGCCGTCCTGGAGTTGGGCGATCGCCTCCGATACAGATTGGCAAACCACAGCACGACGATGATTGAACCCTCGCCGCCCAACCTGAAGGGTGTAGGCAATATCAGCCAAATCTGGCTCCGGCTGCCGCTCCAAGTAGGCTGCCAGATTAGCAGTAGCCGCCGCTAAAGCCGCTTCTGACTTAGCAGAAAGCGTCAACAACTGCCAGAGATTTACGCTACCCCCCGTTTCCTGTCTTCGGCTTCCCAACTCTTCCCTCTTCCCTATTTCCTCTTCCCTGTTTCCTCTTCTGCCTTCTGCCTTCTGCCTTCTACCTTCTTCCAACACCACATGCACATTCGTACCGCCAATCCCAAAGGAACTGACCCCAGCCCGACGAGGGCTATTCCCAGAGGGCCAATCCATGAGAGCAGGGTTGACGTAGAAGGGGCTGTTGGCAAAATCAATCTGCGGGTTGGGCTGCTGGAAATGCAGACTGGCGGGGATTTGCCTGTGCTTCAGAGCGAGGACGGTTTTGATCAGGCTGGCGATACCGGCAGCGGCATCCAGGTGGCCGATGTTGGTTTTCACCGAGCCGATGGCGCAGAAGCCCTGCTGCTCGGTCTCCTGGCGAAAGGCCTGGGTGAGGGCGGCGATTTCGATGGGGTCGCCCAGGGGGGTACCGGTGCCGTGGACTTCGATGTAGGTGATGGTTTCGGGCGAGACTTCCGCCATGGTCTGGGCGGCTCGAATCACCGCTGCCTGGCTGTCAATGCGGGGGGCGGTGTAGCTGACCTTCATGGCCCCGTCGTTGTTGACGGCAGAGCCCTTGATCACCGCATCGATGGTGTCGCCGTCTCGCAGGGCATCTTCCAGGCGCTTTAGCACAACGATGCCGACGCCATTGCCGCCCACCGTTCCCTGGGCCTGGGCATCGAAGGCGCGACAGTGGCCATCGGGGGAATAGATGCCCCCCTCCTGGTAGCGGTAGCCCTGTTGCTTCGACACCGCAACGCCCCCCGCCAGGGCAATATCGCACTCGCCGCTGAGCAGACTCTGACAGGCCGTATGGACGGCCACCAGGGACGACGAGCAGGCCGTCTGAATATCCAGGCTGGGTCCCTGGAGGTTCAGCTTGTAGGACACCCGCGTGGTGAGAAAGTCTTTGTCGCTGGCCAGAAATAGCTCGTAGGGGCTGACCGACTCGCGGATGTGGGCGTTGGCATAGAGGTTGAACAGGTAGCCATTCATCCCGGCCCCACCGTACACACCTACGCTGCCGCTGTAGGATTCGGCGTCGTAGCCCGCAGTTTCCAGGGCCTCCCAGGCACACTCTAAAAACAGGCGCTGCTGGGGATCGAGGAGTTCGGCCTCACGGGGGCTATAGCCAAAAAAGGTCGCATCAAACTGATCCACATCGGCCAGAACGCCGCCAGCCCTGACGTATTGCGAATCGTTGAGCAGGGTATCGTCTACTCCCTGCCGTCGAAGGGTGTCGGCGTCGAGTTGGTCGATCGCCTCCTTGCCATTCTGCAGGATGCCCCAGAACTCCTCTACTGAGCCCGCTCCGGGAAATCGTCCTGCCATGCCGATGATGGCAATTTCGAGTCCTGTCGCGGGATGTGTCATTGCCGTCACCTTATCCATGCTGTCTTCCTCCCGCTGGTTGCTGAGGTTGGCGATGCCGCTGTTGCCGACGCTGCTGCAGCCGCTGTTTACCCG
>Ga0076930_101084_pt1 | contig 17005 bp, 16 predicted proteins | sample HotLakConsoUCCRE_FD_71149 | JGI IMG/M metagenome (GOLD analysis project Ga0076930, IMG submission 71149) | Hypersaline microbial mat communities from Hot Lake, Washington, USA - Hot Lake Consortium UCC-RE (version 3) (version 3) ...
TGCCGCCGCAGCTCGTCCACCTCGTCATCGGCAAAGCGCGGCAGGATCGGATCGCGGGTCGTCGCGCGAAAGGCGCAGCGGCGGGCGATCTCGACGGTGTTCTCCAGCGCCTCGGGCAGATCGGCGAACAGCGTCGCCATCTCCTGCGGCGTCTTCAGGTAATGCTGCGGCGTCAGCCGCCGGCGCGGCTCGTTCTGGTCCACATAGGCGCCCTCGGCGATGCAGATCAGGGCGTCATGGGCCTCATAAAGCTGGGGTTTCGGGAAATAGACGTCGTTCGTGGCCACCAGCGGCAGGCCCATCTCGTAGGCCATCTCCACATGGCCGCGCTCGCTCAGCCGCTCGGCCTCGGGCGCGCCGTCCTCTCCGGGGTGACGCTGCAATTCCACGTAAAGCCTGTCGCCGTAGATCGCCGCCAGCCGCTCCATCAGCGCCTGCGCCTTCGGCCTCTGGCCCGCGCGCAGGAGCCGCCCCACGGGTCCGTCGGGCCCGCCGGTCAGGCAGATCACGCCGGTCGCATGGGCCGCGAGGTCCTGCAGCGTCACCTGCGCGCGGTCCGTGCCCTCGCCGAGATAAGCGCAGGAGTTGAGCTTCATCAGGTTGCCGTAGCCCGCCTCGGTCTGCGCCAGCAGGACAACCGGCGCGGGCGGCTCGGGCCGCTTGCCCGGCTCGGGCGGCAGATAGGCGAGGTCGAGCTGGCAGCCGAGGATCGGCTGCACCCCCGCCTTGACCGCTCCGACGGAAAATTCCAGCGCGCAGAACATGTTGTTGCTGTCGGTCACGGCGACGGCGGGCATGCCCGCGGCGGCCACGCGCTTCGGCAGATCCTTTACCGGAACCGCCCCCTCGAGGAGCGAATATTCCGTATGGGTGCGCAGGTGGATGAATCGCGGCTCGGTCATGGGCCCAACCATATGTCGGGGCCGCAGCCCGCGAAACCCCCGCATCTGCCTCATGGACAGGGCGCCACTACGTCACGTAAGGACAGGCCCATTCAGGACTTCTTTCTCACCTATGGCTGTGCTTCACTCTCCTGCACAACCGAAAGAGGCAATTGGGATGTCGATTACCCTGTCTTCCTTCTCGATCGCGCATGACATGGCGTCTTCGGTCGAGGAGCTCTGGGACCTCCTTACGCGGCCGGATGTCCATAACGACTGGATCGGCAGCACGGACGGGTTCGAGAGAGAGGCGTTCGACGCCGATATCCGGGAGGGCGGTCATCTGACCTGCAGGTTCCGGATCGGGGGCGGCAGGCCGATCCTTACGAAGGTCCGGTACCTGCGCCTCGACAAGCCCGTGATGTCCATGGCGGTGGAGATCAGTTACGACGACCGGCTCGCGATTTCCGCCCTCATGCGGGTCGCCATCCTGCCCCGAAGCCCCTCCGGATGCCGTGTCATCCATACCGAGACAGCGCATTTCCTGAACGGCGACGCCACGCCCGAACAGCACCGGGACTTCGTCAAGTGGTGGTACGCCTCGGTGCTGTGCGGGGTCGCGGCCGGCTAGCCGCTCACGGGCGTGTAACCCGTGATCCGCCCGCGCCAGTAGGGCGCGATCACCCCGTCCGTCCGATACCCCACCTCCCCGGTCAGCGGCACGCGCCGCCCGCCGATCTCGCCATAGTCGCCGAAGCGCCCCACCCAGAGCCGCGGCGTGTCGCTCTCGGGATCGGGCCGCTCCGCTTCCATCGCGACAATGTCCCCCGCCGCGTCGAAGATCAGCTCCACCGAGGCCCGCCCCGACCCGGTTTCCGTGGAGACCCGCACCCGGTTCCCGTCCAGCGCCTCCCACTCCAGTGCCGGGTTCCTGAGGATCGCATCCGGCGCCCAGGGCAGTTCCGCCAGATAGCGCATCGCCTCGCCGAGATCGGTGGCCGGGCCCTCCTGCCGCACGATCGGCACCGCGCCGAGCAGGCGCACCGCCAGCAGGCCCCCACCCCCGGGATCGTAGCGGTCGATCACGGTGAACCGCGGCACGGGTCCCGCGGGCACCGTCGCCACCCAGGCAAAGGCCGGACGGCCCGCGGAGATCGCCTGCACCGCGCCCATCGGCTGCCATGGCACGCCCTCGCGCAGGATCATCTCCACCTCCTGGGTCAGGGTCGCGCCGGCCGCCGGTGCCTCCGCCCCCGCAAGCCCGCGCCGGGCGAAGGCCGCCACCACGGGCGGCAGGTCGGCGCGCATGTCGGGCGCCGCGTCCGAGAGGACCGCCGCCAGCGCGGCCCGGTCCCGCGCGGCCCCGACGAGCCCCGCCACGACGAGGCCCAGTGCGCCGAGGGCGATTGCGATGGCCAGTCCGATCAGCAGTCTCATGGTGCGACGTACCCCGTCTCCGCGCCTCCCGGATACCCCCCGGGCCACCCGCGACGCCTTGACCGGGATCAAGCCTGAAAGTTAGCCCATCCGCTAACTGTCTTGACAAGCGGCGCGCCATCCGGAATACCTAGCCTCATGACTAACAATCTGGACCAGGTCTTCTCCGCCATGGCCGACCCCACCCGGAGGGCGGTGATCGAGCGGCTGATCGAAGGCGGGCCCGCGCCCGTCTCGGTCCTGCACGAACCCCACGACATCGCCCTGCCGACCTTCCTGCGGCACCTCAAGGTGCTCGAGGCCTCGGGCCTCGTCCGCTCGGAAAAGCGAGGCCGGGTGCGGACGGTCCATATCGAGGCCGCCGCCGTGGCCGAGGCGGAACACTGGCTGGCGCGGCAGCGCCGGCTCTGGGAACGCCGGCTCGACCGGCTGGAGGCGCTGGTGCGCGACATGGAGAAAGGACCAAAGAAATGACCACGGACACGGACCACTTCACCCTGTCCCGCCGCCTGCCCCTGCCGCCCGACCGGCTGTGGCAGGTCCTGACCGATGCACGCGCCCGAGAGCAGTGGGGCGCCCCCACCGAAGGCACTGTGCTGACCGTCGAGGTGACGGACCTGCGCGAAGGCGGGCACGAACGCCACCGCTGCGGTCCCGCCGACGCGCCCGATTTCGTCGTGGACACCCGCTGGTACCACCTCGACCCACCCCGCCGCGCCGTCTTCACCGAGACGGTGCGCATCGGGGACATGGCACTGGCCACCAGCCTCGTCACCTATGTCCTGAGCACTGGCGACGATGGCACCACGCTCGACCTCGCCGTCTCCCTGTCGTCCTTCAGCGGGCCCGGATCCCTCCCCGAATTCCGCATCGGCTGGGAAGGCGGGCTCGCCAATCTCGACCGCTACGTGGCCGGCCTCGCTTCGGAGTCACCCGCATGACCGTGACCCACGAGAGCTTCGAGATCGCGCGCCGCATCGATGGCTGCCTCGATCACGTCTGGGCCGCCTGGACGGACCCGCAGCTGAAACGCCGCTGGTTCGCCGCCGACGCCATGACCACCGAGGACTACCGCATGGACTGCCGCGAGGGCGGCACGGAATACGGCCGCTTCACCATGGCCGACGGCCCGGGCAAGGGAGTCCACGAGAACAACACGACCTACCTCGTGGTCCGGGACAGGGCCCTGCTCGTCACCGCCTACACCATGGCCTGGAACGGGCGCATCCACTCGGCCTCCCTCGCCACGATCCGCTTCGCCGAGGACGGCGGCGGCACCCGCCTCGCGATCCGCGAGGACGGCGCTTGGTTCGAAGACAGCGACGGCCCGGCGGGACGAAAGCACGGCACCGGGGTGCTGCTCGACGCCCTGCAGTCAGCCCTCACCCAGGGACTTCTCCAATGACCGACGACGACATCGGCCCGACCGACCTCCTGCTGGAACGGCACCTGCCCGCCCCGCCCGAAACCGTCTACCGCTGCTGGACCGAACCCGACCTCATCAGGCGCTTCTTCGCCCCCGCGCCGGGCCGCGTGCCCGAGGCGGTGGTGGAGCCCTGGCCCGGCGGCGCCTTCCATGTGGTGATGGAGTTCGACGAGCACGGCCGCATGGAGGGCGCGCCCGGCTGCGTGCTGATCGCCGAACCTGCCCGCCGCTTTGCCTGGACCGACGCGCTGGGACCCCGGTTCCGGCCCAACGCGGAAAGCTTCTTCTCCGCCGACATCACCTTCACGGCTCGGGACGGCGGCTGCGATTACCGCGTGATCGCACGGCACGGCTCCAGGGAGGCCGCGGAGCGCCACGAGGCCATGGGCTTCTCCCACGGCTGGGGCACCGTGGCGGATCAACTCGGTCAGCTGGCCGCGTCGCTCTGAGGCTTGCAAATCCCGCGCGTGCCCGATTTCATCCGGCCGGATCAGGGGCGCGCGCTCTACGCCGCATCGACCGCGCATCAGGCCCCTCTGCACACGCGAGTAAGGCGGCCGGGTCATGACTGATGACCGTTTCTTTCTGGCTGAACGGCCAAGAGGTGCGCGCCGAGGCGCCGCCCACGCGCACGCTTCTCGACTGGCTGCGCGAGGCGCGCGGCCTGACGGGCACCAAGGAGGGCTGCAACGAGGGCGATTGCGGCGCCTGCACCGTCATGGTGACGGACGCCGCGGGCGCCCGCGCGCTCAACGCCTGCATCCTCTTTCTGCCGCAGCTTCAGGGCAAGGCCGTGCGCACCGTCGAGGGCCTCTCGGGCCCGGATGGAGAGTTGCACCCGGTGCAGGAGGCGCTTGTCGCCCATCACGGCAGCCAGTGCGGCTTCTGCACCCCGGGCTTCGCCGTCTCGATGGCGGTGGGGCATCTCAACGCCCGGCGCGACCATGACGACGTGCTCGCGGGCAACCTCTGCCGCTGCACGGGCTACGCCCCCATCGTGCGCGCCGCCCACGCCGCGGAGGACGCGCCCGTGCCCGGCTGGATGGGGCAGGATGCGGCGCTCGCGGCAGGGACGGTCGCGACGCAGCCCGCCGTCGCCCAGCCCGAAAGCGCCGACGACCTCGCCGCATGGTATCTCGCGCATCCCGAGGGCACGCTGATCGCAGGCGCCACGGATGTGGGGCTCTGGGTCACCAAGGGGTTCCGCGACCTCGGCGAGATCGCCTTTCTCAACCGCTGCGCCGACCTGCGCCGCATCGAGGAGACCGACGCCGGCCTGCGGATCGGCGCCGCCGTGACCATGACCGACGTCTTGCACGCCATGAGGACGCGCCAGCCCTCCTATGCCGAACTGATCCGCCGCTACGGGTCGGACCAGGTGCGCAACGCCGCCACCATCGGCGGCAACATCGCCAACGGATCGCCCATCGGGGACAACCCGCCGGCGCTGATCGCGCTCGGCGCCACGCTGCACCTGCGCCGGGGCGACGCGCGGCGCGACCTGCCGCTGGAAGCGTTCTTCCTCGATTACGGAAAGCAGGACCGCCGCCTCGGCGAATTCGTCGAAGGCGTGACCGTGCCGCAGGCCGACGCCCTGCGCTGCTACAAGGTCTCCAAGCGGTTCGACCAGGACATCTCCGCCGTCTGCGGCTGTTTCAACGTGACGGTGGACGAGGGCCGCGTCACCGCCGCCCGCATCGCCTTCGGCGGCATGGCCGGCATCCCCAAACGCGCGGCGACGGTGGAGGCCGCGCTCACAGGCCAGCCCTGGACCGAGGAGACCATCGCCGCAGCCCTGCCGGCCATGGACGCAGATTTCACCCCGCTGTCGGACATGCGCGGCTCCGCCGCCTACCGCATGGCCGCCGCCAAGGGGCTGCTCCGGCGCTACCACCTTGAAACCACGGGAACCCCCGTCTCCGTGCTGGAGGTGCGCCCGTGACCGTGGCGAAACCCCTCCCCCACGACGCCGCACCGCTCCATGTCACGGGCCAGGCGCGCTACGTCGACGACATCCCCCTGCCCTCGGCCACGGTGCACCTCGCCTTCGGCCTGTCGCAGATCGCGAAGGGCCGGATCACGGCCATGGACCTCTCCGCCGTCCGCGCCGCCCCCGGCGTGATCGCGGTCATGACGGCCGAAGACCTGCCCTTCGCCAACGACGTCTCCCCCTCGATCCACGACGAGCCCCTGCTGGCGGACGGCACCATCCATTACGCCGGCCAGCCGGTCTTTCTCGTGATTGCCGACAGCCACCTCGCCGCCCGCGCGGCGGCGCGTCTGGGCCGGATCACCTGCGAGGAAGAAACCCCGATCCTGACGGTCGAGGAGGCGCTGGCCGCGGACAGCCGCTTCGAGGGCGGACCGGTGATCTGGGCCAAGGGCGATGTGGAGGCGGCGCTCGCCGCCGCGCCCGAACGGCTGACGGGCACGCTGAGCCTTGGCGGGCAGGAGCATTTTTACCTCGAGGGACAGGCCGCGCTGGCCCTGCCGCAGGAGGGGGGCGACATGCATGTCGTCTCCTCCACCCAGCATCCCACGGAAATCCAGCACAAGGTCGCCGAGGCCATCGGCCTGCCGATGCATGCCGTGCGGGTCGAATGCCGGCGCATGGGCGGCGGCTTCGGCGGCAAGGAGAGCCAGGGCAACGCGCTCGCCGTGGCCTGTGCCCTTGCCGCCCGCGCCACGGGCCGGCCCGCCAAGATGCGCTATGACCGCGACGACGATTTCATCATCACCGGCAAGCGCCACGACATCCGCATCGACTATCGCGCGGGCTTTGATCGCGAGGGCCGGGTGCGGGCGCTCGACTTCACCCATTACATGCGCTGCGGCTGGGCGCAGGACCTGTCGCTGGCGGTGGCCGACCGGGCGATGCTGCATTCGGACAACGCCTACCGCATCGGCGCCCTGCGCGTGACCTCCCACCGGCTGAAGACCAACACCCAGTCCGCCACCGCCTTCCGCGGCTTCGGCGGGCCTCAGGGCATGGCCGGGGTGGAGGCGGTGATGGACCGCATCGCGCGCAGGCTGGGGATGGACGGGGTCGAGCTGCGGCGGCGGAATTTCTACGAGGCCGCCCGGGCAAGGGGGCCTTCTGCCCCCTCGGGGGAAAGCCGGAGCTTTCCCCCTTCCCCCGAGGATATTTCGAGCCCAAAGACACAGGGCGGGGCGGACCTCACCTCCCGCGGGGCGACCCGGATCAGCTCGGGCACGGGTGCCGCGCAGAGGTTCGGCGGGGAGCACTCGCCACCCGTCCCGGGCGGGGCGAACGTGACCCATTACGGCATGGAGGTGGCGGATTTCGAGCTCCACGGCATGACCGACCGCCTGCTCGAGACCTCCGACTACGCTGCCCGCCGGGCCGCCGTGGCCGAGTGGAACGCGAAAAACCCGGTGCTGAAACGCGGGATCGCCTACAGCCCGGTGAAGTTCGGCATCTCCTTCACCCTGACCCATCTCAACCAGGCGGGCGCTCTGGTCCATGTCTATCAGGACGGGTCGATCCACCTGAACCACGGCGGCACGGAGATGGGACAGGGGCTGTTCCAGAAGGTGGCGCAGGTGACCGCCGACCGCTTCGGCGTACCGGTGGAGAGGGTGAAGATCACCGCCACGGATACCGCCAAGGTCCCCAACACCTCCGCCACCGCCGCCTCCTCGGGGTCGGATCTGAACGGGATGGCCGCGCAGAACGCCGCGGACGAGATCAAGGGCCGGATGGCCGCCTGCCTCGCGCCGCTCCACAAGGCCGAGCCGCAGTCGGTGCGCTTCGAGAATGGCGAGGTGATCGTGGGCGCGGAGCGGATGCCCTTCGCCGAGGCCGTGCGCATCTGCTACATGAACCGCGTCAGCCTCTCGGCCGCGGGCTATTACCGCACCCCCGAGATCACCTGGGACCGCCTCCGGGGGCAGGGGCGGCCGTTCTACTACTTCGCCTATGGCTGCGCCGTGACCGAGGTGGTGATCGACACGCTGACCGGCGAGAACCGCATCCTGCGCGCGGACATCCTCCACGATTGCGGCAAGTCGCTGAACCCCGCGCTCGACCGGGGCCAGATCGAGGGCGGCTATGTGCAGGGCGCGGGCTGGCTCACCACCGAGGAACTGGTGTGGGACACCCAGGGGCGGCTGCGCACCCACGCGCCCTCCACCTACAAGATCCCCGCCTGTTCCGACCGGCCCGGGGTGTTCGAGGTGGCGCTCTGGGACAGCCAGAACCGCTCCGAGACGGTCTACCGCTCGAAGGCCGTGGGCGAGCCGCCCTTCATGCTGGGCATCTCCGCCTGGCTCGCGCTTGCCGATGCCTGCGCCGCCTGCGGGCCGCACGATCCGGCCCTGAACGCCCCCGCCACGGCCGAGGAGGTGCTGGCCGCGGTGGGCCGGGCGCGGGGATGACCGGCATCCGCATCCGCGTGGCGCGCACCGCCGGCTCCGTCCCGCGAGAGGCCGGGGCCGAGATGCTGGTCACCGGGGAGAGCACGGAGGGCACCGTCGGCGGCGGCGCGCTCGAATGGCAGGCCATGGCCGAGGCCCGGGCGATGCTGGCCGAGGGCCGCGCCCGCATGGAGCGGACCTATCCCTTGGGTCCTGGGCTGGGCCAGTGCTGCGGCGGCTCCGTCACCCTGACATTCGAGGCCGCCGAGGCGCTGGAGGGCCAGCCGGGCGTGCCGCTCTGGATCTGGGGCGCGGGCCATGTCGGCCGGGCGATCGTGGCCACCATGGCCCCCCTGCCCGGCTTCGAGATCACCTGGATCGACGACGCCCCCGACCGCTTTCCGCCCGAAGACCACGGCGTCACCACCGTGCCCGCCGCCGACATGCCCCGCCTCGCCGCCCGCGCGCCGGGAAACGCCCACCACCTGATCCTGACCTATTCCCACGAGATCGACCTCGCGCTCTGCCATGCTCTCCTGACCCGGGGCTTCGCCAGTGCGGGGCTGATCGGATCGGCGACGAAATGGGCGCGCTTCCGGTCGCGGCTTGCCGCGCTCGGCCATGAGCACGCCCAAATCTTGCGCATTGCCTGCCCGATAGGCGATCCTGCCCTCGGGAAACATCCTCAGGCCATTGCGGTGGGCGTCGCGGCGGCGCTACTGACGGCGATGCGGGAGCAGGTGAGGGACCGGACCGGATGAGCGATGCGCTGCTGCGCCTCGACGGGGTGACCAAGGCCTATCCGGGCGTCGTGGCCAATGCCGATGTCTCCATGTCGATCCGGCCCGGCGAGATCCACGCCCTGCTCGGCGAGAACGGCGCAGGGAAATCGACGCTGGTCAAGGCGATCTACGGGCTCGTCACCCCCGACCGGGGCCGCATGACGCTGATGGGCCGGGCTTACGCGCCCCATGATCCCCATGCCGCACGCGCCGCCGGCGTGGCCATGGTCTTCCAGCATTTCTCGCTCTTCGACGCGCTGACCGTGGCCGAGAACGTCGCCCTCGGCATGGAGAACCCGCCGCCCCCGCGCACGCTGGCCGCCCGTATCCGCGCGGTGAGCGAGACCTATGGCCTGCCGCTCGACCCGTTCCGGATCGTGGGCGATCTTTCGGCGGGAGAACGCCAGCGGGTGGAGATCGTGCGCTGCCTGCTGCAGGACCCGAAGCTGCTGATCATGGACGAGCCCACCAGCGTGCTGACCCCGCAGGAGGTGGCGATCCTGTTCGAGACCCTGCGCAAGCTCGCCGCCGAGGGCACGGCGATCCTCTACATCTCGCACAAGCTGGAAGAAATCCGCGCGCTCTGCGAGAGCGCCACGATCCTGCGGCTGGGCCGGGTGGCGGCGACCTGCGACCCGCGCGAGACCTCCGCCCGCCAGATGGCGGAGATGATGGTGGGCGGAAGCCTGCACATCCCCGCCCGCGAGACCGCCGCGCCGGGCGAGGTCGTGCTGCGGATCGAGGGACTTTCGGCCGCCTCGCGGCGCCCCTTCGGAACGTCGCTGAAGGACGTCCGCCTCGAGGTGCGCCGCGGCGAGGTGCTGGGCATCGGCGGCGTCGCGGGCAACGGCCAGGACGAGCTTCTGGCAACCCTCTCGGGCGAGATGACCGCCGCGCGCGGGCTGGTCTTCTTCGAGGATCACGACGTCGGCCCCATGGGTCCCGATGCGCGTCGCGCGCTGGGGCTGCTGGCCGCCCCCGAGGAGCGCAATGGCCATGCCGCGGCCCCGGGGATGACCCTGACGGAGAATGCGGCCCTCACCGGCCGGGTGCGCGAAGGCATGACCCGGCGCGGCTTTCTCGACTGGGGCCGGGCCCGGGGCTTCGCGGCGAGGGTGATCGAGTCCTTCGACGTGCGCGCCCCCGGGACCGAGACCGCCGCCGGGGCGCTGTCGGGCGGGAACCTGCAGAAATTCGTGATCGGACGGGAGATCCTGCAGCGGCCCGAGGTGCTGGTGGTGAACCAGCCCACCTGGGGCGTCGACGCGTCGGCTGCCGCCGCGATCCGTCAGGCTTTGCTGGATATTGCCGCGCGGGGGGCGGCTGTCGTGGCCATCAGCCAGGACCTCGACGAGCTGATGGAGATTTCCGACCGCTTTGCCGCGCTGAACGAGGGCCGTCTGTCGGCGCCGCGCCCCGCCGCGGGGCTGACGGTGGAGGAGATCGGGCTCATGCTGGGCGGGGCCCATGACATGGACGTGGCGCATGTGTGAGGCGGTGCGGATCGGGGTGCTGGATCTGCCGAAAGCAGGGTGGGTCAATGACCCACCCTACGCCCGGGGCACAGGTTGCGCGCCGCGCGCGGCCCTCCCCGGGGGCCGACGCATGGCGGACGGCCCGCACCGAACGGATGGACGGCGGGAGGACGCCATGAAGCGCCCCGCTCGGCCGTTGCAAGGCGCCCGCCCGGGGGCGGCCCCGGCGCGGGCCGGCCGCTGGCACCGTCCGGTCCCGGGAACATCCCCATGATCGCCCTCGAACGCCGCCCCGAGGCCTCGAAGGCCTGGACCTGGGCCGCGCCCGTGATGGCGGTGGTCCTCACCATGGTCTTCGGCGGGCTCCTTTTCGCCGCGCTGGGCAAGGACCCTCTCGTCGCGATCCGCACCATCTTCTGGGACCCGCTCTTCGGCGAGTTCGCCTCCTTCTACCGCCCGCAACTGCTGGTGAAGGGCGCGCCGCTGGTGCTCATCGCCATCGGCCTCAGCTTCGGCTTCCGCGCTGGCATCTGGAACATCGGCGCCGAGGGCCAGTACATCCTCGGCGCGATCTGCGGCGCCGCCGTGGGCCTCGCCTTCTATCCCCTCGAGGCGCGCTGGCTGATCTTTCCGCTGATGATCGCGGGCGGCATGCTGGGCGGCCTCGCCTGGGCGATGATCCCGGGGCTGCTGAAGGTGCGCTTCAACGCCAACGAGATCCTCGTGTCGCTGATGCTCGTCTACGTGGCCGAGCAGCTTCTCGCCGCCATGGCGCTGGGCGCGCTGAAGAACCCCGAGGGCATGGGCTTTCCGGGCAGCCGCAACCTCGCGCAATGGGAGAGCTCCGTGAGCTGGATCGACCGCGGCGCGGGGCTGCACTGGGGCGTGCTCTTCGCCCTGGGTGCTGTCGTGGCCGCGTATGCGATCATGGCGCGCCACGTGCTTGGCTTCCAGATCCGGCTGACCGGCCAGAGCCCCCGCGCCGCCGCCTTCGCCGGGGTGCGGCCGAACCGGCTGATCCTCGTCTGCCTCGGCCTCGCGGGCGCGCTCGCGGGCCTTGCCGGCATGTTCGAGGTCACTGGCCCGGCGGGCCAGATCACCATCGACTTCAACGTGGGCTACGGGTTCACCGCGATCATCGTGGCCTTCCTCGGCCGGCTGCATCCCGTGGGCATCCTGCTCGCCGGCGGGATCATGGCGCTGACCTACATCGGCGGCGAGATCGCGCAGAACCAGCTCGGAACCCCTGCGGCGGCGATCCAGGTCTTCCAGGGGATGCTGCTGTTCTTCCTCCTGGCCGTGGACGTGCTCACCCATTACCGCCTGCGCCTCGGCCGCAAGGCCCCCGCCGCCGCGACCCCCGCCCCCGCCCCGGAGGCCGCCGAATGAGCGGCGCGCACCCCACGGGATGGCGGGCGGGGCGATGCGCCAGCGAGCGCCGACCGGCATCCGAAAGGCGCGCGCCATGATCGACCCCGCCCTCCTGATCGCCTCCCTGATGGTGGCCTCCACGCCGATCCTGCTCGCCGCCATCGGCGAGCTGGTGGTGGAACGCGCGGGCGTCCTGAACCTCGGCGTCGAGGGCATGATGATCACCGGCGCGATCTGCGGCATCGCCGCCGCGCTCTGGGCAGAGACCCCCTGGGCCGGCTTTCTCGCCGCGGCCATCGGCGGGGCGCTCCTGTCCCTGCTCTTCGCGCTGCTGACCCAGGTGCTGATGTCGAACCAGGTGGCCACGGGCCTTGCGCTGACCCTCTTCGGCCTCGGCCTGTCGTCCCTGATCGGCCAGAGCTACAGCCAGATCCGCGCGCCCTCGCTGCAGCGGATCGACCTCGGCCCGCTCACCGACCTGCCCGTTGTGGGACGGCTCCTCTTCGGGCAGGACCCGATGGTCTACATCTCGCTCCTGATCGTGGCGGGCACCTGGGCCTTCCTGCGCTTCTCCCGCGCGGGGCTGATCCTGCGCGCGGTGGGCGAGAACCACGACGCCGCCCATGCGCTGGGCTACAACGTGCGCCTCGTGCGGACCTGCGCCATCGCCTTCGGCGGCGCCTGCGCGGGGCTGGGCGGCGCCTACCTGTCTCTCGTGCGCGTGCCGCAATGGACCGATGGCATGACCGCGGGCGCGGGCTGGATCGCGCTCGCCATCGTCGTCTTCGCCTCGTGGAAGCCGTGGCGGCTGCTCCTCGGCGCCTATCTCTTCGGCGGCGTCACGGTGCTGCAGCTGAACCTGCAGGCGGGGGGCTTCGCCATTCCCGTCCAGTACCTCAGCATGAGCCCCTACATCGTCACCATCCTCGTCCTCGTCGTGATGAACGCGGGCCGCGCGCCCGGCTCACTCGGCCGGATCTTCCACGCCTCGCACTGAGGCAAAACACCCAACCAACAGGGAGAACGCCCATGACACTCAAGCACCTTCTCGCCGGAGCCGCGATGGCGCTCGGCACCATGGCCGCGGCACAGGACGATCCGCTGACCGTCGGCTTCGTCTACGTCGGCCCGATCGGCGACGGCGGCTGGACCTACGAGCACGACAAGGGCCGCCTCGCGATCGAGGAGCATTTCGGCGACGCCGTCGAGACGGTCTACCAGGAAAGCGTGCCCGAAGGCCCCGACGCCGTGCGCGTGATGACCCAGATGGCGCTCAACGGAGCGGACCTGATCTTCACCACCTCCTTCGGCTACATGGACCAGACCATCGAGGTCGCCGAACAGTTCCCCGACGTGAAGTTCGAGCACGCCACCGGCTACAAGCGCGCCGACAACGTCTCCACCTATTCCGCGCGCTTCTATGAGGGCCGGGCGATCCAGGGCCATATCGCAGGCCAGATCACCGAATCGAACATCATCGGCTACATCGGCTCCTACCCGATCCCCGAGGTGATCCGCGGCATCAACTCCGCCTATATCCACGCAAGCGAGGTGAACCCCGACGTCGAGTTCCGCATCGTCTGGGTCTACACCTGGTTCGATCCGGCGAAAGAGGCCGAGGCCGCCCGCGCCCTCATCGACCAGGGCGCCGACGTGATCCTGCAGCACACCGACTCCACCGCGCCCCAGGCAGCGGCGGCCGAGGCGGGCGGCGTCTACACCTTCGGTCAGGCCTCCGACATGTCGGAATTCGCGCCGATGCCGCGGATCAGCTCGATCATCGACGACTGGGCCCCCTACTACATCGCCCGCACCCAGGCGGTGATCGACGGCACATGGGAATCGACCGACACCTGGGACGGGATCGGCCCCGGCATGGTCGCCATCGGCGAGATCACCGAGGCCGTGCCCGAAGAGGTTCGCATCTCCGCGCTCGCCATGAAGGATGCGATCGCGGCAGGGGACTACCACCCCTTTACCGGCCCGCTGAACCGGCAGGACGGCACGCCCTGGCTCGCCGAGGGCGAGACCGCCGATGACGGCACGCTGCTGGGCATGGATTTCTACGTCGAGGGCCTGACCGGCGACATCCCGCAGTAACGCGACACGGGGGGCGGGCCGCTGCGGCGGCCCCCCGGATCCCGACCCGATCGGGCGACGGCTGCCCACCCCGGCCGCGATCCCACCCGGCCCCGCCCGACGCGGCGGCGCTCTTCTCTCCGGCCGCACGGCGCCGGCCCCCGGCGCGTCCGGGGTCTCACATACCGTCACTGACCGGCGACGACTTCCGGGACATCCCGCCGCTCCAACGGTCGCCGCGCGGCTCGGTGACGCCCTGCTCCGCGCCGCCCCCCGCTTGCCCCCGGGCAAGCCATGGGCCATCTCCTGTCCATGGCAGCCACACGGACGCACAGGAAGGCACGAAAGCGGCTCAAGAGGCTGGGCGAGCGCACGGTCGAAGGTCTCGTGCCCGTCACCAGCCGCGCCTATGGCGGCTATATCGGCTGGGTCGCGCGCAGCACCCGCTGGCACAGGATCGGCTTCGAGCCCTGGGAGGCCGCGCTGGCCGAGGGCCGGCCCTTCATCCTCGCGCACTGGCATGGCCGGCTGTCGCTCTGCCTCCATGCCTTCGATTTCGGCGCGGTGCCCTATACCGGTCTGTCGTTCGACCATCCCGCCGCCGCGCCAATGACCCAAGACCTGCAGCGCCGCGGCGCTGAGGTCCTGCGCCTTTCGCGCAAGGGCCCCAATACCGCCGTCCTGCGCGGCGCGGTGCGGGCCCTGCGCGGCGGGCGGCTCCTGGGCATCGCCCCGGACGGGCCGCAGGGCCCCGCGCGCGAAGCTAAGCCCGGCATCGTCGACATCGCCAGCCTCTCGGGCTGCCCCGTGGCCCCGATCTCCTTCGCCGTCAGCCGGTTCCGCAGGCTCGCCACATGGGACAGCTTCGTGCTGCCTCTCCCCCATGGCCGCGGCGTCATGGCCATGGGGGCGCCCGTCCTGATCCCCCGCAGCCTCGATGCCGCGGCCCGCGCCCACTGGCAGGCCCGCATCGGCGCGGCGCTCGACGCCACGGACGCCGCCTGCGACGCGGCCCTCGCCGCGCTCACCCCCGGCACCGGACGCGACTGAGCGCGCGATGCGTCACGCAAAGATGACCGCGGCCGCGCGCAGGCAGCCTCTTCCGCCCGGGCCGGGACCGTGGCAGCTTCCCGCCATGAGACATGCCCTCCCCGCCCCGCCATGCCGCTGAACCGCCGCGCCTTCCTCGCCGCCGGTGCGGGCAGCCTCGCCCTCGCCGCCTGCGGGTCCCGGACCGCGCCGACCGCCCGGGGCGCGAGCGCCGCCGCCACCGCTCCCCGCGCCTTCGCGGGGCGCCCCTCGGGCTGGGGCGACGACAACCCCCACGACTGGATCGGCCGCGATCCCTACGGCTATCCGGTCCACGGCATCAACGTCAGCCGCTGGAACGGGTCATCGGACTGGCGCACCGCCGCGGGCGCCGGCGTGTCCTTCGCCTTCATCAAGGCGACCGAGGGCGGCGACCTCGTGGACCCGCTCTTCGCCGAGCACTGGAACCGCAGCGCCGAGGCGGGGATTCCCCACGGCGCCTTCCATTTCTGGTACCACTGCCGCGACGGAGAGAGCCAGGCACGCTGGTTCATCGCGAACGTCCCGCGCCAGCCCGGGATGCTGCCCCCGGTGCTCGACATGGAATGGACGCCGTTCTCCCCCACCTGCACCCGTCGCGCCCCCGCCGCGGAGATCCGCCGCGAGATGCAGACCTGGCTCCGGATCGTGGGCGACCATTACGGCCAGCGCCCGCTGATCTACGTGGTCCCCGACTTCTTTGACGATGTGGGCCTGGCCAGCTTCATGGGCTACGAATGGTGGCTCCGCTCCACCGCCGCGCATCCCGCCGTACGCTATCCCGGCACGCCCTGGCGGGTCTGGCAGTATTCGGGCACCGGCCGGGTGCCGGGCTTCGCGACCCGCACCGACCTCAACACCTTCAACGGGAACCCCCAGTCCTTCGCCGCATGGCGCGCCGCACGCAGCGTCGCCTGAGAGACCTTCAGGCGACGGCGGCCAGAAGTTCCCAGCTTCTCAGCGTGAGGTAATCCGCCTCCGCCCGCAGGCCGCCGGTGCGCAGCTCCGGAAACAGGGTGTAAAGCTCCGCGCGCGCCTCTCCGTCCAGCGCCGCGATGGCCTCCGCGCCGGGATGGAAGCTCTCGGTCGCGGCGCCCTCGGCATAGATGATCTCGTGGGCATCGAAGACGAGGTGATAATAGGTCACCGCCTCCCGACCCGCGTCCACGGCGACGCCCGGCAGACTGGCCGCCAGCGACTTGGCGCGGACGAGCACGGCATCCTCGCCGAACATCAGCCCGATGCGGATATGGGCATAGAGCATCCGGTGCTGCGGGCTGACCCACAGATCCCTGCGCGGCAGGCCGAAACCCAGCGCGCCCGCCCCGATCCGCACCGGCCAGAGGAGGCGGTTCGCGCGCAGCTCCGCTCCTTCGAGCCTGCGCGCATGGATCATCCGGATCGGCCGGTCGCCGCGGTCGCGCGTGGTCACGAGATCGCCGATCCGCAGCGTCTCGATGGCCCGCGGCCCCTCCGGCGTGTCGATCAGCGTGCCGTCGGTGAGGCAGATCACCGAGGAGCCGCGGGTCATGGCCCCGTCGAGCCGGTTGCCGAAGGCATCGAACTGGATCGTCTGCCCCGAAGCGGGCGGAATGTTCACCGAGGTCGCGCCCGCCGCCGGACCTTCGAGCGCGGTGATCGACGCGGTTCCCCCGCCGATGTCGTAGAAGCTGATGACCGGCCCCGCCGCGGCGGAATCGACCAGCGCCACCGCCTCGGCCTCGTTCGTGCCCACGAGGTGATCCGGGTCCGTCACCAGCGTAGGCAGTTCGAAGACATGGAACCCGGTGTCGGGATCCAGCGTGGGGATCACGTCCGACAGTTCGAGGACGCTGCGCAGGCTGCCGTCGGTCTGGTAGGTGGCGATGCGGAAATCCGACACCCGCGCCAGCTCCGCAGACGACAGCGTGACCTCCACATATTCCGCCACGCCGGTCTGACCGGCGACCGTGTTGCGGTAGTGAATCTCGGAAATGAAAGCCATGCGCGTCCCGGGCCCTGCCTGCCCGCAGACTGGTCCGGACCCGCGCCGAAAGAATGTCCCCAACCGGAAAAGATTGTGGCCCTTCCGTCAGAATTGTCCCGATCTGCCCCCCTCCGCCCCCCAAT
>Ga0076930_100875_pt2 | contig 16897 bp, 14 predicted proteins | sample HotLakConsoUCCRE_FD_71149 | JGI IMG/M metagenome (GOLD analysis project Ga0076930, IMG submission 71149) | Hypersaline microbial mat communities from Hot Lake, Washington, USA - Hot Lake Consortium UCC-RE (version 3) (version 3) ...
AGGTTTCGAAGGGTGCGCAGCCAGCGCACCTCGTCCGACCACCAGTCCGCCGCGCCCGCGTCGTAGATGCCAAGGTCGTTGCGGTGCCCCCGGGCCGCGGGTCCGCCGGGTTGCGCGGGCAGGGGGTGTGCGGGTCTCTCCGTCATGAGCGGGAGAGCTAGCCCATGCCTCACCCGGCGGCGAGGGGGACCGACGAAGCGTCGCAGGCGCCGCCGGCGAGACAGGGCGCAAGAAGATCCCGCAACGGCAGCCGCGCGCCGAGCCGGCTCGCGAGAAGGAAAAGCCCGCCGAACTTCCGCTGCAGGTAGAGCACGTCCATCGGCACCGGGGGCGGCACGAACCCGTCCTCGGCGAGCGCCAGCCCTTCCGCCTGCATCCGCCTCGACAGGGTGAGATCGGAGAAATCCCAGACCTCCGCCTCGCGGATCGCTCCGAAGGCCATCTCCATCATCCCCTCGATCCGCGCGCGGTGGCGGGGTGCGGTATCGGGAGACAGAAACCCGATCCCCGTCGCCGCCTCGCGGAGCGCTGCGTGATCGCCCTTCAGTCCCGCAGCGAGAAGCTGTCGGTAGAGCAGGGCGAGCCCCGGGTCGATCACCCGGGTCGCGCCGAAATCGAGAAGCACGATGCGCCCGGTCTCCGGCTGAAAGAGGAAGTTGGCGAAGTTGGGGTCGGATTGCACCTCGCCGAAATCGAAAAGTTCGCGCAGCGAAAGCTCGATGAGCCGTGCCGCGACGCGGTCCCGCGCGTCCTGGGCCTCGGCCGCGACCTCCTCGATGGGCCGGCCCTCGCAGAACGACATCGCCAGCACCTCGCCGGTCGACCAGTCCTCGTGGAACTCGGGCACCTCGAACCCGGGTTCACCCGCCAGCCGCGCCCGGAACCGCGCGAGGTGGCGGCCCTCACGGAGATAGTCGGTTTCCTCGGCGAGCTGCGCGCGGGCCTCGTCGAGGTAGGGTGCGGGGTCGAACCCCTGCGGCAGGAGACCCGACATCCGCAGGAGCGCGCCGACATTGGCGACGTCGCTGTCGATGCTGCGCGCCACGCCGGGATATTGCACCTTCACCGCGAGATCGCGCCCGTCCTTCAGCCTCGCGCGGTGCACCTGACCGATGGAGGCGGCCGCGATGGGACGCACGTCGAACCGCTCGAAGGCGCCGAGCCAGTCCTTGCCCCAGTTGGCGTTCAGCACCTCCTTCAGCTGGCGCGGCGGCATGAAATGGGCGTCCGAACGCAGGCGGGCGAGGATCTCGGCAAGCTCGGCGGGCAGCACCTCGCCGGCATCCATCGAGACGAGCTGGCCGATCTTCATCGCCGCCCCGCGCATCTGCGCCAACTCGTTCGTCACCCGTCGAAGGTTCGCGGGCGTCATCACGAGGTCGCGCAGGCCCGGCCGCCGCCCTCGGGCCAATTCGCGCGCCCCGTTGAGCGCCACGCTGCCGAACACGCCGGTCGCGAGCGAGCCGAGCCGCGCGAGCCTCACGGCACGGCCCGAGGGCACCGGCACCGGTCGGCCGGAACTGGATCTGTCTGCCATCGAACGGTCCCTCGGCTTCCTTGACGCGGGACGTATCCCGTCAACGCGCCAGTTCAACGATGATGCCTTCAACGGCGATGATGCGCCGCAGTCGTCCCCCTCGCGTCATCCGATCCCTTTCGATGTCCGTAGAAGGGCGAACCGACCGAGAGGCCCGATGCTCCGCGTTCTCGCCCTTCTGACCGCCTTGCTCGCCGCCCCCGTGGCCGTCGCCGGCGCGCTCACCGGCACCTTCGCCTCCATCGACGGCGGGACGCTGTCGCTCGAGGACTGGCGGGGCCGGCCGGTGCTCGTGACGAACACCGCCTCGCGCTGCGCCTTCACCGGGCAATACGACGCGTTGCAGGCGCTCTACGACAGGTTCCGGGAACGGGGTCTCGTCGTCCTCGCCGTCCCCTCGAACGACTTTCGCCAGGAACTCGCCACGGCCGGGGAGGTGAAGGATTTCTGCGAGGTCAACTTCGGTCTCGACATCCCGATGACCGACATCACCTCCGTGCGCGGCGAGACCGCGCACCCGTTCTACCGCGCATTGAAGGCCGGGGCGGGGTTCGAGCCGGGCTGGAACTTCACGAAGGTGCTGATCGGCCCCGACGGCCGGTTCGTCGCCGCCTGGGGGCCAACGGTCAGGCCCGAGGCGGCGGCGATCGTCGGGCGCATCGAAGATTTGCTCGAGTAGCCGGCGCCCTTCGCGACCCGCGCTTCCGGCACATGTGCCGATCTTGCGGGCGCGGTGGCGGAGAGACAGTCCGAAATATGTTTCATATCATGTGCTTAAGTGTTTGAATTTGCTGGGAGTACGATTTTCGAGTGTTGTGGATTGTGCAGCAAAGTGTGTAGCAGAATTGAGCGGTTTTTGCTTCTCATTACCTTTAACCTAGGTAGTGGCCATCCGTGAATCCCCTCGCCATGTTGGATCTTCAGGGCCATATGCGGCAACCCGCGCGAATGTCGCAAATGAGGGATCGAAGCCCTGACCTAGCCGCCACTCTCGGCGAAACCATGTCCTTGATCGGCTCAGCATGACTTCCATAGCGCCATCCTCACCCGATGCCGAAGCCCAAAAGTACGGTGTGCTCTTCGTCTTTGCGGCGGGGGTTCTTTGGTCAACGGTCGGCCTTGGCATTCGCCTGATCGAAGATGCGGTCGTGTGGCAGATACTGCTTTACCGGTCGATCAGCCTGTCGCTGTTCTTGTATGTGCTTATCCGGGTGCGTTCTGGCGAAAGCCCATTTGTTCAGATCCGCCGCATCGGCGCGCCTGCTGTAATTGCGGGGCTTTCATTGGTCGCGGCCTATTCCGGCGGAATCTACGCGATCCAGAACACCTCGGTCGCGAATGCCATGCTGCTGTTTGCCACGGCGCCGTTCATGGCCGCTGTGCTGGGATGGATCGTTTTGCGAGAACCCGTCCGCTCCGCAACATGGGCCTCGATCGCAGTCGCAATCGGCGGGATCGCGATCATGGTCGCGGACAAGTCCGGAGGCGTCGTGTTCAAGGGCAGCCTCGCCGCGCTTGGATCGGCATTCGGCTTCGCTGTGTTCACCGTGGCGTTGCGGTGGGGGCGCATAGGGGAAATGCTGCCCGCGGTCTTCCTGTCGGGCCTCTTCGCGATCGTCATCACCTTGGCGATCTGCCTTGGCCTTGGGCTCCCGCTGGTTCTGAGTCCCAATGACGGGGGTATCGCCATGGGCATGGGGGTGTTCCAGGTCGGGGCCGGCCTGATCCTCTACACGCTGGGCTCGCGCAGCCTCCCCGCGGCAGAGCTCGCCCTGTTGTCCCTTGCGGAAGTTCTGCTCGGCCCGCTCTGGGTCTGGCTGTTTCTAGGGGAAACCGCGACTGCGAACACGCTGATCGGCGGCGCGGTCCTGCTTGCAGCGATCGCGGGAAATGCGGTGTCGGGCAAGCGACGAAAACCTCCGACCATCACGGCACCCTAGATGGCATTCCCAGGCCTATTCCGTTGAAAAACTCTCGCTTGATCGAGGGGCGCCGCGCTGATTCAATTTCGACATAGGGCAGGAGGATCAGCAATGATGGGACCGAAGCAGGAGGCTCAGCCAGCGCTGTTCTACGAGTTCTCGCTGGAGGATCATGTCCCCCAAGATCATCTGCTGCGCTCCATCGATCGGTTCGTCGACCTGAGCAGCATCCGCGCCCATCTTGCGGGTTTCTACAGTCACACCGGCCGTCCGTCTGTCGATCCCGAACTGCTGATCCGCATGCTTCTGGTCGGCTACTGCTTCGGTATCCGGTCCGAGCGGCACCTCTGCGAGGAGGTGCATCTGAACCTCGCGTATCGCTGGTTTTGCCGGCTCGACCTGGCTGATCGAATCCCCGATCACTCCACCTTTTCGAAGAACCGCCATGGCCGGTTCCGCGACAGCGAGCTGCTGCGCCACCTGTTCGAGACGACGGTCGCGCGCTGCATCGAGGAAGGGCTCGTGAGCGGGCAGCGTATGGCGGTGGATGCCAGCCTGATCGAGGCGGACGCGAACAAGCAGAACTCGACACCGAAGGAAGACTGGGATGCTTCGTAGATCGACCCGACAGATGCACCTCGCGCCGTTCGCGAGTATCTCGAGACGCTGGATGAGGCAGCTTTCGGTGCCGCCAGCGAGGTCCAGCCCAAGTTCACCTCTCATTCCGACCCGGCCATTCAGTGGACGGCAGCACGCAAGGGCCCGGCCTTTTTCAGCTATTCCGACAACTACCTGATCGACACGGATCACGGCGTCATCGTCGATGTCGAGGCCACGCGATCCATCCGGCAGGCGGAGGTCGGCTCGACGCGCACCATGCTGGATCGCGTGAAGGCAAAGTTCGATCTCCACCCCGAGCGCCTGATCGCGGATACCGCCTATGGCACCGGGCCAATGTTGGGCTGGCTGGTCGATCGCGAGATCGCCCCGCACATCCCGGTCTTCGACAAGTCCGGCCGCAACGATGGCACTTGGACCCGGTCTGACTTCACGTGGGACGCCCGGAACAATCAATACATCTGTCCGGAGGGCCAGACACTGAGGCAGTTCCGGCGGAACTACTCCGACCCGAACCGAGGGCCGACCGGCAAGGGCGTCGCCAAATACCGCGCCCTGAAGCTCACCTGCCAGGTGTGCCCTTCAAAGCCGCGCTGCTGTCCGAACATGGACTTCCGGTCCATCACTCGCGAGGAACATGAAGATGCCCGCCAGGTCGCCCGCGACATTGCACGAACAAGGCAATACGAGATCTCGATGAAACTTCGGAAGAAGGTCGAGATGCTCTTCGCACATCTCAAGCGCATCCTTGGCCTCGGCCGGCTCCGACTACGTGGCCCATGCGGTGCGAACGACGAATTCCTGCTCGCCGCCACCGCCCAGAATCTCCGGAAACTGGCGAAGATCTTTCCTGCGCCGCAGCAAACGCGGAAAGCCTGACAAGGAAGGCGCTCTCGGGCTTCTCAGCTTCGGGAATTCTGCGATCGCGAGCAGGTGTTTTTCCACAGAATCGGCCCATTGCTGCCGTTCAAGGTTTCCAAAAGGTTCCCCCAAAGCAGACACCTATCGCCCCTTGGCATCTGGTTTCGTCAAAAGCCGATGGCCTCGACAGTGGTCAGCAGCAAAAGTGTCCATTGACAAGCTCACCCATGGTGACACCGCGTCACCCGGGTGGGTTCGGCCACCGACCGGCCCTGCGACACCAACACATCGACCTGCCGCAGCTTCGCGACGATCTGCACAGGCTTGTGCGTCTTCCGGGGCATTCCTCTGTCCTCCATCTGGCTCGAAAGCCCACCTCAGGGAGGACCACTCTTTAGAGGGGCAGGCCAAAGTCCCAACCAAGGATGGCGTGAGGACTGGCCAGTCATGAGCTGACGTCATTGTCCAACACTACGTCGAGAAGCGTCACTACTCTTCTGTCTCGTATATCGGAATGCTGGCGACGCCGCTCGTAGACCAAGGGGTGATTTCACGGCACCCTACGTCAACCAAAGGCACGAATTAATCGTCGCAACACTAGGGAGGAATGCCATGAAGATCAATCTGAAGGTCCCGCTTGCTGGGACGACAGCATTCGTTTTGGGCAGCACGGCCGCCCTTGCGGAGGGTGAACCGATTACGCTGGGACACCTGTCACCTCACACTGGAGCTTACAGTCACTTTGGGCCACATTTTGACGGTGCGACTGACTTCGCTCTCGGGTTCGTGAATGAGAACCCGCCACTTGGTCGACCGATCAAGGCGATTCATGCGGATTTTGCCGCCCTCGGCGAAGGTCAGACAGCTCGACGACTGGTCGAGAGCGAAGGTGTGGACATTCTCTACAATGCCGCTCATGCGTATGAGTCCTACAGAGACTGGATTATAGACTACATCGCCGAGAATGGTCGCCCGATGATGCCGTCGGTCCATGCCGGTTCTCAGAAGCAGGAGTACGGCGGGACGTCCGTCGAGCCATTGTTCCGTGGCTCTCCCATGGATACCGCTCAGGCGACGGCGGTGGCGCTCTACGCGCAGAGCCTCGGAGCGGAGTCGGTTGTTATCGTCGCATCCGAGGATGCGGGTATGCAGATGTCCCAAGACGCGGCAGCAGAGGCGGCGGCACTTCTCGGCATGGAGGTATTGGCGACCATTGACATTCAGACCGAGCAGACTTCCTACCGCTCCGAGATCGCTCGCGCCAATAGCATGCAGCCCGATGCGATGATCGTGTTCTCGCAGGCCGAAGAAGGCGGCATCATGATCAAGAACGCAGCCGAAATGGGTATGTCCGCAACATGGTTGGGCGAGCCCAACTGGTTGGCGGACGAATTACCGCGCACCGCCACCATGGGTGCGATGAATACGCAAGAGGGTGTTTACATCGTCGGATACTCTCACATGGAAGGGCCAGCATGGGACTTCTTCAAGTCCAACTGGGAGGCCTCTGAGTACGCAGACCTGTCGCCGGCTGGCGATTCCTACACGATGCAAATGTATGACATCGTAAACATGACTGCTCTCGCCATCGAAGCTGCTGGTACAACAGACGCTCGAGAATGGGCAGGCCATGTGCGCGAAGTCGCTATGTCGCCGGGCACGAAAGTCTACACTTACCAGCAGGGTATCGAGGCGCTGCGCAACGGCGAAGATATTGACTACGAGGGCGTGACAGGCAGCTACGACTACAACGATACCGGGGTCGTATCGGGTCAGTTCGCCGCGTTTTCATGGCTGTCGACGACCGAATGGGAAAAGGTTGACGACATCAACGGGTCCGAGGTGCTGGATCTCAACAGCCGACTGACCATCAATCCTTCCTGAGGTCGTCAAGTCGGCGCACTGGCTGCCCGTTTAGTTCTTATTCGGGCAGCCTCCCTGCTTCGGCAGCAATGCGATTTCCCGTAGATCAGGCTTGCCATCATGTCGCTTCTGACCAACGCACTCTTGCTGGGGCTGATCGAGGCCGCGCCGTTGATCTTGGCCGCGATGGGATTCACGCTCATCTTCTACCTCAATGGTTTCATGAACATTGCGTTTGCCGAGAACATCACTTTCGGTGCCTTCTTTGCGGTCTTTCTCACATCCACCCTTGGCCTGGGTTTCTATCTGTCCATCGTTCCGGCATCACTCTTGTCGGGCGTCGTGAGTGTCCTGACCTACCTCCTCATCTTCCGTCCGGCCGAGCGTCGGGGCATCGGCCCGGCCGAAATGATCATCCTCTCGGTTGGTCTCAGCTTCGTGCTCCGCTACGTGACGCGGCTGATCGTCGGACCAGAGCTTTACTATCTCGAGAACGTAACGCCGACCTATTTCCGCTTCATGGGAATGGGCATGACGAGCTTTCAACTCACGGCAATGGCCCTTGTCGTAGTGCTGGCGACAGCCCTTTACATATTCATGTACCGCACGCGGGTCGGCGAGATGATGCGAGGGCTTGCCGACAACCGGGAGCTTGCCCTAGTCAGCGGGGTCGACCCGACCCGCATCTCGGCGCTGATCTGGTTCATCGCCGGTGTCGCGGGCGGATTGGCCGGGGTGTTCTTCGGTGTCTTCTCCTTCGTCAACACGCTGGTTGGATGGAACCTGATCCTGATCATCATCATGATCTCGATCATCGGAGGCGTCGGCAACATCCGGGGCGCGATCCTGGCCGCGATCGCAGTCGGGATAACGACATCATTGATTTCGCTTGTATCAACACCGCTCTACGGAGAGATCCTGTTGCTGGTGTTCTTCATCGCTTTTCTGAAGCTCAAAAGCCGGGCGGTTTGACCCATGTTCGAATTGCTCTCCAACTATGCGCTGTTCTCCTTGTCGACGGTCATGGCCTTCGCTGCACTGGCGACACTTCTGCATTTGCAATTCGGGCTTACCGGAATCGTGAATTTCGGAATAGTCGGCTTCTGGGGCCTCGGCATGTACACATTCGGGATCTTGTTGATCCAGTACGAAGTCCCATACCTGTTAGCGATGGTGCTGTCGGTCGCGATCGTGGCTGTCGTTTCACTGATCATCGGGTGGGTGATCGTCGACCTCTCTGACCAGGCTGTGCTTGTGGCCACTCTGGCTTTCGGCACGATCGTGGCCGATTTGGTGACGACGGAGAAATGGCTGACCGAAGGTGTCGTGGGCCTTGGGACAGTGCCGCACCCGATCCAGGCGGGCGAATCCTCACTTTGGCTATTCCTGATACTGGCGGCGCTGACGATCGCAATTGTCATCTATTCTGCTCTCATCGCCAGGACGCCTTACGGTCGACTGCTGGCCGCAAGCCGGGACAACGAGCTGCTTGCCCGGGGACTTGGCAAGAACACCCGCCGAGAGAAGCTCACTTTATTCGTGATTACTTGTGCCCTGATGGGCCTTGTCGGGGTCTTGAGCGCTCCAGTCCATCGCTTTCTGACACCGGACCTAATCGGCCCGGGTGTCACCTTTTCCGCATGGATCGCGCTGATCGTCGGTGGCAAGCGGCACCCACTTGGCGGAGTGCTGGGTGTCGCGCTTACGATCTTCGTTTTCGACTTCGTGATCGAAACATATGTCCCGGTGCCGTCGGAGCACGCGGCGACGGTCACGGTCATCAAGACGATCGTTTACGGCGTCACGCTCATCGCAGTGCTCATGTTCAGACCGCTCGGTCTGATGGGTACCAGGCGTAAAAAGACGTCATAGTAGAAAATGGACAGGAACACGGAGTGAAAGACTACAGGATCGAAGTGAATGGTTTGCGCAAGAGTTATGGCGGCCGCGTCGTCAACGACATCCCAAAGCTGACCCTCGCCGAGCGCCGCATCGAAGGACTGATCGGGCCGAACGGTGCTGGCAAGACCACTTTGATGAGCCTGATAACCGGGCGCATTGGCGCGGATTCCGGCAGCGTGCTTCTGTTTCAGGGCGACGAGGCGACTGAAATCTCGGGTTTGAGCCAGGACAGGATCGCGCGTCTCGGAGTGGTGAGAACGAACCAGAAGATCCAGGACTTCGAGAGCCTAACCATGGAAGACTCGATGATGCTTTCACTCGCTACCCACCGCGATGAATCGCCTTGGAAACTGTTTGGTGTTCGGTCGTTTTCCGATCGCTGCTCTCCCATTATCCGCAACTTTGTTGGCGCGCTGAAACTCAGCGATCCGAGCGGCCGGGCATTGTCGGCCGGAGAGAAGAAGCTCCTGGACATCGTGCGCTGCCTGCTCTTGAAGCCCAAGGTTCTGCTGATGGACGAACCGACCGTCGGACTTCCGACTGACCAGACTGACGAGGTCATGTCGCTGGTCCGCCGGATTGTCGATCAGGAAGGCATGAAGGTCGTCATCATCGAGCACGATCTCGACCTGATCTGGAAAGTCTGCGAGCACGTGCACTTCATGGCTGACGGCAAGATCTTGCTGCACGGCACGCCCGAGGAGGTGCGCACAAACCAGCTCGTCCGCGACAAGTACATGGGGGAAAGTCATGCTTGAGCTCAGCGGGCTTCGCAGCGGGTATGGCGGCGTCACGATCCTCAAGAACGTCGATCTGACCGTGGAAGCGGAGATCTTTGCGGTACTTGGCGCGAATGGCGCAGGCAAGAGCACGCTGATGAAGACCATCGCGCGTCTCCTTACACTGGAGTCGGGGACGCTTCGCTTCTTGGGGGATGACGTTTCGCAGGTACAACCAAACAAACTTGCGGAGATGGGCATCTCCATCGTCCTGCAGGAGGCGAACATATTCCCCGACCTGACCGTCCGCGAGAACCTTTCGTTGGGGACACTCGTCGGCGCGCGGTCCCGTCGGGCGAGGATCGACGAGGTCTTTGACCTCTTTCCAGATATCGCGGCCCTCGCCAACCAAAAGGCGGGTAGCCTCAGCGGCGGTGAGGCGCAGATGGTTGCCTTTGGTCGCGCCCTTGCGCAAGAACCTCGCCTGATGCTGCTTGACGAGCCAACGACCGGGTTGTCGCCCAAGTATGTGGAACTGCTTCTTTCAAAGGTCCGCGAAATCCACGAAAGCGTTGGGGTTGCGATCCTTCTTGCCGAACAAAACGCCGTGAAGGCGCTTGAGGTGGCAGACCGGGTCCTTGTGCTCAGCCTTGGCGCTGTCTATCTTAACAGTCCCACCGCGCAGACTGACCTAGAGGCGATCCAGGCCGGATATCACATCTAGAACGGGTGCAATCAGACCCCTGCCGAAAGACAGACAATTCTTGCTATCACGTTGGCTGGGCGATGATGCTGTCGCGATACTTGTGGACTTCCAGAAGCAACTCCATGGCCAACTCTATATCCGTCTTGCGCTCCTGCCAGCAGATCCCCAACACCAGAGCCAGTGGCCGGTTGGCGCCTTGCCGCCTCGCCATGGTCACAGTGAGGAAATCGGCCCGCCCGCCGTCATTCCCGTCCTTTTGGACCCGCCCGCTGCGAAATTGGTGAACGGCGGCGTCCGCATCACCCGAAAGCTGACTGATTTCGTCGAACCTCTCGAAAGGTTTGAAAGTGATGCTGTTGGGATTGAACCCGTGTAGGAAGGCTCCGATCTGCAGGCCACCGTCCAGATGTCCGGCGAATGAAGTCTCGCCGGTCTGATCCCTCAAATATTGCACGATAGGCGTCAGTCTTTGCGCCGGTATCCCGTGGCCATGGGCACTGAGTGCGATCTGCTGTGCCCGAGGCCCGATAACGAGGTTACCGTCCTCGTCATGTCTCAGCCAGCCCAGACGTTCCAACTCGTTAACAGCCAGGTAGCTGGAACTCACGGGCATGTTGAGGGCCTTCGCGATGCAATAGGAGGTGCTGACCGGCTGTGACGCCACCAACCGCACGATGTTGAGAAGGCGCGTCGTTGAGTTCGTGTAGAGGTTTGCAGGTTCTGGTTTCTCCATCAGCATTGTATCACCGCCCGTGCAATCCATCGGCATGGACATGGTCGGCAGATCTGTTCCACGCGACCTTACGCTCTGCGTGGATGTCGGCCCGCACCGACTTTGTCTCGTGGCCCCGGGTGACGACAATTTCCAGATTGCACTCGATCAGCTTGGGTACCTGTCGGCCATGCAGAGCGTCGAGCGCGGTTTGGAAGCTCACAGCGCCCATCGCCGGCGGGTAGTCAACACCGCAGAGCGGCATCCCCTCGCTCGTGGCAAGCTTGTACATTAGGTTCATCTCGCCTCCTGTATGGGGCGGGAGCTCACCGCCTCGGATGCCACTATCCATGAGGGCGTTCAGTGACCCCACGCCTTGCAGGCCTGAATCGCACCACACCCCGTCGGGGACGATGTTCCGACGCAGAAAGCCGAGAACAATCTCGAAGCCGCGCTCTGCCAGCCAATCGGTGTATTCAACTGCGATGACCTCAATGTCCGGCAGATCTGCAAAGACCTTTGAAGCAGCCTTCAGCCGGATCGTGCATGGGCTCGCGCCCTTTAGCCCACAGAGCATTAGGATCTTGCCCTTGCCCTTGAGTTGCTCTGCAAGCCAGACTGCACTCAGCCGTCCGACCATCTCGTCGGAAGCCGTCACAAACGAAACGAGATGCCGCCGCTCCCCACAGATCCGGTCGACGCCGATGATCGGGATCCCGGCCTCGACGACAGATTTGATCGCAGCACCGAGAGCGACGTTCTTCTCCGTCGCGGCGCTGAGAATACAAAGATCAATCTTCTGTTCTTTCATTTGAAGAATTTGTTCGGCTTGCAAGTCGGGGTCGTTGTCGGCGTCGGTGATCACGAGATCGGACAATATCGGGTGCTGCCGACTGGCGGCAGCCCGCAGGCTCCGTTCCATCGCGCGCCTCCAGGGATGCGACGACGAGGCGTTGGCGAACCCGATCGAAAACGGAGGCGTTCGTCGGAATTGGTCGGTGTTGGTAATTTCCAGGAGGCTTTGATCAAATTTCAGCCGCCTAGGCGTCCCGGCGATCGACCGACCCAGCTTCGATCCCAGCGAGACGCGCAGCGGCACGTCCGCCTTCATCGGCGAGAACACTAGGCTTCTCGCCGACGGACCGAGCGCCACATGACCCCGCGTGCTGCGCTCCAGAAAGCCATGGGCGATCATATCGTTTACCAGCTTTTGCCCAGAGGAACGGGGAATGCCGCAATGCTGAAGCACTTCCGATATTCGGCGCGAGCGCTGCACCGCCGGAAAGCAACTTAGGATTGCGTCGATACGTGCGAAACTCTTCATCGGACCTCCGAAGACGCCACTATCTATCTCGTATACTGGAAACCGCAGCATCAGGCGACCGGCTCGTCCCGTATGTTGGAAGGATCTCTCGCTTGCGGGGTGGTCAGGTGGGGCATCAGATAGGACGATTCAATTTAAGAAGCGCTCTTGGGAGGGAAGGCGATGGATCTAGTGTCTCGAAATCCGGCAACTGGCGAGATCATTCAGTCCCATCGCGCCCATACCGCCCAGGACATAGACGATCGCATCAACCTTTCCGTTGCGGCGTGGCGGCAATGGACGGCAGTGCCCATGAAGGAGCGCTCAGCCTTTCTGTTGAGGCTTGCTGATCTTCTCGAAGAAAGGGCCAATGATTACGGCCGCTTGATCACAAGTGAAATGGGCAAACCTCTCAAGGAAGCCGTTGCAGAAGTGAACAAGGCCACCATGGCGGCACGACATTTTGCCGAAACCGGACCGGACTACATCGCCGACATGCCGATCGAGGGTCTGAACGCCTTGGTGCGTTATGCACCGCTCGGGCCGATCTTTGCCATCATGCCGTGGAATCTGCCGTTTTGGCAGGTCCTGCGCTTCTTCATCCCAACAGCGCTCGCCGGCAACACCGTTCTGGTGAAGCACTCCGACAGCGTTCAGGGATGCGCGCAGGCATTGGAACAAGTCATTCTGGATGCGGGTGCACCAGATGGCCTTTATCAGAACCTCGCAATACGGCGCGATGCAGTAGCCGACATCGTTGCAGACCCGCGCATCGCGGCCGCGACGGTGACGGGCAGCACCGAAGCCGGGCGGGCCGTTGCCGAGGTCGCGGGCAAGTACGGCAAGAAAGTGGTGCTGGAGCTTGGCGGTTCCGATCCTTTCCTTGTCTTCGAGGACGCGGACCTGGATAAGGCGGTCAGCTTCGCGGTTTTGTCGCGTTTCGCCAACAACGCGCAAAGCTGCATCGCGGCAAAGAGGATACTCGTCGCCGAAGCGATATATGATCGTTTTGTGGCGGCCTACGTCAAGCAAGTTAAGGGACTTGCCATCGGCGATCCAATGGACCCCGAAACACGGATGGGTCCCATGGCGCGACCGAGTGTCGTAGAGGACACCGAGCGCCAAGTGGCCGCAGCCATCGATCAAGGCGGCCGTGTGGTCTGCGGTGGGACTCGTCTGGATCGGCCAGGATACTTCTATGCCCCGACCGTCATAGTAGATCTTCCTCACGATGCGCCTATCGTGCGCGAGGAGGTTTTCGGACCGGTAGCCATCTTGTTCCGTTTCAAGAACGAAGCGGATGCAGTTCGTCTTGCCAACGACAGCGATTTCGGACTTGGCGCGACGATCTGGACTGGAGACCAAGGCCGCGCCCAGCGCGTGACGGACCTACTCCAAGTTGGTGCGGTGTTCATCAACAGCTTTGTCCGCTCCGATGCACGTGCTCCATTCGGAGGCGTGAAGGCTTCCGGTTTCGGCCGGGAGCTTGGGGCTGTCGGCACGCGAGAACTCACCAACGCCAAGCTGGTCTTCTCGGAGTGATTGGGCGCTGATCGAACATTAGTGCTTGGCCAAAACCGCGAGAGCTACCATGAACGGCAAAATCGACTACTTGATTCTCGGGGGCGGCTCGGCGGGTTGTGTTCTGGCATCGAGGCTCTCGGAAGACCCGGAAGTCTCGGTCGTTCTGGTCGAAGCAGGCCGCGATCTGACCAAGGAGTCGATGCCAAATGACATCCGCGCGCGATATCCCGGCAAGGCTTTCCTCAACCCCGAATACGTCTGGCCCTCGCTTGAATGCTACATCGGCGCCGAACAGCAGAGCAATGCCAAGCGGATTCCGCGGTTTTACGAGCAGGCAAGAGTCCTTGGCGGCGGATCGGCAATCAACGCCATGGTCGCCAACAGAGGCTCGCCGGCCGATTACGACGAGTGGGGCGAGATCGGTGCGGACGGCTGGAATCGTGAGACCGCGCTGAAGTACTTCCGTAAGCTCGAGCACGACGTCGATTTCGACAACGAGTACCATGGAAAGGGTGGCCCGATCCCTGTGCGCAGGGTGCCTGAAGTCAAGGTCTCCCCATTTGTCAAACAGGTGAAGAAGACACTGGTCCGCCAAGGCTACGTCCTCAAAGATGATCAGAACGGTCGATGGGAGGATGGGGTCTATCCCGCCGCGATCGCGGTCAGCGACGATGGCGAGCGGGTGCCGGCCTCGATCGCCTATCTGACGCCGGAGGTCCGCGAACGCCCCAATCTTTCGGTCAGGACAGAGGCAATTGCCCAGACCCTCGAGTTCGACGGTGAACGGGTATCTGGCGCACGGATCCTGTCGAAAGGGAAAGCCGAAACGCTGCATGCCGAGGAGACGATCGTTGCCCTCGGCGGCATCCATTCCTGCGCGTTGCTGATGCGCAGCGGGATTGGATCGAGGTCAGAGCTGGAAAAGCTCGGCATCGCAGTTCATGCCGATTTGCCTGGCGTCGGCAAGAACCTGATGGAGCATCCGTTGATTGCAGTATCAACCTATCTTCCCGCTGACATGCGGATGCAGGATCCGGACGAGCACCACGATCAGGCGCTGTTGCGTTGGACTTCGAGTATTCAGGACGCGCCTGAAGGGGACATGCACTTTGCCATCATCGGGCGAACCGCGGCACACAAGATCGGTCTGCGCATGGGCACCATTCTGATCTGGGTCAACAAATCGTTCTCCCGTGGTGAGGTCCGCCTGAAGTCAGCTGACTTTGACACCCCGCCCCATGTCGATTTCCAGCTGTTGTCGGACCAGCGGGACCTCGACCGACTCAAGGAGGGCGTGCGCAAGGCAGCATCCATTCTGACAGATCCGAAACTGATGGAAGTGACCGGCCCGGCGTTTCCCACCAGCTACTCTGAAAGAGTCAAGAAGGTGTCACAGCCAGGTGCCTGGAACGCGCTTCAGCTGGGTACGCTCGCCGCAATCCTTGATTTGGCTGGTCCATTGCGTGACCACGTGATCCACTCAGTCATTACCTTGGGCATCAGCCTGAGGAAGCTTCTTGACGACGATGTCGCGCTCGGTCGCTTTGTGGCCAGTTCCGTCTCAGGAGTTTGGCATGCCTCGGGGACCTGTCGGATGGGCGCTGGCGACGATCGCCTGGCTGTGACGAACGGAGAAGGCCGGGTTCATGGCGTTCCAGGCCTACGCGTCTGCGATTCGTCCATCATGCCCACGATCCCCCGAGCGAACACGAACATGCCGACATTGATGATCGCCGAGTGCATTGCCGATCGCATCAAGCACGGCCGGCGGCAGACCTGACCTATACCGCACGACCGATCCCGGGCCAGATTGGCCAGCAACCAAACGCCGGGGCCAAGAAAAGGATGGACACCCCATGAGACAGCAGAGAATCGGGATCATCATGCATGGTGTCACCGGTCGGATGGGCATGAACCAGCACCTGATCCGCTCGGTTCTTGCGATCCGTGCGCAGGGGGGCGTGGCGCTTTCGGATGGCTCATACCTTGTTCCCGATCCGATCCTCGTGGGCCGCAATGCCGAAAAGGTCGCCGCGCTTGCCAAGGCGCACGGGGTCGAGCGTTGGATCGACGACCTGGACGCGGCGCTCGCAAACCCCGATGACACGCTGTTCTTCGACGCGGCTTCTACGAAACTGCGACCGGCGCTTCTGAAAAGGGCGATCGACGCCGGCAAGCACGTCTATTGCGAGAAGCCGATCTCGGAGGGGCTCGAAGAGGCCGTCGACATCGCCCGCTACGCGGCGAAGAAGGGCGTGAAGAACGGTATCGTCCACGACAAGCTCGACCTTCCCGGGCTCCTGAAGCTGAAGCGGCTGCGCGATGCGGGCTTTTTCGGACGCATCCTCTCGGTGAAGGGCGAGTTCGGCTACTGGGTCTTCGAGGGCGACTGGATGCCGGCCCAGCGACCGAGCTGGAACTACCGCGCCGGCGACGGCGGCGGCATCATTTCCGACATGCTCTGTCACTGGCGTTATGTGCTCGACAACGTGGTCGCGCCGGTGAAATCCGTGAGCTGCCTCGGAGCCACCCATATTCCCGCGCGCTGGGACGAGGCGGGCAGGGAATACGAGGCCGACGCCGATGACGCCGCCTATGCGACCTTCCTTCTCGAAGGCGGAATCGTGGCGCATATCAACTCGAGCTGGTGCACGCGGGTGCGCCGCGACGATCTCGTCACCTTCCAGGTCGACGGCACCCATGGCTCGGCGGTGGCGGGGCTGCACAAGTGCTGGTCGCAGCACCGGGTGAATACGCCCAAACCCGTCTGGAACCCCGACGAGCCGCAGACCATGAACTTCTTCGACGACTGGGAGGAGGTGCCCGACAACACCGCCTTCGACAACGGCTTCAAGGTGCAGTGGGAAGCGTTCCTGCGCCATGTGGCCGAGGACGCGCCCTGGCATTATTCGCTCGCCGAAGGGGCCAAGGGGGTGCAACTCGCCGAGGCGGGCTACCAGAGCTGGCGCGAGCGGCGCTGGGTCGACCTGCCCGACCTGGAGATCTGAGCCCATGACGACGCTGCGACTTCCCGGCGGCGCGGTGACCCTCGAGGCGGGGCCGGTGCCCGAGCCCTCCGCGAACTGGACCCGCACCGCCTATTCCGCCGTCCATGTCGTCGCCGACCCGATGGCCGACGCCGACCCCTGGCTCGACTGCGCCATCGACTGGGACAGGACGCTGGCGTTCCGCGAGCACATCTGGTCGCTGGGGCTCGGGGTCGCCGAGGC
>Ga0076930_101088_pt1 | contig 16875 bp, 30 predicted proteins | sample HotLakConsoUCCRE_FD_71149 | JGI IMG/M metagenome (GOLD analysis project Ga0076930, IMG submission 71149) | Hypersaline microbial mat communities from Hot Lake, Washington, USA - Hot Lake Consortium UCC-RE (version 3) (version 3) ...
CCGTGAGGGTGGTCGGACCGTGGGCGCCGGCGTCGTCACCGAAATCCTCCAGTAACCGAGACGGACATGGCCGACAGGATTCGCATCCGGCTGAAGTCATTCGACCACTGGGTGGTCGATCAGACAGCGGCGGACATCGTACGCACGGCGCAGAAGACCGGAGCGACCGTCCGGGGACCCATTCCCCTTCCGACGCGTCGTCAGCGCTGGACCGTGCTCCGGTCCCCGCACGTGGACAAGAAGAGCCGGGAGCAGTTTGAACTGCGAACCCATAAACGGCTGATCGACATTGTGGACAGCCGCCCCGCGACCATCGACGCGCTGACGAAGTTGGATCTTCCGGCTGGCGTCGACGTCGAGATCAAGGTCGACTGAGGAGACGCTCAGAGATGGCTGGATTGATCGGAAGAAAGGTGGGGATGACCCGCGTCTTCGACGAAGCCGGGAACGTAATTCCCGTGACTGTCATCGAGGCGGGGCCGTGCCCAGTCGTCCAGGTGAAGGATGACGGTTCGGACGGGTATCGCGCAGTGCAGCTTGGGTTCGGGGTCCGGAAGGCCCGGCGAGCCACGCGAGCCACGGCTGGCCACGCCGCCAAGGCGGGACTGGATCACACGCCCTTCGTGCTCAGGGAGTTTCCCCTGGCCGAGGGCGAGGCGCCGGAAGCCGGAGAGAACCTCACAGTGGAGCTCTTCACTGCCGGGGATGCCGTGAAGGTCACGGGCACCTCGAAGGGGAAGGGGTTCCAGGGTGTGGTGAAGCGCCACGGGTTCACAGGGCGCCCCGGGGGACACGGACACCCGATGTCCCGGAATCCGGGGTCCATCGGCCCCGGAACCAATCCGTCCCGGGTGATCAAGGGCAAGAAGATGCCCGGGCAGATGGGTAACGTCCGGGTGACTGTGCGGAATCTGAAGGTTGTCCGTGTGGATCTCGAACGGAATCTGCTCTTCTTGAAGGGTGCCGTTCCCGGGGCCCGGAACGCCGTCCTCTTCATCCAGAAGTGATCATGTACAAGGCCCGTTACTACAAGGCGGACGGCCAGAAGGGCCGCGCGCGACCCCTCCCGGAGAGCATCTTCGACGGGGTGGTCAACGAGGGAGTCCTGCACCTGGCTGTGAAGGTGTTCCTGGCCAACCAGCGGCAGGGTACGCACTCCGCCAAGACCCGCTCCGAAGTGGCGGGTGGTGGACGGAAGCCCTGGCGGCAGAAGGGGACCGGTCGGGCCCGGCAGGGGACCATCCGCGCCGTGCAGTGGGAGGGTGGTGGTGTTGCATTCCCCCCCATCCCCCACAGCTGGCGCCAGAAGCTCCCCAAGAAGGTGCGCGGGCTGGCTCGCCGGTCCGCCCTCAACGCCAGGGCTGAGGCGGAGCGGGTCCTCCTGGTGGATGCCTTCGATTACGACACGCCGAAGACGAAGCGTCTCCGGGAGTATCTGAAGTCCATCGAGGCCGCCGGAAAGGTCCTGATCCTGACGGACGGGGTGAACGAGAACCTCCATCTGTCCGCCCGGAACGTGAAGGGGTTGAAGGTGATCCCCTTCGGTACCGAGTCGGCCTACGATGTGCTCTTCGCCACGACCCTCGTGATCGAGCGTGGTGCCATCGATCGGGTGCCCGCCGCCACCGCGGTGAACGAGGGAGACGAGTCCGATGCGTGAGGCACACAATGTCATCATCCGACCGGTGGTGACCGAGAAGACGGCCCGCCTGGGCGAGGACGAGAACGTCTACGCCTTCATCGTGGCCAAGGATGCGAACAAGATCGACATCACCCGGGCCGTGCAGACGCTCTGGGACGTGACGGTCCTGGACGTCCGGACCATGCGCTACGCCGGGAAGTCCCGTCGGTCGCAGATGGGCCGGATGAACAAGAGCTGGAACGTCGGGCGCACCGCCTCCTTCAAGAAGGCGCTGGTGAAGCTGGCGGAAGGTGATTCCATCGAGCTCTACGAAGCCGGCTGAGGACGATCATGGCAATCAAGAAGTTCAAGCCGATGACGGCAGGGACCCGCTTCCGGTCCGTCAGCGTGAGCCCCGAGTTGACCCGGAAGGGTCCGGAGCGGTCGCTCACGGAGTCGCTCCACGGCACGGGCGGACGAAATCATCACGGACACATCACCTCCCGCAGGCGCGGGGGTGGGCACAAGCGCCGCTACCGGGTCATCGACTTCAAGCGGAACAAGGTGGGGGTTCCCGGTCGGGTCGCGGAGATCGAATACGATCCGAACCGATCCGCGAATATCGCCCTGATCCACTACGTCGACGGGGAGAAGCGTTACATTCTCCATCCCCGGGGGCTCAACGTGGGCGAGATGATCGTCTCGGGGCCCGGGGCGGACATCAAGGTGGGGAACGCCCTCGCCCTGGAGGCCATCCCGCTGGGGTCCACGGTGCACAACGTGGAGCTGAAGCCCGGCAAGGGTGGGCAGATGGCCCGCTCCGCCGGTTCCGGAGTGCAGCTCATGGCGAAGGAGGGTGACTATGTGACCCTCCGCCTCCCCTCCACCGAGGTCCGGCGCGTCCGCAAGGAGTGCATGGCCACCATCGGCCAGGTGGGGAACCAGGACCACGAGCTCCAGTCCATCGGAAAGGCCGGTGCCAACCGTTGGCGGGGACGGCGCCCGAAGGTCCGGGGTGTCGCCATGAATCCGGTTGATCACCCCCTGGGTGGTGGTGAGGGCCGGAGTTCCGGTGGACGTCCGCCGGTCACACCCTGGGGCAAGCCCGAGGGGAAGAAGACCAGGCTGCGGAAGAAGCCGTCCAACCGCCTGATTGTCCGTGGTCGGAAGCGGGGCAAGGCCACCAAGTAACATGAATCCGCCGGATCGTCCGGCGGCGGGGATCCTCCAGGGTCAAAGAACCGATGGCACGCAGCGTAAAGAAGGGCCCATACATCGACGAGAAGCTTCTCCTCAAGGTTGAGGCGATGAACTCCAGGGGCGAGAGGAAGGTGGTGAAGTCCTGGGCGAGAGCCTCCACCATCTCCCCCGAGTTTGTCGGGCACACCGTCGCAGTCCACAACGGGAACAAGTTCATCCCGGTGTACATCAGCGAGAACATGGTGGGCCATAAACTGGGGGAATTCTCCCCGACCCGGTTGTTCCGGGGCCACGGCGGCAAGCTGGCTGACAAGCGCTCCAGGCGCTGATTCACGCCCGGACGCGGAGACTCGACGAGATGGAAGCGAAGGCGATTGCTCGACACGTGAGGATGAGCCCCCGAAAGGTCCGCCTGGTGGTGGATCTCATCCGGGGAAGGGCCGTCAACGAGGCCTACTCCATCCTGATGTTCTCGAAGAAGGCGGCAGCAGAGCCGGTGGGGAAGACGCTCCGCTCGGCTGTGGCCAATGCCCAGGTGAAGGCAGAGGGTGACGGGGATCACGTCGACGTGGACGACCTGTATGTGCGGGAAGTCTTCGTGGACGAGGGTCCGACCCTGAAGCGGTTCCGGGCTGCGGCAATGGGTCGCGCCGCTCCGCTGCGGAAGCGGACGAGCCATATCACGGTTGTCGTGGACAGCAAGGAGTAACCACCGGATGGGACAGAAGACGCACCCCTACGGCTTCCGCCTGGGCGTTCTGAAGGACTGGCGCTCGCGCTGGTATGCCGAGAAGGACTTTCCCCGTCTCCTCCAGGAGGACGAGACGATCCGGAAGTACATGTTCCGGCGCCTGGCGCATGCCGCCATCTCCGACGTTGAAATCGAGCGGAAGCCGTCGAAGATCGTCGTCACGGTCCACACAGCCCGCCCCGGTGTCGTCATCGGGAAGCGGGGCGCCGAGGTGGACAAGCTCCGGGACGAGCTGGGTGTGCTGACGAAGAGCGAGGTCTCCGTGAATGTCGAGGAGATCAAGCGTCCCGAGATCGATGCGCGGCTGGTGGGGGAGAACGTGGCCCACCAGATCCGGCAGCGGATCTCCTTCCGGCGGGCCATGAAGAGGGCCGTGCAGTCCGCTCGGCGGGCCGGGGCCGAAGGGATCAAGATCCAGTGTGCCGGGCGTCTCGGCGGCGCCGAGATCGCACGGACCGAGGGATACAACGAGGGCCGGGTACCGCTCCACACGCTGCGGGCGGACATCGATTACGCGCACGTCGAAGCCCGTACGACCTACGGGGTCATCGGCGTGAAGTGTTGGATTTTCAAGGGCGAGGTGGTGGACGACCGGCGGGGCCGGACGTACTCCACGGGCGCCTGAGCCGGGGGTCTGAACCATGCTCGCTCCGAAGCGGGTCAAGTATCGGAAGAAGTTCAAGGGCAAGATGCGTGGTGCCGCCAAGGGCGGGACCCGGGTGTCCTTTGGCCAGTTCGGTCTCCAGGCGCTGGAGCCGGCCTGGATCACGAACCGGCAGATCGAGGCCGCTCGTGTCGCCATGACGCGGCACATCAAGCGAGGCGGGAAGATCTGGATCCGCATCTTTCCGGACAAACCCATCACCCGGAAGCCCGCGGAGACGCGGATGGGGAAGGGGAAGGGGAATCCGGAGGGGTGGGTGGCGGTTGTGAAGCCCGGCCGGATGATGTTCGAGATGGAAGGGGTGCCCGAGCCTGTGGCCCGGCGCGCCATGGAGCTGGCCTCGGCCAAGCTTCCCATCCAGACCCGGTTCGTGTCCCGCGACCAGCAGTTGGGAGTCTGACACCATGCCGATGAAGACTGAGGACATCCGTGAATTCACGGACGAGCAGATTGTGGATCGGGTGCGGGAACTGGAGCAGGAACGGTTCCGTCTCCGCTTCCGGTCTGCCACCCAGGAGCTCGAGAACCCGACGCTCCTCCGCACGCTGCGGCGCGATATCGCCCGGCTGAAGACCATCGCCCGTGAGCGTCAGCTCGCACAGCAGGGCTCGGAGTGACGATGACGACGGATGAGCAGTTGACCGAGGAGCCGGGCACCGATTCCCGCAACAGCCGCAAGGTGCGGATCGGGGTCGTGGTGAGTGACAAGGCCCAGAAGACGGTAGTCGTCCTGGTGAGCCGTCGCTTCCCGCACCCCCTGTACGGCAAGCAGGTGACGCGGACGAAGAAGTACCACGCCCATGACGAGAACAATGAGTTCCGCGTGGGTGACACGGTCCGGATCGTTGAGACCCGGCCTCTTTCGAAGACGAAGCGTTGGCGTGTCCTGGAGCTCATCGAGCGCCCTGAGTGAGGAGCCGGGTCCGGCACCTGGAGAGATTCTGAGATGATTCAGCAGGAATCGGTCGTGAAGATCGCGGACAACACGGGTGCCAAGCGCGCCCTGTGCATCCGTGTGCTCGGCGGCTCCCGTCGGCGGTACGCCCGCGTGGGAGACGTGATTGTGGTGACCGTGAAGGATGCCCTCCCCAACGGTGCTGTGAAGAAGGGAGAGGTGGTCAAGGCGGTCATCGTCCGGACGAGCAAGGAGATGCGTCGCAAGGACGGATCCTACATCCGGTTCGACGACAACGCGGCCGTGATCCTCAACCCGAACGGCGAGCCCCGGGGCACGCGCATCTTCGGACCCGTGGGTCGCGAACTTCGTGAGAAGAAGTACATGAAGATCGTGTCGCTGGCTCCGGAGGTGATCTGATGGCGCCGCGGAAGAGGCCGGCCCTCAAGAGGGGGACTCCCGGCACGGTCCTGGTGAAGGGCGACCGGGTGCGGGTGATCCGGGGGAACTACAGGGAAGCCGAGGGCACCGTGCTGCGCGTGCTCCGTGATGTGGGTCGGGTGGTGGTGGAGGGCGTGAACCAGCGCAAGCGCCACCAGCGGCCGACCCAGGAGAACCCGGATGGGGGGATCATGACCTTTGAGGCCCCCATCCACATCTCCAACGTGATGCTGATCGATCCGGAGAGCGGGGATGCATCCCGGGTCCGGGTCCAAACGTCGGCGGACGGTTCGAAGGACCGCGTCTCGGTAAAGTCCGGGAACGTCATTCCTCGACCCGAGCGCTGAGGCCGGAGCGGAAGATGGAACCGAGACTCAAGCAGCACTATCGTGAGCGTGGCATCGCCCGTCTCACCGAGCAGTTCGGCTTCAAGAACATCCACCAGGTGCCGAAGCCGGTGAAGGTGGTTGTGAATGTCGGGCTGGGTGAGGCCATCAAGAACGCCAAGCTTCTGGAGAGCGTGGTGGAGGAGCTGGGGCTGATCACCGGCCAGAAGGCGGTGACCACGAAGGCCCGGAAGTCCATTTCGAACTTCGCCCTCCGGGAGGGGATGCCGGTGGGGGTCACCGTGACCCTGAGGCGCGACCGGATGTGGGAGTTCCTGGATCGCCTGGTGAGTGCGGCGGTTCCCCGGATTCGTGACTTCCGCGGCCTTCCGTCGCGGTCGTTCGACGGAAGGGGGAACTACACGCTGGGGATCAAGGAGCAGATCATCTTCCCGGAGATCCAGTTCGACCGGGTAAGCAAGGTCCACGGGATGGACATCACCGTGGTGACGAGCACGAACCGGGACGATGAGGCCTTCGGTCTCCTCCGGGAGCTGGGCTTCCCCTTCCGCGGGGACCTGCTCCCGGTGGTTGTCGGGAAGGATGCCGCCTGAGGGCGGCCCAAGACCACAGTCATAGCGACTCACACGTTCGAGGATCGGGGATGGCCAGGAAGGCGCTCATCGAGCGACAGAAGCGGGGCCAGAAGTACGAGGTCCGCTATCGCAATCGCTGCAATCGCTGCGGACGGCCCCGTGCCGTCTACCGGAAGTTCGGCCTCTGCCGTATCTGCTTCCGCGAGAAGGCACTCAGAGGTGAGATTCCGGGCGTCCGGAAGTCCAGCTGGTAAGGGGAGAGATTCGCAGCCATGATGACCGATCCGATTGCCGATATGCTCACCCGGCTCCGCAATGGCGGAACCGCTGGGCACCGCTGGGTGGACATGCCGGTCTCCAAGTTGAAGGTGGAGATCGCCCGTCTTCTCACGGAGAACCATTTGGTGTTCGACTACAAGGTGCTGGACGACGGCCATCACGGCGTCCTCCGGATCTACCTCAAGTACTTCGATGGTGCACCGGTGATCCGGCACCTGGAGCGGGTGTCCAGGCCGGGCCGGCGCAGGTATGTGGGTGTGAGCGAGATCCCCCGGGTCCGGAATGGTCTGGGCATGGCCGTACTTTCGACTTCGAAGGGCGTCATGTCGGACAGGAACGCCCGGAAGTCGGGTCTGGGTGGCGAACTTCTGGCCCTCGTCTGGTAATCCTGCCGGGCTTCTGAGAAGAGACGGAACGAACGATGTCGAGAATCGGGAAGCTGCCGGTGGAGATCCCCGCGGGGGTCAATGTCCGGCTGGAAGGGAAGGCCCTCCACGTGAAGGGCCCCAAGGGTGATCTGAATCTCCAGGTGCATCCGGAGATCGACGTGACCATGGAGGGGAGCGAGATCCAGGTGAAGCGGCCCAGCGATGCGCGGAATCATCGCGCACTCCACGGGCTGACCCGGGCTCTCGTGGCCAACATGGTCCATGGGGTGCACACGGGGTTCCAGAAGACGCTTGAGATCGTCGGGGTGGGATACCGGGCGGAGAAGAAGGGTCAGGACCTGGTCCTGAACCTGGGCTTCTCCCACCAGATCCATTACCCGGCGCCGGACGGCATCACCCTGGAGACCCCCAACCCCACGACGGTGACGGTGTTCGGAGCCGACAAGGCCGTGGTTGGTCAGGTGGCTGCGGAGATCCGTGGATTCCGCCCCCCCGAGCCCTATAAGGGCAAGGGAGTCCGGTACCAGGGCGAGCAGGTCCGACGCAAGGCCGGAAAGGCCGCCGGGAAATAGCAGGCTTCCCGATCACAGTGTACTTTCGTCGTATCCCCGAAGGGGCGACGGCATGAGGATGGATCGATGACGTACATCAAGCGTTCGCGGTTGAAGAAGAGCCGCAGTCTCCAGCGTCGCCGCCGGCACCTCCGGGTCCGGAGGCGGGTGAAGGGAACCGCCCAGCGTCCGCGCCTGGTGGTCTTCCGGTCGCTGAAGAACACTGAGGGGCAGTTGGTGGATGATGTCACAGGCACCACCATCGCCGGGCTCTCCACCCTCGATGCGGCCCTCCGGGGGTTCACCGCCGAGGGTTCGAATCGTCGGACGGAACAGGCCTTCGCAGCGGGGAAGCTCCTGGCTGAGCGGGCACGTGAGAAGGGTGTGGACCGGGTCGTCTTCGATCGTGGTGGCTACCAGTACCACGGTCGGGTCAAGGCATTTGCCGATGGTGCTCGTGAGGGAGGACTGACGTTCTGATGGCCAAGGATTCCAGGGATCAGCGTGGTGGCGGGGGCGATCGTCGGGGCCGTGAGTCCGAGTTCGTCGAGAATGTCATCCACATCAACCGGGTGGCGAAGGTGGTGAAGGGAGGGCGTCGATTCTCCTTCAGTGCACTCGTCGCGGTGGGCGACCAGGCGGGGAAGGTGTCCATCTCGGTGGCCAAGGCCAACGAGGTTGCCGAGGCCATCCGGAAGGCCCTTGAGCGGGGCCGGCGGCACATGCAGACCGTCCCGGTGTCCAATGGGACCATTCCGCATGATGTCATCGGGCACTGGGGGGCGGGTCGCGTCCTCCTCCGCCCTGCGGCCCCGGGAACCGGGGTCATCGCAGGTGGGGCGGTTCGGGCCATCCTTGAAGCGGCCGGAATCACCGACGTGCTCACGAAGAGCATGGGCTCCAACAACCCGGTGAATGTCGCCCGGGCCACCATGGATGCCCTGGAGCAGTTGGTGACACCGGCACAGGTGGCCATGGAGCGGGGAATCAGTGTTGAAGCCCTGGGGGTTCGCCGTGGGTGATGCAACGAAGGGTCAGCTCGAGATCACACAGGTCCGCAGTGGGATCGGTCGCCCCGAGACCCATCGCCGGACGCTCCGGGCCCTGGGCCTCAAGAGGCACCAGCAGTCCGTCATTCACGACGACACGCCGGCGATCCGTGGCATGGTCAACCAGGTGACGCACCTGGTGTCCGTCCGCGTGATCGACTGAGCTTCGAGAGGGACGATTCAATGGAGCTTCACGATCTGAAGCCGGCCCAGGGATCCCACCGTGCCCGGAAGCGGGTTGGGCGGGGACCGGGGTCAGGACTCGGGAAGACGAGTGGACGGGGGCAGAAGGGGCAGAAGGCACGCTCCGGCGGGGCTGTGGCCCGGGGCTTCGAGGGTGGTCAGATGCCCCTGCAGCGCCGTATCCCCAAGCGTGGGTTCTCTCCCCTGAACAGGGTGGAGTATGCGGTGGTGAACCTCCGGGACCTCGACCGCCTGGAGGTGCAGGACATCACCCCCGAATCCCTCCGTTCGGTGGGGCTGGTGGGGAAGAAGGCCCTCCCGGTGAAGGTGCTGGGAACGGGTGAGGTGTCCAGGGCGTTCACCGTGAAGGTGCATGCGGTGAGTGCCGGTGCGCGCGCCAAGATCGAAGCCGCCGGTGGCACCGTTGCCCTGGTGGGCGACGAGTCCACCGAGGGCTGACGGGGCGGAGATGGCAAACCCGATTCCGAATCTGTTCCGGGTCCCGGAGCTGAAGGAGAAGATCCTCTTCACGCTCTTCATCCTGTTGATCTACAGGATCGGGGCGCACATCACGGTCCCAGGCCTCGACTCCGTGGCCCTGAGGGCCCAGTTCGGGCAGCTCCAGGGGACCCTGTTCGGGGTCTACGACATGTTCACGGGCGGCGGGCTCGCCAGGGCGACGATCTTCGCCCTGGGGATCATGCCGTATATCTCTGCCTCCATCATGTTCCAGCTTCTGGCCGCGGTCTTCCCGACCGTGGAGAAGCTGCAGAAGGAGGGAGAGGACGGCCGGAAGAAGCTCACCCAGTGGACCCGCTACACCACCGTGGTCCTGGCGCTGGTGCAGGCCTACGGCTACGCCACCTTCCTGAAGAGCTTCCCGGATGCGGTCATCACCCCCGGGGCGCTCTTCACCTTCACGACGGTCACCGCCCTCACGGTGGGTGCCATCTTCGTGATGTGGCTGGGTGAGCAGATCACGGATCGGGGAATCGGGAACGGCATGTCGCTCCTGATCTTCTTCTCCATCATCCAGGGCTTCCCCACCGCCGTTGCGCGGACCTGGGAGTCGCTGATGGTGGGTGAGATCGGGATTGTGGCGCTGGTGGCCCTGCTGTCGGTCATCGTCGGGGTCACCGCCGGTGTCACCGCGATGACGATGGCCGCCCGGAAGATTCCGGTACAGATTCCCAGGAAGGTCGTCGGGCAGGGGAGGATCCGGGAGGGTCAGAAGAGCTTCATTCCCCTCCGGGTGAACTCCGCAGGGGTGATGCCTATCATCTTCGCCCAGTCCTTCATCATCGTTCCGGGAACGCTGGCTGCCTTCAGCACGTCGCCGTTCCTCCAGGAGCTGGCGGAGCTGTTCCAGCCGGGATGGCTTTACTACGCCTCGTATGGTCTGCTCATCCTGTTCTTCACGTACTTCTACACCGCCATCATCTTCAACCCGGTGGATCTGGCGGAGAATTTGAAGAAGCAGGGGGGGTTCATCCCCGGCGTGAAGCCCGGGACCCGGACGGCGGAGTACATCGATCGGGTCCTCACCAGGGTCACCCTGCCGGGCTCCATCTACCTCGCCCTCATCGCCCTGCTGCCGTTCTGGATCTTCGACATCTTCAACATCCAGACGTTCTTCTTCGGTGGTACCGGGCTGCTCATCGTGGTGGGTGTTGCGCTGGACACGGTCCAGCAGGCTCAGCAGCATCTCCTGCTCCGTCACTATGACGGGTTCATGAAGAAGGGTCGCGTGAAGATGCGCGGCCGCCAGCGGTACATGTGAGGCAAGAGTCATGGTTGTGATCCTGCTGGGCCCCCCGGGGGTCGGGAAGGGGACCCAGGGGGTTCGCCTGACGGAAGCACTGGACTGGTCGCGGATCTCCACCGGGGATCTCCTCCGGGAGGCCTGCAGGGAGGGGACGCCCCTGGGTCTCCGGGCCAAGGCCTTCATGGACGCCGGTGAGCTGGTACCGGACGAGCTGATCCTGGAGATGGTCCAGGAGAAGGTCTCCCAGCACCCTCCGGACCAGGGGATCATCTTTGACGGTTTCCCCCGGACCACAGGCCAGGCCGAGGCGCTGGACCAGGTCCTGCCGGCAGTGGGTCGGCGGGTGGATCGGGTGGTGGTGCTCGAGGCTCCGGACGAGGTGCTGATCCGCCGGGTCAGCGGTCGGAGGGTGAGCCCGTCGGGGCGCGTGTACAACGTGCACTACGATCCCCCGAAGGTCCCCGGGAAGTGCGACCACTCCGGTGAGGATCTGGAGCATCGTCGGGACGACCACGAGGAGACTGTACGCCGGCGCCTGGAAGTCTACAGGGAGCAGACGGAGCTCCTCATCCGGTTCTACGAGGAACACGAAGCGGCTGTGGTCCGGGTGGATGGTGATCGCCCCATGGCCGAGGTCGAGAACGATGTGATCCAAGCGGCTTCGGGTCCCCTTCCGGAAGGGGTTTGACCGATGGCTGGTCCCATCATCCTGAAGAAGGCCGAGGAGATCGAGGCGATGGCGCGGAGCGGCGCCATCATCGGGCGTCTCTACGAGACATTGGCACCCGAGATCAAGCCGGGGATGAGCACGGGGGAACTGGATCGGATGGCCGAGGAGTTCATCCGATCCCATGATGGGGCGATTCCGGCATTCAAGGGGCTCTACGGCTTTCCGGGCTCGATGTGCATCTCGCTGAACGAGGAGGTGGTGCACGGGATCCCGTCCCTCGAGCGGATCCTCCAGGAAGGGGACATCCTCTCCCTGGACACGGGGGTGAAGCTGAACGGCTGGTGCTCCGATTCCGCGTGGACCTTCCCCGTGGGTGAGGTGGATGCGGTGTCCCAGCAGTTGCTGGAGGTGACGGAGAGGGCTCTGGATGCCGCCGTGGAGGCCTCCCGGGTGGGAGGACACATCGGGGACATAGGGGCCGCAGTGGAAGGTGCGGTGAGAGGGTCCGGGTTCTCCATCATCCGCGACCTGGTTGGCCATGGGATCGGCCGGGAGGTCCACGAGGCCCCCCAGGTGCCGAACCTGGGTCGCCCCGGGCAGGGCCCGGCCCTTCGTGAGGGGATGGTCCTGGCCATCGAGCCGATGATCTCGGCGGGAACGCCCAGGATCCGGACCCTGTCTGATCGCTGGACCGTGGTCATCGCGGACGGAGCCCGCTCCGCCCACTTCGAGCACACGGTGGCCATCACCGCCACCGGACCGCAGGTGTTGACCGAAGCGAGAAAGCCGGCAAACGCGCCTTGAGGGAACTTGCCCACGGCGTTATACTCCCTAGCTCTGCAACGAACGAACCGGGTGGAAATCCATGAAGGTACGAAGCAGCGTCAAGCCGATCTGTGAGCACTGCAAGGTGGTGCGTCGCGACGGAGTCGTTCGGATCATCTGCAAGCGGAATCCTCGCCACAAGCAGCGGCAGGGATGAGCTCGCCCACGCGGTTCGAGAGGATTGGATAGATCATGGCACGCATCTCGGGAGTCGACCTCCCCCGCAACAAGCGAATTGAAGTCTCCCTGACCTACATCTACGGGATCGGGCGGGTCCGGCCAAGCGGATCCTGGAGGCCACCGGAATCGACTTCACCACGCGCACCCACGCCCTCACCGATGAGGATGTGAGTCGCCTCCGCCGCGAGATCGAGTCGAACTTCAAGGTCGAGGGCGCCCTGCGTTCCGAGATCTCGATGAACATCAAGCGGCTCATGGACATCGGTTGCTATCGCGGGCTCCGCCATCGCCGTGGTCTGCCGGTCAGGGGTCAGCGGACCCACACGAACGCTCGCACGCACAAGGGTGTGCGCCGGGCTATCGCAGGGAAGAAGCGGCCCGGGAAGAAGTAGTCCGGGACCACCGGGATCTCCCCGGTCCGACGAAATCAGCACAAGGATGGAATCGTAGTGGCCAAGCCGAGTTCAGCATCCCGCGGCACGAAGCGGTCGAAGAAGGTGGTCGAGGCGGACGGGGTCGCGCACATCCAGGCGACCTTCAACAACACGATCATCTCCATCGCCGACAGCCATGGAAACGTGGTGGTCTGGTCCAGCGCCGGGAAGGCGGGGTTCAAGGGGTCGAAGAAGTCCACCCCCTTCGCCGCCACCGTCGCTGCGGAGCAGGCGGGTCGCGATGCGTTCGCCATGGGCGTCCGTCGGGTCTTCGTCCGAGTCCAGGGGCCCGGCTCCGGTCGGGAGTCCGCCATCCAGGCGCTCTACACCGCCGGTCTGCAGGTAAAGGCCATCGAAGATGTCACGCCGCTTCCGCACAACGGCTGCCGGCCTCCCAAGAAGCGTCGGGTCTGAGGCAGAGGGGTTCAGAGAGATATGTCACGCTATACCGGGCCGGTCTGTAAACTCTGCCGGCGTGAAGGTCAGAAGCTGTTCCTGAAGGGCGCGAAGTGCTACACGGAGAAGTGTCCGGTGGATCGCCGGAACTTCCCTCCCGGGCAGCATGGACCGGCCCAGGCGCGGCGGCGGAAGCAGTCGGATTACGCCACCCAGCTCCGCGAGAAGCAGAAGGTCAAGCGGATGTATGGGCTCCAGGAGAAGCAGTTCCGCTCGCTCTTCGAGCGGGCGGCCCATGTGGAAGGCGTGACGGGTGAGAACCTGCTCATCGCCCTGGAGACCAGGCTGGACAACGTGGTGTTCCGCATGGGCTTTGCCTCCAGCCGCGCCCAGGCTCGGCAGCTGGTGCGGCACCGGCATGTTACCGTGAATGGTCGCCTGGTGGACGTGCCCAGCTACCACGTGCAGACGGGGGACGACATCGCTGTCCGTCCGGCATCGAAGGACATCCTGCCTGTGCAGGCCTCCCTCGAGGCCCGGACCCGTCCCCCGCTGGCCGACTGGCTGGTGCTGGACGAGAAGAGCCGTGTGGGCCGGGTGGTTCGCGGCCCGACGCGTCAGGATGTGAAGCATCCGATCCAGGAACAGCTCATCGTCGAGCTCTACTCCAAGTAGTTCCCGACGGCGGGACCCCGAAGGCCCTTCGACGTCAGTGACCCCCTCGGGGGACGGAGGATATGGTGGAGATCGATCTCGCAGGACTCGTGCTTCCGGAGCGCGTGGAGACGCTGGAGCGTGCGGCAGGCGACCGTGTGGCCAAGTTCTCCATCCAGCCGCTGGAGCGCGGTTTCGGACATACGCTTGGAAACTCGGTGCGTCGGGTTCTCCTCTCCTCCCTCCGGGGTGCCGCAGTGTGGGCCTTCCGGATCGATGGGGTGGTGCATGAGCACCAGACCATCCAGGGGGTGGTGGAGGATGTCCACCAGGTCATCGCGAACTTCAAGTCGCTGGTGCTGGTCCTCGATGAGGACATCGAAGAGGCCACCCTCACCGTCCAGGTGAAGTCTGCAGGACCGGTGACCGCCGGGCACATCAAGGCGCCTGCGTCCGTCCAGGTGCTGGATACCTCCCACCATCTGCTGACGCTGCAGGAGGACCGGGAGCTCAACATCGAGTTGCATGTGAACAAGGGTCGGGGCTTTGTCCTGGCCGACCAGCATGTGGTTCCCCGGGGATCGCCGGTGGATCTGGTGCGGATCGACGCCGTCTACAACCCGGTTCGTCGGGCCAACTTCACGGTGGAGGAGACCCGGGTGGGTCAGCGGACGGACTTCGATCGTCTCACCCTCACGGTCGAGACGGACGGGTCCGTTACTCCTGAGGCCGCTGTGGCCTATGCATCGGAGTTGGTGCGCCGTCACCTGGACTACCTTAAGTTCTTCGGGGCAGGGGGCATGCCCCGGCAGGCCCCGGCCGGTGCCCACGCGGTTCCGGAGAAGTTGCAGGAGCTCTTCGCACGGTCCATCGAGGACCTGGCCGAGTTGAGCGTGCGGTCCCGGAATTCCCTCCAGAAGGAGAACATCGCCACCCTGGGTCAGCTGGTGCAGAAGACCGAGGAGGAAATGCTCCGGATCGAGAATTTCGGAAAGAAGTCGCTGAAGGAGATCGAGGAGTTCCTCCTCGAGCATTCGCTTCGGTTCGGCATGAAGCTCCGGGAGGACGACGGTCGCCTGTATTTCGTCGAGGATGAGGCCGGGGCGGAAGCCGCGGTGGAGTCCAGCGGCGGAGACGCGTGACCGGATCCTCCCCCAGGCATTGACGAAAGACAGGCCAGGAAGTACCACTCATGCGTCACCGCAAGACGGGTCGTAAGCTTTCCCGCACCGCCTCCCATCGGAAGGCGACGCTGCGGAACATGGCGACATCGCTGTTCCAGCATGGCCGCATCACCACCACGACGGCCAAGGCGAAGGAGCTCAGGCCCTTTGCGGAGCGCCTCATCACCCTGGCCAAGCGTGGTGATCTCCACGCCCGGCGTCTGGTGGCCCGGAAGATCGGGGACCGGGCGGTGCTGGGGAAGTTGTTCGACGAACTGGGACCCCGGTATGAAACCCGCCCCGGGGGCTACACGCGGATCCTGAAGCTGGGGAACCGGCAGGGCGACGCCGCCGATATGGCGCTCATCGAGCTGGTCGACCGGTAACCGACTCTTCACCCCCCGGAGGATAGCTCCCTCATGGCCGTTGCCCGGAATGAGAGCAGCAAGCTGACGCTCCCGCTGATGTTGGCCAGTTTCCTGGTCATTGGTGGGTTCATGTTCTACCTCAATCAGGCGTCCAAGGCCTTTGAGGTGGAAGTGGTGCAGGCTGAGGAGACGGAGGCGCCGGAGGATGCCGGGGCTGCGGCCCAGCCGGTGACCCTGGCGGAGTTGGTGGGGACTCCCGAGGCCTTCGCCGGCCAGCGGGTCCGCCTGACGGATGCCGAGGTGGTGAGTCGGGTGGGGGAGGCTGCCTTCTGGGTGGAGACCCCTGCGGACAGCTACTATCTGATCCGGCTGCTCCCGGCGGTGGCCGGTGAGGCTGCATCGCTCGAGACCGGGGCCATGGCCAGCGTCACGGGTTCGGTGCACATGATGGGGGATAGCGTGCTGTCGGACTGGGAGGCCAGCGGGATCATCACCGGAGGTCAGAGGGCGGAGGCGGAGTTCGCCACCTCGTTCTTCGAGGCCGAGGAAATCGTGTTGAGGGCGCCGTCCGGGGATGGCGACGGGGCGTGACCTGCCGTGGGCGTCTGATGATGTCCGCCCGGGTTGAAATCACTGGACTGGAAGGATTCTAGATATGGCTCGTGTATGCACGGTGTGTGGCAAGGGTCCCGGCTATGGGAACAAGGTGAGCCACGCCAACAACAAGACCCGGCGCCGGTGGCTGCCGAATCTGCAGTCGGTGAAGATTGTGGACGCCTCGGGCGACCGGCTGAGGGTGAAGGTGTGCACCTCGTGCATCTCCGCCGGAAAGATCAAGAAAGCTCCGGCCCTGAAGCCGGTTTCGGTCTGACGGGGCAGACGGGCGCCGTCGGTGTCCGATTTTGAACGGGCAGGTGGAAAGGGCCCCCGCGATCAGATCGCGGGGGCCCTTTCGCCATTGAGGGGGCGTCTGGTGGCGGACACCCGGGAGTTGGGGCCGGACCGTCGGCTGGCCCACCTTCTGGAGGGCGCGGGGGCCCGGGTCCTTGCGACACCGTGTATGCGAATCGTAGGGCCACTGGACGAGGCCCCTCTCCGTGGCGCCGTGCTCCATCTGGCCTCCTTCGATTGGATGGTGCTGGCCTCCGCCAATGCGGCTCGGGCGGTACTCTCCTCCGCCTCCGACGCTGGGGTGGCGCCCGGGGCGAAGGGCCCCCGGGTCTGTGTGGTGGGTCCCGGGACCCGGGAGGTGATGGAGGAGGGGGGATGGGGGGTGGAGCTGGTCCCCGATCGCCATCTGGCTGAGGGGATCCTGGAGGTGCTGATGGAAGCGGGGGGCGTGGAGGGGAAGCGCATCCTCCTTCCCCGGCCGGCGGAAGCCCCCGATCTTCTTCCGGAGGGACTGGCGGGGCTGGGGGCGGAGGTGGTGGTGGTGGAGGCCTACCGGAATGTGCCCGACCCGGAGGGGCAGTCAT
>Ga0076930_101089_pt1 | contig 16848 bp, 14 predicted proteins | sample HotLakConsoUCCRE_FD_71149 | JGI IMG/M metagenome (GOLD analysis project Ga0076930, IMG submission 71149) | Hypersaline microbial mat communities from Hot Lake, Washington, USA - Hot Lake Consortium UCC-RE (version 3) (version 3) ...
CGAGAACGTCGAACCATCCTCGCTGGGCTTGCGCTCGTCCCATTGCTATGGTCATTTCAAACCCTCTTATCTATAGCTAGAAATCCAGCATGTCTAGCATGCAAGACTTTGCAGGTTTATTGCAAAGCTGCGATCGCACTGATAGAGAAACCCTGTACTCTGAAAAACGAGAACTCTCCTCTATCAATGGCTCCCATAAAAGTCACACTAGGTGACCTAACTAGGAAATGCAGGTTTCTAATTATGATAGGGAGAGATCTAAATTTTTACAATCTGATACTTAAACTCTCAGATAAATGACTACATCCACTCCGACCTCAGCTGATCAAATTTTGACCTATCCCGTACTCGGTGCCCGCCGACTCAGCAACTATTTTTGGGCGATTGTGGTATCCCTGGGTGCTACAGGTTTTTTCCTGGCCGGACTTTCCAGTTATCTGAAAGTCAACCTCCTGCCCTTCGCAGATCCCACCGAGCTGATCTTCATTCCCCAGGGCATTGCCATGGGGTTTTATGGGGTCGCTGGTATCTTACTGGCGAGCTATCTCTGGCTCATCATTACGCTGAATGTGGGCGGCGGCGTCAATGAATTCAATAAAGATACGGGAAAGGTCCGTATTTTCCGTTCTGGCTTTTTAGGCGAAAATCGCCAAATTGAGATTGAACATCCGCTCTCAAAGGTTCAAGCCGTTCGGGTCGACATTCGTGAGGGGCTGAATCCCAAGCGTGCGCTTTACCTACGAGTGCAAGGTCGGCCCGACATCCCCTTGACCCGCGTCGGTCAACCCCTGCCGCTCTCTGCGTTAGAAAATCAAGGCGCGGAAATTGCTCGCTTTTTGCAGGTGCCTTTGGAAGGCTTGTAGAAGCGGGGACAGGGATACCGGTATCGTCCTAAGAGCAACCTTGTCTGGTTACTGAAAGCGGCTGAATCAGCCGCTCCCACTTTAACGATCGCGTGGCAGAATAGATTGCCTTGCTTGAATACCCCAATGAGAATTTCATCCATGATGCAGCAACTACGCAAATGGAGCTGGATGCTTTGCTTAGTGGCAGTTTTAGTCAGCCTAACGGCCTGCGCTAATGGCGACCCAAGCAGCGTCTCCTCTGACCCCACTGAAGATCCATCTGCGGTTGAGTCCCCTTCAGCAACTGCGGATGCCCCAGCGGCTGAAGCCAATGAATCGGCGATCGCTGCCGCTGAGATTCCCGCCGGGCTCCCCGTACTGACCGGCCCCGCCACCGTTGAAATGCAGATTAACGGCGGCACGGTCGTCATGGAATTGGACGGTGAGAAAGCGCCGATCACCGCTGGTAACTTTGTCGATCTAGTGCAGCGGGGTGTCTATGATGGCGTGTCTTTTCACCGGGTGGTGAAATCACCGGAACCCTTTGTGGTGCAAGGGGGCGATCCCCAGAGTAAGGATCCGGCTGTGTCGCCTCAGCTTTTGGGCACCGGCAGCTTTACCGATCCTGAAACGAACGAGCCACGATACATTCCGCTAGAGATTCAACCTACTGGGGCAGATGCCCCCATTTACGGTCAGACCTTTGAACAGGCGGGGATTACTCAGCCCCCGGCTTTGAGTCACACACGGAGTGCCGTAGCGATGGCGCGATCGCAACTCCCAGACTCGGCCTCGGCTCAGTTTTATGTGGCGCTGGCTGATCTTCCCTTTTTGGATGGTAGTTATGCCGTGTTTGGCTACGTTATCGAGGGCATGGACATCATTAACGATATCGAGCAGGGCGACGTGGTGGAATCAGCAACCGTAGTCTCAGGGATTGAAAATCTCCAGCAACCTGAATAGAAAATTGCAATGACGGTGGTCGTCACTGGCATCGGCTTGGTATCAGCCCTGGGCGATACCGCTGAGCAAACCTGGCAGCGGTTGCTGCGAGGGGAAAGTGCGATCGCCCTCCGTCAACCTTTTCCAGAGCTGCCGCCACGACCGCTAGCCATGCTTGGCAAGCAGCCAGCTGCTTTGGACAGCCTATTGTTTACCGCCGCCGCCGCTGCCATGCAGGATGCGGGACTATCTGAACCGCTGCCGACTTGCGGCGTCGTGGTGGGCAGCAGTCGGAGCCATCAAGCCCAGTGGGAAAATTTTCTCACCAGTGGCGCGATCGCGAACTGGACCGACAGTTTGCCGCACATGGGCGCGATCGCAGTGGCTCGCCAAATTGGTAGTCAGGGGCCAGTACTCGCACCGATGGCGGCTTGCGCTACTGGCTTGTGGGCGATCGCCCAAGGGGCTGACCTGATTCGCTCAGAACAGTGCGATCGCGTCCTTGTGGGTGCTGGAGAAGCCGCGATCACGCCCCTCACCTTGGCAGGGTTTGAACAAATGCGGGCCCTGGCAACGACAGGCTGCTATCCCTTTGACCAGCAACGCGAGGGATTGGTACTGGGGGAAGGAGCAGCCCTACTAATGCTGGAATCAGAGACCGTGGCGCAGGCGCGATCGGCCCCGGTTTATGGGCGAATTTTGGGCGCGGGCTTGACCGCCGATGCCAATCACATCAGTGCGCCCAATACGGTCAACCATGCAGGTGGATTGTCCGCAATTCAACACTGTCTGCATCGCAGTGGTCTGCAAGCTGGGGACGTCAGTTTCATTCACACCCATGGCACCGCCACCGCCCTCAATGATGCCTATGAGTCGGCACTCATTCAAACCCGGTTTCCTGAAACAGTTTGGGTAACGGGGACAAAAGGCTCGACCGGCCATACTTTGGGCGCTTCGGGGGCGATCGGGGCAGTGATCGCTCTGTGCGCTCTCAGAGATAACGTTGTGCCGCCTTGTGTCGGACTTCATCATTCCGCTTTCAGCCTAAATCTGGCTAAAAAAGCAGTTCAGACAAGCTTGTCAACAGCTCTCTGCCTCAGTTTTGGATTTGGCGGACAAAATGCCGCGATCGCCTTTAGGCGCTGATAAGTTAGGGGCGATCGCTGACACATCACTTTGATTGCTGGTCGAGCCAAACCTGCAAATCTGCCAGATCTGAAAAATCAATCAGGGCTTCTCCCAAAGCTTCCAGAGCATCTAAGGGCAGCTGCCCCACTCGCGTCTGCCAATCTTCTGAAAGTGGCCCAACCTTGCGATTGAGCAACCTCAACACAAAAGATTGGGCTTCCTCCTGACGGCCTTCCTGGCGACCCTCCTGACGGCCTTCCTGGCGACCCGCTTGGCGGCCTTCTTGGCGACCTTCTTCCAGGGCATCTTGATAGACGCGGGTTTCTCGCAAATCGGTGATTCCTAGCATGGCGGCAATCTCCTGACGGGACAAACGGGGAAAGGCGTAAACCAAAATCGTTTCGATCAATTCTACAAATTTGTCTCGGTCGGCGTCTGCCAGGGGAGATTGCTGTACGCGATCCACCAGTCCTCGGGCGGCTTGAGGCACTGAAGCCACAGGTTCTACGATCAACCGCACAATGCCTAAACTGATGGGTAACGCCGCGATCGCGCCAAGTTGATTCAGGTAAACGATTTGCAAAATCGGTGGCCGGAGCACCTCGTTCAACGTTCCGATTTCCTGAACTTCGACATCGGGCTGGGGATACACCACGATCGCTTGCCAGTACCGTACCTGCTGATTTTGTTTGAGGTAGAGCAAAATCTCCGCCAACAAGCGCCGGTAGAGAATTGGATCTGGCTGAAACTGCACTTCCAAAAAATAGACGGGCGTTTCAGCGGTCTCTGCTAAAGGCAGCAGCACACCGTCCATCCGGAGTGCCGTTTGCTTCACTTCAACAGAGGCGAACTGATAGCCCTGAGCCGCCTCTGGCGATTTGCCAATCAGCTCAAAGAAAATTGATGGCGTCGATTGAAAAAGCGAATAGAAAAGCGAATCCGTTTTCACGATCAGGTCAGTGTGAGCGCGATCGCCCGCATCGTACCGCAACTTGTCAATCCAGGATTGTTCTCAACTGGTAAGAAGCTTTTCGCTATAGTGTTTCATGCACTGAATTGCACGTTCCAATAGGTATTGCTGTGGCTGTTGCCGTCGAATCGCTCCTCAACACTGACATCAACAAACCCGCCCGCTACTTGGGCAATGAACTCGGTGCCATTCATAAACCTTGGACCGCAGCAGATGTGCGCTGGGTGCTGACCTATCCGGAAGTGTATGAGGTTGGCGCATCCAACCTGGGCCACATCATTCTTTACAGTATTTTGAACGCACAGCCGCGACAGTTGTGCGATCGCGCTTACCTACCCGCCGCTGATCTCGCGACAAAACTGGCAGAAGCCGACACGCCTCTATTTGCGGTAGAATCGCGGCGATCGCTGCCTGAATTCGACATTTTAGGCTTCAGCTTGGCCTATGAACTGGGGGCAACCAACATTTTGGAAATGCTGACCCTCGCTCACATTCCCCTCACCGCTCAGGAACGGGATGCGGATGGCCCCTGGAATGTAAAAACCGGCAGTTGGCCGCTGATTTTTGCCGGGGGCCAAACCGCCACCTCGAACCCCGAACCTTACGCTGAGTTTCTGGACTTTGTTGCCTTGGGTGACGGCGAAGAACTGCTGCCCGAAATTGGCCTGGTGATTGAGGAAGGCAAAGCCGCTGGCCTGACCCGCGAGGAGCTGCTGCTGGATCTCGCCCAGGTGCCCGGTGTTTACGTGCCCCGGTTTTACGACATGGCGGAGGATGGCTCGGTGCATCCCAATCGGCCCGATGTGCCGCCACGGGTGCTGCGGCGAGTCGCGACGCCTATGCCCCATTACGCGATCGGTTTGGTGCCTTATGTGGAAACGGTGCACGATCGCCTCACCGTCGAAATCCGTCGGGGCTGCACACGGGGCTGTCGCTTTTGTCAACCGGGCATGTTGACCCGTCCCGCCCGTGATGTGGACACGACTGAAGTGGTGGACGCGATCGAAAAAGGCATGCGAGCCACTGGTTATAACGAATTTTCGCTACTGTCCCTCAGTTGCTCCGACTATCTCGCACTGCCAGCGGTGGGTCTAGAGGTGAAAAATCGCCTCAAGGACGACAACATTTCCCTCTCGCTGCCCAGCCAGCGGGTCGATCGCTTCGATGAAAACATCGCCAACATTCTCGGCGGTACGCGGCAAACGGGCCTCACCTTTGCCCCCGAGGCGGGCACTCAACGGATGCGCGACATCATCAACAAGGGGCTCACCAACGAGGAGCTGCTGCGGGGCGTCAAAACCGCCTACGAACAGGGCTGGGATCGCGTCAAACTGTACTTCATGATTGGTCTGCCGGGGGAAACCGACGCCGACGTGCTGGGGATCGCTGAAACCGTGCGCTGGCTGCAACAGGCATGTCGCCAACAGGGTCGCAAGCCGCTGAAGGTGAATCTGACGATTTCCAACTTCACCCCTAAACCCCACACGCCCTTCCAGTGGCACAGCGTTTCCACCCGTGAGTTTTTGCGGAAGCAGGATTTGCTGGGGGCAGAATTCCGGAAAATGCGCGGCATTAAGGCGAACTTTACCGACGTGCGCATTTCCGCGATGGAGGATTTTGTCGGGCGCGGCGATCGCCGCCTTGCTGCCGTCGTCCGTCGCGCTTGGGAACTGGGAGCCGGGATGGATTCTTGGTGGGAAAGCCTGGATCGCGCCTTTGATGCCTGGACCCAAGCGATCGCCGAAGCTGGTCTGTCCTGGAAATATCGCCAGGTGGATTCCGGCGAGTGGAACATCATGGACACCCACGCCTCTGATCAAGCCAGCAATCTCGACGCGCCATTGCCCTGGGATCATCTGGATACCGGGATCGACAAGCAGTGGCTGAAGGACGACCTGCAACGCGCCTTAGAGGCCGCCACCGTGCCCGACTGTTCCTTTGAGGGTTGCTCGCACTGTGGCATCTGCGGCCCCGACTTTGGCCACAATGTCGTTGCGCCGCCCCCCCCGATCCCCGAGTTCACTGGTCACTTCCAGCCTGACAAGACCCGAGCGCAGCGAGTGCGGGTATGGCTTGGTAAGCTGGGCGAACTATCGCTGTTGGGCCATCTGGATTTGGTGCGCCTGTTCGATCGCGCCGTGCGTCGCGCCGCTCTGCCGATCGCGTTTACCGGCGGCTATCATCCCGGTCCCCGCATTTCCCCGGCCAATGCCCTACCGCTGGGGGCGACCAGTTCCGGCGAAATTGTGGATTTTGAACTGACTGAAATCATGGATCTGGCGGAGTTTCGCGATCGCCTTGCAGCGCAACTGCCGCCCAACATGCCAATTTATGAGGTCGCTGACGTGCCATTGAACGATCCCTCGGCGACGAAATCTCTGGAGGCGGCGGAGTATGTGCTAGCGCTGGCCGTCGAAGCGGGGGCCGAGGCGATTGACCCGAATTGGCCAGCCTGGATAGACGCCGTTCTCGCCGCTGAAGCCATCAACTGGGAACACACGACCAAATCGGGCAGAAAGAAACAGGTCAATTTACGCGATCGCCTCTTTGAACTGACCTGGGCCGATGAGGCTGAGATGGCCGCTCTGCCGACCACCCTGGTTGGGAACAAAACGGCGTCCCAGGCTATCATTCGCTATAGGGGAAGTTGCCGCAATGATGGAACCTTGCTGCGTCCTGAGCATGTCACCTACATGTTGGAACAAGTGGCCGGGGTGCCTCTACGGCTCCTGCATACCCATCGTCAGCGCCTCATCCTGAAGCCTGCGGAGTAAGTCTTCTCTTAAAATTGCCAGAAAATAGTGGACAACGCCCCGATGTGGAGCGTTCTGAGCCGCTCCGATCTGAAGGGCAGCGATCGCTGCAACCCATCCCATGTCACCATCCACCCCAGCTCTGCCGCCCCGATTGAAAACCATTTGCCCAACCATCGCGATTGGCTGTGGGGTTGTGATGGCAAGCATTTTGGGTGGCGCGATCGCCGCTAACGCCCAGACCACTAACCCGGCCACGAGCGGCTTAGCACCTGAAGAAGCGACGTTTCAGCAACTCTTGGAGTTACCCTCCACCTATGGCATCGGCGTCGGATTTTTATCCGAAGCGGCAAATGATTGGCCCGTCGTCACCGACGACACGACCTCGATGTATCGTCCGACGTTGCCGAGTTTTTGGTGGAGCCGTGACCAGTTGCCCACGGTCTGGCGGGTAGCGGATGGCTCATCGGTACGCGTGGCTGGATATCGTTTGATGCGGAGCTGGACGGCCTTTCGTAGCACCACCATTGATGCCTCAGTCGTGGATGTTCAGGTCGATCCCCAATATTGGAACCGCTTCAACTATTACCAGCAATACGCTGTACTCAGGCAACTGGGCACGACCGGACTGAACTATGGGTACCACGTCAGAATATATAACTCCATTGATTTAGTCGGCATTTATGCCTGCGACTTTACCGGAGTCCCATCTATTACCCACTCTCCCGGTGGCGAAGTTCCCCTGGAGCAAATTGACGATATTGATTGCACTGCTGCCATTGGTCCCTTTGTAGACTATGCCACGCCTGAATTTGGCGATGACCTATTTGCCCCGCCGTAATTGCAGCCACAGTTGGTTGTAGTGGGCAATCGCTGCTTCCTCCAACGGCTGAATGAATTCGCTGTTTTGTAACTGCTCAGCAGTGGGGATCAGGGTCTCTGCCGACAGATCAAAATCCGTGCGGACCACAGCGGGCGACAGCAAGAGCGGCGATAAACTTTGGGCAAATAGACTCAGGGGCGTGACCACTGCGGGTTGCCACCAATATTGCAGCCATTGCTGGTCGAGATCGGTGAGGGCGATCGCGGCAGCAGGGTCAGCGCTGAGATTGGGTTTGGCCCACACATCTGCCGAGAGTAACGTACCCGGCGCAGGCGATACGGCTTGCAAGTAAGGATACCGCGACAACAACGGCAGAATGTCGTTCGACCAGCCCACCGCCAGCGTGAGATCGCCAATGATGAGCGACTGTAAATAGTAGGTGGTGGCATACACCTTGACCTGAGAGCGCAGTTGCTCCACCGCGGCCACGACATCCCCATAGGCGGTCGGGTCAGACACGTTGGCCGAATGATTGAGCGCTTTCAGCAGCAGCCCTAACACCAATCGCGGATGGTCAGGCAGTGAGATCCGCTCCTGAAGTTCTGGACGGAGCAGATCTGCCCAGGTGGTAGGCTCCCAATTCCACTGGGTAAACCGGCGGCGATCGTACACCATCATGAGATGCTGCCAGCGATAAGGGGTCCCCCACACCGGCCCATCCGCAGCCAGCAACCCCTGTTGATTGCGCTGTAACAGCGTCGACCAAGCGGGGGGTAGGGTCTCCCATCCTGACAATTGGGCAGCGTTATCCAACGGGCTAATCAACTCCTGCCGAATCGCCGGCAGCAACCAATAGTCGCTCAAACAAACCCAATCCACCGAGTTGGGTGCTGAACTCGCATCAGGGGGCTGGATCGCGGCATGCCACAGTTGCAATTGTTGAAATAAATCGGCCAAACTTTGGGGGGTTCTGACTTTGAGGGCGACAGCCGCTTGCAGGGCGTCTTTAAAGTTGCCGAGGATCTGCGGCGGCAAAGCCCCTCTTTGAGCGGCCACTCGTAAAACATTGTCTGAATTGCGTTGGCAGGCAACGACTTGTGAGGCTGCAACTGCCGCCAGACCGATCAGCAAACTTCGACGATACATAAAAGCAATAACACTGCCCCTGCAGTTAACGATGCGGCGCTGATGCAAAAATTGCGATCGCAGCTCTACAAGCCTACCAAAAGCCCATCATGATGCGGCGCAAACATCCCGTCGGACAATTTCCTGGGGAGGCTCTGCCTAACCGGCGACTCAAACCCCCATCCCTGCCGCAGGCAAACAGCAGCATGGGGGACACGCAACTCTACCCCCACGGAGTTTGCTACCGCTTATACATAAGTTTCTGACTGACTGCTTCCAGTGGTTTAGCCCCCTTTTCTGGTATGCCCGGAGGGCTTTAAGCCCCCAATTCTGGGGGACTTCAAACTCCGGTCTCCCCCTAGAATTGGGGGGACTAAGGGGGGCGAGTGCGCTTGTTGAGGTGGCGATCGAGATGTGTATAAGCGGCAGCACGGAGTTTGGGGAAGACAGCGAACAGATCAACCAACCGTGCCTGTTTTTTGGGGGAACACCGACTGAATTTGGAGCCTCACAACAGCAAAGCAGTTTACCAGTGGATGGCCGATCGGTCATTCGTGAAAGGCTGGAATTCAACCCACTCTCATTCGACCTCATGGGTATGAATCCCTGAAATAGAAAGAAAACTAGCAAAAGGAAAATCTTAGTTTCTGGTCGCCACCAAAGTTCAAAATCTTGAGCTACTTAGAACTGTAGCCAACATTACAGCTTAAGGTTTTCTCCATTTTCACCTTCAAAGCCACTCAATTTCCAGGCGATCGCGATTCCAGCAGCCGAATCTCAATCTGACAAAAACATCAACCCTCAAATCCACTTTAGTGATGGCGTTGCTGAATAGCGGTATGATTTTGCAAAAATTTGAACGAGGTTCCAATACCTAGAGTGATTGGTTCATACCTGGAATCAGCAACGCCTTAGTGATAGATGCAAACTAGTGAACCGGCGATCATCAACATTCGTGCATCAGATTTCTTCATGACTATCGACTGACACCAGCCTCAAAAGGGAGCATTCCAGAGACTTAAATATCCTCGTTTCGGAGCAAAATTCTTCAATTTCAGACAATTAAGGCTGGTTTTTGCCCACGCATCGCCAGAATTCCTCCCCCTAAAGGTAACCCCCACAGCGAGCTAACCCATTTAGCCGAAATACGGGCCAAACGTCATAAACCTCGTTTTCTGCAGTTCCAAAGCCGCTACTTTTTCATTTCTTCCGTTAGCCAACGAAATTTCCATTAGGAAATTAAATAATCGCTAAGAATAAAAACACAGGCACAGGATTCTTGTTAAATTTTAGACACGATCATCAGAAGAACATTACTTTCTTAAAAGCCTTATTGAATGGCTGTTTGACCAGGAATCTTAAGACTATCTAGAATTTTAGGAGAACCTGAAATATCAATAAACCTTAAATCCTTCTGAAAGACTATGACATGAAAAAATCCTAGATATAGGATGTAGACAATTCTATTCAGAGCTTAAGCGTCATATGCAACCCATTGAGTCCCAGGTCACATTGCTGACCCAGAAAGTTGACGCACTCCATCAGCTAATTGATCAAGTCAATTATCGAGTCACTGAGATTCTGTCATCATCCCAGTCTCACTCGGAAGCAGGTGTGTTGATCGATGACAGTTTTTCTGCTGGAAAGACTTCTTCCGGTCATCTCCATAGAGGAGAAGCTCTGCTGATGCACAAAGACATCCTGATGGACTCTGTGTACTTGGAACCAGAAACGCCCGGAGAAGAGAGTACGCTATCACCCGAAATTCAAATTCAACGGCTGACGGCTCAGCTCACTGCCGCCTACAATCGCATTGCCGCCCTCGAAGAACAGCTTTTGGCCAGCCGAGTACACCATTAATCACGCTTCACCACTGCTTGCTAGGAGGCGAGTAGTCTCAGCTAATGAGCATTCCGATCACCCCTTATCGGTTATTCAGTATAGATTTGACAGCTTTAACCGATTTGTCGTTGGTTCTCAGCCTTTGAGCCGATCAATCACGAAGTTGCCAGCAGCCTCACGGCCTTGGCGACTTCATGATTTTGACGCAATTTTATCGGCTTAGCGGGCGGCTACTGGTTTCTTGGCTACCCAATACTTACTAACAAAGTGGACTTCGGTAGCAATGTCGGTAAACCCAGCTTGGGTTAAGCGATCGCTCAAGTTGTCGTAAGTGTAATCGCGATAAAACGGCTCGTGGAACAGTGCTGGAAAATTGATCATCATCGGCTCTAACTCAGGCGTATCGATCATCTGAATCGAGTCGCAAATGATAAACGTGCCGCCGGGCTTGGTCACGCGATAGGCTTCATCGATAATTTGCTGGCGTACTGGCCCTGGCAACTCGTGAAACAGGAAAACGCAGGTCAGCGCGTCAAAGTAGTTATCCCGATAGGGCATCTCTTCAGCTTTGCCCTGCACCAGTTGGGGTAAAGTTTCCGGCGTTTCCAAGAGGGACTGGTTAGCCTTGCGCAGATATGCGGGCGATAGGTCAATGCCAAAGAGCGAGACGTCCGGAAACACCTCTCTCACCATCTTCAGCGTTCGCGCCGTACCACAACCCACATCCAAGACCCGCAAAGGCTCTTGAGATTGCATCACAGAAGACTGAATCGTGTCAGAAACCGTTTGCTTGATTTGCAGGACTTCCTTCAGCGGAGCCAGAATGCGTCGCCGCATGGCATCGGCAGTGCCCCCAAATAGCAACTCCACCTGAGTGTCGTACAGATTGGCAGACAAGTCGCTCAGATAGCCATTCGTCTGGTGGTGAAAATTACGCAGATAGTAATTGGGATAAAGAGAGGTATCGATGTCTTGGTCGAAGGCATAGACATCCTCAGTTTCGACGCGATCCCAAATCAAGGGCAGATCGAGCCAGATCGCCGGATAATACTGCAGAAAATCCATCCAGGGATTATCGAAGAGGAGCGACTTGGGATAGACTCCAGCTTCGGCATCTTGCCAGTCGGCCTCTAGCAATGCTTGACGACGGCGAGCAATGTCTTCCAAAAATTTTGGGGAAATGGATTTTAGCTCAAGCTTAATGTTGGGACGAAACCATGCGCGGAGTTGCGTAGCGATCGCTTTGTGACCCAGACCAAAGTAGTTTTTACTGTCCTGGAAGGCCTGATAGGCCATTTTTGTCAGTGTGTCAGGCATCGGGATTAGTGCAGGGTTGGCATCATCTTGACGAACAATATTGTGAATTGTAACGAAAATCTCAGTCTCGGGCAGGCGCAGGGAGCCATTTTCGGTTATTTCTGTCTGCAGAAAGAAAAAGCCGCCCGAAGGCGGCTTTGATTAACCACAGATTCACAGAGAGAGAGTTGACCGATCAATCTCAGACCTCAGTCAAGAGCTTAGCAGTCATAGTAGAGGGCAAGTTCGTAGGGGTGAGGACGCAAACGCATCGGGTTGACCTCATTGTCGAGCTTGTACTCGATCCAGTTTTGAATGAAGTCTTCGGTGAAGACCCCCCCTGTCACCAAGAACTCGTGATCCTCTTCCAGCGCCTTCAAGGCATCCAGCAAAGAACCCGGCGTCGAAGGAATCTTCGCCAGTTCTTCGGGGCTGAGGTCGTAGATATCCACATCCAACGGATCACCCGGATCGATTTGATTCTTAATCCCGTCGATACCAGCGCACAGCATCGCGGCAAAAGCGAGGTAAGGGTTGGAAGTGGCATCCGGGCAACGGAATTCCAAACGCTTTGCTTTTGGGTTGTTACCCGACAGCGGAATCCGTACCGAAGCGGAACGGTTACCCTGCGAGTAAGCCAGGTTTACTGGAGCCTCAAAACCAGGCACCAAGCGCTTATAAGAGTTGGTGGTAGGGTTCGTAAAGGCCAATAGGGCCGGCGCATGCTTAAGAATTCCACCGATGTACCAGAGAGCAGTCTGACTTAAACCAGCATACTGATCACCCGCCATTAACGGCTGACCTTCTTTCCAAATTGACTGGTGGGTATGCATCCCAGAGCCATTGTCGTTGAAGAGAGGCTTCGGCATAAACGTCACCGTCTTGCCGTACTTCTTCGCGACATTCTTGATGCAGTACTTGTAGATCATCAGCCAGTCAGCGGCCTCAATGAGCTCCCCAAACTTGATGCCCAACTCGCACTGGCCGCCCGTCGCCACTTCATGGTGATGCTTTTCAATGGGCACCCCTAGTGACGCCATCGTCAACAGCATTTCGCTCCGCATGTCCTGCGAGGTATCGGTCGGAGCCACCGGAAAGTAGCCTTCCTTGTAGCGGGGTTTATAACCCAGGTTGCCGCCTTCTTCTTCGCGACCGGTATTCCAACGACCTTCCACGCTATCAACGTAGTAGTAAGAGGAATGCTCGGTCTGATCGAAGCGGACATCATCAAAAATGAAAAATTCGGCTTCGGGGCCAAAGAAAGCCGTGTCACCGATACCCGTTGATTTTAGATAATCGATCGCTTTAGTGGCGACGGCTCGCGGGCAGCGCTCATAAAGGGCTCCGGTCCGGGGCTCCTTAATCGTACAAATCATGCTTAGAGTCGGTTCCGCATAAAAAGGGTCGATCCAAGCAGTGTTGGGATCGGGCACCATCATCATGTCGGATTCGTTAATCGCTTTCCAGCCCCGAATACTGGAGCCATCAAAGGCAACGCCATCAGTGAAGCTGTCAGCATCAATTTGGCTGACATGCACGGTTAAGTGCTGCCAGATCCCTGGCAAGTCGATAAACTTCAGATCGATCAACTGAATGTTTTCGTCTTGAATCTTTTTCAAGATGTCTTCAGCGGTCGCCATGTATTACTCCTTTACTCTCCAAATCTGTCAGGGCAACTCGTATTTGTGGGCTAGTGAAGTAGACAAAATCTTTCAGAAGATAGTGGAGACGCCTCGATCTCAGGTGTCGAACCCATCCCTTACCCTCTGCATGGTCAATACCCTCAATTAAAGATGTCCGCAAACCAAGCCTTAAGTTGTCTGACTCATCCTATGGATAGGGATTCGCAGCTTTTGTATCAGGCTTTACCAAAGTGAGAACCCATTGCAATGCCCCAGCGAATCGAAACTTGGCAGTTTTTTGTCGCGAGTCCATTCAAGATCCAGGGATAGGCATCAAACATCAGGTGGGCCGCATTTTTGTCCGCCTTGGCCCTAAGGGGAGCAGACTGGCATATTGCGAAATGTATCTAGATGTAACAATTACTGGGGTCGACCCTTCATGTTTCTCATCACAGTGGCCTTTGCTCTCAGGTCGCGTGATAGACTGACCAGGGAATCATTCAAAAGCTGACTGGTTAAGCTATTGGGCGGTTTTGATAGAGTGATCTTGAGGGAAAAATTCCTGAAAATGCTGAGCTAAATTAGGCATTTTTCTCATACGTGCGATCGCTATTCCAGAAACTTTTTTTGCTGGGATCTTTTTAAGACTGATTGGGAGAACAACGTTCATGCGGGATGCCGTAACGACATTAATTCGAAATTACGATTCCACCGGTCGCTACTTGGATCAGACCGCCCTGGATTCTTTAAAGACTTATTTTGATACTGGGCTGGCTCGGGTGCAGGTGGCCACGATGATCAGCGCGAAGGCCGCTGAAATCGTGAAAGCTGCCGCCAGCCAACTCTTTGAGACGGTGCCGGAGTTGATTCGTCCGGGTGGAAATGCCTACACGACGCGACGCTATGCGGCCTGTCTGCGAGACATGGACTACTACCTGCGCTACAGCAGCTATGCTCTGGTGGCGGGTAATTCCAACGTGTTAGACGAGCGGGTATTGCAGGGACTCCGCGAAACCTACAACTCCCTGGGAGTGCCCATTGCCCCCACCGTCGTTGGCATCCAAATTATGAAGGACATGGTGAAGGCCAAAGCTGCCGAAGCGGGCATCGAAGACACCAGCTTTGTCGACCAACCCTTTGACCACATGCTGAGAGAACTGAGTGAAGTCAGCGTGTGATTTTTAAGTTTGATTTTTCCACTTGAGAAACTGGAATGTGGGGTGCCGTCAGGTGCCCCTTTTTTTTGGACTGACGGCAGGTATAGGACGGTTGATGGCGATGGTTTACGTAGCCGGATTAGATTTTGGCACTTCGGGAGCACGGTTAACCGTGATCAATGCGGCTCAGGAACCGGTCGTCGAGGCCAAGGTCGCCTATTGCGAGGGGGCGCAGACCGCCTGGGGCACCGCCTGGTCTAATGCACTGACAACATTACTGACTGAACTAGATCAAGCGGTGCGATCGCAATTGGGAGCAATCGCTATCAATGGCACCTCCGCCACTGTTCTGCTATGTGATGGGCAAGGTCACCCGATCGCGGCTCCCCGATTATATAACGATGCTTGTGGTCAGGCCCAACTAGCGGCGGTTAAAGCCGTTGCGCCGCCGGGCAATGCCGCCTTGAGTGCCACCTCTAGCCTGGTCAAGCTGCTCTGGTGGTGCACGGAACTGTCCTCAGAGGCCTTGCACCAGGCGCAATATTTGCTGCACCAGGCGGATTGGTTAGCCTCTCAGCTCCATGGGCGGTTGGGGGTCAGCGACTATCACAATGCCCTCAAACTGGGGTATGACGTGGGGGCGCTCACCTATCCTGACTGGTTACTAAGGCTGCTGACGCCTCTAGGGGTAGTGGATTGGCTGCCTCAAGTGCAGGCTCCGGGTTCACCCTTGGGGCAAGTGACCGCAGCGGCCAGCGATCGCTACGGGTTGCCCCGCAACTGTGTCGTCATGGCGGGCACCACCGATAGCATTGCGGCCTTTCTGGCCAGCGGAGCGCGATCGCCCGGTGAGGCAGTGACTTCCCTCGGTTCGACTCTGGTGATCAAACTGCTGAGTGAGACGCGAGTCGATGATACCCGCTACGGCATTTACAGCCATCGGCTAGGCAATCTGTGGTTAGTGGGTGGCGCTTCCAACACGGGCGGGGCAGTTTTGCGGCAATATTTCACCGATGCCGACCTGCAAACCCTGAGTCGGCAAATTGCGGGCGATCGCCCCTCCCCCCTGGACTACTATCCCCTCCTGCGCCCCGGCGAACGCTTTCCCATCAGCGACCCGGCGCTGCCACCACGCCTGACCCCACGCCCCGATGATCCCGGCGCTTTTTTACACGGCCTTTTGGAAGGCATAGCCCGCATTGAAGCGCAGGGATACGAGCGGCTAATAGCCCTCGGAGCCACCCCGCCAACCCGGATCTGGACGGCGGGCGGCGGCGCACAAAATGAGACCTGGACGACCATTCGCCAGCGCCACCTGCCCGCGACTGTGGCGGCTGCCCACTCAACGGCAGCCGCCCTCGGGACGGCTTATCTGGCACTCAGCGGTTGGCAAGCAGGCGCGGGTGCTTAACACCAATCGGGGACGGTGCCTGCACAAAGGCAAAATCCCCAGCCGGAAGAATCTCTAGCTGGGGAACCCGATCGCTCAATCCTGAGCATAAAGATTAGCAATAACGAGAAGCAGTTTACCTAATCGAGATCGAGTTGGTTGCCCCGACGATACTGCATATAAGCCGCGACAAATAGACCAGCCAGCGTTACCGGAATGAGGCCCAACACGATTCCACTCAAAAGGGGTTCAACCACGCCAAACGGCTCCTTACTAACAACAGCAACAGATTTTGGTTAAAGCTTATTATCTCATTCTTGCCGACAAGTCCGCCGCCGGTCGTCGAAATTGGCGCGATCAGCTTAATTTTCCGCAACATAAAAACCTTAAAGGAAGGTGTTTATGCAGGTTTTCTGAGACACCTTTAAGCTATGTTAATAACGAAACGTAATCACAGTATAACTTTGGCCGATAACGCACTTGAACAAGATTTATCCATGTCCTCTTTGGGAAGCCAGCGCCTCTTTACTTTTATCGGTCTGCTGGTAGCGATTGGTCTTGCTGTCGTCTTTTTTGTCCGTCATGTCCAAGCTGCTGATCCTTACGTTCAGGATGTGCTAGCGATGGAAGGCGATCGCGATCGCGGACAAGAGATTTTTCAAATGAACTGTGCCGTTTGCCATGGTCTTGAAGCCGATGGCGAAGTGGGGCCAAGTTTGTTGGGGGTGTCTGCTCGTAAGTCACAGTCCAAGTTGATTAAGCAAGTCGTGAGCGGCAATACGCCCCCCATGCCCCAGTTTCAGCCGGACCCCAAAGATATGGCCGACCTGCTGGAATATTTAGAACAGTTGTGATCACCGCCGCGATCGCGACTTGCTGAAAACAACCTTTCTCTCAGGTACTGGACAGTCATAAGTTCTGGATGTGATGACTAGGCTACCAAGCCTGGGGAATC
>Ga0076930_101091_pt1 | contig 16842 bp, 21 predicted proteins | sample HotLakConsoUCCRE_FD_71149 | JGI IMG/M metagenome (GOLD analysis project Ga0076930, IMG submission 71149) | Hypersaline microbial mat communities from Hot Lake, Washington, USA - Hot Lake Consortium UCC-RE (version 3) (version 3) ...
CAACGCGGACCTCTCCGAGGGACGGCACTCTTACACCATTCGGTGGGACACTATCGCAGAAAATGTTGCGGCAAGCACGAATGTCTGTTTTGGGAGTGATGCACCGCACCAACTGAAGCTGTAATCATCGGCCTTTTTTGGCCCAATCACTTCATCGCCGAAGATCATGCAAACGCGAAGCTCCTCAGGATCACTACGGCAGTGCCTCCGCACAAAACCAAATACCCGCCCACCAGCCAATACCCCTGCAAACCCTAACCCAGCGTAAATCCCCCTCTGTAACCCCTTGATTTCCTGTCGGCCGAGGCCTGTCCCACGCGTGGGACACCTCTCCGCCGTTTGTCCCGCTTTCCTCTCCCCGCGGCCCGCGTTACACCTGAGCCATGCGCTGGACCCTGCCCAACATGCTCACCGTCGCCCGGATGATCGCCGCCCCCATGGTCGGCCTCGTCTTCCTCGTGCTGCCGCGACCCTTCGCGGATTGGGTGGCGATGATCCTGTTTCTCACCGCCTCGCTCACCGATTACGTCGATGGCTACCTGGCCCGCGCCTGGAACCAGATCAGCCGCTTCGGCGCCATGCTCGACCCGATCGCCGACAAGGCCGTGGTCGTGATCGCGCTGGCCGTCCTGCTCGGTATCCACGGCATCACCGGCTGGCTCCTGATCCCCGTCACGGCGATCCTGTTCCGCGAGGTCTTCGTCTCCGGCCTGCGCGAGTTCCTCGGCCATACCGCGGGCCTGCTCAAGGTGACGCCGCTGGCGAAATGGAAGACCACTGTGCAGATGGTCGCCATCACCCTGCTCTTCGCCTGGGGCCTGTTCGACCACTATTTCATCACCCAGACCTTCGGCATGAACGGCGAGATCGTGTCGGGCATCCTGAACGGCGACATCGAGGACTCGGTCGGCTTGATCTGGAAATACAACGGGCTGATGCTCACCTCCTACGGCGGCCTCGTGCTGCTGTGGCTCGCCGCGGCGCTGACGCTGGTGACCGGGTTCGACTATTTCCGCAAGGCGCTGCCCTATCTGAGAGACCCGTGATGAAGCTCGACATCCGCTATTTCGCCTGGCTGCGCGAACGCGTCGGCACCGCGTCGGAACAGGTCGAGACCGAAGCCGCCACCGTCGCCGAGCTGATCGCCGAGCTTTGTACCCGCGACGAGGGCTATGCCTATGCCTTCTCCGACACCGGATCTATCCGCGCCGCGCTCGACCAACAGCTGGTGGAGATGGACGCGCCGCTGTCGGGCGCGCGCGAGGTCGCGTTCTTCCCGCCGATGACGGGCGGATGACGGCGATGGCCGCCTCTGTGCGCGTGCAGACCGATCCCTTCGACATGGGCCAGGAACTCACCGCCTTCGCCGCCGGCGTGCCCGGCGCCGGTGCCGTGGTCAGCTTCACCGGCATCACCCGCGACCTCGCCACCGGCAACCTGGCGGTGATGGAGATCGAGCACTACCCCGGCATGACCGAGGCCGCGCTGGCCGCCATCCGCGACGAGGCGATGACGCGCTTCTCGCTCGCCGACGCGATGATCGTGCACCGCTTCGGGGCCTTGAAACCTGCCGAGCCGATCATGATGGTCGCCACCGCCGCGCGCCACCGCGCCGACGCCTTCGCGGCGGCGGAGTTCCTGATGGACTACCTGAAATCCCGCGCGCCGTTCTGGAAGAAGGAAGTGACGGCGCGGGGTGCGACCTGGGTCGAGGCCCGCGCCGAGGATGAGGATGCGCTGGCCCGGTGGTCCTCGAAGGCCTGAACCGGCGCAAGGTTCCCCGGTCCTTCTCCGTTTCGCAAATATCCCCGGCGGCCCGAAGGGCGGGGGCAGAGCCCCCTCGACGGCGGAGGCGGGCGATCAGTCCTGGCCCTGGTTCGACCGCTCGATGTAGACCCGCAGTTCTTCGGTTTCGTGGCGCGCCTCGCGCAGCCCGTCCATGGCCGCGCGCAGTTCCGCCTCGGTCTGGCTCAGCTGGCCGGTCAGTTCCGCCTCGCGCTGCTGCAGGTAGGCGATGGCCTGGTCGCGGGTTTCCTCGGCGTCGTGCAGCGCCTTGGCCAGCGCTTCCATCTCGTTCAGGTCCGCGCTCGACACCTGGCTGAACCGCGCGATCAGCCAGTGCGCCAGCCACCCCAGCACGAAGGCCACGAACAGGATGATCGCGATGGCCACGATGAACTCGAACCTGTTCACAGGTCTACTCCTCTTCTGCGGGACCGGCCGCGCGGTCGGGCCGCTGCACGGGGCGAGATCCGGCCGCCCCCTCACCGCCGTCGGTCTCGTCGAAGACCCCGCCGTCGGCACCCTCGGCGATGGACGCCGCGCCATCGGCAAGATCAAGATCCTCGCTGGCCTCGCTCAGCAGGCGGAACTCGATCCGCCGGTTCTGTTCGCGGCCCTCGTCGGTCTCGTTCGACGCGATCGGCTGGGTTTCGCCATAGCCCTGCGCAGTCAGGTTCGACACCAGCACATTGCGGGCCAGCAATCCGTTCAGCACGGCGTCGGCCCGCGACTGGCTGAGGTTGAGGTTCATCTCGTCGCGGCCCTGGCTGTCGGTGTGGCCGCTGATCTCCATCCGCACATGGCGGCAGTCGGGCAGGATCGCGGCGATCTGGTCGAGGATCTCGCCCGCCGCGTCGCCGATCTCGGTCGAGCCGGGCGCGAAGGTGATCTTGGTGTCTTCCTGGATCGCCCCGATCCGGGCGACGCAGTCTTCGGGCGTAGGCTGCGACGCCACCGGATCGAGCGCCTCGATGTAGCTCACGTTCAGCTCGAAGGCGGCTGCCTGCCCCAGTTCCTCACCAAGGAAACGGGTGATGTCCGATGACCCGTCGGGGTCGCCTGTCCGCCCGGTCAGGACCAGCGACTCGGGCTCCAGCGTCATGGTGCCGTCGTGCAGGCGCGACAGGGCCTCCAGCCCGGCCATCGCCCGCAGCGACCAGCCTTCGGGCAGGTCGGGCACCGGTCGGGTGGCGATGTCGGTCTGCGCGGCCCCGAACAAGGCGCGGGCATAGGCCTCCACCGACCGGCCGACCGGGCCTTCGGGCAGGCGTCCGCGCAGCCGCAACCGGCTTTCGGCATCCAGCGTCGCGATCAGCCGCGCCGGCCCCGCGGTGGCGATGGGGCTGTCCACAGGTGGTTCGGGCAGCACCCCCTCGAGCGAGAACACCCGCGGCAGCGCGTTGGCCAATTCGCCGATCACCCGGTCGAAATCGTCCTGCTCCGTGCCTTCGACGGCGATCAGGGTGACATCCGCATCCGAGAACGCCACCGTGCCGGCCCCCAGATCGGCGAGTGCCGCAATCGCCGCGCTGACCGCGTCGGCCCATTGCGGCGAGGGCACGCCCAGCCCGATGGTGCAGGTCAGTATTCCCTCCGCGCCGGCTGCCGCGGCGGCGGCGGTGATCGCGTCGCGCGCCTCCAGCGTGTCGGCGGTGCAGGTCTCGAACCGCGCGCCTTCGTCGTCGATGACGAAGCGCAGGCCGAAGGGGGTGACCACCGGCCGCGGCGCGGAAATGTCGAGGATGACGGTAACGCCTTCGGGCTGGCCCCGCTCCAGCGTCGCCAGAAGCCGCCCGCGTTGCTCGGCGCTTTCGCTGATCGCCTGCACCTCGACCCGGTCGGCATAGACGGTGACCTTGGACCGCGGCAGTTCCTGCAGCGCCCGCATCCCGTAGGCCAGCGCCGCCTCCCACGTTTCGGGACTGGGGAAATCGGCGGTTTCCACAAGGTTGGCGATCTCGCCGTCGGTCGCGATGGCAGCAATCGCGGTGTTGATCGGATCGACGCCGGTGGCTGCCGGGACAAGGCCGATGACCTGCACGCCGCTGCTGGTGCGCAGCACATCGACCGAAAACCGCGGCGGCGCTGCGGCATCGCGTCTGGCCACATCGAGCTGATTGATGACCCTGTCCGCGTCGATGATCTGCCCCACGCGGCTGGTGGCGCGAAAGGCCGCCGCCTCGCTGGGGGCCGTGCCATCCAGAAACACCCGCAGGCCATCGGCCGAGACCTCGGCCCAGTCCATTCCGCCTTCGTGCAGGGCCTGCTCCACCGCCTCGATCGAACGGCGCTCCATCGCAACGGCCAGGAACCCGGCGGTCACGACGGCAAGACCGCCCGCAAGAGCAAAGGCACCGGTGGCGAGGAGAGCTGGCAGTCGGATCATGGATCGTTTCGACAGGGGCGGCCCGTAGGCGATGCCGAGGGGTTACAGGCTTGCAGGTCCGGGTTCAATCAAACCAGCGCCGCTGCGGCGAAAAACAGCGCAGGGATCAGGCCGGTATCGCGGTTCGAGCGGAACAGTCTCAGACAGGTCTCGCCATCGTCGATGTCGAGCCGCTGCAATTGCCACAGCATGTGCCACCCCATGCCCCAGATCCCCACCAGCGCCAGCACGAGCGACAGCACCGACCGGTCGCCCAGTGCCACCAGCGCGGCCAGCCCCAGAAGCGCCGCGGTCAGGATCAGGAAACCGCGCAGCCAGAGCTTGGTGTTCTGCGCAAAGAGCCGCGCGGTGGATTTCACCCCGATCAGCGCGTCATCCTCGCGGTCCTGGTGGGCGTAGATCGTGTCGTAGAACAGCGTCCAGGAAATGCCGCCGAGGTACAGAGCCACGGCGGGCCAACCCAAGTTTCCCGATTGCGCCGTCCACAGCAGCAGCGCGCCCCAGTTGAAGGCGAGCCCGAGGAACACCTGCGGCCACCAGGTGAAGCGTTTGGCGAAGGGGTAGACGGCCACCGTCGCCAGCGAGGCGATGCCCAGCAGGATCGCGTCGATGTTGAAGGTGAGCAAGATCACGAAGGCCAGCAGCGCCTGCGCCACCAGCCAGGCCAGCGCCTGTTTCACGCTCACCTGCCCCGACGGGATCGGCCGCGATCGCGTGCGCGCCACCGACCCGTCGATGTCGCGGTCGGCGATGTCGTTCCAGGTGCAGCCGGCGCCCCGCATCAGGAAGGCGCCGATGGCGGACCCGGCGAAAAGCCACAGGTCGTAGGCGCCCAGTCCCGCGCCCGCCGAGGCGGCGGCGAGGAACAGGCCCCACCAGCACGGCAGCAGGAGCAGCCATGTCCCGATGGGCCGATCCGCGCGCGACAGGCGCAGGTAGGGCCGCGTCGGCGCCGGCGCCAGCCGGTCCACCCAGTTGCCGCGCACGGCGTCGGCCACCTGGCCGCCACCCTCATCGGCGACCTGACCCTCTGGCGTTTCGCTGGCCCCGCTCATAGTCTCCGCCTCATGTCTGACCGTCCCAAGATACGCCTTCATGTAGACCACCCTTTGGGGTCGGGGCAAACGGTCGACCTGTCGCGGGACCAGGCGAACTACCTGTTCAACGTGATGCGGCTGGGGCCGGGGGCGGAGCTGGCGCTGTTCAACGGGCGCGACGGCGAATGGCGCGCGGTGGTGGCCGAGGCCGGCAAGCGCGGCGGTCGCCTGTCCTGCGTCGCGCAGACTGCGCCGCTGGTCCTTCCGCCTGACCTCTGGCTGCTGTTCGCGCCGATCAAGAAGGCGCGCACCGACTTCATCGTCGAAAAGGCGACCGAGTTGGGGGTCGCGCGCATCGTGCCGGTCCAGACCGAGTTCACCAATGCCGAGCGCATCCGGCAGGACCGGCTGCAGGCCCATGCCGTCGAGGCTGCGGAGCAATGCGGCGGCACCTTCGTGCCCGAGGTCGCGGACCTGCACAGGCTGGACGCGGTGCTGGCCGGATGGCCGGTCGACCGGCGCCTGATCTTCGCCGACGAGGGGCTGGTCGGCGCAGCGCAAACCCTGGCCGCAGCGCCTGCCGCCGGAAAATGGGCGATCCTGATCGGCCCCGAAGGCGGCTTTTCCGAGGCCGAGCGCAGGCGGCTGCACGCGCTGCCCTTCGTCACCGCCATCTCCCTCGGCCCCCGCATCCTGCGCGCCGACACCGCCGCGGTGGCGGCGCTCGCGCTGTTCCAGGCGACGCTGGGGGATTGGCGATGATGATCCGGTTGGCCCTGCCCGCCGATGCCCCGCGCCTCGCGGCCTTCCTGGCTGCGCGGATCGAGACGTCGATGTTCCTGCTCGGCAACCTCGAGGCGCATGGGATCGGGGCCGGCGATCACCCCCATGCGACCACCTGTGTGCTGGCGGAGGCAGGTGGTCGCGTGACCGGGGTTCTGGGGTGCAGCACCGACGGCGTCCTGATGGTGCAGGCCCCGGGGATCGACCGGATCATGGCGGAGCGGTGTCTTGCCGCGCTGGGTCCGCGCCGCGTGGCCGGGATCACCGGCGATGTCGCGCAGGTCGCCGCCGTGCAGCAGGCGCTGCGTGTGCCCCCCGAGGGCTGGCGCCTGAACAGCACGCAACCGCTCTGCCGGCTCGAGCTTGCGGGGCTTTCCGCGCCCGAGGTGACGCTGCGCGCGCCCGGCCGCGACGATCTTGCCTGCCTGACCGACTGGTTCGCCGCCTATCTCTCCGAGACCGGAACGGCGCCGCAGGGCGATCTGCGTGCCGCCGCCGCCGCCCGCGCCGAGGCATCCGTTGCCGGCGGTCACGTCCGGCTGATGACCGAGGCGGGCGTCCCGGTGGCGATGTGCGCGATCAATGCGCAGGCCGGGTCGGCGGTGCAGGTCGGCGGCGTGTTCGTGCCGCCTGCATTGCGCGGTGCCGGGCGGGGCGGGGCGGTCGTGGCGGGGCGGCTGGCGCAGGCGCGGTCCGATGGTGCAACGCTTGCCATCCTGTTCGCCGCCTCGCCCGACGCGGCACACGCCTATCGGCGCATCGGGTTCCGGCGCATCGGCGACTATAGGGTGGCGCTGCTGCGCCAGGCCATGACCCTGTCCGGGGTCGCCGCATGAGCGGCTTTCTGCGCCCGAAGGCTGCTGCCACGCTCAGGCGCTGGCGCGAGGTGCTGGCGGCGCTGGCCGTCGCGGCGCTGGGCCTGTGGATCGCCGCAAGCCCGGGGCCGGTGGTGCAGGGCTTCGGCTATGTGCTGGTCGCACTGGCTGTGCTGGCCCTGATCCCGGCCATCCGCCGGGCGCGGTTCGCGGCGGGCGGGCAGGGGCCGGGCGTTGTGCAGGTGGTCGAGGGGCGCATCCTCTACATGGGCCCCGTTACCGGCGGCGCGGTGTCGTTGGGCGATCTGGCGTCGCTGTCGCTGCGCCGCGACCACGAGGGCAACGCCGCCTGGATCTTGACGGAGCCGGGGCAGATGCTGGTCATCCCCGTCGATGCCGCCGGGGCCGAGGCGCTGTTCGATGCCTTCACCACGCTTCCCGGCCTCGGCGCGCACCGCCTGCTGGCGGCGCGCCAGACCACCCGCATCGGCGAACAGGTGCTGTGGCGCCGCGCGTCGCCTCTGGCCTTGACACAGTGACCCCACCGGGCCACGTCTCGGCCCCGAACCACCCCTGAGCGCGAAAGAAATCCCTCATGTCCATCCCCCAGTCCGGTGGCGGCCCGATCGAGCATCACGATCAGCTGGCCGAATACCTCGCGTCGGGCTGCAAGCCCAAGGAAGACTGGCGGATCGGCACCGAGCACGAGAAATTCGGCTATTGCCGCGACACCCTCAACCCGCTCCCCTATGATGGGCAGCGCTCGATCAAGGCGGTTCTGGAAGGGTTGCAGCACAAGTTCGGATGGGCGCCGGTGTCCGAGGGCGGCAACATCATCGGCCTGACCAAGGACGGCGCCAATGTCAGCCTGGAACCGGGCGGGCAGCTGGAGCTGTCGGGCGCACCGCTGGAGACGATCCACCAGACCTGCGACGAGGTGAACGAACACCTGCGCGAAGTGCGCGAGGTGGCGGACGCCATCGGGGTGGAGTTCATCGGGCTGGGCGCCGCCCCGATCTGGCGGCACGAGGACATGCCGCTGATGCCCAAGGGCCGCTACAAGCTGATGGACGGCTACATGCAGACCGTCGGCACCATGGGAACCACCATGATGCGGCGCACCTGCACGGTGCAGGTGAACCTGGATTTCGGGTCCGAGGCCGACATGGTGCAGAAGATGCGCGTGGCGCTGGCCCTGCAGCCGGTGGCGACGGCTCTCTTCGCCAATTCGCCCTTCCTCGACGGCAAGCCCAACGGCCACAAATCCTGGCGCTCCCGCGTCTGGCGCGATCTCGATGGCGCGCGCACCGGCATGCTGCCCTTCGTCTTCGAGCAGGGCTTCGGCTTCGAGGCCTGGGTGCAGTACGTCCTCGATGTGCCGATGTATTTCGTCTATCGCGACGGGGCCTACATCAACGCGCTCGGGCAATCCTTCCGCGATTTCCTCAAGGGCGAGCTGCCCGCGCTGCCGGGCGAGAAGGCCACGCTGAGCGACTGGGCCGACCACCTGACCACCGTGTTTCCCGAGGCACGGGTGAAGAAATACATCGAGATGCGCGGCGCCGATGGCGGCCCGTGGCGCCGGCTCTGCGCGCTGCCGGCGTTCTGGGTCGGGCTGATGTACGACCAGGGCGCGCTCGATGCTGCCTGGGATCTGGTCAAGGATTGGGATGCGGAAACGCGCGAGGCGCTGCGCGTGGCCGCGTCTGTCGACGGCCTGCAGGCGCAGGTCGGCGCGATCTCGATGCACGCGCTTGCGCGCGAGGCGGTGGCCATCGCCGAGGCCGGGCTGAAGGCGCGCGCGCGCGCCGGCGCCGGCGGCCTGATCCCGGACGAGACGCATTTCCTGAACGCGCTGAAGGACAGCGTCGAGTCGGGCCGCGTGCCTGCGGATGAATTGCTGGCGCAGTACCACGGCGACTGGGGCGGCGACCTGACCCGGATCTACGGCGAATACTGCTACTGAGCCTTCAGGCCCGCCGGCTGCTCGGCACCACGTTCTTGCGGTAGTATGCCTTGATCTCGGCCCGGCGGGCGGCTTCCATCGCCGCCCGCTCCTCGGGCTCGGCGGCTTGCGCGAAGGCCGGATGGCCCATGTCGCGGCGCCTGCGGCCCGGAACGGGGTCGGGGCCGAACCGGTTGGTTCCATGCGATCCGGGCAGGCACAGGACGATCAGGAACCACAGGTTGGCGATAAGCGGCGCCGCAAGGATCAGCATGACCAGCGGCAGCGCACGGTCGCCAAGGGTGAACCCGATCATGACGCCCCCGAAGACGGCGACGAACGTCACCGCCGCGGGCATCAGGATGAACCAGCCGCTGCGGTCGGTGTCATGCAGGCGACGCACGGTGACCGCCAGTTGCGGCACCCAGGCCAGCACCACATAAAGCACCCCGCCGATGCCCGCGAAGCGGTACAGATCCTCGTTTTGCTTCATCCAGGCTTGCAGGCGCGCGGGATCTTCGAAGATCGCGGCAAAGCTCTGGTCGCCGGCCAGCCGGACCATGATGACCGCCTGCACCGCGATCCCGGCGAGCGCGAGGAAGAGGGCGAACCACCAGTATTCCGCGCGCCGCGCCCGGCCCGAGAAATTCAGGATGTTCGCGTAACAACGAATGATTGCCCGGATCGGACCCATGCTCGATGACCCTGTGCTGCAGATTGGCGGCGGTTCGCGCGATCCTTGCCGAGGCATGATGGCCGAAGATGGGCAACAGCGCGACAAAGCCGCGGCTGGCGCGCCCTGCCGCATGAAAAACCCCGCCCGGGCGCCGGGCCGGGGCGGGGTCGAGCATCGCAGGCGGGGCCGTGATCAGGCGGTGGCGTAGCCGCTGCCGGCCAGCGGGTCGGGGCCGAAGCGGTTGGCGCCGATGGTGCCGCGCTGCACGAACCAGTAGATGTAGAGGATGATGCCGATCAGCGGGATCAGGACGATGAAGATCCACCAGCCCGATTTGTCCAGATCGTGCATCCGGCGCACCGCGACGGCGATGCCGGGGATCAGCAGGCCCAACGACCAGAGAACCGACAGCGCCGGCATGCCGAGGATCGCCGTGTCGACCACGTTCAGGATGATGGAGCCGACGAAGTTGAACAACACGAACCACCACAGTTCGGATCGCTGCGCGCGCCCGGTGAAGGTGGCGTATTTCTCAAGGCAGGTGCGGACGGATGTCGTGAAATCCATGGTCGAAATCCTTTCTCGGTTCGGACGAGGGCGCTTGCGGGCATCTGGCACTGCCCCGAATGCCGGGACGTTGCCTGCGCCATGGGCCTCCACGCAACGGCAAAGTGGGCATCGGTAAGGAATACCCCCAACGCGGCCGGACTTTGCCGTCAACCGGGCTTCTTGCCGATCCGCGGCTCCGTTCCCGCCAGCAGGCGGCTGATGTTGGCCGCGTGCCGCACGAAGATCAGCAGGGCCAGAAGCCCCAGCAGCACCATCACCTCGGCCCGGCCCAGAAACAGCGCCCAGACCGGCGCGAGCGCCGCCGCCACCAGCGCCGACAGCGACGAGATCCGCGTCACCGCGGCGACCGCCGCCCAGGTCGCGCAGGCGGCCAGCCCCACGGGCCAGGCCAGCGCCAGCAGCGTGCCGAGGAACGTCGCCACCCCCTTGCCGCCCTTGAAGCGCAGGAACACCGGGTAGCAATGGCCGAGGAAGGCCGCGAATCCCGCGACCTGCGCCGCGTCCTCGCCCAGAGCCGCGCGCGCGACCAGCACGGCGATCCCGCCCTTGCCGGCGTCCAGCACCAGCGTCAGGAAGGCCGCCGGCTTGTTGCCGGTGCGCAGGACATTGGTCGCGCCGATGTTGCCCGACCCGATCTTGCGCAGGTCGCCGAGGCCAAAGAGCCGTGCCATCACGATGCCGAAAGGCACGGAGCCGAGCAGGTAGGCCAGCCCGGCCGTCGCCAGAAGCAGGAGCGGTGCGGTCTCGAATAGCGGCGTCATGTGGCCGTCTCCCGGCTGCGATCGTAGACCACCGCGCCGTCGACCCAGGTGCGCAGCACGCGGCCCTGCATCCGCTGGCCGTCGAAGGGCGTGTTCTTGGATTTCGACTGCAGTCCGAACCGGTCGAGGATGTAGGGCACGTCGGGGTCGAACAGCACCAGGTCGGCGGGCGCGCCCAAGGACAGCCGCCCGCTGTCCAGCCCCAGCCGGCGCGCGGGGTTCAGCGCCAGGGCGCGGAACAGGTCGGGCAGGCTCAGCGCTTCTGCGTGGGTGAGCCGCAGGGCGGCGGGCAGGAGCGTCTCCAGCCCCACCGCGCCCGAGGCCGCAGCCTCATAGGGCAGGCGCTTGCTTTCCTCGTCCTGCGGCGTGTGCATGGAACAGATCACGTCGATCAGCCCGTCGCGGACGGCCTCGACCATCGCCAGCCGATCCTCCTCGTCCCGAAGCGGCGGCTTCACCTTGAAGAAGGTGCGGTAGTCGCCGACGTCGAGCGCGTTCAGCGTCAGGTGGTGGATCGAGATGCCCGCCGTCACGTCGAGCCCGGCGGCCTTGGCGCGAGCCAGCGCGGGCAGCGCGGCGGCGGTGGTGATCTGGTCGGCGTGGTAGCGCACGCCGGTCATCTCGACCAGCGCGAGGTCGCGCTCCAGCCCCATGCGCTCGGCCATGGGCGAGACGGCGGGCAGGCCCCGCAGCGAGGCGAACTTGCCCGAGGTCGCCGCGCCGCCGGAGGACAACACCGGCTCCTGCACATGGCCGATGATGAGAGCGCCAAGCGAACGCGCGTAGGTCATGCAGCGCGACAGCACGCGCGCGTCGGCGCAGACCGCGTCGCCATCGGTGAAGGCGACCGCGCCCGCGTCCATCAGGAACCCGATCTCGGTCATCTCGCGGCCCTGGCGCGCGCGGGTCAGGGCGGCCATCGGCTTGACCTTCACCGCCGCATCGTCGCGCGCGCGGCGGGTGACGAACTCCAGCACCTCGGGCGTGTCGATGGGGGTGGCGGTGTCGGGGCGCGTGACCATCGTGGTCACGCCGCCTGCCGCCGCCGCGCGGCCGGCAGTGCGAAAGCTCTCCTTGTGGCGTTCGCCCGGCTCGCCGACCTTCACGCCGATATCGACGATGCCGGGCGCAAGGCAGGCGCCGCCGCAGTCGATGCCCCCTGCGCGCGGGCCCTCGCCCGTCTCGGCGATGCGCCCGGCCTCGATCCTGAGCCAGCCGAGCCGCTCGGTGCCCGCCTCTGGGTCGATCAGTCGGGCGTTTCGCAAAAGCGCGTTGGTCATGGGTCCCCCTCGGGTGCGCGGGTGGCGGCGATCAGCGCGGCGCGGCGGTCGCGCAGCAGCGCCCAGACCTTGCGCGCGTCTTGGATGCGGAAAAACCCCACGGCGGCGATGGTGCTGCCCGCCAGCCGCTTGCGCGACTTGTGCGGGCCGGGCTGGCGCGGTCGCGCGGTGTGGGTCACGCTGCCGAAGATCACGTCGCCTGGGCGGCCGTCGATCAGCTCGATGGGCGGCATTTCGGCGATGGTGTAGGTCTTCAGGCCCTTTTGCCCCAGCAGATCCTCGGCGACGAAGGCCTGGTGGGTCGTCAGGGTATACCAGGTCCTGCGGCGGCGTTTCGCGTCGATCCAGAGGCGCCCCGCCATGAGGTAAAGGCCGATGCCGAGGAAGGGCAGCCCGAACACCGCGAAGACAAGCCCGAGCGCAGGCGTGTCGGTGCCACCCAAAAGCACGGCGGTGAACGTCATCCAGCCAAGCGCGAAGAGCGCGAAGAAAAGACCGAAGAGGGTGAGCGGCGACAGCACGTCGCGCCAGTCGATGGCGGGGTCGGGCTGACCCTGCCACAGGATCGTCTCGCCGTCCTGCAGCAAACCGTCCCAGCCGGTCGCCTCCGTCATGGTCGTTCCCCCGCCGCCGCGCGCTCGATCCGCGCCTTCACCGCCTTGGGGTCGGCCTGATATTTCAGCAGGTGCTTGTCGCCCGCCACCGTCACGACCTGCACCGCCGAAAGGATGGTGGTCACTTTGGCCACGCTATCCAACGCGATGATGCGGGTGCCAGGGCCAAGCAGGCGACGGTCGGTCAGGTCCCAGCGCATCTTCGTCTCGTCCGACGACAGGTAGAGCGAGCGGATGGCGATGGCGAAAAGCCCCCCGACCGCGCCGGTCCAGACATGTTCGTTGCCGATGGCCCAGAGGATGCCCATGCCGCCCGCCATGGCGATCCCGGCGAGCCACGCATTTTCCCGCCAGTAGGTCGCGCGGTCGGCGTGGAACCGCGCGACCACCCGCTCGCCGGGGCCGAGGACGGTTTCGGGGGCATGGGACGTGCGTGTCGGCAGGTGCGCGTCCATCAGGTCGCGATCCACAGGGCAAGGGCCGCCACCACACCAAGCGCCAGCAGCACCCAGACCACCGATCCGCGACGCTCGGGGCCCGGCACGGGCTGGCCCTGCGGGCGCGGGGGCGGCGCGACATCGGCCTTGGGCAACTGTGCCGCATGATCGGCGCGCGCCAGCGGCAGGGTGGCGATCAGCTTTACCTCCCTGCCCGGCGCGGGTTCCTCGGACAAGGCACGCTCGGGCACCAGCAGCACCGTGCCCTTCAGCGCATCCATCCGCCGCGCGTCCTGCGCCAAGATCGTGTCGGGCGCGAAGGCGAGGCGGACATATTCGCTCAGGCTCATGTCGCCCAGGTCCTTCACCGGGAACAGCTCGATGGCGCCCTCGTCGACCTCGGCGCCGAGCCAGTCGGTCAGCGGCGGCAGCTCCGGTGTCTCGCCCGTCGAGCGCGTCAGGTGGGTGTGGCGCACATCGGTGGCCAGTTTCATCATGAAGACGAACAGATGCTCGCTCATGCCGCCCCCCGCTCCCGCCGCTCCCGCAGGTTTTCCGCCAGCAGCTCCATCGCCGCCATCCGCACCGCGACCCCCATCTCGACCTGTTCCTGAATGACGGAGCGGTTGATGTCGTCGGCGATGGTGCCGTCGATCTCGACGCCCCGGTTCATCGGTCCGGGGTGCATCACGATGGCATCAGACTTGGCGTGGGCAAGTTTCTCGGCGTTCAGGCCGAAGCGGTGGAAATATTCCCGCTCCGACGGAATGAAGGCGCCGTCCATACGTTCCTTCTGCAGCCGCAGCATCATCACCACGTCGGCGCCCTTCAGCCCCTCGGCCATGTCGCCGTAGACCTCGACGCCCCAGTCGGCGGCGCCCGGGGGGATCAGCGTCGGCGGTCCGACGAGCCGCACCCGGTTCTCCATCTTGCCGAGCAGGAAGATGTTCGACCGCGCCACCCGGCTGTGCGCGATGTCGCCGCAGATGGCGATCACCAGCCGGTGCAGCCGCCCCTTGGCACGCCGGATCGTCAGCGCGTCGAGCAGCGCCTGCGTCGGGTGCTCGTGCCGCCCGTCGCCGGCGTTCAGCACCGCACAGTTCACCTTGTCGGCAAGGAGCTTCACCGCGCCCGAATGCGGGTGGCGCACCACCAGAAGGTCGGGGTGCATCGCGTTCAGCGTCAGCGCGGTGTCGATCAGCGTCTCGCCCTTCTTCAGGGACGACGCCGCCATCGCCATGTTCATCACGTCCGCGCCCAGCCGCTTGCCCGCGATCTCGAAGCTCGCCTGCGTGCGCGTCGAGGCCTCGAAGAACATGTTGATCTGCGTCAGGCCCTTGAGCGGTTGCCCGTGCTGCCGGCTGCCGCGCTCCGCCTCGGCATGGGCGTTGGCGCGGTCCAGCAGCATCGTGATCTCCAGCGGGTGGAGGTCCTCGATCCCCAGAAGATGGGTCTGACTGAACTTCATCGCACCGCCCCGGCCGTTCGCGCCCCCCGCTTATAGGAGCGGGCGGGGCCGGGCGGCAAGGCGTCAGACCCGCCTCAACCGCGCGGTGACGTCCTGCCCGTCCCGGTTGCGGTGGCGGGTGCGGTAGAGGACCTTGGCGACCCAGCTCATGTAGCCGGTAGCCCAGCTGCAATCGATCAGGATGCGGTCGGTCCAGAGGCAGCCGTCACCGTCGGGCGTGACGCTCAGCGTGTGATCCCATTGCCGGATCATCCAGCCGAATTCCCGGCTCTGGACCTGCCGCGCCACCGGGTCCACCCGCTCCACATGCACCTGGTAGTGCGGGTTGCGCATGATGCCCCAGACCGTGACGTTGAGGGTGTAGGTCCGGCCCTCCTCCATCACGCCCCCGGGCATGTCCCTGTAGACCGCCATGCCCCGGCTTGCCGCGTCCATTTCGGCAAAGCTGATCGCATCTGCGAAGACGCTGTCGGCGTCGCGGGGATAGCGGGCGGTGAGGGTCAGTTCTGTCGGCATGGCGACTTGGTGACACCCCTTCCCCTTGGCGTCCAGCGGGCATAGTTTCGGTCCATGGACGACATGGGGTATCACGACGCGCTGGCGATGCTCGACTGGCAGATCGAACTGGGGGCCGACGAGGCCATCCTCGATGCGCCGGTCGATCGGTTCGCCCTGGATGAGGCGCAAAAGCCGGCCGCCCCGGTGGCGCGCGCGCCTGCCACCGTCGCCGCTCCGGTGCCTGCCGCAGCCGCCGTGGACGCCACCGAGGTCGCGCGCGCCGCGGCCGCGGCCGCCACCGATCTCGTGTCCTTGCGTGCCGCGATGGAGTCCTTCGCCCATTGCCCGCTCAGCCAGACCGCCAACAGCTTCGTCTTTTCCGACGGCAACCCCGCCGCGCGGGTGATGATCGTGGGCGAGGCGCCGGGGCGGGAGGAGGATCAGCAGGGCAAGCCCTTCGTCGGGCGCGCCGGGCAGCTGCTCGACCGGATGCTGGCCGCCATCGGGCTCGACCGCGCCTCGGACGACCCCACGACCGCCGTCTACATCACCAACATGCTGCCCTGGCGCCCGCCGCAGAACCGCAAGCCCGAACCGGCCGAGCTGTCGATGCTGGCGCCCTTCGTGCGGCGGCATATCGAACTGGCCGATCCCGACCTGCTGATCCTGATGGGCAATTCCGCCTGCGAGGGGATGATCGGGCGCGGCGGCATCACCCGGCTGCGCGGCCAGTGGACCGAGGTGGCAGGTCGCCCCGCGATCCCGATGTTCCACCCGGCCTACCTGCTCCGCCGTCCGCAGGACAAGGCGCATGCCTGGGCCGACCTTCTGTCGCTTCAGGCGAAACTCAGGAGCCTGCCGTGATCGACCCGATCCTGCTTCTCGCCTTCCTTCCCGCGGCGCTGGCGCTGAACCTGACGCCGGGCGCCGACATGATGTTCTGCTTCGCCCAAGGGGCGCGCAGCGGGCCGCGTGCGGCGCTGTTCGCTTCGGCGGGCATCTCTGCGGGGGCCTTCGTTCATGTGACGCTGGCAGGGCTCGGGCTTGGTGCGCTGGTCACGTCGTTCCCCTGGCTTTTCGGCGCGATCCGCTGGATCGGCGCGGCCTACCTGCTGTGGCTGGCGTGGAAGACGCTGCGCGCGCCGCTGGTCGCGGGTGACGCGGCGCCCCGCGCCTCGCGGCAGGCCTTTCGCGACGGGCTGGTCGTGAACCTCTCGAACCCAAAGGTGATCCTGTTCATTCTGGCCCTGCTGCCGCAGTTCGTGGACCCGGCCCGCGCGATCTTGCCGCAGTTCCTCGTCTACGGCGGCGTTCTGGCGACGGGTGGCTTCGTCGTGAACGGGCTGGTCGGCGCATCCTCGGCCCGGATCGGGCGGTTGTTGCTGCGCAATCCGCGCGCCGAGCGGGGCTTGCGCATCGCCACGTCCTCCATCTTCGCGGCGCTCGCCGCCCGCATCGGCTGGGAGGCCGCCCGCCCATGAGTCGCATCGACGAAACCCGCCCGTTCCTGCCTGTCCGCATCGCCGTGCTGGCGGTCTCCGACACCCGCGGCCTGTCGGAAGACACATCGGGCGGCGTGCTGGTCGACCGGCTGACCGGCGATGGACACATCCTTGCCGCGCGCCACATCCTGCGCGACGACCGCGCCCAGATCGCCGAGCAGTTGCGGACGTGGATCGCCGACCCCGGCATCGACGTGATCCTGACCACCGGCGGCACCGGCCTGACCGGGCGCGACGTGACGGTCGAGGCGCATCGCGACGTCTACGAGAAGGAGATCGAGGCCTTCG
>Ga0076930_101092_pt1 | contig 16841 bp, 10 predicted proteins | sample HotLakConsoUCCRE_FD_71149 | JGI IMG/M metagenome (GOLD analysis project Ga0076930, IMG submission 71149) | Hypersaline microbial mat communities from Hot Lake, Washington, USA - Hot Lake Consortium UCC-RE (version 3) (version 3) ...
CCTTGAAGGGCGCTGCTTAGACCGCAAGCCTGTCCGAAATTATGCAACACTGGGGTTTAGTATTTGATACTCAATCGATGTATCAGTGATCGAGTGAGCACCCCGACAATATGCCGATGTTTCAGCATAACAGAGTGCAATTGACTACGATGACCTGTTTACTCTGGAGCCGCTCACCGGAACCGTTTGAATGGCGCCTGTCCCGAATTTTGCATATACTGCCCGATCGTTCACCCAGGCAGATTGAACATGACAACGATAGTTGCACTACTGGCAGCATCGGCACTTGGTTTGACGGCGCCGTCCGGTGAGTCAGCCAGTACAACGATAACAATCTGCACCAGTCCAAATGCACCAATCCTCGACCTGACCACCCTTGTCAGCGAACTGACCATCGAGGACACCGGCACCATCACCGACCTAGATGTCTATCTACTCGGAAGCCATTCGTGGTTGTCCGATCTGAGAGTTTCACTCATCGCACCCAGCGGGGCTCCGAGCGTGTTTCTTTTCAGGGACATTCTGGAGGAAACCGGACAATTTTCGTGCAGTGGCAACGATTTCGACCTCACCCTTGATGATCAAGGCACTGACGGTTCCGTCCAGACCCTGTGCCGGCAGCTTGAGGTACCCGCATTGACAGGACGGGCTGTGCCGGAACAACCGCTGAGTGCATTCAATGGTCTGGCGGTCGATGGAACCTGGCAACTGACCATATTTGACAAAGCAAATTCTGATCAGGGCGAACTGAACACCTGGTGCCTCGTGGCAACTCGCGACCCCGCATCAGTCTTCTTCGATGTTACTGCTGACGTCCTCGGCGGTCTCGGTAGCATCACTCCCGCAACACAGCAAGTCAGTTTCGGCAGCGCGGTCAATTTTACCGTCACCCCGGACAAGGGCTGGGCGGTGAATTCAGTAACCGGCGATACCTGCACCCCGGTCAACATCGGCGGTGCGGATTGGCAGGCCGACAACATCACCGCTGCATGTGCGGTTGAGGCCAGCTTCCAGATCGCCACTTACCCAATCGGCGGAACAATCCTGGGCCTGGCCGGGAGCGGCCTCGAGCTGGCGCTGAACGATGACATGGAAAACCTCTCAGTTTCCGCCAACGGTACTTTCCAGTTCAATACCGAACTCGAAAATGCCAGCAACTATTTCGTGACCGTCGCCAGTCCGCCGACCGACCCCAGCCAGACCTGCACCATCGCCAATGCCAACGGCACGGTTGATTCTGGCGAGGTCACCGATATTGATGTCACCTGCACGACGGATGAGTTCACAGTGGGCGGCATTGTGTTTGGGCTCGATGGCGACCAGGTGGTGCTTCAGAACAACGGCGGCGACAATCAGATCGTACTCGTCGACGGTACGTTTACCTTTTCACCCCAGGCCGACGGCACCACCTATGCGATCACCATCGCGACCCAGCCAAATAATCAGATCTGCCGGGTACTGAACGGTTCGGGAACCCTGGCCGGTACCGATGTCGACACTGTTATGGTCGAATGCCTTGGGAATGAATTGTTTCTAGATCGTTTCGAAATGCTCTGAATCCATGTTTTCGGGCGGTTAGTCGCGCCCGGAGCGTTGCTCGGAGTAATGGCGTGCGTGCTTGGTTGGCGTCACGTTACGATTAGACGTTAGACCCGCTCAGGGAACCTGGGTCCATTCTCAGTCTTCAAACCGGTCCTGGAAGATGGAATCCGGATCGTGGAGTTCAATACCACCCAGATCGTAGGCGCCAAACTGGTTTGGCACGTCTGCCTCGCCATGTTCGACTGCTATGAAGGCCAAAGGATAAACAGGTACACGCCATAAACCAGCAACAGCGCCAGACCCTCGAGACGGTGCAGAAGTCGTCCCGTATACAGCAAGGGTATGAGGAGTACCGTGACGAAGACCATCACTGCATAATCAACCGTCGATATACCGGGAGCATGCAATGGCGAGAGTAACGTTGCCACTCCCAGTATTCCAAGGATGTTGAAGACGTTGGAGCCAATCACATTTCCTATCGCGATGTCGGGCTGTTTTCGCAAAGCAGCGACCAGAGAAGTTGCCAGTTCGGGCATGCTGGTGCCGGCCGCCACAATGGTCAGCCCGATCACCGCTTCGCTGATACCCATGTCCTTGGCCAGGGAGACCGAGTGTTGCACCAGAAGGCGCGACCCGAACACGAGCACGGCAAGACCTCCCAGGATGAGCAAAAGGTCCACCGCCCAAAGGCGCGAAGGTGCTGACGCTGGAGCATCGATGGGATCCGCGGCCACCGTCACCCTTTGGCTCCGTGCCAGCGAGACATTCATCCACGTGTAGGCGACGATGCCCATCAGGAGCAACCCACCTTCGATACGTCCCAGCGCGTCATCCAGAGTGAAGAACACCAGCAAGAGTGCGGCTCCCAGGGCAATGGGAGCATCGACTTTGATGATCTGTCGATGAACGGGAATCGGGCACACCAGGGCCGCTATCCCGAGAATGACGGCGATATTGAAAATATTGGATCCGACAACGTTGCCGACCGCGATATCGCCCTGCTGGGAAAGACTTGCCTGGACGCTCACCACCAGTTCTGGCGAGCTGGTTCCAAATGCAACGATCGTCAGGCCAACGAGCAAGGGACTGAGTCCGGCTCGCAATGCGAGCGCTGCGCTTCCTCTGACGAGGGCCTCGGCCCCACCGAAGAGCAGAACAAGGGCAAGTCCAATGAATGCAAGATCCAAAGCCATATATCACCTGCTTGCCGAGCTAAAAAACCTGGGGTGAAATCGCGGATAAAATCGGGCCACCGATAAAATCGGGCCACCCACGAGGTCGGGTGAAAATCCTACCTGATATCGCGCTGTTTTCCTACATGCTCAATGTCTGTGCCCGGACCTCCCGAGGCAGGAAGCAATGCTCGCATCACTCACATTCAGCCAGCATCGGTCGTGCCAGACGTTCGATCGGGTAGTAGCCCGATCCGTAGTTCTCGTGCACACTGTGGAACGACACGTGGCCGTTCAGGTCGTCGTCGAATTCGATCTCCAAGCGACCCCAGTGGGCAAAATCGATTTCCTCGGTAGCGAAATCCCCGCCGAATCGAGTGCCGACAGGCTGAAGGAGGTTGTCGATGATCAGGGTCTGTCCGTCGAAGTGCCCGTCGCCCGTCATCCAGGCCTGGCGGCCTGAATCGTCGGGCTGGTGAGTGAACCAGTAAACCACGCCACGTCCATCCTCGATGACTTCGACGACGAAACCCTCGCCGTTGGCGTCGGGGTTGTACCAGGCGCCGGAAATCCACTCATTGGGCTGGCGGTTATCGCAGGTGGTGCCGGCCAGCCGGGTTAATGGCACCATGTCTCGGCGTCCGGTCTTGACGGCAAAGTAGCATCCGCCGGTAATGCACAGTCCACCGTGGTGGAGTTCGTAGGCGAGATGCAAATTATCGTCATCGACCCGATCCTGGCGGGTTCTGGCCTCCCACCACTGATGTTCCGGCCCTTGCGCGGGAAACCCCTGGCCGAAGCTTCCACCGGCGGGGATCAGCAGGTCGCGATGTTCCATGTACTTGCCTTGCGGTTCTGTCATGCCGAACAGCCACATCTGGCCCTGGGGATCTGTGCTGAACGATTGTTGCGGGTAATAGGTGAACCAGAAGCTCAGCACCTGACCGTCGGTCAGCAGCATCTGTGTCAAGCCTTCGCCCGAACGCTCGGGATCGAACCAGGTACCACTTTGGGTCAGTCCCAGCGAGGATCGCTCGCGTCCCAGGCAGCCTGTCAGGTCGAGACCCCGATGGACCGGATTGATGCTTTCCAACAGCTCGTCGGAGGGCCTATCGATGTCGTTAAAGCAAAGATCCAGGCCAAACTCCGGCGAAAACGAGATCCCATGGGGGCTGTTGAACTTGCGGTAGTCCAGCTCGTCGGGCAGGCTGCCGCTGAAACGATTGTCCTGGACATGCAGTCTCAGTCTGGTTTGGGCGAACGGCATCTGCGATTCATCATCCGGGACGACGATGTTGTCGGTATCGAGTGCACTGATCACGCGTTCGATCGGCCCTTCGAGATTGTTGTTGCCAAGCCCCAGCTCGCGTAGCGACAAGTCACCGAACCAATCTGGCAGCTCGCCGTCCAGTCGATTGTCGCCAAGGTCCAGGATTTCCAGATCTTCGAGTTCCAGGAGTGCACTGGGCAACTCGTTCAATTCATTACCCGCCAGGTTCAGTTGTTCCAGGCGTTCGAACGGTGCATCGTCTAACGGCCATGGTTCGATTCGATTGTCCGACAGGTCCAATGTCCTCAGTTCTGGCAGCAGATCGGATGCCATGCCGAGTACCTGGGCGATGTCGTTGCCGGACAGTTGCAGGGTTTCCAGCTCTGGCCATGGTGCCTGGCCCAGGTCCAGTACCGGGCCGAGATGATTTCCCGACAGGTCCAGTGATCTGATCCGTCCATGCTGTCGCCAGGCCACCGGCGGCAACTCCTCGAAAAGGTTGTCGGCCAGCATCAGGGCGCGAGGCTCGGCAGGCCAGTGGGGCGTCGCGCCAGTGGTTCCGAAGCCTGAAAAGCGGTTGCCGGACAGCTGGAGACTGTGTATCGGGTGATACAGCAAGGTGCCTGGTAACGAGCCCGACATATTGTTGTCGTCAAGTGAAAGGACGCGCAACTGGTTCAGGTGCCAGAGGCTTTCGGGCAAACTGCCTTCAAGTGCATTGCTCGACAGCCGCAATGTAGTCAGATGTTCCAGTTCGGCCAGCGATGCCGGCAGAGCGCCGGTCAATTGGTTGTCGTTCAGAAGCAGCTGGGTGACATGGCGCACATCCCCGTCACCCGGGTTGCAGACGATGCCATACCATTCACATTCACTACCTTCGGCCCCGCCCCAACGCATCCTGTGTTTCCACTGATCGCCGCCGGTGGCGTCATACAAACGGATCAGCGCTTCGCGCTCACCTTCGGGCACTTGTGCCCCGGCCTGCCCGAGAATCGAGCACAGCACTAATACCACAAGCCAACCGCAGCCACGCCTGATGTTCATATTTCAAATCCAATCAATAACTTAAGGAACTCCTGAACAACCATCCTGGGCCCAATTCACTCGATTGTCCAGGCTTTTCGGCTTGAGTCGTCGAACCACCCAACGACAATCTCTCTGAGCAGAACTTCGATCATCGACGACAGTGGGTCGAAGGACAGTACTAAAAAAACCGACTCCTTGGTCCGCCCTCAGTCTTCAAACCGGTCCTGGAAGATAAAATCCGGATCGTGTAGTTCAATACCACCCAGATCGTAGGCGCCAAACTGGTTTGGCTCCGGTACGTCATTGGGACGGCTCAATCCGTTTGCAGAAAAATTGGACTCTGATCCCAGTATGCTCCAGTCACAATAATCCACCATCGCACTGCCAGAATTCAGGCGATAGTCGCCTGCTCCGGCATTGACGAAAGAGGGCGTGGTCGTTGTGGATCGCGGTTCACCCGCAAGATCGCCGGTAGACGATGGCTCGTTGCGATTACAGTCGCCGACCGGGAAGGTTCCTGTCGTTGTCAACTCTGCTGACGGCACTGTGCTTCCGGCCTGGTCGAAAATCGAACCGAATATGCGCACCTCGTGCGCATCCAGTGGCGTGTCCGGGTAGGCAATCTCGATGATGCGATCATTACCGGTGTTGTTCACGAAAGTGTTGAACCCCATATCCGCATCGGATTCGTCCAGGTAAACTACCTGCGGTGCATTTTCATTGGTGGCAAATACGTTGCCGATGATATTGATATTTCGATCAAAGCCGTCCAGGGGTATGAATCGGGCACGAATTGCGCTGCCATAATTCGCCCGGTTATCCTCGATATAGGTTCCGGTAATTCTGATCGAGCCGCCGACAGCCAGGATACCGCCCCCGCCGGCGAACCCGGCATCAGTTCCGTTGGCCGTATTGCTGCTTAGTTGGGAACAACGCTGCTCGCTATGGCACAGGTCGCCGGGCCGGCTGCGGTAGATATGGACCTCGCCGCCGTCCGATCGAATGCCACCAGCGGTATTGTTGGCGGTGTTGTCGCTTATGATGCTGTCACGGGCATCCAGAACCGCACCGCTGCCAAGCGCGATTCCCCCACCGTTGGTGGCAGAGTTGGACATCACCACTGCCGGGGCGCCGTCGTTACTGCCGCCTCGGAGTCGCACCACCGAACCTGCCTCGGCCAAAATTCCGCCACCAAATCCGGCGGCTTCATTCAGCAATACACCCTGAAACGGTCCGCTGTCGTAAAGCTCGAATTCGCAGCCGTCGGAAAGATAAACCCCACCGCCGTCCGAGTTCGCGTCGTTGACCCCGATCTGCGAGTTGTAAACCTCGATGCGGACATTTCCCGCGCAAGCGATGCCACCGCCGTCCTGTGATGTATTCGAAGAAACGATACTGTTTTCATAAAGTTCTATGCTTGAACGTGGCACTGGCAAACCCCTGTCAAGCGCGGCGAGGAGGTCCTCAATATAAATACCACCACCGTCACCGTTGGCGATATTGTTGTTTATGTTCGTGCCCGCCATCACGAGGCGCCAGGGACCCTGGAGGGAAATACCGCCACCATTGGTATTGGTGTTGCCGCCGGTGACTTCGATGTTTTCCAGAAACAGATCGATCGCCGAGGTGCCGCTGTTTCCGCCAATCATGATAGAGCCGTTGAATCCACTGCCATCGAGAACGGAGGTTCCAGAGGGTGTGGCATCACTGCAAGTGTCGTATCCACCGATAATGTGGGTATTGCGGGTGTCCAGCAACTGGATTCCGACGATGGAAACGTTCTTGGCCAGGCGGATCGTCAACAACTCTGCATCGGGCGCGTTGAAGGTTGCTGCCGTGATGCTGGTGAAGTCGCATGCGCCATCGCTGCCCACGGTGACCGTCACGCTGTCGCCGGCCAGAGCCGGCTGTTGGTACAGACAAAGGCTCAAAGTCCAGGTGGCAATTATCAATAGGTGTGTTCGGAAGTTCATGCTGGCTCCTCCTCGTTGGAACTGATTTCCAACGGTTATTCGAGTGCACCTTGCGGCGATGTGCTGCAGAATTTCGCCATTTCCCAGGTGCTATAGGGCCCCTCACTTCAAGATAACGCGAAACGAACCAAAACTCCAGAAACTACTTGGAGAACGAGAGCGCCCACGAACTCCCCGGAAGTGGCACCATTCGACGCGCAGGCCGGAAAGTGTAGCTTCCGCTCGTAGGAGATTGCCTACAAGTTATGGAGCTCCTGGATTCGCTGTTTACTTGTGGTGACCACCCACCCAAATGCTTCGATGTTCATCCCGGGTAAGCCTTCTGAGCTTGCCGGTCTTCACGAAAATGAGGAGAAAAAACAGAACGCCCAAAAGCGGAACTACCCACATGGGCCTGATCAGTTGTCTCTTTACCTCTGACCGCAGGTTTGGCATGGAAAACACTTTGACCGTCAAGATAGCGGCAGATAGAAGCCACGCTGCCGCGACGATACCTCCCATCAACCAATAAACGTTCGGATGTAGTGATGAGATCAACGTCCAGTATCCTCTTTTGATCTCAACTGGATCCAGGCAAGACCTAACAGCAAAAAGAACAACGGCCAGAGCAGGTATGGTGAATTGATTGGCACCCTGACCGAAGCCAGCGACGAACCCCTGATTGCGGTCATCGACTCCGAAGAGTTGTCGGTTGCAACGACACCCACAACCAAGTCGTCGCGCTCTGCGAACACGAAGATCTCGTCGTCAACGGGCAGCGACTGCAAGATCACCCCGCCGGATTCGTCGACAATGGAAACATGTCCGAAGTGGGACACGATCATCCGGTTGCCCATTCTTGCCAGGCTGTCTGGAAACATTTCCAACTGAAATTGCTGGTGGTCTGCGGAAAAGTCAGCGTAGCTTCCGCGCTTCACCCAATTGACTCGCTCGAACTCCAGAGGCAAAGTGCCCGGAATCGCGACCAAATTGGAGCCTACCATCCAGAGCGCTTGACCATCCCAAATAAAGCCGGGTCGGAATTGGGTCGGAGGTGCATACGTGGTGCTATTCTCGACTACAAATCCGATTGCATCGTCCTCAACAAAAAAATCGACCGACGTGCCGGGAACGATCGGCATCACCCCACAGATCGGCCCGCCTATCGGATGTTTCATCACCAATCCGTTCGGAACTGCCTGGACATTGGAAGGTGGTGCGTTCGGCAGGACTCTATTATCAATTGACCACGATAGGCCATCGTCCGAGCGTGCAAATTGACTCAAACAACCATGGGCTTGTTCTTCCAGCCGGCCAAAAATTAACAATTGATCATCGTAGATCGCCAGCGACCCGGGTTGCAGGAGCACATCGTCCGCCTCTGGCAATGTTGCGTTCTGCCAGCTCTGCCCACGATTTTGACTGACCCAGATTCCAGCGTCACTCCCGGCTAATACCCAAAGTCCCTGCCAAGCGAGACCAGTGGTGAAGTTCCCGCTTGTGGGGGGCGACACATCTTGCCACTGCCGACCATCCGGACTGGCGAACACAACGCCTGAATCTCCGTAGGCCACAAAATCCGCATTCCCCGAAAAAATGCCTTTCAGCGTTGCCGGATACGGCAAGTCCGTCGACTCCCACTGAAGTTCTTGCGTGGCACCGACCAGTGGCCAGAGCACCAATAGAAAAACCAGAATCTTCATTGTCGCTGCCTCTCAAATTATCCACCTAGCGCTCGGGCAGGATAACAGCCCGGATCAACCCCAACAAGGTAAGCTAATCTGCAAACAGAATAGGCATTCTGAACAGCGTTCACAGGCACTCTGGCCATTGGCCCGGCTTCTCAAGCCAAGGATGCTTCGGGATCAGGGTACCGAAAGTCACTACTACCGCGCTATCGGCTCGACTGAAGCGCTGATGGCCAAGGCTGCTGATCTCGGCCAACGCTGGATGAAAGGCGTCAGCTCCCTCACTTTCAATCGCTCGCCAGTCTTCTGGCGGCTAGTCGTGTCCGGAATTCGCAAATGGGCAGGACTTCGCGCTGGTAACGCACACGGTCAACTGATTTGGACATCCATCAGTCCAGGCTTTCAATTGAAGCAGGGTTACCTGAGTGTGGTTGGAGATTCAAATCGGTCGCCAAACAACCTGTCCGACAAGCTCAACAAATACGCCGCTCCGGAATTGGTGGCCGAGTCGTCGTTCTGGTCACCGTTCACGCCCAGGGCACTGCTGTCTTCGCCAATCGCACCGACCAGAATCAGGCTGGCATCAACGGCAACACTATGGCCGAATATATCCATCGAATCGGTGTTCGATGCCTTGATATAGTGCTCCTGGACAGCTTCCAGATTGCTCTCGATAAACGAGTACACTGCGCCGGCTCGGGAGGCCGAATCATCATTCTGTACGCCATCGACGCCGGAACCCAGGCTGTCTTCGCGTGGCGCGCCCACCACAATACGATGGACGTTGCTGCCGTCAATGGCCACCGCCCGGCCAAACTGGTCACCTTCACCCGTATTGGACGCTTTCAGGTAGGCGAACTGGCCCCATCCGCCCACGCCATTGCCGAGCATCAGATACACCGCACCGGCTTCTTCGACTGAGTTATTGGCCTGGTTACCGTCCACTCCCGTCGCACTGCTGGCTTCACCGGGTGCCCCGATCACGGCAATCAATTCAGTAAAACCGGGGCTATAACTGGTCAATGCCACTGCAGCGCCAAACTGGTCGAAACTGTTGGTATTGGAGGCCTTGAGGTAGCCGATCGCATTCCAGTTGACGCCTTGCCGTGCAAAAGCGTAAACGGCACCGGCTGCCGTCAGCGAATCGTCGCTGGCATTGCCATTGACCCCGGTCGCGCTGCTGCGCTCGAACGGAGCACCGACAATCACCCAGTCGGTGTGCACGCTGACCGCATTGCCGAAGGTATCACCCGCGTCCGGCACGCTGGCTTTCAGGTAGGCCTGCTGCGACCACTGCTCACCGGAACGGGTGAACACGTAGGCAGCACCCGCAAGACTCATCGAATCGTTGGATGGATTGCCGCCAACGCCACTGGCATTGCTGTCTTCGCCCGGTGCACCGACCACGATCGTATCGCCGTGAATACTCACGGAAGTCCCGAACAAGTCACCGGGATCCGTGTTCGACGGTTTGAGATAGGCCTGCTGCTCCCAGAACCCGTCCGGATGATAGACAAACACGTAGGCTGCCCCCGCGTTGGTAGCCGAGTTGTCGGCCATATTCCCACCGACACCCGTGGCACCGCTGTCCTCGTTCGGCGCACCGACCACAATCGTGTCGCCATGCATGGCCACCGCCGCCCCGAAATCGTCACCCGCCTCTCCATTCTCGGCTTTGACCACATCATCGATGACCCAATCATCGGCACCCACACGACGATAAACCAGGCCAACACCCTCGCCATTCACCGCCAGTTCGGCCACCACAACTCGACCACCCTCGGCAGCTACTCCGCGCCCAAACTCCGTACCGCCCGGATTGACCGACTTGATATAGGCCTGGTGCTCGAACTGGGCGAGCACGCTCCAGACCGGCATAGCCAGAACAATAACCACCAGAATTTCAATACACTTCATGGTCAAACTCCTCCCTTTAGGAAAACACACAGCTAACCGGCCAATAGTCCGACTTGCGGAGAATGCGGCTCGGTGGTCTTCGATTGCTGTTCCGGTGGATACCGCAACATGGACCCGTCGGGCACGTCGGCCCGACCTACGAATTTTTTATTCGCGTCCTTCGCACTCAAAACGCCTGTTCCAGAATCAAGTCACCCCGCACGGCCGCGCCCGATACCCAGCGCCCGATCGGGGTCTTTTCCCAGCCTGAGCTGTACTTGCGTGCACTGATCCACCAGATATGCCAGTCGCTGCTGGCGGCATCCTGAATCGGGGTGGCAAAGCGGAACTCTTCCCAGCGATACTGCCAGGTGGTTTGCGTACCGCTGAGCGTGACTTCGCCGGACAGGCTGACGTCCAGCTCGCGGATTTCGGCGCGAGACACTTCGCGCTCGTGCTCGGTGATCTCTGCCGTGGTCAGCACGATCGGTCCGTGTCGACCGAATTCGTACTCGGGCCGGGCGAGAATCTGGCGGGCGATGTCGACAAGCTCGGCATCGGTACTGGCCGGCTCCGGCAGGCTCGATTCACCAATCAGCGACGCTCGCTGTTCGGCATAGCGCTGTCGCAATTGAGCTATCTCGTCGATCCGGGCCTGGGTCGCGTCGGTGGGCTGTTTTCCCATGGCCCGCTGCCAGGCTGCCCAGGACTGGGCCCGGGCTGCGTGAAGATCGAGCTGGCCGTAGACCCGCTCCTGGGCCCCATCGGCAAGATAGGCGTTGCTGCGATCATTGGGCCGTTCCGGATCCAGGTTGCGGAAGTAGTTCAGCTGACTGCTCTGAACCTGCATCATGCCGCCAAGGTTGGCATTGGTTTGCTGAACGGCTTCATCGACACGGCGAATGATGTTCTCGGCCAGCCGCTGCAGCCGACCGAGATCCTGGCGATCATAGGCCGCACCCTGCTGCACCGTGCCGCGGGTCAGCGGCAAGTCGACGCTGGCCCCAATCTGCTCGATCCGGGCCAGGGCCGACTGTGCCGTCTGCTTGGCATCGACTGATTGGGCGACCCATGCCTGGGCCTGGTCATCATCGAACGGTGCCGCCAACCAGTCGGGCGGGTCGAGCTGGTGAAGGCCGGCCTCGATTTCGGCCAATGTGCTCTGGGCCTGATCGAAGTCCGATGCCGTGACCAGGGAAGGAGTCAATGTCACAATCAAGATCATCATGGAAGCAGTCAATTTCATGGCTATTGCCTCGGCAGTCAACGAATGAGGGCTCAGTCAGCAAGCCGATCAGGGAGTTCTTGGAGTCGGGTTCCTGAAGCGGTCATGGAAGATCAAATCAGGCGCTGTAATCTCGATCGTGTCCATCGCAGAATCATTGCCGGAGTTCGAATCAGTCTGGAGGGCACTGACGCTGACACTGACCTCACCCTCACCTGGCTGGGTTGGATACACTCGAATCGTGAGCTCTTCGGTAGATGAGAACTCCAGAACAGGAACCTCCCACAGCCAGCTTGTGTTTCCGTCAGGGCCAGCCATGGCATTTCCCCGCGGGATGACCCAGTCATCGGGCCATTCGATCAGGACTTCGATATTGCTGGCTGGATCAGGACCCAGGTTGGAAAGCTCGACGGTAATCGTGACCTCACTATTCACCTCCACAGGATCGGGACTGGCATCGATCGTCACCGCCAGATCGGCCTGAGGCCCTGGGCCCTGAAACTCGTAGGCACCGGCGTCGCAAGCAAGCGCCGGGCCTCCGGGCCGAAGCAGCCTGCGTTGGTCAGAGAAGATTTCCAGATCTTCCAGGCAGTTGCCACTGGCATTGATCGCTACGCTGCCCGAGCCCAGCGCATGGGTCAGGGTGGAACCCCCGTTGAGGTCCAATGGCCCGAGCTGTATGGCCGACTCCGGCATGGCCTGACCAGTACAGCTTTCATCCGATGACACACTGTTCGTGACATGCAGCGAGCCATAAACAGAACGGGAACATCGATTATCGACTACCAAGGAGTTGACCAGGCTCAAGTTGCCCCGGTCGGAAGGTATACCGTCGACATACACGTGGCCGAGTGGATTGGATACATTGACGTTTTCGGCTACTGTGACATGGATCAAATCAGTGTTGCCCCCGAAAGCAAGCAGTGCCGAGCCCTCTTCAGAATCGGCAACATTGCCCGACAGAGTGCTGTTGACTAGCGCCAGGTCACTTTCACTCACGTAGACTCCACCACCACCGCGACTGCTCTGGTTTTCGACGATCGCAACTTGTTGTATGACGTAATCGCCGAGCACCAGTGCCACACCCGCTCCTCTTGCGTTGTCGAGCACTCTATTGCCATCAACCAGGCCACGATTCATGTTGAGTTCACTCTGCATCAGGTAAAGCCCCCCACCGTCGGCAGCGGAACCCGCCGTCTCGTTATCTCGAATGTTGGTATTGACAAAACTCGCAACGCCGTTTCGATGATAAATTCCACCACCGTGGGAAGAATCGCCCTCGGTGGCATTGTTACTGACGTAGCTGTTGAACAGGTTCAGGTCGCCATTGAGAACGCGAAGGCCGCCACCCTGCGCCGATGCACCAGCGGTTGAATTGTTCCTGATACTGCTGTCCTCGATTGTAGCGTTGCCGTTAATCACATAGAGGCCACCACCGTGGGCGTTGTCACCCAGGGTCCGGTTGCCGTCCACAACACAGTTATTCATAGTCAGATCGCCGCCATTGAGCCGAACGCCCCCCCCATAGCCGGAATTCTGGTTGGTGAGATTGTTGCGGATTTCGCACCCATCGCTGAAAAAAGCCGAGCCATTCAGCACCCGCACTCCGCCGCCGCTGGCGAACTCGCCCTGACCGACATTGTTCTGTATCGAGCCACCGCTCATATACAGGTTACCGTTGGTCAGATAAATGCCGCCGCCTTGTGAACCTTGCCCCTGGGTGGAGTTTTCGGAAATCAGGCTGTCGTTGAGAATCAGGTCCGCTCCATCGACAAACAACGCACCGCCCTGGGCTTGATCATCAATGGTCGAGTGCAGGGTAAATTCGCTGTTGTTGATGGTTAGCTGGCCCCCGGTCAGTTGAATGGCGCCACCCGGACCGCTCGCTGTATTGCCGTCAAAAGTGGAATCATCGATCTGAACCGTGCTGTTCGAAGCCAGAATCGCGCCGCCACCGCCGCCGGCACCATTCGACTGCAAGAAGCTGTTGTCGAGCGTCAGCAAGGAATCGAACACGGCAATGGCGCCTCCGTCAGCTTCCAGAGCCACGCCGTTCTCGATCCATATATGCTCCAGGACAACGTCCGCCCCTGCATTGATCCAGATCGCGCCTCCCGGTTGACCGGGGTTCGACGTTTGACCTTTGACCAGTTTCAGATCGGCCAGCATGACGGCACTGGCCTGGTCGATCTCGAAAATCCGCGAGGCGCCACCCGCATTGATCTCCAGGCCCTCCGGATCGCCTTCAACGGGGCCACGGATTTCGACCTTCCTGGTGAGGGTCGGCAAAACGCCTCCGGTCAGATCAATCACAGATCCGGATAGCGAGGCGGCCATGACAATCTGATTGTCCCCGGCAGAGCCCGCTGTACAATCGGTCGAACCCGATTGATCGGCGCCTTCGGCGTTGAGCATTGCCTCACGCAGACTGCAAACCCCATCCTGGGCCTGAACGTCCAGCGACGTATCGACCTCAATAACCGCCCCCCAGCCCTGGGTAGCCATCAAGGCTGCGCAAAGACCGGCCAAAACAACCACGATCCGCAAAAATTCGATTCTCACAGCATTCCCTCCATTCAGAAGCAGGCATCCGGCCCCGAATGAGCCAGACGCTGCCCCAGACTGCCTCCCACAGCCTCCCAAATCATGAAGGAACTCTATAATTACTGTGAAAACTGAGAAACCACGGGCAAACCGCCCTTGCGTTCCTGCCTGCGCTGGCGCGCCCGCGCAGGTTTGTTCAGAGGTTACTTACCATCGCCAGAGTCTCATTGCGCTGTCTGTGGCCCGGAGCCCGGCAATTGGCGCGTGGATTTGGCCCCAGGGTGCTTGCTTGACGTCCCGTAAGCTGAATTCATACAGCGCCGCAGCAACGGGACCAGCAACCATAGCAGCGGTATAAGCAGCCAACGATAGGCAAGGCGAGCAAGGACCAACAGTGGCAATAACACGATAAACCAGATCAGGAACTGACCGAGCCATACCGGCCAGCCCAGCCATTGCGCGAGATTGGTGCCGAGCGCCGTCACCAGGCTGGGGTGGCGAACGACCACGTAGGCGGTGCCCGCTACTGCGGCGACCTTGGCTGTCCGGGACAATGCGGCAAACCGCCCGCCGCTGGCCAACGCACCCGGAGCTCCAGTACTGACCGGCCGGGCCGCGCGGGCGGCTTTTCCGGCACGCAACACTTTCACGGCACTGGCCATCACCAGCAAGTCCACACCGGCCCAGCCGATATCACCGGCCCCGATATCGTCGCCCCGACGCCACTGGCTTTCCAGATTGCGCAGACCGCTGGTAAAGAAGTCACCTACGCCCGCTACCACGCGCTCGCTCTGCAACCATTGCACTTCACCTTGCTCGCCAACCACAAACTGGTTGAGCAATGCATGACCATGGTCGTCGAGCAAGGCAATGCCCATCAGTCCGCGGCGGTAAGGTGTGAATTCCAAAGGTGCGGCATCCGCCTCCTCGCGCCACCAGCGACTCAGCTCCTGATAGCGCTCGCCCACCCAGTGCCGCGCCCGCAGGGTGGTCACATCATGGTTACGAAAGTAGCTGACAGGCAAGACGGCGTCGGCACCAAAGCGCACCAGCACATCCTGGAATTGTGGCACCAGACCAAACTCGATCAACGTCTCGCGAGCCAGGTCACCGTGGCGCAGGATGGCCAGGGAGCCGCTCATCCACAGCGCCTGATCGGAGGAGTAGGCGAGAAAGAGCGCGTTGATCTCGGGCGACTCCTGCTCAAGCATCGACTCGAGTGAAGGAAGCGCTTGCGCCGCTTCCAGGCGCACCAGCCTGGTTTCAAAGGGCTCGCGTGAGGCCAGAACGGATGCCAGCGCTGCAATTGTGATCGCGATCAACAAGATGATCAGCCAGGGCCTCATCGCGATCTACCTCATCTGGATTCTGAACCCTATTATGCCTGCGTATCGGTCGTGGCTGCCTTGCCCGCTCGTCTCAGGTCAGCGAGAGCGACAGGTACCAGCGCGAAAATGCCTCCCAGAGTGGCGAATCCGTCAGACCAAGGAAAACGGGTAGCTGAAACAGCACGAACAACGCCAGCACGCTCGGGAACACCCAGCGGCCGCGGCGCGAGTCGCGTTCGAACCAGATCAGCGCAACGAGAATGAAATCGGTCAACGCGAAGGTCAAGAACTGATTGGGGATGCCCAGCTCGGGCAACAGGCGGGCAAGCACCGGGTCGATGAAAGTCAGGCCCGTGGCCGCCATGAATCGGGCATGCACCAGCCGATCCTTGCGCTTGAGCATGCCCATCAACCAGAACACCCCGAACAAGCCGCCCAGCGACAGCTGGAGATAGAGAATGTAACGCCCGAGCGGCCAGAGCTCCGGCGAGCTTCTACCGGTCAGCTGACTGTGCGCGGCGAGCACAAAGGCGGCCACGACCAGCGGCGCAAGCAGCAGCGAAACATAGCCGAGTCGGTGGTGAAGTGTCGTCCGACGATAACGGATCAGTAGCGGCTGGGTAAAAAGCAACAGAAACCACAGCGTGGCGGAGACGGCATGAAAGTGAATATAGGGCGTACCCAGCGCGACCGGGCTGGAGAGGTAGCGCGGCCAAAAAGCCATCACTGCCAAAATCATCAATGACAGCACGGCCGGGGCGGTCCACTTGATCAGGTCCAGCCCCGGGGCCGGTTGCGGCCTGAGGTGCACTCTTGCCTGGTTCATTCCTTGGCTCTCCCTTGAGCGAGACGCCACCCAATCCGCCCCCGATAGATCTTTCCGGGACAAAGCGTCGGTGCCGCGCACCGAAAGTATAAGCGGTCTTCGATCCACTATCACCAATGATCGAAGTTCTTCCCGGAGTAGTGATCAGTGCCGCAAAGAAAGGCTCGTCGGACGCATCGGCTGACGACATGGAAGAATCCGGGCTCATTCGGAGGAGCGATCTGGCTGCGTGCGTAAGTCATGTAACCAGTGTCACCGGAAAGTTTGGGACACCCAAGAAGTCGAGTAAAAGTCTTACCTGATGCCGAGCTGTTTTCCGTAAGCGCCTACGAAACCCCACCCTTGATCGCCTGGGGCAATAATGCGTCAATG
>Ga0076930_101004_pt1 | contig 16768 bp, 20 predicted proteins | sample HotLakConsoUCCRE_FD_71149 | JGI IMG/M metagenome (GOLD analysis project Ga0076930, IMG submission 71149) | Hypersaline microbial mat communities from Hot Lake, Washington, USA - Hot Lake Consortium UCC-RE (version 3) (version 3) ...
TTCTGATGGCCGAGGCCTGGTTCCAGCAGGGCGGGCGCACGCCGTCGCTCATCGGAGGCGCGCGCTTCGAGTCGATCGAACTGCCCTTCGCGCAGGCGCTTTCGGGCGTGCCCGTCATCGGGCCGATCTACGCCGAACTCATCTCGGGGCACTCCATCCTCGTCTATGTCGGCTTTCTCTGCGTTCCGCTGACCTGGTGGGTGCTCTTCCGCACCCGCTTCGGGCTGAGGCTGCGCGCGGTGGGCGAGAACCCCGCCGCCGTCGACACCGCCGGGATCAGCGTAATCGGCCTGCGCTACGCCGCGGTCGGCATCTGCGGCCTTCTCTGCGGGCTCGCGGGCGCCTATCTCGCCACCGGGCTGCAGGCGGGCTTCGTCAAGGACATGTCCTCGGGCCGGGGCTACATCGCGCTCGCCGCCCTCATCTTCGCCAAGTGGCGGCCCTGGTACGCGCTTTACGCCACCATGCTCTTCGGCTTCCTCCAGGCGCTGTCGCTGAGACCCGATGTCGTCGAATCAATCCTCCAGTTCCGGGTGCCGGTGCAGTTTCTCGACGCGCTGCCCTATGTCCTGACCGTCATCATCCTCGCCGGTTTCGTGGGCAAGGCGATCCCGCCGAAGGCGGGCGGGGAGCCCTATGTCAAGGAGCGCTGACGACCTCGCGGGCCTGATCCGCGACCGCGCGGGGAACGAGCCGCCTGCCGTAGGCCTCGTGCTCGGTTCGGGCCTCGGCCACCTCGCCGACGCGGTCGACGGGGTCTCGCTCGCCTACGAGGACTTGCCGGGTTTTCCCCATGCGGGCGTTTCCGGCCACAGCCCCCGGCTCGTCGTGGGCACCCTCGAGGCCACCCGCGTCGCGGTCTTCGGCGGCCGGGCGCATTACTACGAAAGCGGGCGGGGCGACGCGATGCGCCTGCCCCTCGAAGTGCTCGCCGCGCTCGGGGCCGACACGCTCGTTCTCACCAACGCGGCGGGCTCCATGCGGCCCGACATTCCGCCGGGCGAACTGATGCTGCTGTCGGACCACATCAACTTCTCCGGACTGAACCCGCTCATCGGGGAGCCCTCCGAGGCGCGGTTCGTGCCCATGAAGGACGCCTATGACCCGGGGCTTCGCGCCGACCTCAAGGCCGCCGCCGACGCCGAGGGCATGGCCCTCGAAGAAGGCGTCTACGCCTGGTACTCGGGGCCCTCCTTCGAGACGCCCGCCGAGATCCGGGCCATCCGGACGCTCGGGGCGGACGCGGTCGGCATGTCCACCGTTCCCGAGGTGATCCTCGCGCGGTTTCTCGGCCTCAGGGTCGCGGCGATCTCGACGATCACCAACATGGCCGCCGGTCTCAGCGACGAGGCGATCAGCCATGAGCACACCAAGGCCATGGCGCCCCTCGGGGCGGAAAAGCTCGAACGGATACTGCGCCGCCATCTTGCGGCCTGATCGCTCCGATTTGCCGCAAGGTTTGGTCTTGTTCCGTGCCGTCTCTCGCCTGTAAGGGAGGGCACGCGAGGCCTCGGGCACGAATGCAGATCTATCTTCCCATCGCCGAAGTATCGGTCAACGCCTTCCTCCTTCTGGGGCTGGGGGGCCTGGTGGGCGTGCTTTCGGGGATGTTCGGCGTGGGCGGGGGCTTCCTGATGACGCCCCTCTTGTTCTTCATCGGCATTCCGCCCGCGGTCGCGGTGGCCACCGAGGCCAACCAGATCGTCGCCTCGTCCTTCTCCGGCGCGCTGGCACACCTCAGGCGCAAGACGGTCGATCTTCGGATGGGCACCGTCCTTCTGGTGGGGGGCCTCATAGGCGCCGCGCTGGGCATCCAGCTCTTCAACTACCTGAAGGCCCTCGGGCAGGTCGATCTGCTCGTGCGCCTGTCCTACGTCGTGTTTCTCGGCATCATCGGCGGACTCATGTTCATCGAAAGCCTGCGGGCGATCCGCAAGGCACGCTCCGGGGGCGGCACGCCCACGCGCCGCAAGCACGGGCTCGCCCATGCGCTGCCGTTCAAGATGCGGTTCCGCACCTCGGGGCTCTACATCTCGGTGATCCCGCCGGTGCTCGTCGGCATCAGCGTCGGCGTGCTCGCCGCGATCATGGGTGTCGGCGGCGGGTTCATCATGGTCCCGGCGATGATCTACCTTCTCGGAATGCCGACGAAGGTCGTCGTCGGCACGTCGCTCTTCCAGATCATCTTCGTGACCGCCTTCACCACGCTTCTCCACGCGACGACGAACTTCACCGTCGATGTCGTGCTCGCGGTCCTGTTGCTCATCGGCGGGGTGATCGGCGCCCAGATCGGCACCCGGATCGGGGCCCGGATGAAGGCCGAGCAGCTTCGCATCTGGCTCGCGGTGATGGTTCTCGCGGTCTGCGGCAAGCTCGCGCTCGACCTCTTGTTGATGCCGTCCGAACTCTATTCGCTCGGAAACGGGGGGCACAATTGATACGCGCGGCTCTCTTGCTGCTCCTTCTCGCCCTGCCGGCGTCCGCCGAGGAGGTCGTCGCGGGCCTCAGCCAGAGCCGCGTCTCGATCACCACGAGCTTCGAAGGTTCCGAGATTCTCGTCTTCGGCGCGGTGAAGCGGGAAGAGCCGATTCCCCCGGAGAACCCGCTGCACGTGATCGTCACGGTCTCGGGCCCGTCCGAGCCGGTCACCGTGCGCCGCAAGGAGCGCCGCTTCGGGATCTGGATCAACACCGACGCGGTCGAGATCGACGCCGCCCCGACCTTCTACGCCGTCGCCACATCCGCCCCCTGGACGGAGGTCATCAGCAATGTCGAGGATCTCCGGCACACGGTCTCGATCCCCCGCGCGATCCGGTCGGTGGGCCTCGGGGTCGCCGAGGGCGAGGAGTTCGTCGAGGCGCTGATGCGCATCCGGGCGCGGGAGGACCGCTACCAGCTTCGGATGGGCGCCGTGGAGGTTCGCGAATCGACGCTCTTCCGCGCCTCGATCGCGTTGCCTGCGAACCTCACCGAGGGCGATTACGTCGCGCGGTTCTTCCTCACCCGGAACGGGCAGGTGCTCGACGTCTACGAGACGGAAATCGACGTGCGGAAGGTCGGTCTGGAGCGGTTTCTCTATAACCTCGCCCACGACCAGCCCCTCGTCTATGGCCTCATGTCGCTCGCCATCGCCATCGCCGCCGGCTGGGGCGCCTCGGCCGCGTTCCGCCTGATCCGGTTCTGAGGTTCGAGCGGACCGGGTCCACCGGCATTCCCTTAACGCGCTCCGATCTTTCGATCTTGCGTGTCCCGGAAGACCGTTTCCCTCGCCCGGGCGACCGGCCCTAGCCGCGGCCGATATAGGGCATCTTCGTCGCCATCACGGTCATGAACTGCACGTTCGCCGCGAGCGGCAACCCGGCCATGTGGAGCACCGAGCGCGCCGCGTCGGCGACATCCATCGTCGCGGGCGGCGTCTTGCCCTCGGCTTCCGCGCGCCGGGCCAGTGCGTCGATCATCGGCGTGCGGGCATTGCCGATGTCGATCTGTCCGCAGGCGATGTCGAAGGGCCGTCCGTCGAGCGACAGGGTCTTCGTCAGCCCGGTGATCGCGTGTTTCGTCGTCGTGTAGCAGACCGAGCCCTCGCGCGGGGTATGGGCCGAGATCGAGCCGTTGTTGATGATCCGGCCCCCCTGCGGGTGCTGCGCGCGCATCTGCGCGAAGGCCACGCGCGCGGTGTGGACCATGCCGGTGAGGTTGACGGCGACCGACCGCGTCCAGTCCTCCATGTCGATCTCGTCGATCGTGCCCTGCGGCGTGAAGATGCCGGCGTTGTTGAAGACGCAGTCGAGCCGGCCCCAGGCGTCGGCGAGCCGTGCGACAGCGGCCTCCACGGACGCGAGGTCGGTCACGTCGCCGGGCAGGACGAGCGCGTCGCCGGCGGCGGCGACCTCCGCGAGGGCCGCCTCGGAGCGGGCGAAGAGCCCCACCCGCCAGCCTTCGGCCAGCGCCAGTTCGGCGACCGAGCGGCCGATGCCGGAACTCGCGCCAGTAATGAACATCGTGGCGCTCATGGCATGTCTCCTTCGAGCTTCAATGGGGCGGCCGGGGCCTCGAGGTCGGAAATTCCGAGCGGTTCGTGCGGCTTGCCGAGACGGTTGCGGACCACCCAGAAAAGCCGCGTCTCGGCCCGGGTGATCGCGACATAGGCCAGCCGCTTCCAGAGCGCCACACCCGCCTCGATGCGCCCCGCCCGCGAAGCGGCCCAGAGGTCCGGGGCGAAGACCTGCACCTCGGGCCATTGCGAGCCCTGCGCCTTGTGGATCGTCACCGCCGCGCCATGAAGAAACGTGGCCCCCATGTGCGCGGCGAAGGGAATGAACGGCTCCTCCTCGCCCGGCATCTCGATCTTCACGATCGAGGCGGCGGAGACCTGCGGCTGCTCGGCCCCGACGACATGGAGCCGCGAGAAGCCGGCACTCTTGCCCGGGCCGAGATAGATCACCTGCGCGCCCTTGATGAGGCCCCGCGCCTCGAGGTCGATGCGCTTGCGGCGGTGCTTCAGCGGCAATTCTATGCCGTCGCAGATCAGCGGCTCGCCGGGCAGGAGCGCGTCCTCGGGGGCGTCGTAGGCGCGCCGGAACGCCTGGATGAGCCGGATGCGCGTGGCGTTGCGCCAGACGAGCACCGGGGAGCGGGCCATCTTGTCGGCCTCGACACGGGTGGCGAGCACCACCCTGTCGTCGCTCTCCGCCGCCTCCTCGACCATGCGCTCGAAGCCTTCGAACTCGAGGTCGGGGTCGGACAGCGCATGGGCGAGATCGAGGATCGGGTTGTCGAAGTCCTGCCGGTGGATGCGCTCGAGGGTGAGCACCCGGCTCTCGGGCAGGTCCTCGAAGACCATCTTGCCCGACTGGCCGACGGGGGCGAGCTGCGCGGGGTCGCCGAAGAGAACGAGCGTGGGGAAGATCTCTCGCAGGTCGTCGAGCTGTTTCTCGTCGAGCATCGAGGCCTCGTCGACGAAGCCGATGTCGAGCGGCTCTTCCCGCCGCTTCCAGCCCTTGATGAAATCCGACCCCTTGAGCCCCGCCGCCGCAAGGGCACCGGGCACGGAATTCACCGACTGGTAGAAGGCGTGGGCGCGGTCGAGGGCGGTGTCGGTCATGCCCTCAACCTCCGGCCGCTCCCCGCCGGAGACGAGCCATTCGGCGATCTTCTCGTATTCGGGGTCGTAGACCGGGGTGTAGATGATGCGGTGGATCGTGGTGGCCGGCACGCCGTGGTTGCGCAGGACGCTGGCGGCCTTGTTCGTGGGCGCGAGAATCGCGAGCGTGCGCCTGTCCTTTCGCCTTCGCCCCTCGTAGTCGCCCGAAACCGTCTCGACACCTGCCTCGCGGAGGGCTTCGGCGAGTCGGGCCAGCAGCATCGTCTTGCCCGACCCCGCCTTGCCGGTGATCGCCAGCACCCCCTGGCCGCGCTCGCCCCGGGGCCGCGCCACGTTCTCGTGAATGTCGATGCCGGCACTTTCCAGCGCCTCGGCGACACGGTCGAATGCGTCGGCCTGGTCGGCGGAAAACTCGGCGAGAGGCACGTTCATGGGCGCGACCATAGAGAGGCCGCGCCCGCTCTGCCAGCCGCCTCAGGCGGCACTTTCGCGGCGTCGGAGGGGCGGACCGAAGGCCCGCCCGAACCAGGCCCGCGCGAGGTCGGGGGATATGTTCGCGGTTCGGGCGACCTTCGTCTGCAACCGTTCCGAGAAGTGCCAGAGACCGACCGATATCGCCTCGCGGCCGGTGCCGGAGGTTCCGAGCATCTCGGGGGCCGCGCCGATCAGACGATAGATCCGCACCATCCGCGCGTCGAACACACCCACGAAATGCTTCACGCCGAAGCCGGTCATGATCTCGCCGCCCGCAAGCATCAGCGCCGCGGAGATGCGCGGCCCGGCCCCCGGCGCAAGGCAAAACCGGGTGCATTCCCAGATTTCGGGGCTCTCGATGCTGCCGCCGCCGATGAGGCCCCTGAAATGCTCGTTCACCATGGTCCGGCCCGTGGTCGGCAGAAACCGCATCGAGCCGCCATGGGTGCCGTCCGCCCGCTCCCAGATCACGTAGAGCGGGTTCAGCGCGTCGTATTCGTCACGCTCCTCGCCCGCCTCGTTCACGGTCACGTCCCAGCCCTGCCGGTCGCGGAACTGCGCCGCGCGGTCGAGAAACATCGAACACGCAAGGCGCGGGAACCGCTGAAGCTCATCGCCGTAGATGTACCGGATCATGTCTTTCCCCGTCGTGTTGGTGTCGGGGAAGGAGTTGGGACTTCGCGGTTAAACCCGCCCTGCGGTGTCGCTCGGGGCGTTAACGTTCCAGCAAGATCAGACGACGATGAGCCCGAGCGACAGCGCCCGGGCGACCGCCTGCGTCGTGTTCATCGCGCCGAGCTTGAAGCGGGCGGACTCGACGTAGACCCGCAGGGTGTGCTCGGAGATCTCCAGCATTTCCGCGATCTGCGCCCGGCTGTAGCCGAGAGCGAGGAAAGTCAGCGCGTCCGCCTCCCTTGGGCTCAGGGGCTTCTGCACCTTCTCGTCCTCGGGCTTCTCGAACTCCAGCGCCTTGCGGTTGAAGTAGTGAGCGATCATCAGGAGATCGCGCACGTTCGCCTCGCAGAACACCCGCCACTCCTCGTCGGAGCACGAATCGTTCACCGTGAAGAGCGCGAACTGCCCGTTCGGCCCCCGCAGGGGCACCGAATAGCCCTGGTTTCCGAGACCATATTCCATCGCCTCGACGAGAAGCGCGCGCGCGGCCTTTCCCGACCAGTCGAGCCGCTTCCATTCGACGGGGTGGAAGCGCTGGAAACAGCCCTGGATGACCGGGTCGATCCTCAGATAGCCCTGGGCGATGTAGTGCTGCGCCCATTCGAGCGGATAGGTGCCCACGCCATATTGCTCGCCGTCGCTGTTCACCCAGTGGTAGACGATATGCGCGATCCCGTAATGATCGCGCAGATCGGTGATCAGCGCCTGCAGATCATCCCGCCCCGCGGCGCTCTCCATACGGTCGAAGAACCCGTCCAGCATGCCCAGCGTTCCCTCGGAGCGCCTGCGCCCCGGCTTCGGTCGACGCGATTTCCGCGGCGGCCACAAGGGACGTATCCTCGAGTTGAGCCGCCAGCTTCGGCAGGTCGTTCTTTCCGGCGAAGTCCCGGAGATCTGCCAGCACGTCGAGTATCCAGTCGTTCGTCATGTCCGAAACGCCTTCCCGTGGGATATGAGCGAGCACAACCCTAAGGTTTACGGCCCTTCATACCATTCGCGGATTTCAACTCCCCCAAAACAGTGGGGAGAAGACAGCCAACCCCCCGAAAACGCACGTCGGACGCCTGGATTAATGCACGTTTACCGTCGCACACACAACCCTGAGAAGAAAAAACGTCTTCCGATTCGCGAACTGCTTTCTAACGGTGGCTCGCCTCAAGCGTGTCTTCGAGCGTCCTCAGGCCTGCCTTCGGCGCCTGCACGAGCACGGCCATGTTGCCCGGCTTGTGCTCGTTGCGCAGCATCTTCATGTGCGCGTCGGGCAGATCGGCCCAGGGAAAGACCTCGGACATGCAGGGGTCGAGCCTGCGCTCGAGCATGAGCTTGTTGGCCGCACTCGCCTGCTTCAGATGCGCGAAGTGGCTGCCCTGGAGGCGTTTCTGGTGGCTCCACATGTGGCGCACGTCGAAGGTGCAGTTGAAACCGGTGGTGCCGGCGCAGATCACCACCATTCCGCCGCGCTTCACGACGAAGGTCGAGACCGGGAAGGTGGCTTCGCCGGGGTGCTCGAACACCATGTCGACGTTCACACCCTTGCCGGTGATCTCCCAGATCGCCTTGCCGAACTTCCGCGCCTCGGCGAACCAGTCCCTGTATTCGGTCGTGCCGACCTTCGGCAGCGCGCCCCAGCAAGCGAAGTCCTTGCGGTTGATGACTCCCTTCGCGCCGAGACCCATCACGAAGTCGCGCTTGTCCTCGTCGGAGATCACCCCGACGGCATTGGCGCCGGCGGTGTTGATGAGCTGGATCGCACAGGAGCCGAGGCCCCCCGACGCGCCCCAGACGAGCACGTTCTGGCCGGGCTTGAGGTCGTGCGGCTCATGGCCGAAGAGCATCCGGTAGGCGGTGGCGAGCGTCAGCGTATAGCAGGCACTTTCCTCCCAGGTGAGGTGCTTGGGGCGTGCCATGAGCTGTTGCGACTGGACCCGGGTGAACTGCGCGAAAGAGCCATCCTCGGTCTCGTAGCCCCAGATGCGCTGGGAGGTGGAATACATCGGGTCGCCGCCGTTGCATTCCTCGTCGTCCCCGTCGTCCTGATTGCAGTGGATCACCACCTCGTCGCCCACCTTCCAGCGGGTGACCTTGTCGCCCACCGCCCAGACGATGCCGGCGGCGTCCGAGCCGATGATCGCATAGGGCGCCTTGTGCACGTCGAACACCGACATCGGCTCGCCGAGGCAGGCCCAGACGCCGTTGTAGTTCACGCCAGCGGCCATCACGAGCACCAGCACCTCGTGGCTGTCGACCCGGGGCACATCGACCACCTCGAGCCGCATCGCGGTATCGGGGGTCCCGTGACGTTCCCGGCGAAGCACCCAGGCATGCATGCGCGCCGGCACGTGGCCGAGGGGCGGCAACTCGCCCATCTCGTAAAGGTCCTTCTTCGGGGCCGTCGCCAGCGCCTCGCCGGGGTCGGTGTCCAGGGCCATCGGTGCCATCATCGTCCCTCTCGCATTGCCGCAGTGCAGAACCGTCAGGGACGCTGGATACGAAGGCTTGCGACAGATTACAACCCAAATGAACCATCGTTTGAAATTTTATGTCTCTGATAGATTGATGATGGCGGGGCCGGCAACGAACGGTCCGGCGGCCCCGAACTGTTGCAATACAGGGAGCGCAGGGGCGGCGCGACATTTGACATGGCAAAATGATTGCTCCAATTGGTTGCCTTGAGAAATTTTGTTGCCCGAAGGGGACTCTGCTCATGTCGCAACCGCAGCAACCGCCCGCCCGCGCGAAGGACCGCCCGTGGATGTTCCGCACCTACGCGGGCCATTCGACCGCGGCGGCCTCGAACGCGCTCTATCGCGGCAACCTCGCCAAGGGGCAGACGGGCCTCTCGGTCGCCTTCGACCTGCCGACGCAGACGGGCTACGACAGCGACCACGAGCTCAGCAGAGGCGAGGTCGGCAAGGTCGGCGTGCCGGTCGCGCATCTCGGCGACATGCGCATGCTGTTCGACGCCATTCCCCTCGAGACGATGAACACCTCGATGACGATCAACGCCACGGCACCCTGGCTTCTCGCGCTCTATGTCGCGGTGGCGGAGGAACAGGGGGCTGACACGAAAAAGCTCCAGGGCACCGTGCAGAACGACATCATCAAGGAATATCTCTCGCGCGGCACCTATATCTGCCCGCCCGAGCCCAGCCTGCGCATGATCACCGATGTCGCGGCCTGGACGCGGGAGCATTGCCCGAAATGGAACCCGATGAACGTCTGCTCCTACCATCTCCAGGAAGCGGGCGCGACGCCGGAACAGGAGCTTTCCTACGCGCTGGCCACCGCCATCGCGGTGCTCGACGATCTCCGCGCCAAGGTGCCCGCCGAGCACTTTCCGGCCATGGTGGGCCGGATCTCGTTCTTCGTGAACGCCGGCATTCGCTTCGTCACCGAACTCTGCAAGATGCGCGCCTTCACCGAGCTCTGGGACGAGATCTGCCGCGAGCGCTACGGGGTCGAGGACGAGCGCTTCCGCCGCTTCCGCTACGGTGTGCAGGTGAACTCCCTCGGCCTCACCGAGCAGCAGCCCGAGAACAACGTCACCCGCATTCTCATCGAGATGCTCGCGGTCACGCTCTCGAAGAACGCCCGCGCCCGCGCGGTCCAGCTTCCCGCCTGGAACGAGGCCCTCGGCCTGCCCCGCCCCTGGGACCAGCAATGGTCGCTGAGGATGCAGCAGGTCCTCGCCTTCGAGACCGACCTTCTCGAATACGACGATCTCTTCGAGGGAAACCCGGCGGTCGAACGGCGCACGGCGGAGCTCAAGCGGGCCGCCCGGGACGAGCTTCGCACGATCGACGCCATGGGCGGCGCGGTCGGCGCGATCGAATACATGAAATCGCGCCTCGTCGAGGCGAATGCGGCACGCATCTCGGAAATCGAAACCGGCGAGACCGTGGTCGTCGGCGTGAACAGATATGTCGAGGCCGAGCCATCGCCGCTGACGACGGGCGAGGACGCTGTCATGGTCGCCGACGCCGGGGCCGAGGCCGACCAGATCGCCCGGCTCGAAGCCTGGCGCGCCGGGCGCGACGCGGCGCGCGTGAAAGCCGCCCTCACGGCTCTGCGCGAGGCGGCACGGACCGGTGCCAACATCATGCCCCCTTCCCTCGAAGCGGCGCGCGCGCGCGTGACGACCGGCGAATGGGGCGATGTCATCCGTTCGGTCTTCGGCCAGTACCGCGCGCCCACCGGCGTCTCGGCCGCGCCCTCGAACCGCACCCAGGGGCTGGAGGCCCTCCGCGAGGAGGTCGACCGCGTCTCGGCGCGGCTCGGCGAGCGCCTCCGCCTTCTCGTCGCCAAGCCCGGGCTCGACGGTCATTCGAACGGCGCGGAACAGATCGCCGCCCGCGCCCGCGATGCCGGCATCGAGATGACCTATGACGGTATTCGCCTCACCCCGGCCGAAATCGCCGATCGCGCGCTTCAGACGCGGCCGCACGTGATTGGCGTGTCGGTTCTCTCGGGCAGCCACCTGCCGCTCGTCGCCGCCCTCAAGACTTGTCTCGACGAAATCGGCCTTGGCGACATACCCGTCGTCGTCGGCGGAATCATTCCCGAAACGGATGCGGAAAGTCTGAAGAAGATGGGCGTCGCCGCAATCTACACGCCCAAGGATTTCGAATTGAATTCCATCATCAAGGATATCGTTTCGCTGGCCGATCCCGGCGGTATTGCCGCCGAATAGAGGCCCGAAACAATTCCGATTGCATCTTGCGCGATAATATAGGATCAACCGCCAGAACCTGGAGGATGATGATGGCTGTCGATCTCAAGAGCATGACTACGAAACAGCTCGAGAAACTCTCCGCGAATGTCGCGAAGGAAATGGAATCGAGGGCGTCCAAGCAGAAGGACGCTGCGATGAAGGCTGCCGAAAAGGCAGCGAAGGAACACGGCTTCGAATTGTCCGACCTTGTCGGAGAAGCGCCGAAGAAACGCACCCGCGCAAAAGCCGCGCCCAAGGCGAAATTGCCGCCGAAATACAAGAACCCCGCCGACCCCTCGCAGACCTGGTCGGGGCGCGGCCGGCAACCCGATTGGTACAAGGCCGCGATTCAATCCGGAGCATCGCCGCAGTCTCTCGAAATCTGAGCCGGCAATGACCGTTCATATCGGCGCGAAGCCGGGCGACATCGCGGAAACGGTGCTGATGCCCGGCGACCCGCGCCGCGCCGAATGGGCCGCCCGCACATTCCTCGAAAATGCCCGGCTCGTTAACGATGTGCGCGGCATGCTGGGGTTCACCGGCACCTGGAAGGGCAATGCGGTCACGATACACGGCTCGGGCATGGGAATGCCCTCGCTCTCGATCTACGCCAACGAGCTCATTCGCGATTTCGGGGCGAAGACGCTCCTTCGCATCGGCTCCTGCGGCGGAATGCAGGAGCATGTGAAGCTGCGCGATGTCATCATCGCGATGACCTGCTCGTCACTCTCCACTCCCTCGAAGGGCGTGTTTCGTGAATTGAATTTCGCCCCGTGCGCGAGTTTTCCGCTGCTCGAAGCGGCGGTCACAGCAGCACGAAAACGTGATGTCGGCCTGCACGTCGGCGGTATTTATTCGTCCGACGTGTTCTACGACGAGCGGCCCGATCTCAATGAACAATTGGTGCGGCACGGGGTTCTCGGTGTCGAGATGGAGGCCGCAGAACTCTACACGCTGGCCGCGCGCCACGGTGTCCGCGCGCTCGCCGTGCTGACCGTCAGCGACCACCTCCAGACCGGCGAAGCGCTCCCGGCGGAAGACCGGGAGCGCTCGTTCGGAGACATGGTGGAGATCGCACTGGAGGCCGCCTTCGCCTGAGCTGCGCCCGGCGAAGAAGCCTCAGACCACCCGCTCGACCATGAGTTTCTTGATTTCCTGGATCGCCTTGGCGGGGTTCAGACCCTTCGGACAGGTCTTCGCGCAATTCATGATCGTGTGGCAGCGATAGAGCTTGAACGGGTCTTCGAGGTCGTCGAGCCGCTCGCCCGTCGCCTCGTCGCGGCTGTCGATGATCCAGCGATAGGCGTGGAGAAGGGCGGCGGGCCCGAGGTAACGGTCGCCGTTCCACCAGTAGCTCGGACATGCGGTGGAGCAGCAGGCGCACATCACGCATTCATAGAGCCCGTCGAGCTTCTGCCGGTCGTCTATCGACTGGCGCCACTCCTTTTCCGGCCGGCTGGTCTTCGTCTCGAGCCACGGCATGACCGCGGCGTGCTGTGCGTAGAAATGGGTGAGGTCGGGAATGAGGTCCTTGACCACCGGCATGTGCGGGAGCGGGTAGATGGCGATATCGCCCGCGATCTCGTCGATGCCGTAAATGCAGGCGAGCGTGTTGACCCCCCCGCCCTTGCCGCCGATGTTCATCGCGCACGACCCGCAGATACCCTCCCGGCAGGAGCGGCGGAAGGTGAGCGTCGGGTCGATCTCGTTCTTGATCTTGATGAGAGCGTCGAGAACCATCGGCCCGCAGGTATCGAGGTCGACGAAATAGGTATCGACCTGGGGGTTCTTCCCGTCATCGGGGTTCCAGCGATAGATGCGGAAGGTCTTGAGGTTCGTCGCCCCTTCCGGTTTCGGCCAGGTCTTTCCCGTCTTCATCCGGGAGTTCTTGGGAAGCGTCAGCTGAACCATCTTGCTCTAACCTCGTCTCAGAAGCACCGGCAGACCCTCGGTCGCCAGGCAGGTGATCGTTTCGGGCCGGGTGACGATCGTCAGCACCGTCTCGACCGTGCCCTCGTCGGGCCGCCCAAGCGCCGCGTCGGACGCGAGGGATATGATTTCGGCTCCCGTCGCGTTGTCGATGACGCAGTCGGTCGACGGCTCGAGCGGCACACCCGGAAACCGCTCGGCGAGCACCGGGCGCACGGCCGAGCGGGCCGTCTCGCGGGCGATCTGGTCCTGCAGCGGCACGCAGGCCGCCAGGGGCAGAAGAAGCAGGGCCGCGAGGCGCATCATCGTCAGAACCTTTCCCAGAAGGGCCGGGTACGCTCGAGCCTCAGCGGCCTCACGGGAGCTTGCCCGGTGAATTGCAGAACGCAATTCTCGTAGACGCTTTGCGGATCGCGCCCGGCGAGGTAATCGCCGGTCACGGTCATTTCCACGCCTCCGACGACGCCCCTTTCGCTGTTCACCCCGATCCTCGCTTCGCCGGTCGGTCCGACGGCCCGTTGCGCCCGCGCCTCGCACCGGTCCGCCGCCTCTTCGGGCGAGACGGGCCCGCAAGCGACGAGCAGAAGCGGTATGAGCAGCGCGCGCTTCAATAGACCCGTGCCTTGGGAGCGATCTTCTTCAGGTCGATGCCGCCCTCGTTGTGACCCATGAGCGGGTTGAGGTGCACCGGGCGGTAGTCGAGGTCGACCTTGCCGTTGACCCAGGCCAGCGAGTGCTTGCGCCAGTTCTCGTCGTCGCGGTCGGGGTAGTCCTCATGGGCGTGGGCGCCCCGGCTCTCCTTCCTCGCCTCGGCCGAGACGATGGTGGCCAGCGCGTTCGGCATGAGGTTCGCCAGTTCCAGCGTCTCCATGAGGTCGCTGTTCCAGATCATCGACCGGTCGGTGACATGGACGTCGTCGAGCTTTCCCGCCACCGCGTACATCTTCTCCACACCCTCGGCGAGGGTCTTGTCGGTGCGGAAGACGGCGGCGTCCGACTGCATGGTCTTCTGCATCTCGAGGCGCAGCTCGGCGGTGGGCGTCGTGCCCTTGGCGTGGCGGAAGTCGTCGAAGCGGGTGAGCGCCTTGTCGACCGAGGCCTGGTTGAGCCTCGGGTTCGGTCCGTCTGCCTCGACGACCTCGCCCGCCTTGATCGCGGCGGCGCGCCCGAAGACCACGAGGTCGATGAGGCTGTTAGAGCCGAGGCGGTTGGCGCCGTGCACGCTCGCGCAGCCCGCCTCGCCCACGGCCATCAGGCCCGGGACGATCGCGTCGGGGTCCTTCGCCGTCGGGTTCAGCACCTCGCCCCAGTAGTTCGTGGGAATGCCGCCCATGTTGTAATGCACCGTCGGGATCACCGGGATCGGCTCGCGGGTGAGGTCGACACCTGCGAAGATGCGGGCGCTTTCGGAAATGCCCGGCAGGCGCAGGGCCAGCGTTTCGGGCGGCAGGTGGTTGAGGTGGAGATACATGTGGTCCTTCTCGGGCCCCACGCCGCGCCCCTCGCGGATTTCCATGGTCATGCAGCGTGAGACCACGTCGCGGGACGCGAGGTCCTTGTAGGTGGGCGCGTAGCGCTCCATGAACCGCTCGCCCTCGGAATTGGTGAGATAGCCCCCCTCGCCGCGCGCGCCTTCGGTGATGAGGCAGCCCGCCCCGTAGATGCCCGTGGGGTGGAACTGGACGAACTCCATGTCCTGCAGGGGCAGGCCCGCCCGCGCCACCATGCCGCCGCCGTCGCCGGTGCAGGTATGCGCCGAGGTCGCCGAAAAGTAGGCGCGGCCATAGCCGCCGGTGGCCAGGACGACGAGCTTGGCGTTGAAGACGTGCATCGTGCCGGCCTCGAGGTTCCAGCAGACCACGCCCTGGCACTGTCCGTCTTCCGACATGATGAGATCGGTGGCGAAATACTCGATGTAGAATTCCGCGTCGTTCTTCAGCGACTGGCCGTAGAGCGTGTGGAGAATGGCATGGCCCGTCCGGTCGGCGGCCGCACAGGTGCGCTGCACCGGGGGGCCTTCGCCGTATTCGGTGGTGTGCCCGCCGAAGGGGCGCTGGTAGATCTTGCCGTCCTCGGTGCGCGAGAAGGGCACGCCGTAATGGTCGAGTTCGTAGACCGCCTTCGGCGCCTCGCGGGCGAGGTATTCCATCGCGTCGACATCGCCGAGCCAGTCCGACCCCTTGACGGTGTCGTACATGTGCCACTGCCAGCTGTCGGGGCCCATGTTGCCCAAGCTGGCCGCGATGCCGCCCTGTGCGGCGACGGTGTGCGAGCGGGTCGGAAAGACCTTCGAGATGCAGGCGGTCTTCAGCCCCTGCTCGGCCATCCCGAGCGTGGCGCGCAGGCCCGCGCCTCCGGCGCCGACCACGACGACGTCGTAGGTATGGGTTTCGTATTCGTAAGCCGCCATTCCGGGGTCTCCCTAGAGCGCGATCCGGGCGAGGGCGAAAAGCCCTGTCGCCGCGGCCGCGTAACTCAGACATATGGTTGCGACGAGGAGCGCCTTGCGGGTGAACCCGTCGGAATAATCCTCGATGAGCACCTGCACCCCGTTCTTGAAGTGCATGAACCCCACCGCCAGCGTCAGCGCGGCGACGATCGCGGGGAAGGGCCGCGCGAAGTAGGCCACGACCTCGGCATGGGGTTCGCCCAGCATCGGCCCGAAGGTGAAGACGAAGAGCGGCACGAGAATGACGAGGGCCACAGAGGAAATCTGCATCGACCAGAAATGGTGCGTCCCCTCCTTTGCCGAGCCGAGGCCCTCGGCGCGCTTCCTGTCGGTCATGTAAGCCATCCGCGCGCTCCTCAGATCAGGATCAGTGTCAGGATCGTCAGCACGAACGACCCGCCGATGACGCCCATTCCGAGTTTCTCGGCGGTCGCCACATCGAGCCCGCGCCCGGTGTCCCAGTAAAGATGCCTGAGCCCGGCGAGGCTGTGGTACCAGAGCGCCCAGAGCGACAGCGTCATGACGATATCGCCGATCACCGAGGTCATGATCCCGTCGACCATGGCGAAGGAACTTTCCGAGGTGGCCGCCGCCAGGAACCACCAGACCGTCAGCAATGCGCCGACGATGAGCGCGTTGCCGGTGATCCGCGTCAGGATCGAGGTCATCGAGGTCAGTTGCGGCTTGTAGATCGTCAGGTGCGGCGACAACGGGCGATTGCCCCGGTTCACATCGGCCATGCGGCCCTCCTCGCGCGTGTTGTTGTGTAAGGGATAGCAGTATCGGTCGGGAAGTCACGGGGCTGCGAACGCCCTGGTTGCGATGTTTTGGCGCAATTCTGCTGAAATTCGATGTTTGTGATCACACATTCTTTTTATGTGATCACCAATTTCCGCCCTTCGCTCGCGAAGACGGTGCCCCGGGCAATCGTTTGAGATAGCCCATTCTTTTTTCCGACTCAGGTCGGAATCAGCGCCCAGTAGTCGAGATCGAGCAGCACGCCGGAAAGATATCTGCCGTCCGCGCCCTTCAGCGACATCGGCGGCGCCTCGGCGGTCTGTGCCACCAGCCTCAGCCGCAGCGCCCCGACCCCGGGCGCGGCCGTTTCCGCCTTGTCGAGCACCTCGGACCAGGCGCTGACGGTGGTTCCGGCGAAGCAGGGGTTCGCATGGCTGCCGCCGTTGAGCGCCACGATCATCTGCGCGTTCGCGAGGCCGTTGAAGCTCAGCGCGCGCGCCAGCGAGATCACATGCCCGCCGTAGATCAGCCGCCGCCCGTCCTCCCGGTTCGTGGCGTCGAAATGCACTTTCGCGGTGTTCTGCCAGAGGCGCGTGGCGAGCATGTGCTCGGCCTCCTCCACCGTCACCCGGTCGACATGGTCGATCGTCTCGCCGATCTCGTAGTCGCCCCAGCGGTGCGGCTCACC
>Ga0076930_101096_pt1 | contig 16737 bp, 15 predicted proteins | sample HotLakConsoUCCRE_FD_71149 | JGI IMG/M metagenome (GOLD analysis project Ga0076930, IMG submission 71149) | Hypersaline microbial mat communities from Hot Lake, Washington, USA - Hot Lake Consortium UCC-RE (version 3) (version 3) ...
ACTGGGTGCTGGCGGCCTCGGGGGTCTCCTGGGCAAACGCCGTGGCAATGAAGGCAGATACGACCCGCCGCCCGCTCTTTCCCGCATGCGCCAGGGCATTGCGCATAAAGTGAACCCGACAACGCTGCCAGGTCGCGTTGAGCACCTTGCTGACGGCGGCCTTGATCCCCTCATGCGCATCGGAGATCGCCAGCTTGACGCCGCGCAGGCCCCGTCTGGTCAGCTTGCGCAGGAACTCGGTCCAGATCGGCTCGGCCTCCGACGTTCCGATCTCCATTCCGAGCACCTCGCGTCGGCCGTCGGTGTTGACGCCGACGGCGATGATGACCGCGACAGAGACGATGCGGCCGCCGCGCCTGACCTTGAGATAGGTGGCATCGATCCAGATATAGGGCCATTCGCCTTCGATGGGTCTGTCGAGGAAGGCTTTGACCTTCACATCGATCTCCTCGCAAAGCCGGGACACCTGGCTCTTGGAGATGCCACTCATCCCCATCGCCTTGACCAGGTCGTCGACCGAGCGGGTCGAGATGCCCTGGATATAGGCTTCCTGGATCACTGCGGTGAGTGCCTTTTCCGCCATGCGGCGCGGCTCCAGGAAGCTGGGGAAATAGCTGCCGGTGCGAAGCTTGGGAATGCGCAGCTCGACGGTGCCCGCCCGTGTCTCCCAGTCCCGGTCGCGGTAGCCGTTGCGCTGGGCAAGACGAAAGCCATTCTTCTCGCCATAGCCCGCGCCGGTCTTCGTCCCGACCTCCAGCGCCATCAGCTTCTCGGCGGCAAAGCCGATCATCTCGCGCAGCAAATCGGCATCGGCGCTCTTCTCAACGAGTGAGCGCAGGTTCATCATGTCGTCGGTCATCGGTGCTGTCCTTCAGGTTGGTCTTCAACAACCCGACCCTACCGGAAAACACCGATGGCTACCGCCCCAGCTACACCACGTACCGGGACGCGATCCGCCGAGGCACGTTCTGTATCCTTGTTCAGGATGTTTGCGCTGGCGCATGATTACATCGACAAAGACCTCAACGTTTGGGCCGATGCGTACAGCTTGCTTGCGGATGCGCTGAGGCGTCCAATCTTCACGGAAACGATGATGCGCGGGCATATGATCGCGGATTGTGGAGTGCTGGCGATTGCCCGAGGTTCTGGCGTGAGAGGCAACGCGTTGCCCATTGAAGTACACCTCTACGGTGCGTGCCGTGATCCTTGCCCAGAGTTTTTGCTTCAGTAACTGGTGCGGCACCGAGTAATAATGGCGGCCGATATCGACATGGTAATCGAGGCCCGCGCGGCACTGCTTCCATTCGGCATAAACATAGGCCTCCACAGGCAAGGGCTTCAGAGCGGCCCGATCCAGGCGTTCAAACAGGTCGCGGCGGCTTGCACCAAGATGGCGGCTGACTTTGCCGTTGAGCTGATCCAGCAATGGCCGGATCGCAGCGTTCACCTCATCAAGTCCAAAGAAGTGCTGGTTGCGCAGCCGCGCCAAAATCCAGCGCTCGGCCAGCAAAACAGCACCCTCCACCTTTGCCTTGTCTTTCGGCTTTCCAGGCCGCGCCGGGACGATGGCGGTATCGTAATGTGCCGCCATATCACCATAGGTGCGATTGATCTCAGGATCGTAAAAACAGGCCTTGGTGACGCCTGCCTTGAGATTGTCTGGAACCAGCTGCGCAGACACACCGCCGAAGAACTCAAAGGCACGCACATGGCTGGATATCCAGTCCGGCAGGCCCTGTGTCCAGCTGGCTTCGACATAGGTGTAATTGGACGCTCCCAGCGTCGCGACAAAGATTTGTGCGGTGCGCACCTCGCCCGTTTTGGCGCAGACAACGTCAACTGTAGGGCCCGCGTAATCGACAAACAGCCGCTCGCCAGCAGGATGACGCTGACGCATCACTGGAGACAGCTTGCCTTCCCAGCGGGTGTAGAGTTCGCAGTATCGGCTATAGCCGTATCCGTCGGGATGAACCCCGCGATACTCCTCCCACAGCAGCGACAGCGTCACGCCCTTGCGCCGCAACTCTGCATGCACATGCGCCCAGTCAGGCTGAGGAACAGCACGACGGACATCGCCCGAGCAAATGGGAAACAGACGGCGCTCAAGGTCGGCATCCGACAGATCAGCAGACAGAGGCCAGCTCAAACCTTCAAGGTCAGCGCGCCGAAAATACTCCGAAATCGTCGCACGGGCCACGCACAGGCTTTGCGCCACCTGACGGCCTGAAAATCCATCCGCTCGAAGCCGTAGGGCTTCCCTTATCTTCCGCATTGGCAATCTCTTCATAAAGGGCTCTCTCCATCCAAAGGAACGGAACAGTAGCCCTGTTACAGATTGCCTCGCAGCAGCCTAAGCTGGGTTGAAATGGGGGTGGCCGGATGCCCCGGAATCCCCGGCCGGATCACATCGGAATCAGTGGCCGGATGCTATCGGAATCGGTGGCCGGATCGTCCCGGAATACGCAGATGCATATTGTGCGCCGGCCACGCCGCAATCGGATCGGAATACAATGACTTCGCAACTCGATTTCTTTGCAGCTCCTGTTTTGTCGGCCACCACAAAAGTGACCAATCCGCAGGCTGTTGCCGGAAGGGGGCAGGGCGGTTCCCGTTCTGATGACGAGGCCATGGCCTGCCATCTGGAAGCGACCGGCAAATACCGCATCCTGCGAAGGCTGTCGCCTCGATCTGTTGTCGAGCATCCTCGGCCCGAATTTCGACGGCGGGGTGTTATCCTCGACACTGAAACCACTGGCTTGAATTATCGATCCGATGAAATCATCGAAATTGGCGTAGTCGCTTTCAGCTTCAATGACGAAGGCGAGATTGGCGATGTCACTGGCGTCTTTGGCGGACTTCAGCAGCCGACCATTCCTATCCCTGCCAACATCACACGGTTGACCGGTATTACCGACGACATGGTCGCTTCTCAGGTGATCGACGTTGCGCGCCTCAATTCACTCATAGAGCCGGCTGACCTCATCATTGCTCACAACGCCGGTTTCGATCGGCCCTTTTGTGAAGCATTCTCGTCGATCTTTGCGCATAAGGCGTGGGCCTGTTCGGTCTCTGAGATCGACTGGTCGGCGCGCGGCTTCGAGGGAAGCAAGCTTGGGTACCTGATCGGCCAGTCGGGATATTTTCACGATGGACACCGCGCGGTTGATGATTGTTTCGCGCTGTTGGAAATGCTCGGGCAGACACGGCCCAACTCGAAGCCCACGCCATTTGCGGAACTTCATAAAGCCAGCCAGCTGTCACGGACCCGCATCTATGCGGTGAATTCCCCGTTCGACATGAAGGATCAGCTCAAGGCGCGCGGCTACCGTTGGTCGGACGGCTCTGACGGGCGCCCGAAATCCTGGTGGGTTGAACTTCCGGAAGAGAAGCTCGATGAAGAACTGCATTTTCTGCGGGCGGATATCTATCGCTGGGATGCCGATCCGCCGATCCAGTACTTGACGGCGTTCGATCGCTTCCGGGCGGTTTGATCACTCCAAACGGCTTCGAACTTCCCGAGACGATGGGGCAGGGCTGTCCGCTTGATTATCTCACCCTGACCGGATAGCGCGTACGCAATACTCAACGCGCCATTCAACTATGGTGCCAACAACTGAAAATTTCCTCAACGAGACAGGAACAAGGCATGGAAACCACCACGATTGAATCGCGCAGCGACTTTGCCCAATGGGCTATTGAACGCGCCCGCGCAATCGTTGCTGACCAGGCAGGCGATCTGGCGGTCGCCGCCCGAGATGGCAATGATGAGGAGATCGCCAGAACCGCGAATGCGCTTGGCCACGCTATCACCGGAGCTCTTATCGAGGTGTTCGATGGCCTAATTCCTGACGAGTGATTGCATTTCGACCAGATTACGAGTGGGCCCATTCAGACAGCACGCTCAGTCAATATCCCCATTATTCTCACAGAACTTGAGATGAGCGGCTCAGCAGGCCATCCTACCAGCTTCCGATCATCCGTTGCCCTTTCGTGCATACTTGCATGCGCGATAGGGGATGAGCAGGGCTTCGCGCCGCGCACCAGGATCGGCGCACATGCCACCCTGCTCGAAATGAATGGCGACAGCTGTCGTTACGCTCAAAGCGGTGAACGAAAGAACAGTCACTGCGCGTCAGCAGTCTGAGCGCGCCGGTCACGAAGGCCATGGTGAGTGCTCAACGCTGGCTGTGCTTGGACCCATCCGGGTTTCCAGCGCCGCAATCGGGCATCCTCGAATCTGCGATTCACAATTTGAAAGTATCGATTCGATTTCATGGAGTAACGGGGGGAATACAGGATATGAACAACAACTTGGGCCGCATGGCAATCGACGCCAACACGCTGACCCAGGCGACAAAGGCCAAAGCGCCGATGGTGGAGTTCTTTGCACTCGTAACCTGTGCCAAGGCCGCCAGCATGTTCGGTTTCGCAGCCATCGCAGCCTTGGTATCGAAACTCACGGCGATCTCGTTGCGTGCCTTGTCACGATGTTCCTTCCGACGCATCGTCTGATTGGTCGATGTCTCCCTGAAGGCATTCTGGCCTTCGCTCATCTCGCGTATGGTGGTGATCAGCACCCCACCATGAAGTCATGCTTGCAGCGTTTCAGCAAACGCCGCTTCCAGAAGAATCGCGGATTGCTCATGTTGAATCGAATTTCGCGCAATCGGAATCGCGGCAGCGTAAATTGAGATAATGTGCGTTAAATTGCCTGCAACTCGATCCGATGTGGCACCAATCAAGACAATGTGGATCGCCTTGTAAGCAAGTTGTTCCCAATCATATCGCTTCGCCAGCACGGTACATCCAGTTTCTCATCAATTTTGCTTCGCTGGCGGGAGCGAGGTCGGTCCTTAAAATCTAGACGGCCACAGACTGGAAGTGCGTGGTTAGCCTCGGAGCCAAGCGCACGCAACTACCGTTCGCACAGGAACGAGTAATTGAGTCTTAAATCGATAATCTCTGATGCCGAATCGAAAAAGACGGATTCAGAATCGCGGAATCCTGGATCCGAATCGGCGTGTCCGAGTTCCGAATCGCGGCAACATAAATTGAGATGATGTGTTTCGAGTTTTCGGCACATCGTTTTGCCGCGTGTTGACTGCCAGGCACATCGAAACCTACCGCCAGCAATTTGTTCTGACGCATCTTGATTTGCTTTCCCGCCAAATGATTTGCCCATGATGCAGACATCGACCATCAACCGCTTCTATGCGAGCGCTACACTTATCCGAGGAGGTTTCGGGGTAGGGCAGGCGGCTATTTTGGCCAAAAGCGCGTGGATCTGCTGTGATGAACGACAACCATCTTGGCCCTCGCCGAGGCTCGGCCCGCCTTAAGGAGCTGCTTGCTCGACGGGCGTACATACCTCTGTGTTGACAACAGCGTTTCCCAGAAAACCGCGAAGGCCGAAAGGGGAAACGGCAAAGCCGATATTGGCAACGGTTCTGTTCAGGCAGGAATCGCCGAAGCTGAATTCAGCAATGCGAATGCGCAGTTCCGCAACGGCAAATCCTTAATTGGAAACGCCGCTTCAGGGTTGTGCAGCGGTACATCATGGATCGGCAACGCGTGTGAAGGGGTCCGAATCGGAAGAGCCGGATCTGGCAACGCGGGAGCAGATTTCTGAATCACCGTTTCAGGGTGCCTGGTTCTTTGGATTCTCCGATACAGCGGTCGAGCCTGCACTGATCACCGATCTCACTTCGTCGCCATCAAGTACCTTTCGCTCGGCAGCACGGCTTGCCAACGCTTCCAGCTGAGTGCGATAATTTGACAGAAGGTTTTTGGCCATCTCCTCCGCAGCCTCAAGCTGGACTTTCACCTGTTGTACGAGCTTTCGATAAAGCGACAGCAGCGACGGATGCTCATAGGCAGATCGATAGAGCAGGGCGGTTGTAGGCCCACATCCCGGGCTGGTTTCAGCATCCACCGAGGCGGCGGCATTGCTCATTCGCCTGCGGGATGAGTAGAGCAGAATCCGGATCTTACGCGGCATACACAGGAAGTAGCTGCTGACGGCCTTCAGATCAGAAGGGCGACTGTAATCGCGGACGCCTGCCACGCGGGCGACTGCCCGCCGATGGCGGCTGGATGCTCTGTTGGCCAAAATTCATCAGCCAAACTTCTGCGCCGAATGAACGACCGGTGCGCTCCAGTCGCATTCAAACGGATTTGCCCATGGGACGTCTCGGTCCATAGCCTCGCTTTCGCTTCTGGCGCATCAGATCCAGAAACAGATCTACCGCTTCACTCTCTGTCTCGAATTGTTGCAGCATGCTCTGACCGCGACTGCCGATGCGCCCCCAGGTTCGTGTCAGGCAGGCCTCACCAAACAATGTTTCCGAGATCTCCATGGCGTAATAGCGGGCCATGTTTTTCGCGGCTTCGGTGCGTTCGACATAGATGAAGTAAGGCTGTGAGATCATAGCGACAGATTCGGAATTTTCGATGCCGGCGTCCAATGAATTTGGTGAATCGATGGCGCCGGATTGATTCACATTCCTGCTGGGTCTCGCTTGTCGACCCTGAAGGGCCTCGCACTGAACATATACGTCCGGTTCGCTTTATTGCCGCGGACTTTTAGTGATCGAGAACCAAGCAGAATTGCCGATGCGGGGCCGCCGGTTGGGCCTGTATTCAAACACTGAAGTTGCCGACCGTGCTTCGGGAGTATGAGAAGGTGGCAAGGGAATGCGCCGAGACCGGTGTCGACCATCCCCGTTATCTATTGCGCCTGATCGAACTGGAACTGATTGACCGGGAACGTCGCACGGTCGAACGGCGGATCCGCGCTGCCCGCTTCCCGGCGGTCAAGAGCTTCGACACCTTCGACTTCACCGCCATCCCCGGCCTCAACAAAATGCTCGTCCTGGAGCTTGCCCGTTGCGAATACATCCTTCGACGCGACAACATTATCGCACTGGGCAACAGTGGCACCGGCAAGACCCATTTCGCTCTGGCGCTGGGCCTGGCTGCCTGCCAGAAGGTCTTCACCGTGACGTTCACTACTGCAGCCGCGATGGTCAGTCAGCTCCTGGAGGCCCGCGACGAGCGGCGATTGCTCAAGCTGCAGCGCCATCTGGCATCAGCAAAACTGCTGATCATTGACGAACCCGGATATGTCACGTTGTCATCGACAGGGGCCGAGCTGTCGTTCGAGACCTTCTCACAACGCAACGAGCGCGGCTCGACCATTGTGACGTCCAATCTGCCGTTTGAAGACTGGACCTCGGTGCTCGGATCGGAGCGGCTGACCGGTGCGCTGCTCGACAGGCTGACCCACCACGCCAGCATCCTGACGATGAACGGTGACAGCTATCGGCTGAAACAGTCTGCGGCACACCGTCGTGCTACCTAAGGGGCGGAGCAAAACCAGAGCACCCAGGCCGTCGATTCCGACACAGGCCAGATCATCGATCCCTGATCGAAAACGACGCTGCCGACATCGAAATGGCGCCGATCGGGGCTATTTCCATGTCGGCATCACAGCACTGCCACCGGCCTGCTTTTACTCCGCCACACTGGCCTGCTTTTGCGCCGCCGTTGACACAGCGACCTAGTGCTTCACGAGATGTTCAAGTGCACGGCCTCGGAGGAGACCGGAGACGGTGATCGCATTGATGCCCGCATTGGCGCGGTCCAAATCTCTGGACGTCAGAAACTCTTTTCCAAGCCCAGCCTTCCATGTCAATTCCAAAGCATGTGACCGGCGATCGTTTCAACGGCTTCTGCCGAGATAAGCTCTACCAGATGAGTTCCAGTACTTCGGTGACTGACGGATCGAGCCGGTTCATCAGATTACGTCAGCCTCGGGAGAGACCGCAGCGTACAATACTATAGTAAGAAAAATGTCGCGCTTTTTATCTAAATAATAGCATTGTCCAGAGGTAATAGTATATATACAAAGTCTATTGACGACGCTCTAATTTCAATCATTTTATATTTATTGACATTTAATATATACTAATGTAGTATATAAATAGTTACACCCATATTGAGATAAGCAAGGAAAGCAACATGATAAATAAATTCACAAGCAGCGGTCGGTACTTTGATGAGCTCTTGAAGACTGCCGGACTGGCAGTCCCCGATTGGCACAGACAGCTGGTAGCGGAGGCAAGCAGGAGCTTTGTCCGACAAACGCAGGACGGTAGCAGCCTGACTGCCCACTCCCTTGTTCAGCCGTTGATCAGAATGCCCGTCGAGACAAATCTTGGGGAGCTCACTCCCCTACGCGCAGGTGGGGAGGTCATACTCTGGGGCCGCAGTCTGTTGCGGGGAGACGACGCGTCGCTGGTGATTTCAGAGGATCAGATCACTTGCTACATCAGCGACGAGCGAGCTCAACCGCATCACCCTCTCCAGAGCTTCGCCAGCACCTGGGAAGGGACGCTCAAGGCCTACCACCGCGCAGTTCTAAATGAACCACACGGCATACTTGTCTTGACCGGCCGGTGGGCCGACCCCTCTGGCAATGTCGACAGCACGTTCGTCGCCTACATTGCGCATATCCTGAAACAGGATGGCGTAATGTCGGGTCCCTTGGGTTTCGGACTTGTCTCCTGCGATGTTGAGCTGGCAAGAACCGCCATAGGTACCAAGTTCCAGGGATGGGACGAAAAGCACCATGAACAACTCCGGCACCAGACATGGAACATCGCTACGGGTGAAAACTGCCGGTGGGGATATGGAAGCGATCCAATGGTAGAGGGGATGGTGTGGTGGTCCCAGGACGAGAATTGCAATACCGGCCAGATATTCACAATGGTCCATTCGCCGAGCGATGAATTTCGTGCGCCAGAGGTGGATTATCAGAATCGCCGACCTCTGGCTGAGTGCAGAGATCTTTGCAAATTCTATGAAGGTGTCGTCAATGGATAACATCATCTCCAGGACATCTTCCGAGCCAGCCGCGAAGTCCGCTGCCGCCCTGGCGGCGAAAGAAGCCGAAGCGGCTCTCAACACGAAGCTCGAGGCCGTCCATCGCATGCCGGGGAGGACGAGCGAAGCCGATCTGGCTCGTCAGCTTGGCAGTGCTCAAATCAGACTTTTCGGTCGGTTCCTGCTGTCCGGGGAGGATGTATCGCTGGTGATCTGGGGCACTGGTATCCAATGCTGGATCGATTGTGAACCGGCGCCAGATGATCACCCGCTTCGCCCCTTTGTCGATCAGCATCGCGAGGTATTCCAGCGTCTCTATGAATCGCTGGCGACGGACCCAATCGACACGCTTGTGCTGGTGGGACGTTGGGTCGACTTCTTCGGTGACGTGCCGGGCACTCTCGTCATCTATCTCCGCCGCATGGTCATTCCGGATTGGGTCGGTACAGCATTGTACACTGGCGAGATGGATGCTTGGGACCCGACTCTGGGCGAACCCAGATACCCCCTGGTGCTCCCCGGTCACGATCTGGCACAGGACAAGGCCACACTATTGCGCGCGACCAGACGACTTGTGTTGGCGGAGAACAGGCGACTGGGCTATGCGGAAGAGCCGGTGGTGCAAGGAGTTCTCTGGATGTCGAGCGATCTGAGCAGCGAAGATGACTATAGCATCTCGATCACCATCCCCGATGAGTGGGTGCTCGCGGCGGTCACCTAAAGAATAGCTCTGCTATTTGCCAACACGGCCCGCTTCGGCGGGCTTTGTTTTGTTCAGATGCTTCAACAGCCCGCGTCACCTGTTAACCATGCGAGGGCTCTTGTTCCGGGTTGGTTCTTTTTATCTTGCCGGACATGAAGCTCCGGACTATGTCTGGGGCGTCCGCAGAAATCCAATGCCTGCAGTCACTTAACGGCCCCCACCGGTGCTACGAACACCAATGGAGGCCTAACCCACAACCTTCTTAGGAAAGGAAGGGCTATGTTGACCCTTAACGATATCCACCGCCTGGTGGAAGCACTCTCTCTCCGTTCTCCTCGTGAAAATGCTCCGACACCCGCGTCGCCACGTCCCTGGATCGCCATCGGCGACCCAAGCGCGAAACCCCGACCGATTGGCTTCTTACCAGCCTCGCGCTGACTGACCGAACCCGTCGGCCATCCAGGCCACTGGCATTCTGATCGATCTCGCCGATCCGTCCGACGCGGAAATAATTTCCGCGTGAGCGCATCCGCGTCCTCGCCAGTGTGATGCGCCGAATCCTTTTCGAAATTCCAGGAGACTTCCAATGACCACTCTTCTCGCCGCAACTGCTCCGACTACCCGCTACCAGCATTCCGCCGACCTCAAGGTGCTCGAGCCGCAGCTTGAGGCCCTCGTCACCGAGATCGCGGCCTCCGCCTTGTCCGTCGAGGCGATGCGGAATGCCTTCGAAGGCAGTCTGGAGGAGGCTGCCTCGGTCCTTCGCTCCGTTCCAGTTCACGAGGGCCGTCTGCTCGAGCGCGGCATCGACCTGCTGGCTACCTGCAATCCCGACCTCGTGGTTCTCACCGAAAATATCCGTTTGGCCCTGACGCCAGCGGCGATCCAACTGGTCGAGAACAACGAGCCCGGTTTGTACCGCGGACTTACGCTCGATGCCGATACCGGGGGGCGCAAATCGTACACCCCCGATCATCTGATCATCAACCGTGTGACGGGGATCGCGCATATGGTCGACGTCAAGCGAAGCCTCACCTCCTACGAGGCGTCTCGCATCACTGAACTCAAGACACGCATGTGGGCGTCGGCTCTCGTCGTACCGGACCACGTCTACAAGGAACATCGCAGACTCACGGTGAAGGAGGTCCGCGTTGTTATTCTCAACGCCGAAGGGACCCGCACGGATATCAAGGGTGGTATCTGGCCGTTGTCGCACTTGGACCATCTCCTCGACGTAACCGGCGCCGGCGAAGTCTTGCTGTCGCTGCGCAAGATTTTCCGGGAGAGGGTGGATGCAAACTGGAGAGCCGCCCGAGGTCCGGTTGCCGCAATGGTAACGAGAGGCGTGTCATCGGGGATCGTTCTTCCGGAATATGCTGACGAAGGGACCGATGCAGATGTTCCGGCCGAAGATCTGACCGATGCCGGGGAGGGTGATGCACTTCTGCGCACCGAGCGACCTTGTGTCATCGTTGGTTTTGCCCAGGTCCCGGCTGCAGGCCCCCACTAGCGGCTCTCAGCCGCCCGCAGCACCGCATTCCATCCAATTGAAACCCAAGAATGTCGAGCCAAGGGCTCGGCCAAGGGAAACCCGCGTCATGACAACCAACACCGCCAACATCATCGCTTTCCCCAAAGTCAATGAACTCAGGGGAGCAAAGCCACATAGCAGTCAGGTTCACAACCAAGCGACGGTGCAATCCGCCACGCTGCCACCCTTTGCAAAACGAGAAGTTTCGCAGGGGCGGGCGGAAGCCAATGCTTCAGGACTGCCGCCACGTACCCCCGAGGAGCAGGCCCGCCATGTCGCTGCCGTCGTTCGCATTGCCATCCGCTCGGCCCAACGCCGGGGCGTCAGGCTTGAAAGCGTACTTTCCATTCCGCGCGGATGGCTTCTTGATCTATGCGACCAGGGCGACCCGACCTGCATCGTTGTCCGCGACTGGCTTCAGGGAAATCGCAAGCATCTTCCGAAAGACATGGAAGATGCGGCCACCGGGTGGACATGCGGCAATTGGGGAGCTGCGTCATGAACATGATCGCTGAACGCATCACCGCGCACCTTCTCAACCGTATTCGCAGGCGTGCCGTGCTCGACCTCTACCAGCGTGCGTCGGACGTCGGGATGCTCGCCGTCAACTATCCCTTCGGTGACAAGAGGCAGGGCATCGCATGGCAAGTGTCCGGGTCTGCGGCATCCGGCCTTGCCGGCGACAGGGACCGTGCCCGCCGTCTCGTCGGTCGGGCGCTGAAGCATGCATCAACAACGATGAATGATGGCTTTGTCGATCATGACGGCGGCGAACCCGTCAACCGGATGGCAATTGGAATGTCTGGCAGTAAGTCAGTGTCCAAGGCCCAACGGAAACTGGTTGACGCAGGTGCGAAGCCGTCACCGCTGAAGAAGGTGCTAGCACCTGCCACCGATCCCATGCTTGCCAGGCAGCTCGGCACTCCAACCATGCTCGCGCTGTTGCGCGAATTCCTGCCGTCACCCAATCCCGTGCAGGTCATCGTCGCTTTGCTGATCGCCCGTTCTATTGGCGAGAGCATCACAGACCTCGGTCATTTGCGCGATGTTCTAATGCGGCGAAACCCGGTGGTCCTGCTCAGGATTCCGGTCGCAGGTTTCGAGAGACAATGCGGCCTAATGCTGGAGGATGCGTTGCTATGCCCCTTCTATGGTGAGTTGACAGACATCAGGGGTGACCGTCCGCTCTCGGAACGTTTTGGCGAAGCTCGTCCAGAGATGCGTCAGCGGAAGATCGTCACGGCATCGGGTCGCAATGTCACTGAATTGACCGGACAGACACTGACAACAAAGCTGTCCAAAGCAATCCTCGGCGACCCGGCGCCGGTTGTCATCGCCGACGAGACGTCAGCGCCCGCCAGACCCGAAATCATCGCCGCCGCCGACATCGTGCTACAGGGCACTTGCATCGATCCAGAACTGATCGCGGAGCTGCTTTATGTCTGTCTCGGTGTTCCCGTTGACGAATCCAGCGCCATCATGAAAGGGATGGTTTTTGATCCCATCCGCCTCGGCGTCGATGATCTGGCGCTGGCAGTGCGGCCCGGGCGCACGGCAAGATCGGTACTCAGTCTTTTGGCGAGCCTCGCAGACGCTGCGGGCGCTGATGAAACCGCGGATGACGACAAGAAGGCTCGGAAAGGGCGCTCATCACATCCGCTCTCGACATCGCGGGACAAGCCGAAACCCGCTCCGATCGACATGATCCTGCCCGACGTCGAGCCGTCGACCGATGCCGCCGCCGACAAAGGCAAGGGCACGATCTCGGCGGCGACGGTAGGTGAAGCCGCAGCCTCGACGATCAATCATGTCCGGCCTCTGCGCGTCGAACACCTCTCTGGCTACGGCGAAGCACGACCCTGGGCGCTTGATCTAAAGGACGACCTTGCGCTCTGGCGTGAAGGCGCCCTCGGATGGGAAGAGATGAGCACCAAGTTGTTGTTGTCGGGACCGCCGGGTACCGGGAAGACCACTTTCGCGCGGGCGCTTTGCAACTCGACGCAAATCCCATTGATCGTGACCTCGGTCGCGTCCTGGCTTGAACCCGGGTATCTCGGCGACGTCCTTCAGCGAATGTCCGCCGTCTTCGAGACCGCCAAGGAAAATGCCCCGTGCATCGTCTTCATCGATGAGCTCGACGCCATCGGCAGCCGCGGCAGCGGACGAGTTGGCGATGAACGTCACGAACATTATTGGACGACCGTGATCACCCGTGTTCTGGAGCTTCTGGATGGTTCGCTGAAAACCGAAGGGGTCATTGTGGTTGCTGCCACAAACCTGCCAGACCGTATCGATCCGGCATTGCTTCGCTCAGGCAGGCTGGAAAAACATGTCGTCATCCCGTCGCCTGATGCCGAAGCGCTGGCGGGCATTCTCGCGCACCATCTGGGTTCCGATCTTGCCGCCGTTCTGGCTTCCGCTCCAGAGCATGCCGTGACGGACCTGGAGGGCAGGGGGTTGGTAGGCGCCGCGACATGCAGCGCCGTTCACTCAAAATCATCGGCCGCAGTCCGAACCACTGGAAAAGGACCATCTCATGCCTGACAACCATCCATCCACCTCATCCGCAAAGCCGCTTCAATCCCTCGCATTGCTGGCCATCGGCCAAACCGGTGCAGATATCGAAAGGCTGGTTCGAGAAACCCGACAACAGGCCCGTCGGGACAGGCGCGAGCTCACATGGACTGATATCGAACAGGCACTCGGCGCACAGCGGATGGTCATGTCCAACGATCTTCGCTGGCGCGTCGCTGTCCATGAAGCAGGTCATGCGATGGCGTGGACGCTGCTCGGCATCGGCAAGGTCGAGTCCGTAACGATCGGTCTACGGGAGATGGGCCAAGTGACTGTCGACAGATATCGTCATCTTCCTCAGACAGAAATTTGGCTGACCAGAACCATGGCTGCCATCCTGGCGGGACGGGTGGCCGAACAGCGTGTCATCGGCGAAGTCATGGCGGGCTCGGGCGGCGGCGATGAAAGCGACCTCGCCAAGGCAACTCTTGTTGCCCTGGACGCAGAGACCAGCTTGGGCTTCTCCGACCATCAGCCGCTACTGTATCGCGCCAGTATGCGCGGTTTCGACGTTCTGACACTTGATCGTGATCTCGCGGAAAGGGTCAATGGCCGACTGATCGCGGCAGAAACCTTGGCCCATGATTTGCTGGAAAGGCATGAGGCGAATCTGATGCGGATTTCCACCCGTCTTTCCGAGACTGGTGTGATGTCAGGGGAGGAGTTGCGGCAATTGTTGGGAATCAATGGCGATGGAACAAGGACCGAAGATAGCTAAATCCGGGCTGAACCAGCGATTCCTTCGGGCGCCATACCGATTCCAAACTCGGATTTGCCGATTCCGCCTTCAGGAATTGCGATGCTTTGATTCCGGATAGCGGTTCAAAGCCCCAATGAAGGCGATTCCGCACCCCTTACTTTCGATTCGAGATTACCGACAGGCGATTCGAAATGCGGATTTGCCGATTCCTGTGCAAACGGCGGTAGCGGCAAGGGGCCAAGGTGATGGAAGCCGTCAAAGTAGTGCGCCGATCGGGGAGGGGATGTCGGGGGAGGGATAGGGTTGAAGCCTCCACACGCTGCCGCCGATGTCATCCGATTGGAAAGGCGGTACCTGCAAGGCGATCCGAATGGACCTGATTGAGACCACATCGGATCAAGGTGCGGGTAACTCAACGCACATCAACTCAATTTACCATGGCGCGATTCCGACTTGCCAACATTCGATTCAGGCCCACGAAAGCGCGATTCCTCGGGATACGGCGTTTGCAGAAAGGCTGTGATCATGTTGAGGGTGATAGACTGGCGTGGACGTGGTGAAGAGCGAGGACAATTGATGGCCAGGATGCCCCCGAAACAGAGAGCGGCTGAACAGCGGGTTCGCCAAAAGAAGACTCGGGATACCGCTCGGGAGAAACTCCGCCCGTCGCGGGACGACATCGCCCGCCTGCTACTCTGGCAGACGATCACGGGCGTCAACACCAACCGCCCGGATCGCCGTGAGGTTCTGGATCGGCTGCGCAATGAAATTGTCGATGGCCTTGAGGGGCAGGGCTTCGATGCCCGCGAGAGTGAAGATGCCTTTGACAAACTCGTCGACAAATATGTGAAGGGGCCGCCGCCTTTCCGCCCGAAGCGGCATCTCAAAAAGGCTGCTGGCGGCTCCGACGCGGACTAGGCTGACCTGCAATGGGTCTGTCTAGTCCGAGCTATCACCAGGGTGCGTTATCGGTTCAGACCGATCACGTCCCGGCACGTGGTGTAGCTGGGTTTCATAGCCATCGGTGTTTTCCGGTAGGGTCGGGTTGTTGAGATCCAACCTGAAGGACACCACCGATGACCGACGATATGATGAACCTGCGCTCGCTTGTTGAGAAGAGTGCCGACGCTGATTTGTTGCGCGAGATGATCGGCTTTGCCGCCGAGAAGCTGATGGCGCTCGAAGTCGGGGCTGCGACCGGCGCGGGTTATGGCGAGAAGACCGCGTTGCGGCTTGCGCAGCGCAACGGCTACCGTGACCGCGACTGGGAAACACGGGCCGGGACGGTTGAGCTGCGCATTCCCAAGCTTCGCTCCGGCAGCTACTTCCCCAGCTTCCTTGAGCTGCGCCGCATGGCGGAAAAGGCTCTCACCGCGGTGATTCAGGAAGCCTATATCCAGGGCATCTCGACCCGCTCGGTCGACGACCTGGTCAAGGCGATGGGGATGAGTGGTATCTCCAAGAGCCAGGTCTCGCGGCTTTGCGAGGAGATCGATGTAAAGGTGAAGGCCTTCCTCGACCGGCCAATCGAGGGCGAATGGCCCTATGTCTGGATCGATGCCACCTATCTCAAGGTCAGGCGCGGCGGCCGCATCGTGTCGGTGGCCGCCATCATCGCCGTGGGCGTCAATGCCGATGGACGCCGTGAGGTGCTTGGCTTGGAGATCGGAACGTCGGAGGCCGAGCCGATCTGGACGGAATTCCTGCGCAAGCTGACCCGGAGGGGCCTCAGGGGCGTCAAGCTCGTGATCTCCGATGCGCATGAAGGGATCAAGGCCGCCGTTTCCAAGGTGCTCAATGCCACCTGGCAGCGTTGCCGGGTTCACTTCATGCGCAATGCCCTGGCGCATGCGGGCAAGAGCGGCAGGCGTGTCGTATCCGCCTTCATTGCCACGGCGTTTGCCCAGGAGACCCCCGAGGCCGCCAGCACCCAGTGGCGCAGTGTCTCCGACCAGATCAGGCCGAAGGTGCCCAAGCTCGCCACGCTCATGGACAGCGCAGAAGAGGATGTGCTGGCCTACATGACCTTTCCCAGGCAGCACTGGACCAAGCTGCACTCGACCAACCCCATTGAGCGTCTCAACGGGGAGATCAAGCGACGCACCGACGTCGTCGGCATCTTTCCCAACGAAGATTCCATCCTCCGTCTCGTCGGCGCTCTGCTGCTCGAACAGACCGACGAATGGGCCGTCCAGCGCGCACGCTACATGACGCTGGAAACCATCGGACAAATGAGCGATGATCCCCTCATCAGCCTGCCAGCAGTGGCACGCTGATATCCCCTCCGGCCATGCCCGGAAGACGCCGTGGATGTCAAAAGCTACACCACGCTATGGGACACGATCG
>Ga0076930_101101_pt1 | contig 16628 bp, 13 predicted proteins | sample HotLakConsoUCCRE_FD_71149 | JGI IMG/M metagenome (GOLD analysis project Ga0076930, IMG submission 71149) | Hypersaline microbial mat communities from Hot Lake, Washington, USA - Hot Lake Consortium UCC-RE (version 3) (version 3) ...
GCCAAAGGCCCGACCTGTTCAGGAAGCGCGTCTACAATCACACGGGATGTGACACTTAGACCCGAGCGCGTTGTGAATATGCGCGAGGTCGCGGGAAACGACGGAATTGGACATCGGTTTTCAAAAACCTTCTTAAAAATGCAGATAAGGAAAAAGCTCTGTCAGGCCGGGAAGCTACCGTCAACGGGGGGGAGAAGGCAAGCGCGGACAAGTCCCTCGCGTGCATGTTCCGCGCCCGGCGCCCCACCCTTTTCCGCAGCCACGCCGGGCGGATCGCATCGCATGCCTGACCCCGTGCGCCGGCTTCTGTGAACGGTGGCGATTTTCCGGCATCCGGCTTGTCTTGCCTCAGGAAAACCTTTCTTCTTCCCAGAGTTTTCGGTGTTGATCTGATAACTCCGCATCTGCAAATCTCAGGAGCAGACAGGAAGACGTATCTTGATCCATCCCATCATCCTGTGCGGCGGCTCGGGCACCCGGCTCTGGCCGGTGTCGCGCAAGGCCTATCCCAAGCAGTTCTCGCCCCTTCTGGGCCGCGAGAGCCTCTACCAGATGACGCTTGGCCGCTTCGCCGCCGAAGGGTTCGGCGCGCCGCTGGTGATGACGGGCGACGCGTTCCGCTTTCTGGCCATCGACCAGGCCGCCGAGGCCGGTCTTGCGGATGCGCGCGTGGTGGTGGAGCCCGTGGGCCGCGACACCGCGCCGGCCATCCTGACCGCCGCGCTGATGCTCGAGGACACGCCCGGCGCGCTGATGCTCGTGGCACCGTCCGATCACGTGATCCCAGATGCGGACGCCTTTCGCGCGGCCGTGGCCGAGGGTGCGGACGCGGCTCGAACAGGCGCTTTCGTGACGTTCGGCGTCACCCCGGACCGCCCTGAAACGGGATACGGGTATCTGGAGCTCGACGCCGGCGTGGTCGGTCCCGGCGCGGTGCCGCTGAAAAGCTTCCGCGAAAAGCCCGATCTCGAGACCGCGCAGACGATGCTGGCCTCGGGCGGGTTCCTGTGGAACGCGGGCATCTTCCTGATGCGGGTCTAAGACCTGATCGCGGCCTATGAGACCCATGCCCCCGACATGATCGATGCCTGCCGCGCGGCCATCGCCGAGGGCGCCGAGGATCTGGGCTTCTTCCGGCTCGGGGCCGCGGCCTATGGCAGGGCCGAGGCGATTTCCTTCGATTACGCGATCATGGAGCGGGTGGAGCGCGTCGCCGCCGTGCCGCTGATCAGCGGGTGGTCCGATCTCGGCGCCTGGGACACGCTCTGGCAGGCGGCCGGGCCCGACGAAGACGGCAACGCCACCTCGGGGCCCGTCACGACGCTCGACTGCCACGACAGCTACCTGCGCTCGGAATCCGACGGCATCCGGCTGGTGGGGCTGGGGCTGGAGGGCATCGTGGCCGTGGCCATGCCCGACGCGGTTCTGGTGGCCGACAAGTCCCGCGCCCAGGACGTCAAGGCGGTGGTCGACACGCTGCGCGCGGCCGAGGCGGCGCAGGCCGACGATTACCCGCGCTTTCACCGGCCCTGGGGCTGGTACGAGACGCTGTGCCTAGGCGACCGGTTCCAGGTCAAGCGCATCATGGTCAAGCCTGGTGGCGTCCTGAGCCTGCAGAGCCATCACCACCGCTCCGAGCACTGGATCGTGGTCGCCGGCACCGCGGAGGTCACCATCGGCGAGGACACGCGCCTTCTGACCGAGAACGAGAGCGTCTACATCCCTTTGGGCGCCGTGCATCGCATGGCCAATCCCGGCAAGCTGCCGATGTATCTGATCGAGGTGCAGACCGGGGCCTATCTGGGCGAGGACGACATCGTGCGCTACGAGGACATCTACAACCGTGCCTGAGACCCTGTCGACCCGCCGCCCCGGTCGTGGTCGAAGGTATCCTGAAAAGGTCTCACGATGCCCCTGCCGCGCCTTCATTCGGTGACCGCACTTTTCCACGGCCAAGGCCTGCGCGCGCTGGCGCTGCGCGGGGCCGTGTGGACCGTCCTCGGCTTCGGCCTGTCGAACCTCCTGCGCCTTGGCTCCAGCCTCGCTCTGACCCGGATCTTGGCGCCGGACATCTTCGGCCTGATGGCGCTGGCGATGGTTTTCGTCACGGGGCTGACGCTGCTAAGCGACGTTGGCACCACGGCCTCGGTGGTCCGCAGCGATCGCGGCGAGGATCCGTCCTTCCTGCGGACGGTCTGGACCGTCCAGGTCCTCCGCGGCTTCCTGATCGCGGCCATCGCGTGCCTGGCCGCCTGGCCGCTTTCGCAGCTTTACGGCGAACCGGTCCTGTTCCCGCTGATCTGCGTTCTGGCGCTGACCCCGGCGATCAAGGGGTTCCAGTCGGTGTCCCTTGCCGTGCACACCCGCAAGATGGACGTGTTCCGGCTTACCGTCCTGACCACGACCGTCCAGGCCGTGACCATCGGCATCACCGTGGCCATGGCCTTCGTCCTCGAGTCGGTCTGGGCGCTGGCCCTCGGCACGATCGCGGGCAGCCTCCTGACCGTGGCGATGTCGCATGTCTTCCTGTCGCGCTTTGCACACCGGTTCAGTCTTGAGCGCGATGCCGTGCGCGAGATCATCCGCTTCGGCCGCTGGATTCTCCTCGGGACCCTGTGCACCTATGTCGGCAGCCAGGGCGCGCAGGCGCTGCAGGGCGCCCTCGTCCCGCTCGACGTCCTGGGCCTGATCGCCATCGCGATGCTGATGGGCGGTTTGCCCGGGCAGCTGATGCTCAAGATCCTCGGGGCCGTCGCCTTCCCCACCTTCTCCAGGATACGCCGCGAAGAGCCCGAACGCCTCGGCGCGGTCCTGCTGAAGGTTCGGGTGGTGATCCTCTGCATCACCTTTCCCCTCTTCTTCGGCCTGGCGCTCTTAGCGCAGCCGATCATCGACCTGCTCTACGATCCGCGCTATGCGGCCGCGGGGTTCATCCTGGCGCTCCTGCTCGCCGAGGATGCGATCTCCGCACTGTCGGCACCCTACCAGAACCTGCTGCTGGCCGATGGCAACAGCCGGGCACACGCGCTGGTCATGGGGTTCTGGGCGCTGGCGCGCAGCACGGGGCTGTTCGTGGGGTTTTCCATCGCCGGCATGGCTGGCATGCTGGCGGGGATGGCGATCGGTTCCGCCTTGATGTTCCTGCTAAGTGCCAGTATCGCTTGGAGGAATGGGTATGCCTCGAAGCTGCTCGACTTGGCCACACTGGCTGCAGGAACGGCGTTCTACATCTACATCTTCCTGGGAATGGAAGTGCCACCTCAACTCTCTCAGATCGGCTGATAGCGGAGACACCATGTCTGGAATTACGGTCGTCATGTCGGTGCGCAACCTTGAAGATACCGTGCAGGCGGCCGTTCAGTCCGTGCTCGACTCCCCCGCCGTGACCGAGATGCTGGTCCTCAACAACTGGTCCACCGACGACACGCTGAGCCGGCTGCAGGAGATGGACGATCCGCGCCTGACGGTGTTGAGCAACGTGGAAGGGGTTGAGTACCCGCACACCATAAGCTACCTCTTCCGCCGCGCCACGCAGCCATATGTGGCGCTGTGCGACGGCGACGATTTCTATACCCCCGAGCGGCTTGAACGGCAGCGGGACTTTCTCGACGGCAATCCGGACTATATCGCGATCTCGGGTGCCTTCCAGTCGATCAGCGCCGACGGGAAGCCGGTGTCGATGCTCGCCCATACGGGCGAGCCACGGGATATCACCGACACCCTCAGAAGCGGCGAGACCGTCTCGCATATCTGCTCGCTGCTGATCCGCAAGGAAGCCTTGGAGGCGACCGGGTATTTTCGCGACTGGTTCAAGATCGCCTTCGACATCGACCTGCAGTTTCTCCTCGCCGATGTCGGGCGCATCTGGCACGACCCGACCATACTGGCCTATCGCTACAGGCTGCACGATGCATCCCACACCCACACGACGCCCATCGCGCGGCGCCAGTTCTTCGACCGCATGGCGGCCGAATTCGCTCGACAGCGGCGCGACACCGGGGCGGACGACCTGATGCGCGGCACGCCTCCCGATCCGCCGGAAGAGACCGCCGTCTCCGAAGAGGTCCTTTCGGCCGACAAGCACGTGGCGGGCCAACTTCACGGCCAGGCCTGGCGCAGCTTTGGCGAAGGCCGGCGGCGGGAGGCGCTCGGGATGATGCTGCGCGCGGTCCGGCTCAGGCCCTATTCGCTGGAACTGTGGAGCCGGCTGGCGATCATGCTGGCCAAGTCAGCCGTTCCGCGGCGCTGACACCGGCGCGCCGCGCCGGTGCGTGTGGGGAAAGCGGCTGTAGGATGTGACCTGCGCACCCTGGTCGTAAGCCGAGGCGGCAATCGGAGCGGTGCGCGCGTCCGGTGGTTCGATCTCCGCGGAATGCTCGGCGGTCTTGAGTTCGAGGCGCCCCAGAAGCGCTCCGGTCGCAAGCCACAACAACGGCGACAGGCTGTCGTTGGGCAACAGATCGACCAGGTTGGCGGCGACAATCAGGCACAATCCCGACGTCGCCAGCCCGACCTGGTAGCGCTTGCGCCTGAGGAACAGCAGGAGCAGGGGAAGGGTCAGAAAGCCGAACTTGGCGATATAGCCCAACCATCCCCGCTGGGAGATGTTGATGATCCAGGCCCCGTCCGAGACGGTGATGTCCCTGCCAGTCTCGTCGAAGACGCGCCAACGCGACCAGCTGCCCCATCCGAAGGCCGGTCGTTCGTTGGCCTTCTCGAGGAGCGCATCCTCGTGGTGGAAGCGGAAGTCCAGCGACTGAGCGCGTCTCTCGTCGATCCCGGCGGCGAACTCGACGAGGTTTTCAGTCGGTATGATATCCGCGCCGCGCAGCATCGGATAGCTCAGCATGATCCCTGCGCACCCCGCCGCGGCCAGCAGCTGAATGCGAACAGGGGCCAGGAGCGCGATCGGCACAAGTAGGATGGTGATCATCAATGCGCCCAGGTTCTTCGACAGAACCAGAACCGCGAAAAGAAACAGCATTGCCACGAAAAAGCGCATGCGGGCCGCGCCGGTGGACAGCCGGACCATGATTGCCGATGCCACCACGGCCATGGACAGGAAGATGCCAAGAACCAGGCCATGGTTCATGAACACGATCGGCCGGAATCCTCCGCCGCGGACATGCTGGAGCCACGAATGCGGGAAGAAGCCGTAGACCATCATGTTGATCTGCGGCGACATTCGGACTTCGTAGAGCATGAGGAACGAGTAGACCACGGCGGCCGCACAGATGGCGACCAGGATATGGCGATGGCCGGCATCGTCGGCGAGGAACTTGCGGCCCAGCATGGTCGGCAGGAGCACCACCAGCGCCGCCAGGATCAGCGAGAAGGCATCGAAGGCCCGCATCTGCGGGATGAAGGTGTCGCCGTAGACCAGCGGATCGCTGTTCGTGAAGGTCGACATGAAAGTACTGGCGATCAGCGTCACGAACAGCCCGAGCCCCAGGATGGAGCTAGGCAGCCATCCTGGAAGAACCAGCGGACCGGACGCGCTTTCGCCAGGCAAGGTCCGAGCCAGCCGCCTCTTCTTGTCCAGCCGACGCAGGGCCAGCACCGCCATGACCGCAGCGGCAAGCGACGGAATCAGCACCTTGTCCAGGGCCGGCAGAAGCGGAAGATCGATACCCACCACCCGGTCCGATGGCAAAAGCAGATATCCGGCGAGCACCGACCAGACCAGCGCCGCCTGAAACAACAGTTTCCGGAACAGGACAGCAACGACAACCGGCCAGAGAATGAGCGCCGCAAAAGCAACTGGGCTTGCGGCGGACGCTTCAGCCCCCATGCCACACCTCCCGGCTGGTCGTCGTGATTTGCGCCATCATCGCCCCGCCCTTTCCAGGTAGCGGACCTGCAGGGCCGTCCGCACGGCCGCGGGCAGGATCACGAAGCAGTCCCCGTAGCGGCGCATCAGCCGACCGGGATTGCCGGCCATCCGCCAGAGCCATTCCATCGCCAGCCGCCGCACCCATCGCGGTGCCCGCGTCTGGTGTCCCGACAGGAAGTCGAGGCCAGCCCCAATCGACAGGAAACCGACGCCGGGCAGCGCCTGCTGCGCGCGGGCGGCGAAGATCTCCTGCCTGGGCGCCCCGAGGGCCAAGAAGCACACCCGCGCGCCCGAGGCCGCGAGCGTCTCAATGGCGGCCGCCGCGGTCGCGCCTTCGGGGTCGAACCCCATCTCGGGTGCGATCCGGGCGACGACCTGCAGGCCCGGGCAGCGTACCGCGAGCGCCGCGGCGGCCCCCTCGAGCGAGGCCTCGGTCGATCCGATCATGGCCACCGGGACATCCAGCCGGGCAGCCGTGCCGGCGACAGGTTCGACCAGTTCGGAGCCGGGGATCAACGACACGTCCTGCCCGGCGAGCCGGCACAGCCACACCACGGGGTTGCCGTCCGCCGTGACATGGGTCTGCGCGGCATAGGCGCTGCGGAAGGCCAGATCGCGGCCGATCTTGACCAGATGGTCGAGGTTCAGCGTCGCCAGGCTGAACCCGTGACCCGCGACTAGGCGGGCCTCGAGGTCAGCCAGAAGACGGGCGCGGTCCGGAGCGGTCACGGCGATCAGCCCGGTGACGGGGCGCGGGGATCCGGCGAGCATGGAGAAATCCAGCGTCACGGTGTCCGATTCGGACGCAGCGGGGAGAGGAGAGTGTTCTGTCATCAAGGACTTGTCTGGTGAAACGGCAGAATCTGAATACCCGCTTTATAGCATTAAACGCCACGGATGTTGGACCCGGTTAGGTCGTTATTGGGGAATTTGAGCCAAATTGTTCGTGTTCTGCCGTGGCGGGCGCCTCCCGCGCCGTCCTGCCGAACATCTCACCGAAACGAATCTCCGATCGTTACCGTCCCGGCGACACACGTCCGCCGACCGCCCCCTTCGGATTCCGCCGCCGCGCGACGGCATCCGCCGGGCATTCCGCATCCGCATGGGCCGCAGACCGGATGGAAAGGACATGCCCGATGACCGGATCGCTTCGAGAACCACACACCCGGGCTGGAAATCCCCGCCGCATTTCTTCTGGCCGTCATCCCCGATGATGGCGCCGACGTCCCCCTGACATCGCGGGCGCTGAACTTGGCGCAGTCCGGCCTCGTGCAGGTGACCTGCCGTCGGCGCTTCCGTCGTTAGCGTCTACATCGTAGCCGGGACGGCCTTCCCCGTTCGTGCGACGCGGGTCTGGGCCACCGGCATGACGGCCACTGGCATCACCGCGCTCGGTTGATCGGGGATCCGGACCATGCTCGTCGGCCTCGACATCACCGCCTCCCCCCGACGCTCCGCAGGACGGCGGCCTTGCCCTGCCCGCAGTCTCGGGCAGCGACCATGAAGGCGGCACGATGCGGATCTTCTCTTCGGCTGAATGCTGCTTCCGCGTCAGACGCCGTATGTTCTTCACGACGGTCTCTGCAGGCGCCTTCGATGGTCCGGATTTCTGTCTCATCTTCACTCCTTGACGGTTACGATGAGCCAGAAGTCCTCGATTCTACAATCACCCCGATCTGTCCCATGGGCGCTCACGCCGGACACTGGTCCCGCCTACTTGTACTCGATCAGCCCAGTACGCCGCCCGCGTAGGCGGTCGACTAAATACGCAAGCACACCCTGGGCCTGAGGAAACTTCGCCAGCATCAGGAACAGCGACCGGATCCAGCCCGGACGCCCCGGCGGCCCCTGGGTGAGCGCCACACGGATCACCTGGGCGGGATAGAGGAGAACCCCCAGGAAGGCCCAGGGCCAGATCAGCCCGGCCAGAAGGATCGCCGCGGGCAGGCCCGCCCCCCAGAGCAGCGCGCGGTTGCGCCCCTCCACCCCGTGGCGTTCAGGCGAGGCCCCGTGCATCGCGGCCCCCTCGGCATAGGCATGCCCGGAGCGCTGAGCGCGTTTCCAGAACTGCCGGAACCGGGTCATTGCAGCGTCGTGTAGCGTCATCTCGGCATCGAGGCACCAGATCTGCCAGCCCTCGGCGCGCAGCCGGACACAAAGCTCCGGCTCCTCGCCCGCGATCAGGCCGGGATTATAGCCGCCCACGGCCCGGACCGCCGCGACCCGCATCAAGGCGTCCCCGCCACAAGATTTCGCCCGCCCCGGCGGACGCTGCCATTCCCAGTCGCAAAGCTGGTTATAGATGGTGGCCTCGGGATAGCGCTCCCGTCGGCGGCCATGGACGACGGCGGCCTGCGGATTTTCGTCGAGAAACGCCCGTGCCGTGTCGATCCAGCCCGGTTGCAGCGCGCAATCGCCGTCGATGAACTGCACGTAGTCGAGCGGCCCGTCCCGCAAGAGCCGCGCCAGCCCCTCGTTGCGGGCACGGGCCGCGGTGAAGGGTACCGAGAGGTCCAGATCGACAACGGCCGCCCCAGCCGCGCGCGCGGCCGCCACCGACCCGTCCGTGGAGCCCGAATCCACGTAGACTATGCGCGCCACCTGCCCTCGCGCGGCCTTGAGCGCGGCGACGAGACGCGCGCCCTCGTTGCGGCCAATCAGGACGGCGCCGACGCTCATGGCACTACGAAGGGATAGCTGGCCGACAGGCGCGCATGCCCCGGGAAATGGCGCGCCAGTTCGACGTAATCCTCAGTGAAGGTCGCTTCCAGGGCGGCACGCAGCATGTCGGGGAGTTGGGGCCGATCATGCATCTGCCGGGCGCGCTTGATCCGGTCGCGCAGCCCCTGTGGCACCAGCGTCCGACGCAGGGTCTCGGCCACCGGGTTGTCGATCAGAAGCCCGTGCAGTGGAAACTTGCGGATGCGTTCGGCCGAGACATTCTCCCGCGCGCGGGCCTCGACCCAGGTGACCTCGCCAGGGTGCCCGATAAAGGCCGCCACTTCCGACAGAACCCGCTGGGGATCGGCCTGCATCGCCTCCAGGCTCGTCAGATGCACTGCGTCGGCGCTATATTCTTCGATCCAGGGCCGGATCTGCATCGCGTAGCGCCCGTAATCTACGATCTCTGGGGTGCGCGCGAACTCGGCGGTCATGTCGTCGGACATCACCCCCTGACTCCATTCATGGATGAAATGGGAAACCGCGCGCTCCACCGGGTTGCGGATCATGTAGACAAGCCGCGGGGCCTCCAGCACGGCGCGTGCCCGGGCGACCGTTTCGGGATAAGTTGGAAGCTTCGTGTAATGGGTCGAGGCCTCTCCCCTGAGATCCCCGGGCGCCGCCCCTGCAAAGAGCGCCGCGTACCAGTCACGGCCGCGCGCGAAGACATCATCGTCGGAGAAAAAATTCGGTTCTTTCGGGACACTCATGAAGATGCCGTCCTGCTCCCCCAGCTGTGCCGCCAGCGTGGAGGTGCCGCTTTTCATCGCGCCGATGATGAGGAAATCGGGCCGGCTCATGGCGTGGTCTCCTTCAGCGCGCCGCGCGCCGCGCCGGGCAATTCATGCGGCGCGCGGCGGGGGCCGAGCGGGTCGAAGGCGTTGATCCACAGGTCGCGGGCCTCGCCCTCATGCGCCGGGGACGCCGGGCGGCCGACAAGACGGCGCGCTTGGGCGATGCCGCGGCCCATGTGCCACAGCAGGTTGGCCAGCATCAGGCCGGTCCGGCCATGGGCCTGGTAAAGAAAGCGGCTGCGCGAGGCGTAGAAATAGCCCGGCATGCGCTTTTTCGCCTTCTGCAGAGCCTTCACCGGGCCCGAGCCACCGCGGAAATGCACCACGCGCGCCGCGGGCACCGTGGCGATGCGCCAGCCCGCCCGGCGCGCCCGCAGGCAGTACTCGGCATCCTCGAAATAAAGGAAATAGCCCTCGTCCATCGGGCCGATCCGCTCGACCATGGCGCCGCGCAACAGAATGCAGGCAAAGCTCGCCCATTCGATGCGCGCCTCCTGCGGGTCCGCCGAGAGCGCCACGACCCGGTGCCGGAAAAGCCGCGTCACGACGCCGGTCCGGGCGGCGCGCATCAGCTCGCTCAAGGGGCCCGCGAAGCGGAAGGCGCTGATCTGGGGGGTGCCGTCCTCGTCCTCGAGGCGGGGTGCGAAAAGCCCGATCTCGGGGCGGGCCCGCGCGGCCTCCATGATCGTGTCGAAAAAGCCCGGGCGCAGCACCGCGTCGGAATTCAGGATCAGGTAGAATGCGGCCGGAGCAAACCCCATGCCGGCATTGTGACCGCCGGAAAACCCCGCGTTGTCGGGCGAGCGCACCAGGCTGATCCGGTCGCCGAGCCCGTCCTCGGCGATCCACGCCGCGATCCGGTCGGCCGAGCCGTCGCCCGAGGCGTTGTCGACGATCACCACGTGACCGCCCTGCCCCGCCTCGCCGGATGGCTCCGGCAGGCCGGCCTCCAGCACCGACCGCGCGCAGGCGATGGTCAGATCGGCCGTGCGGTAATTGATGATGGACACCAGAATGTTGTAGCTCGGCTGCACCATCCGCACCAATACCCGTCCGAATACCTGTCCGCCACCGGCGGCCCCGTTCCTGCCCCGGCCCAGCCATTACGCGATTTTTCATGGGGAAAACCAGTATGCAGCGGCCGTTCTTGCATTCGACAGTCCGTTTCCGCGAATTTTGCTACCTGAGGCGGGTTCGGTTTGTTATGAGCGGCCCACATTTCTTTAGCTTATTGAGACGAGTGCAACTCCGTGCTGACACCTGATCAAACGGCTGACCGGTCGCAAGCGACGTCCCGGCTCGGGTCGGCGATGTCCTACTGGGGCCTGTTCTGGCTGGCGGTCGCCACGATCGCGGCCGGCGTCTTTTTCATCGACGGGCTGGACGCGCTCTTGGAGGCGTGGTCGCTGCCAGAATACAGCCACGGGCCGCTGATCCCGATCCTGTCGGGCCTGCTGTTCCTGCGCCAGCTCAAGGAATACCCGCCCGAGCCGGGGCCCAAGCGCGACCGCTGGGTGGGCGTCATGGTGATCCTGGCGGCCTTCGCGCTCGGCACGCTGGGCAAACTTTCCAACATCTCCGACATCGTCGCCTATGCCACGATCCTGTGGGTGGGCGGTATCCTCCTGGTCAGTTTCGGCTGGAAGACGGGCAAGCATTTCTGGCCGCCTGTGCTGCATCTGGTCTACATGCTGCCCCTGCCCGGCGTGCTCTACTTCAAGCTCAACACCTGGCTGCAGCTCGTGTCCTCGGAGCTGGGCGTGTTCTTCCTGCAGCTGGCCAATGTGCCGGTCTTCCTGGAGGGCAACATCATCGACCTGGGCGTGTTGCGCCTGCACGTGGCCGAGGCCTGTTCGGGGCTGCGCTACCTCTTCCCGATCCTGTCGTTTTCCTACATCTTCGCCGTCCTCTACCGGGGCCCGATGTGGCACAAGGCGGTGCTTCTGATCTCGGCCGCGCCGATCACGGTCTTCATGAACTCGCTCCGGATCGCCGTGGCGGGGATCATCGCGCAGCGCTATGGCACCGACTGGCTGGACGGGTTCACCCATTTCTTCGAGGGCTGGGTGATCTTCGCGTCTTGCGTGGCGATCCTGTTCGGGCTGGCCTGGGTGCTGCTCAAGCTGCAGCCCCGCAAGATGACGCTGGTCGAGGCGCTGGACCTGGAGACCGAGGGCCTCGGCACGCAGGCCGCGCGCATCCGCCTGGTGCAGCCCTCGGCGGCGATGATCGCGGCGGCCGGGATCGCGCTGGCCGGCCTCGCGGCCTGGCAGGCGGTGCCCGACCGCGGCGGCCAGACCATCGCGCGCGACAGTTTTGCCGCCTTCCCGCGCGATCTTGGCGACTGGGCGCAGGTGGGCCGGACGCAGCGGCTGGACGAAAGCGTGGCGCGCACGCTGGCCGCCGACGATTACCATTCCGTCATCCTCGCCCGCACCGCGACCGAGCCCGATGTGGGCCTGTTCATGGCCTGGTACCAGGATCAGAGCGCGGGCGGCGTGCACAGCCCCGAGATCTGCCTGCCCGGCTCGGGCTGGGAAATCGCCTGGCTGGAGCGCACCGACATCGCTGCCGAAATGGGAACGGAGACCGCCTTCAACATCAACCGCGCAATCATCCAGCGCGGCGAGACCCGGATGATGGTCTATTACTGGTTCCAGCAGGGCGAGCGACGCATCGCCTGGGACTTCGCGGCCAAGTTCTACCTGATGGTGGATGGGATCCGCACGGGCTCCACGGATGGGGCCCTGATCCGCCTGACGACCCTGATCCCCGAGGGCGAGAGCGATGCACAGGCAGAGGCACGACTACAGGGTGCTTTGGGAGAACTATTGCCCCGCCTGCCTCGCTTCATTCCAGAGTGATCCGGGCTCAGCGTTTGCGTGATAGCCAGCCCAGAAACGCCTTGTCGGGGGAGCCGAGGCGCGGACGGCCCGTCTCGACCCACCAGGCGCGCCATTCTGCCTCCAGCGCGTAGACGTCCCAGCCGGGCATCAGATCGCGCGCCACCTCGTAGGTCGCAGGCGCCAGCATGGGGCGGCCCGCCGCCTCGATCACCGCGTCGCGGGGGGTGACGCGCAGGATGTCGCCCGGTTCCTCCTCGAGATGGTAATCGGGCAGGCCGTCGGCCTCGATCATCTCGCGCAGCATGGCGCGGAACACCCGCCGGGGAGAGGCCGAGCCCGACTTGCGGTGCAGCACATCGACGGACACGCGCCACTGGTCCTGCCGGCCGCAATGCTTGCGCGCCAGTTCGTAGATGCGCCGTTCCAGCGGCTTTCGCATGCGAAAATAGTCCCGGCTCAGGCTGAGCACCGACTTTGACAAAGCCGCACGATAGAGCCATTCCGAGAGCGTCACCGAGACCGAGACCATGCGGCCCGCGCGGGTCTTGCGCGCGATGGTCCAGGCCTCGATCAGGCCGAAGCCATGGGTCACCTCGACGCCGCCGGTGGCGATATTGGTGGTGATGCGCGTGCCCGCCAGACGCTCGAAGGCGTCGCGCAGCCGCCGGTAGCCGTCGCCCGAGGTGTCGCGCCGCGTGGCGGTCAACAGATCGTGCGCCGTCAGGTGCAGCGTGCGGCTGACCGCGCGGCCGGCATTGATCGCGGCCATCAGCTGGCTGACGCAGAAGATCAGGATGTCCTTGTCATGGATCGTCGCACGCCCCTTGACCGAGGGGATCACGGTGACAAGCGTGCCGTTGTGCCGGTATTCGAGGATGCGCCGGTCGGGGCGGGTGGCCAGCGAGAAGACGGGATGCTCCATCGTGCCCAAGTCGCCCTTGGGCGCGGGATCGAGGAAATCGCAGAAGAAGAATTCGCCCTGCAACGGGCCGCTGTCCGGCGCCCCGGGCGCTGCTGTCATCTCTTCCATGTCACTGCCCGTCCGCACCGGCTGGTCCCGGCGTTGTTTCGCGTGTCGCTTCGTGGTTTCGGTGACGCCGAGCGTATCTTTCCACAGGCTGTGGGTAAAGCGATTCAGGCCGAAACTTCGGGGGATCGGAGTCGGTGTTTCGGAGGATCGGAGTCGCCCCATCGTGGGACCGGAGTCGCCCATGCCCCGAAAAACCCCGGATCATCTTTCCTGAACAAGGACTTGGCTGGAATGAAAAAGCCCTTAACAGATTCAATAACGGAAAATAACATGAGAGCAGGACGAAGGCCCGAACACCCGAAGCCGGTGACACCCCTTCATTTGCTGAGAAAAACAGCTCATGTCCTCAAATCTGTTCCATGTGACGCGTTTTCCGTTATACTGGCGAAAACACGTTACATGAGGAGCATGAGCAGATGGCGAGCCTTCAGGCGCAGGACGATCTGCCCCCGTATTTCGGAATCAATCCGGACCAGGCCGAGCAGGATCTGGGGCGGGCCATGGGCACCGCGGGTTTCCGTGACCTGGCCGAGGCCTGTACGAGGGGCCGGGCCGACCTGATGGGCCGCGGGCTGGACGAGCGCGGCGAGAAGAGGCTGCGGCGTTTCTCGACCTGGGAGATCACGCGCTACCTGATCCCCGTGGCCCAGGCCCATTTCCGCCGCGTGCTGCGCCAGAACCCCGACCTGCCGCAGGGCATCACGGAAACCGAGGGGGGCGCGAAGTGGTTCACCCTCGACGAGGTGCTGCGGCTGCGCGCCCATTTCGCCGCCGAAGGCTCCAAGGCCAAGGATTACCGCCCCTACCGGCCCGAGGGGCTGCCGGCCAAGGTCGTCGCCGTCGCGAACTTCAAGGGCGGGGTGGGCAAGACCTCCACCGCGGCGCATCTGGCGATGTCGGCGGCCCTCGACGGCTACCGGGTGCTGGTGATCGATCTCGACAGCCAGGGCTCGATGACCTCGATCTTCGGCGGGCGCATCGCCGATGAATGGCAGACGGCCTTTCCGATGCTGGGCCGGCACTACGCCGAATACCTGCGCGCCGAGAACCGGGCGCGGCAGGGCAGGGGGGAGGCGCCCCAGGCCCTCGACGAGACGCTCACCGAGGCGCTCAACGTCTCCGCGGCCGATCTGATCCAGACGACCCACTGGCCCAATATCGACCTGATCGGCGCGCAGCTCGATCTCTACTGGGCGGAGTTCCAGATCCCCGTCTGGCGCATGCAGGGGCGCGGCTGGAAGCTCTGGGACGCGCTCGGGGAGCGGCTGGAGGCCGACGGGGTGCTGTCGGAGTACGACATCGTCATCCTCGATACGCCGCCCGCGCTCGGGTATCTGACGATCAACGCGCTGGCGGCGGCCGATATCCTGCTGGTGCCGCTGGGGGCGTCCTTCCTCGAATTCGACTCCACGGGGCGGTTTTTCGACATGCTCCACGCCACCTTCTCCTCTATCGAGGACACCGAGAACATCGCCGCCCGCGCCTTGGGCCTGTCGGAGACGCGGTTCGAATGGGACGCGGTGCGCGCGGTGCTGACGCGCTACGACGGCACCCAGCAGGCCGAGATGGCGTCGCTGATGCAGGTCTACATGGGCGCGAGCCTCAGCCCCTGGCGGCAGGATTTCACCGCGCTGATCGGGCAGGCGGGCGAACAGATCGCCGGCATCTACGAGGCCGATTACCGCGATTTCAACCGCGAGACCTATGCGCGCGGGCGCGCCGCCTTCGACGAGACCTATGCGGGGTTCAAGCGGCTCCTGATCGGGGCCTGGCACCGGGACGCGGGTCTGCGCGCGGACCACGCGGCGGCGGAATAGGGCAGGGGAGAGAGACATGGCCAAACGCAAGCGACTGTCGCCCGCGCTTCTTGCCGCCGACATCGGTGGTGAAACAGGCTCTGACAGGCCGTTAGAGACGCATTCGCGCCCTCCCATCGCGCAGGTCGCGGGCGAGACGGCGGAGCATGCCGCCTTCGCGGAGGTGAGCCGCATGCTGACCGAGGCGCGCGAGGAGGGCCGGCTGATCCAGCGCCTGCCGCTCGAGCAGATCGAGACGGGGCATCTGGTGCGTGACCGGATGGCCTTCGACGCCGACGAGATGGCGGCGCTGGTGGCGTCCCTGCGCGCCCGCGGCCAGCAGGTGCCCATCGAGGTCGTGGCGCGCGAGGCCAAGGACGGGCGCAACGGCTACGGCCTGATCTCGGGTCTCAGGCGCGTCATGGCCCTGCGCGAGATCGGCGCGGCGGAGGTGCTGGCGCTGGTGCGCCGCCCCGAGACCTCGTCGGAGGCCTATCTGGCGATGGTCGAGGAAAACGAGATCCGCGCCGGCATTTCCTTCTACGAACGCGCGCGGCTGGCGGCCGAGGCGGCCAGGCTCGGCATCTATCCCGACCCTCCGGCGGCGATCGCGGCGCTGTTTTCCTCCGCGAGTCCCGCCAAGCGCTCCAAGATCGGCTCCTTCGTGCGGGTGCATGAGGCGCTTGGGGATGCGTTGCGCTACCCGGCTGCGATCCCCGAACGGCTGGGCCTTGCGCTGGCCGCGGCCCTCGACCGGGACGGGCAGGCGGCGGCGCGGCTGGCGCAGGCGCTCGAGGACGCGATGCCGACCGACAGCGGCGCGGAGCGTGCGGTGCTGGAAAAGGCCCTGAGCGAAGGCCCGAAAACAGGCTCCAAACCGCGGAACAGGGTCGAAACACCGCGCGAGATCGTCAAGGGCGTGAAGATCGAGGCGCGGCGGGGCAGGGTGGTCCTGTCAGGCGCCGGGGTGACCGAGGCGCTCAGCCGCGATCTCGAGGATTGGCTCACCGCGCGCGGCTGAGATTGCTCTGACCCCCGATAGTTCCTCCATCTGATACTGGAGTCCGGCCCAATGAGAGGACCGGACCATGAAGAGATCGAAGTTCACCGAGGAGCAGATCATCGGCATTCTGCGGGAGCAGGAAGCCGGTGCGAAGACGGCGGAGCTGTGCCGTCGGCACGGGATCAGCAGCGCGACCTTCTACGCGTGGAAGGCCAAGTTCGGCGGGATGGACGTGTCGGACGCGAAGCGGCTGAAGGCGCTCGAGGAGGAGAACGGCCGTCTGAAGCGGCTCCTGGCGGAGTCGCTGCTCGACCAGGCTGCATTGAAGGATCTCCTGTCGCGAAAGTGGTAACGCCCGCCGCCAGGCGCGAAGCCGTCGCGATCCTCGTGGAGCACCACGAGATGAGCGAGCGGCGGGCGTGTACCGTGATCGGCGCGGACCGGACCTCGATCCGCTACCGCAGCCGACGCCCCGATGATCGCGATCTACGCGAGCGCCTGCGGGCGCTGGCATCCGAGCGGCGCCGGTTCGGCTACCGGAGGCTGCACGTTCTGCTCAGGCGGGAGGGACATGTCGTGAACCGCAAGAAGACCCAACGGCTCTA
>Ga0076930_101102_pt1 | contig 16619 bp, 16 predicted proteins | sample HotLakConsoUCCRE_FD_71149 | JGI IMG/M metagenome (GOLD analysis project Ga0076930, IMG submission 71149) | Hypersaline microbial mat communities from Hot Lake, Washington, USA - Hot Lake Consortium UCC-RE (version 3) (version 3) ...
GGTGCGGTGCGGGTGGGGCGGGCCATCGTGCTGGGGCTGGCCGAGGCTGGGTTCGACCTGGTGGTGGGCTACCACGGCTCCGCCCGGGAGGCGGCGGGGGTGGCAGAACTGGTACAGGGGATGGGGCGGCGCTGCGTCACCGTCCGGATGGACGTCTCCGCCGGGGAGGACGTGGAGCGGATGGCCGCCACCGTCCGGGAGGAGTTCGGCCGCCTGGACCTCCTGGTGAACAGCGCGGCCCTCTTCCAGGAGACGCCGCTGGGGCAGGTGGACGAGGAGGAGTGGGACCGGGTGATGGGGGTGAATCTGAAGGGCCCCTTCCTGATGGTGAGGGCGCTGTCGGAGCTGCTGACGGCCAGCGGGGGGAACGTGGTGAACCTGGTGGACCTGGGGGCCTTCCAGCCCTGGCTCCGCTACCCCCACCACTCGGTGTCGAAGGCAGCCCTCCTGCACCTCACCCGGGTGCAGGCCCGGGCGCTGGCCCCTCGGGTCCGGGTGAACGCCATCGCCCCCGGGGCGGTGCTCCTCCCGGAAGGGGTGAGCGACGAGGAGCGGGAGCGGTCCCGGACCCGGGCCGCACTGGAGAAGCTGGGCTCACCGGAGGACGTGGTGCGGACCGTCCTCTTCCTGGACCGCTCCCCCTTCATCACCGGGGAGGTGGTGGTGGTGGACGGTGGCGCGCTACTCAGCGGCCGCTGATCGGGAGCTCAGGAGCCCCGGCTGTCGGGGCGAAGGCCGGGGTTCCATCCAGCAGAGGGACCGCCTGCTACGCTCGGCCCGAGTCCCGCCGAGCCCGTACCCATGCGGATATGATCAGAAATACAGCTACAAGAAGCCCCGCCGATGTTGCAAACATCACAAGTCCGATCTCGACCCGCATGACGATGACTCGCCACACCCAGAACGCAATCAGCGCCAGCGCTACCCAGAGCCGCCAGTCACGAAAGACCATCAGAACCTCCTCAGTCATCATCGATGCATAGAACGGTGTGAACCAGGAACTATGCAAACATGATGCCAAGCAGGTTGTGCGAGGGACCATCAAGAAGCCACCGACGGGGACTTCGCCCGACGTACTTCTTCGGCGGCCCGCCCATCGAGGGCCTCAGGACGTCGGCGCCGACTCCACCTCGTCCCCGGCGCCCACCGGCTCCGCCACACCCTCGTGGGCCAGCCAGCGCTCCGCCTCCAGCGCCGCCATGCACCCCGTTCCCGCCGCCGTGATGGCCTGCCGGTAGTAGCTGTCCATGACGTCCCCGGCGGCGAAGACCCCCTCCACCGTGGTGGCGGTACGCCACGCCACCGGCGTCTTCACGTACCCGGCGGCGTCCAGCTCCAGCTGTCCGCCCAGGAAGCTCGTATTCGGAGTGTGGCCGATGGCCACGAAGAGCCCCCCCACCTCCAGCGAGCGGGTCTCGCCGGTGACGGTATCCTGCAGCGTGAGCCCGGTGATCTCGTCGTCCCCCAGCACGTCGGTGACCGTTGAATTCCACTCCACCCGGATCTTCGGGTTGGCCAGCGCCCGCTCCGCCATGATGGGAGAGGCCCGGAAGGCGTCCCGGCGGTGGATGATGACCACCTCCTTCGCAAACTTGGTCAGGTAGGTGGCCTCCTCCATGGCGGTGTCGCCGCCCCCCACCACCGCCAGCACCCGGTTCCGGTAGAAGGGAAGCGCCCCGTCGCACACGGCGCACGCCGACACGCCACCGCCGCTCTGCGCCAGCCGCTCCTCGTTGGAGAGCCCCAGCCAGTTGGCCCGGGCCCCGGTGGCCACGATCACCGAATGGGCCTCGATGGGCTCGCTCCAGGTGGGCTTCAGCACGAAGGGACGGCGGGAGAAGTCCACCTCCTTCACCATCTCCCCCATGACCCGGGTGCCGAAGCGCACCGCCTGCTCCTTCATGCGGTCCATGAGGAGGGGGCCGGTGAGCCCTTCGGGGAAGCCGGGGTAGTTCTCCACCTCGGTGGTGATCATCAACTGCCCCCCGGGGATCATCTCCCGCGTGGGCTCCCCCTCGATGACCAGCGGATCGAGGCTGGCCCGGGCGGCATACAGCGCGGCGGTCCAGGCCGCCGGGCCGGAGCCGATGATCACGACGTTCTCGGGGCCGTTCCTGGACATGGTCACTTCTCCTTGAAGGCCGCGTTGCTGGTGGAGTGCCCGGGATTGACCCGGGCCGTGGGGTCCACGTGGTGGACCGCGTTGTTCACGGCGATGGCGGCCTCGGAGAAGCCCGTGGCGATGAGGTCCAGCTTCCCGTCGTAGTCCACGATGTCCCCGGCGCCGTATACGCCCGGGAGGTTCGTCCGCATGAGGTGGTCCACCAGGATCCGGTTCTTCTCCAGCGCCAGCCCCCAGTTCTTGATGGGACCCAGGTCGGGCTTGAACCCCAGGAAGGTGAGGACCGCGTCCGCCGGCATCTCCGTCTCGGCCTCGGTGCGGTTGTCGTACAGGATGACCGCCTCGGTCTTCCCGTTCCCCATGATGCACTTCACCTCATGGAAGGTGCGGAGCTCCACCTCGCCGGCGGCCACCGCCTGGTGCAGCAGTTCCACCGAGCGCTCGTGGGCTCGGAAGCCGTCCCGGCGGTGCACCAGCACCAGATGGTCCGTCCGGTCCTTCAGGATCAGCGCCCAGTCCAGCGCCGAATCGCCTCCCCCCACCACCACCACCTTCTTCCCCCGGTACACCTCCAGATCCTTCACCGCGTAGTGGACCCCCTTCCCCAGGAAGTCCTCGTACCCCTCGCACGGCAGCTTCATGGGCTCGAAGGCCCCCTTCCCACCCGCCACCACCAGGGCCCGGGTGCGGTAGGTGCCGGTCCGCCCCACCAGGCGCAGGGTGCCGTCCTCCTCGGTGACCAGCTCCCGGACCTCCTCGTCCAGGACGATCTCCGGATCGAACTGCATGGCCTGTTCGATGAGGTTGTTGGCCAGATCCTTGGCCAGCACCCGGGGAAAGCCCCCCACGTCGAAGATGTGCTTCTCGGGATACAGGGCGGTGAGCTGCCCTCCCAGTTCGGGGAGGGAGTCCACGATGCGGACCGTGCGACCCCGCATTCCGGCGTAGAAGGCCGCGAAGAGCCCGGTGGGCCCCCCGCCGATGATGGTGATGTCGATGAGGTCGTCGGTCATATCGAAGGTGCCAGGGCGGGAACAGCCAGGATGGTCACGGGCCCACAGGGGCCCCACCAGAGGTCAAAAGGATAACGCCGCTCCGGGCCCCTTCCAACCACTCCACAGAGGCGGGGCGCCGGGGCCCTGCTACCCTGGACCCACACCGGCCCCGGGGAGCCCCCCGCTTCCCCGGTAGAAGGCGGAATCCCGGTAGCGATCCACCCCCCGTTCCAGGAGGAGTTTGAGGGCTGCCGCCGCGGGAACCCCCAGGAGCAGCCCCGGAAAGCCGAAGAAGAAGCCCCCCAGCGCCAGCGCCAGCACCACCACCACCGGATGGAGCTGGGTGGAGTCCCCCACGATCCGGGGGGCCAGGACACTCCCCTCCAGGATGCTTACCCCCCCGAACACCCCCACAACCTTCAGGATCCCCAGCAGGGGCGAGGGGGTCAGGAGGGCAATGACCAGGGCGGGGACCAGGCTCACCACCAGCCCCACGTAGGGAATCATCCCCAGCGCCCCGGCCAGCGCACCCAGGAGGAGGGCGTAGGGGAAGTCCAGGATCCATAGCCCCAGCGCCGTGAGTCCGCCGCAGATGGCCGCCACCGTGAGCTGCCCCCTGAGGTACCCGGCGATCTTTTCGTCCAGCTCCCGCCCGAAGGTCTCCACCGGGGCCCTGTGCCCGGGGGGGACCAGCCCCACCACCCCTGCAAGGAGGCGGTCCCAGTCCCTGAGGAGGTAGAACAGGAGGACCGGGGTGAGGACCACATAGCCCACCACGGTGGCGAAGGTGGCCACCCCCCGCCCTACTCCCAGGGCGCCGCTCCAGAGGTGGTCCAGGATGGCTTCCCGGCGCTCCGCCAGCATCGCCACCACCATCTCGCCGTCCACCTCCCGGATCCGCTCCGCCAGCGCCGCCCCATCCACCCCCGGGAGCTGGACCAGCCCGATCCGCCGGGGGAGCCCCTCCAGCCACACCGCCACCCGCTCCAGCACCGAGGGGAGCCGCCCCAGGAGATCCACCCCCTGATTCCAGAGGGCCGGGATCCCGTAGGCCAGGAGGAGCCCCACCAGTCCCAGGACCGGGAGTCCCAGGAGGACGATGGCAGCGCTCCGGGGCATCCGCCCGGAGAGCCGGTCCACCAGGGGATCCAGGATGTAGGCCACCCCCAGCGCCACCACGAAGGGAGCCAGGAGGAAGCCGGTGGCCCCCAGGATCCAGATCAGCGCCAGGGTGGCGGCGGTGGCCGCCACGACGGCGGCCCAGGGTTCATGGCGGAAGGGGTGGAGGAGGGCCAGGAGGGCCAGAAGCGCCACCACCGGCGAGAGGGCGGTCTGGATGGACCAGAGAAAGACCCCGAACGCCAGAAGGACGAGGAGTCCGGGGAGCCAGAGTCGCCGCCGGCCGGTGGGGGGGACCGGAGGGGTCACCCCGGCCCCATGGCGTCGATCCCCGACTCCTCCAGGAGACGCACCGCTATCCGGATCATCTCCCGGGCATTGTCGTAGGTGACGCTCCGGATGGCCTCGTCCAGGGGGAGCCAGCGGCACTCGGTGATCCCCTCCGCCTGCTGCGGCACGGTATCGCCGTCATGGGAGACCATGAGGAAGAAGTGGCAGTACTTGTGGATCAGCGTTCCCCGGATCCGGAAGTGCCAGTCGATGGTGCCCAGGTCGGGGCCCAGTACCAGTTGGGTGAGCCCCGTCTCCTCACGGACCTCCCTCAGCGCCGCTTCAGGGGGCTGCTCGTCCCCCTCCACATGCCCCTTGGGGAGCCCCCAGTTCCGGTAGGGATCCCGGATGAGCAGCACGTGGGGGGCTCCGTCCACATCCCGGACGACGACCCCTCCTGCGCTCACCTCCTCCCTGGCCACCCGGCCCCGCTTCTGCATCACCCGGAAACCTCTCCCTCAGAAGATGGACAGACGCACATAGCGCCGGGGATTCTCGCGGATATCCTGGAGCAGCATGTTCAACTGGTTCAGCGCCTCCTCGGTGCGAACCGCCACTCCATCGTCCGCCAACAGCCTCCCCAGCGTACCCTCTCCCGCCTCGATCCGCCCGGTGACCCGGGAGAGCCCTCCCAACACAGTGTCCGCCCGGGCCATGGCGGTCCTGGCCGAGGCGTTGGTCTCCTCCAGCCCCTCGGACACCTCCCGGAGGTTGGCCATGGTGGCCCGGGTGTCCAGGAGGATGGAGTCCAGTTGCCGCCCCTCCATCATCCGCTCCAGTTCCTGGAAGGAAACCCGGGCGGCGGCGGCGGCATCTCCCACCTCGGTGGCGGCCCGGGCCACCTCCTCCGTCACCGCCTGGACGGCGGCCCCCTGCTGCCCCACCAGGTCGGCGAGCTGCTGGCTCACCTGCTGGATGTTGTCGATGGCACCCCGGATGTTCTCTGCGGTTTCATCGGTGAAGGCGGTCTCCACCCGCTCGGTGAGGACGGTGATGTTCTGGGCGATCTCATCCGCCGTGGCGGTGAGGCGGCTCAGGTCCGGAAGGGCGTAGCCCGGAAGCACCATCGCCCCGTCCTCCGAGGCCTGCCGGATCTCCAGGAAGGCGTAGCGGGGGTAGGCGGCCCGGGAGACGATCTCCACCTGCCAGTCCCCGAAGAGCGACTCCGGGGCCACGATGACGCCGGGGTCCGCCGGAAAGGCCACGCCGGCGTCCACCTCCATGACGATGCGCACGGCGTCCCCTGCAGGGTCCACCCGGATGTCCCTCACCCGACCGATGGGCACCCCCCGCACCTTCACCGGATTGCCGTCCAGCAACTGCCCCGCCTCCAGGACCACCGCCTCCACCCGGATCGTCTCACGACCGAAGCTGGATCCCTGGAGCCAGAGTGTCCCCGCGACGGTGACCAGGATCCCCAGGATGATCACCAGCCCGACCATCACCTCTCTGCTTCGGTTCACGTCGCGCCCTCCAGCAGTTCCGGAATCCCCTCCACGAAGCCCTTCACCACCGGGTCCTCCGTGGCCCGGATCTCATCCGGTGTTCCGATGAATCGCACCTGTCCGTCGTAGAGCATCCCGATGCGGTCTGCCACCCGGAAGGCGCTGTTCATGTCGTGGGTCACCACAATGGAGGTGACCTTGAGTTCATCCCGGGCGCGGAGGATAAGCCGGTCGATCACCGTGGTGGTCACCGGATCCAGCCCCGTGGTGGGCTCGTCATAGAGCACGTACTGGGGCCGGGTGGCGATCCCCCGGGCCAGCCCCACCCGCTTCCGCTGCCCCCCGGAGATCTCCGAGGGGAGCCGGTCCTCGAAGCCCTCCAGCTCCACCACGGCCAACGACTCCTCCACCCTCTGCCGGATCTCCTCTTCCGTCATCCCCGCCACCCTCCGCAATCCCATCCCCACATTCTCTCCGATGGTCATCGAATCGAAGAGCGCCGCAAACTGGAAGACATACCCCACTTTCCTGCGAAGGTCGTAGAGCTCGTCCCGGGGGAGCCCCACCACTTCGGTCCCATCCACCACCACCCGTCCCCGGTCGGGGGTGATCAGCCCGACGATGTGTTTGAGCATCACCGACTTTCCGGAACCGGAAGCGCCGATGAGGGCCACCGTCTCCCCCTCCTTCACCTCCAGGGTGAACCCCCGGAGGATCTTTTTGTCGCCAAAGGCCTTGTGGATGTCCTCCAGGAGGATGCTCACGCCGGCCTCATCACAGGAGGGTGGCCGCCCAGAAGGCGTCCAGGACGAGGATCACCATGGAGCTCACCACCACCGCCCGGGTGGTGGAGCGCCCCACCCCCTCGGCTCCCCCCCGGGTGGTGAAGCCAAAGAAACACCCCACGGAGGTGATGACGAAGCCGAAGCTCAGCGACTTGATCAGGGCGAACTGGACGTCCCAGGGGAGGAAGAAGAGCCGGAGCCCCCGGATGAACTCCTGGGAGGTCATGTCCAGGAGGAACATGGCGGTGACCAGCCCCGCCGCGATCCCCAGCGCCACCGCCAGCATGGTGACCACCGGAAACATCAGCGTCCCCGCCACGACCCGGGGCACCACCAGGTAGGCGGCGGGATCGTAGGCCAGCGTCTCCAGGGCGTCGATCTGCTCGGTGACCCGCATGGTCCCCAGCTCCGCCGCGATGTTCGCCCCCACCCGACCGGATAGGGCCAGGCCGGTGAGGACCGGGCCCAGCTCCATGATCATGGTCTTCCCCACAAGCGTCCCGACGAAGTACAGGGGTACCGCCCCTGTGAACGTGTAGGAGGCCTGCAGGGCCAGCACGATACCGGTGAACGTGGCGATGAACAGGGCGATGGGAACCGACTCCACGCCGATCCGGGCCATCTGACCCAGCAACTGGGGGCCCCACACATCCACCTGCCGGGCGGAGCGGAGGGTGTCCCTCATGAGGACGCCCCACCGGCCCACACCCGCTGCCGCATCCAGCACCGTCCGGCCCACCGCTGCGAAGGGGGTGGAGATCGGTGTGCTCATTCCGGAAGATAGTCCTGGCCGCTCCGGGCCGTCACCCCTGCCCCGGCCATGGCCAGGAGGGGAAGGGCCAGCACGAAACGGGCTCCGCCCCCCCGTCCACTCCCCGCCCGGAGGGTGCCATCGTGGGCATGGGCCACGTCCTGGCAGATGGGGAGGCCCAGCCCCATCCCCTTGCTCTTCGTGGTGTGGAAGGGCTCGAAGATGTCCAGCAACTGGTCCCCCGAGAGCCCCGGACCGTCGTCCTCTACCACCACCGTGGCCATCTCCCCCTCCCGGAGCGCCCCCACCCGCACCATCCCGGTCCGCCCGCTCTCCTCCATCGCCTCCTGGGCGTTCTTCACCAGGTTCTCCAGACACTGATCCAGGAGGTAGCTGTCGCCGGACACCATCAGCTCCATCTCCCCCTGGAAGGAGACCGGCACCACCTCGCCCCCCAATTCCTGGCGCCGCCGGGCCACCGCCGCCGCCAGTGCCGCCAGGTCCAGATCGTGGCGCTCCGGGCGACGGGCCGCTCCGGAGGCGTAGAGGCGGAGTTCGGAGAGGAAGGCCCCCACCCGCTCCGACTCCGCCAGGATGGAGGCCGTCACATCCCTCACCACTCCGGTGGGAGGGTCCCCCGGGAAGCCACTCAGCCGCTCCGCCTGGAGGAGGAGTCCGTGGAGGGGGTTCTGGAGCTGGTGCAGGATCCGCCCCACCGCGGTTCCCATGGCGTTGAGGCGAGCGGCATGGATCCGGCGGCGGGCATCCCTCCGCACCAGGACCACCGCCACGATGGCGGCGGCGGCCAGCACCAGAAGGATCAGGAGTCCCGTCACAAGGAGGAGTTGGAGGACAGGATCCACGGAAGGGGTCTTCCTGGGAGGGGGGAGGAGTGACTGTGACGTCTGGGACAGTAGGTGAAGCGGGAACACGCTGCAACGGACCGTGACAGCGGGTGGGAGGGTCAGACGCTGAGGGATGCCACCTTCCACGGGGTGCGCCGCTCCTCGCCCACGGTGAGGAGGTCCGGAGGGGATCCCCGGCGAAGCCGCCCCGCCAGGATGAGGCATACCAGGACGAGGATGGTGTGGTGCACCACCTGCAGCGACTGGTTCACGGCCCAGTAGGCCTGTCCTGCCCCCAGCTCGAAGAAGGTGAAGACCGTCTCCTGCAGGGGGAGGAGGAGGCTGAAGGAGGTCATCACCGCCATGAACACGAGGAGGAACGGATCCACCGGGTGGAGCCGGCCCAGGACCAGGGCGATCCAGAAGGCCAGGTAGGCCACGCCCCGGAGACCGCTGAGGAGTCGGTTCACGTTGACCAGGAACTGCCAGTCCGCCGGAGCCCCCCCCAGGGCGAGACCGATCCCCAGCAGGAGGGCCCCGGCCGCCAGCCCCACCCCCGCCACCCGGGCGGCACGGGCGCGGGACAGGACGGCCAGCGCCGTGGCCGGCACCAGCGCCCCCAGGCAGGACAGAAAGAGATAGAGGGGAGGGTAGGATCGGTCCCGGAGGGCCATGAACCCCTCGGCCTGCTCCGGCTGGAGTCGGGCCGCCAGGGCCAGCGCCTCCAGGTAGGCGTTGGGCGGGAGGACCACGACGGCCTCGAAGAGGAGGACCGCCCAGGCCAGCAGCAGGGGGCGGGGCCCCCCTTCCCGCCAGAGCACCCGCAGGAGGAGGAGGGCAACGACCGTCAGCCCTGTCTTCCCTGCGAAGGCCAGGATCCGAGCGATGTCAATGAACCCCGGCTCCATGCCCCTCCCCGGACAGACGCTATGCTTGTGAGGGCGCTTCCCCCCTCAGCGGGGCTTCTCTTCAGGAGGCGGGAGGGTGTCCTCGATGGTGAACTCGATCTCGTCCCCATCGCCATCCTTCCAGCGGCCCTCCAGGAGGCGCCCCTTCCCCTTCCCCCGCACCACCTTCCCCTCCTCGGGGGGGAGCTTGCAGGTGACCCGGACCCGGGTCACCACATGGTGGGGGTCATCCACGGTGATCTCGAAGTCCAGCTTCTGCGCCCTGGAGACGATGCGGGTCCGGACCCGGTTTCCGCAACGCTCCTTCGCACGGGCCTCGGGGTTGCGGAACAGCGTCTTGGACGACTGCCGGCCGGTCTCCAGCCCCCGGGTGACCTTCACCACCCTCAGCCAGTCGGGCTGGTAGCTCACGTCGTACTCGAAACCCCGCTGGTCGCTGCCGTGCCCTTCCCGGTTGTGCCGAGCCACGCCCCGCCTCCGAGGATTGTAGAATCAGGAAGAACCGAAACTGAAAACGAATGTTTATTGCCCGAGGCAAACTGTCAAGCACGATGGGGGTCGATTCGAGATAAGCCACTCCGGCTGGAGGATAACCGACACCTCGCTCCCATGCTCCGGAGGCTACTACGGCGACCGAATTCCTCAGATCTGGATGGGAATCGGGACAAAAGTCAGAAAGAACACCAGGATGGCCAGCCAGGCCAGCCGGGTGCGGACCGGATCCAGGGGGACCCCCTCCTGAAGCACCGGGGGGTGGGCGATCCTCCGACGGCTCAGGAGCAGGATCACGAACGCCCACACCCACCACCCGGCCCAGAGGAAACCCAGGGGGAGGAGGACCAGGAGTCCCAGCCGCCCCATCCGGCGCTGCAGGGGAGACGAGAGGGCGTGGAGGATGTGCCCCCCATCCAACTGCCCCATGGGGAGGAGGTTGAGGGCGGTGACGAAGAGCCCCAACCACCCGGCGAAGGCCACCGGGTGGAGGAGCACCGGGATGTCACCCACGGCCGACCCCACGGTGAGCTCTGCGAGCAGGCGGACCAGAAGCGAGTCCCCGATCCAGATGGCCTGCCCCAGGAACCCCACCACGTAGGGGGTGAAGGGATCGACACGCCCCTCCAGCGGCTCGGACAGGAGGAAGCCCACCAGGAGCACCGGGATGGAGAGCACCAGCGAGACCACCGGCCCGGCGGCCCCCACGTCGAAGAGCTGGCTCCGGCGGGCCATGGGACTGCGGATCCGGATGAAGGCCCCCAGCGTCCCAACCACGCTGAAGGTGGGGATCATGGGGATGAAGAAGGGGAGGGTGACCCGGATTCCGTGGCGCCGGGCGGCCAGATAGTGCCCCATCTCGTGCCCCAGGAGGATCCCCAGGAAGGAGAGGGCGAAGGGGATGCCGGCCCGGAGCGCTCCGGGGTCCAGGGAGGTGGGGATGGGGACACCCCACCCTCCCCGCCCCACGATCCGGGTCCCCAGGGGATCCACCCCGGAGAGGAGGGCACCCGCCGCCAGCGTCGTGAGCAGGGTGAGCAGGAGGAGGAGCAGGTGGAGCCACCAGCGGGGGGTGGGATCCGCCCCGATGGGACGCACCAGAACCACCTCCATCTCTCCCCCGGGGAGCCGGGCGTGGTGCACCGCTCCCCCGGCTGCCGCAGCCCGGAGCCGGTCCCGCACCTCCGGGACCTCGGGATCCAGGTGGGGGTGCAGGATCCCCCGCACCACCTCCTCCCCCCCGTACCGCCCGGAGCGCACCTGCTGGAAGATGATGGGCCACGCCGCCGAAGGAAGCTTGACCCCCTCACCACCCCCGATTACACTATCCACAAATCCCCTTCGCGAACGAAGTCCCCGAGCGCTCGCTCGTCCCCGATTCCGGTTCGCATTCGTCGGTACCCATCGTCTTCGTCCGATTCTCCGTCCGGGACCCCCGGATCTTCCGCCCCTCTCCTGTGTCCCCCCCCGACCAGGTCATCGCACCGCCCAGGGAGCCCCGCCGTGGACATCGCGGAACTCAAGAGCAAGAACGTCCAGGAACTGCATGTACTGGCCGAGCAGCTGAACATCTCCAATTACTCCGGGCTGAGGAAGCAGGACCTCATCTTCCGCATCGAGCAGAACCTGCTGGATACGGATGTGGTGCTCCGGGGCGAAGGGGTCCTGGAGATCCTGGCGGAGGGCTACGGGTTCCTCCGGTCCCAGGACTGGAACTACCTCTACGGCCCCGACGACATCTACGTCTCCCCCTCCCAGATCAAGCGCTTCGACCTCCGCACCGGTGACACCATCCTGGGGCAGGTGCGCCCGCCTAAGGAAGGCGAGCGGTACCTGGCCCTCCTGAAGGTGGAGCGGGTGAATGAGGAGGAGCCGGAGAAGGCCAAGCACCGCATCGCCTTCGACAACCTCCGTCCCCGGTATCCCGAGGAGCGACTCCGTCTGGAGACCCCTGAGGCCGAGGATCTCTCCATGCGCGTGGTGGACCTCATGGCCCCCATCGGGATGGGTCAGAGAGGGCTGGTGGTGTCTCCGCCGAAGGCGGGGAAGACGATGCTCCTCCAGAAGATGGCCAACTCCATCGCCGATAATCATCCCGACGTCTACCTCATCGTCCTCCTCATCGACGAACGCCCCGAGGAGGTCACCGACATGGAGGAGAACGTCCGGGCGGAGGTGATCTCCTCCACCTTCGACGAGCCGGCGGACCGGCATGTCCAGGTGGCGGAGATGGTGATCGAGAAGGCCAAACGCCTGGTGGAGCACGGCCGGGACGTGGTGATCCTCCTGGACTCCATCACCCGGCTGGCCCGGGCGTACAACGTCACCGTACCCCACTCCGGGAAGATCCTCTCCGGGGGCGTGGACGCCAACGCCCTGCACAAACCGAAGCGCTTCTTCGGCGCTGCCCGGAACATCGACGAGGGAGGCTCCCTCACCATCATCGCCACGGCCCTGGTGGACACCGGGAGCCGCATGGACGAGGTGATCTTCGAGGAGTTCAAGGGGACCGGGAACATGGAGCTCGTGCTGGACCGGCACATCTCCGACAAGCGGATCTTCCCCGCCATCGACATCAACAAGTCCGGGACCCGTCGAGAGGAGCTCCTCCTCACCGAGACCGAGCTCAACCGGGTCTACCTGCTCCGGAACTTCCTCTCGGACATGCCCCCCACCGAGGCCATCAACTTCCTCCTGGAACGGATGCGCCGTACCGAGACGAACCAGGAGTTCATGGACTCCATGCAGGCGGGGTAGCCGCCCCGGCGAAGGGGACAGGCCACCGTGGGCCTCAGCCCCCCTCCCCCAGGTGGTCGTCGTACAGGGGGTTCACCACCAGGTCCTCCCCCTGGAAGATCTTCCGGTCCCAGGGATAGATGATGGTGGCCGCTGTCTCCAGGGCGAAGTGGTCCGGGCGGTAGCTCCGGGGGCGGACGAACATGGTGGCAGTGCGTACCTCTGCGGGAGAGCGGTGCCGGACTGCCGCCAGCCCCAGGCGCAGGGTCTCGCCGCTGCTGCAGATCTGGTCCACCAGGAGGACCCGACGTCCCCGGGCCAGTTCAGGGGCGGCGGAGAGGATCTCCGGGCGCTCCCGGACGACCTCGTTGTTCTCCTTGCGGGTGATGAGCATGGAGTGGAAGTCGATCCGGAGGATGGAGGCCATCACCGCACCGGGGATGACGCCGGCCCGGGCGATCCCTACGATGAGTTCGGGGTTGTACTCGGCGCCCACACGGAGGGCCAGGGCGCGGCAGAGTTCGCCGAACATCTCCCAGGAGAGCTCCAGGTACTCCTCAGGGCCGGTGGGACGGCGGGGGGCAGCGGACAGATTCATGGGTCGCTCCGGGCGGTGGGGATGGTCGAAGCTAACCCGGGGCTTCCCGGAGGAACAACCGAGGAGGGATGGTCGATGGTGGACGACCCTGTCAGGAAGGCCGACGAGGCCTTCGCCCGGGCGCTGGAGGCCACGGGTGCCCGGGATCCCCGGGAGTACTACCGGAAACAGATGGCAGAGTTGAAACAATCGAACCCCGCCGCCTTTGGGGAAGCCAGGGACCACTACGCCCAGGTGCTGGTCCCCGCAGTGGCCGGCGGCCAGGAGGATCCCATCCAGGCGTGGCTGGAATTCGGCCGGCGGCTGGCGGAGTGGAGCGCACCGGGAGAGACGGTGCTGGTGGACGGCACCGGGGTGGCTCATCCCTGGAGCCGTCCCGTTCCCCTGGACCATCTGGCCCTGCATCTTCCGGAGGGCCGGGGGGGGAAGGCCGCCGCCGTAGGGATCCCCATCGAGCCCACTCCGGCCCAGCGGGCCACCTTCGACCTGTTGGTCGCCATGAAGCGGGAGCTGTCGTGAGCGAGATCCAGAAAAGATCGGACGGATCCCCCATGGACCTCCGGGCCCGGGCCCCGAAGAACATCGTCTGGACCCCCCGCCCCGGGTGGGTCTCGGTGCGGCTGGTGGGAAGCTGCGCCGACCCGGCCCTCCGGCGGGGGCAGGTGGTCATGCACCAGCCCCACGAGAGCGCCGACTATCCCGGCGCCGTTCCGGAGCTTCCTCCCGGAACCATGGTCATCGTACTGGCCCGGGAGTCCCACCTGGTGGAGGACGACTTCCACCTCCTTCCCGAGGAGGCGGTGGTGGCGGTGGGGGAGGCGCTTCCCTGAGGTTCCGGGCCGGCGTCCTGGGGGCAGTGGCCGTGGCGGCTCTCGCCTGTTCGGCCGGACCGGAGGGGACACCCGACGCCGGACCTCCCGAGGGGACCACCGTGCCCGGACCTGCTCCGGAGGCCCCCCCTGCTTCGGCCCCTGTGGTGCTGGCGGACGGCCGGACCCCTTCCCCGGAGCGGATCCTCCCCCCGCCCCCCCCTGCCCTCTCCCTGGCCTGGGAGATCGCCCGAGCCCACTGGAGCGCGACGGAGCCCGGATGGGAGGAGGAGTTCCGGATGATGGACATGGCCGAGGGGGCCTTCACCCGTCCCGGTGCGCAGCAGCAGGTGATCCTCTACCTGGCCTCCCGGTGGCCCCGGTGCTGCCCGAAGATGGGGCTGGCCGTGCTGGAGCAGGGGGAGGTGGTCCGGCACCTGGCCTTCGTGGGGGTGGCGCAGCAACTCCGCATGATCCCCGATCTGAACGGTGACGGCCGGGACGAACTCTGGATGGAAGGATCCTTCGGGATGGGCGGGTCCACCGGTTCCTCGGCGACCCTGCTGGAGCTCCCGCCCGGGGGCGGCGTCCGGGAGTGGGGGACGGTCCCCACGGGGCAGGACGGTTGTGCAGGAGGCGGAGAGGGGCGGGAGGCGCTGACCTACCGGATCATGGCGCACCCGGGTCCCGCCTTCACCCTCCAGGCGTTCCGGTCGGAATGCGACGCAGATGGGTGGGAAGCGCTGGGGGAGCCGGAGCCGCTGGTCCCGGATCCGGAGGGGGGAATGGAGTACGTGGAGTTGGAGGTGCCTCAGTCCTCCCGCATCCAGGCCAGCGCCCACGCCCCGATCCCGGTGTGGGTGGCCACCACCGGGGTGGCGGGAGCATCCAGGATCTCCACGTCCTGGCCGTAGATGGCCCGGAGGTGCGCAGACACCTCCTCCACGATGGCCGGGCGTCCCACGTGGACCACCCCAAACCGCACCCTGGGGGGCCGCCCGGGATCGCCGGCCACCTCCCGGGGGGGCACCGACTCCCCCAGGAGTCGCAGCACCTCCGGCACCACCTTCTCCCGCCCCCGGACCTTCCCCACCGGCTTCACCTTTCCGACCTCGTTCAGCGCCAGGATGGGCTTCACATCCAGGAGCCCACCCAGCCAGGCCCGCCCCTTCCCCACCCGTCCCGAGGCCAGGAGACGGTCGAAGCTGTCCACGGTCAGGAAGATCCCCGAGCGATCCCGCGAACGGATCCGCTCCAACTCCGCCACGATCTCCTCCGGCGGGAGCGCCTTCTCCGCCAACTCGGTGGCCTTCAGCACCATGAGCCCGGTAAGGAGGGATGCCCCCAGCGAATCCACCACATGGATGGGGGCATCGACGAACTGGGCCGCGGCGGCCTCGGCGGAATTCACGGTCCCCGAGAGACCGGACCCCAGGATCACCGCCAGCACCACCTCTCCATCCTCCGCCGCCCGCTGGTACGCCTTCAGGAAGTCGGCGGGGGTGGGCTGGGAGGTGGTGGGGAGGGTGGTGGTCTCTCCGGAGGCCATCCGGTTGTGGAACTCGGTGGCGGTGATGTCCACCCCATCCTTGAGGGCGATGTCCCCGTCCAGGAGCATGAGGGGGACCACGTGGATGCCGTGGGCCCGGACCACCTCCTCGGGGACATCTGCGGCGGAGTCGGTGACGATGGAGAGGGGGCGCCGGGCCAGGGTGATGTGACCTGAAGCCGCCCGCTCCACCGCGGCGTGCTGGGCCCGCATATCCTCGGCCTTGTGGGTGGCCAGGGTCCCGAACTGCCGGAGGTACTGGAAGACCTCCTCCGGCTCATCCGTGTGGATGTGGATCTTCAGCAGGTCGCCGGAGCGGATGACGATGAGGGAGTCCCCCTGATCGTGGAGCCCCGCCCGCACCGTGGCGGCCTCCGGGAGGACATCCCCCCGCACCAGCGCCTCCGTGCAGAACCGGTACTTCTCCTCCTCCACGGGATACTCCACCTCGCCGGCCACCATGGGGGCACCGGGGGCGAAGAAGTGGTCGCTCCCGTCCACCGCCACCAGGGGATCGCCATGGATGTAGGCCAGGACCCCCTCCAGGAGGCCGACAAAGCCACGGGCTCCGGCGTCCACCACACCGGCCTTCCGGAGTGCCGGGAGGAGGTCGGGGGTGCGGTCCAGCGACTCCCGGGCCCGGGTGAGGAGGAGATCCACCATGGGGACGAAGTCCGGATCGTCGCCATGCTCACCGGCGGCCTCCGCCGTCTCCCGCATCACCGTGAGGATGGTCCCCTCCACCGGTCTCTCCAGCGCCGCATAGAGGGAGGTCACCCCCGCTGCCAGCGCCTCTCCGAAGCGGACGGTTCCGATGCGGACCTCGTCTCCCACCTCCCGGGCAAAGCCCAGCAGGAAGTGGGAGAGCATCATCCCGGAGTTCCCCCGGGCTCCCAGGACGGCGGCCTGTGCGGCCTCGTGGGCCACCACGCTCACCGATCGCTCCCGGCTCTTCCGGAGGTGGTCGGCGATGGCCTGGACCGTGAGGGCGAGGTTGGTGCCTGTATCCCCGTCGGGAACCGGAAAGACATTGATCCGGTTCAACTCTCCCCGCATGCGCTGGGTATGTTCACAGGCCGCAAGCAGGGACCGACGGAGGCGGGGTCCGTCGAGATAGGCGATCTGGGAGGTCGTG
>Ga0076930_101103_pt1 | contig 16585 bp, 16 predicted proteins | sample HotLakConsoUCCRE_FD_71149 | JGI IMG/M metagenome (GOLD analysis project Ga0076930, IMG submission 71149) | Hypersaline microbial mat communities from Hot Lake, Washington, USA - Hot Lake Consortium UCC-RE (version 3) (version 3) ...
AACGCCGCCTTGGCCAGAAGCTGACCAAACTCAGTGCTGAATAGCGGATTGATCGCTATCGAGAAGCAGCCTGCACGGCGCGATGAAACCAACCCATGCTCTGCCCTGACTTCGCAAGTTTCGCCCCAACAGCTGACCGCCCAGACGATCGATCACGGTTTTCAGGAACGCACATCGCCTTCGGCGCGTTCTTCGATCAGCTGTGCTGGTGCCACATCCAGATGCGCCGCGACCCGCTGTAGAGTCTGCAACGTAACGTTCTGCTGGCCGCGTTCCATGGCGCTGACATGGGCACGGCCGACATCCATCGCTGCCGCCAACGCGGCCTGCGTCAGCCCACGCGCTTGGCGGTAGTGCTTGAGATTACTTGCAAAAACAGCGCGGATGTCCATCCGCAGCTAGAAAGCCTATCGCGTATTTTGGTGCGACGTATTATAATGCTCATCTGCAACCCGACTGACCGCGATCCGTTCTTGCACAGGCAATCCGATGTGCTTTTATGGACCTTAACGCCAAACGGCGAGGGGGAATCATGTCTGCCACCGGCACCACGCCGATCTCTGATCTCGCACCACAAGGCGATGATCTGACCGACTACGACCACGCACATATGACGCTTTACCTGCGCCTGTTCGACGCCGCTGAAAGCGGTGCAAGCCTGCAGGAAGTCAGCCAGATCCTGTTCGGCATCGATGCTGCAAAGGAACCGGAGCGTGCGCGAAAAATCTATGACAGCCACCTCGCCCGTGCGCGCTGGATGACCGAACACGGCTATCGCAAGCTGCTTGAGGGCGGCAACGGCTGAACTTTGCGCAATTCGGCCCAGATCGGCGAACACTCGCGCAGGTTGCGCATGTTCGCCATTGGTGTCGTCGTTTTCTTGCACCTCCCGGCTATACTTTTTCCCCATCGAAACCTCTGACGCGGAGCTTCGCCATGACCAGGGATTGGCAAGACGAAGCGGCGTATCGGCATTTCGACAGCCTCGACCTGTCCGGGCTGGCTTGGGAATGCCTGCGCCGCAATTCTGACTATCGCGCAACCTACCCGCAGATGCGGGATGGATTGAGATCACCGGCTGCATGGGGGTTGCGATTTCCCGGTTGATCCGGACATCGACGCACCCAATGCACCCGTGTTCTGGACGCCATCAATCGCCCCGGCAGCGGTCGGGTATGCTGTGCCGGTCCCCGGCGGCGACACCGCCGCGCCGCACATCGATGCAGATGATCTGAACGTCATCGGAACGCGGGAAGGCTTGATGTATGTGCGCCTCGCAACAGGCGCGTTGCTCGTGTTGGACGCAAAGAACCTGCACCGGCCCCTCGGCATCCTGGTGCCGCTGGACGAGCATTGGACGGCACGGATCAATTCGCTCGAGTCGCTCCGCGCGCAACTGCTGCATCACAAACGATCCCCTCCGCCCCTGACGTCGCAGCAGCGGCGGCGCATTCAGCTTGCACTGCGCACGCTCGACGCGCGCCGGGATCGTGCCAGCTATCAGACAATCGCGGGGCATTTGTTCGGCGCAGAGGCTGTGTCGCGGGAACATTGGAAGACCAGCTCCCTGAAGGCCCAGATCACCCGACTCTCCGCCCATGGCGCGCATCTCACCACCAAAGGCTATCGCTTTCTCCTTCTCGGTCGCGGTCCAACAGGGCGCTCGAAGCCGCGCAAGTGACCATCGCGCAATCCCGCAATTGCAACCCTGCACCAAGCCTCGATCCTGTTGGCCCTTGGGGGTGACGTTTTCGCGCCGCGATCTTCGTCATCCCTCCCCACAGCGATCTTCCGTTTTGATGACCTCCGACAGCCCGCGACGCGCCGTCACGCGGCCTAGCCACCGGAGATGCTCAAATGCCCGACCCCAACGAAGGACTCCCGCCCCGCTACCTCAGAACCCCGGAAGCCGCCCGATTTCTCGGCCTGTCTGGCCGTACGCTGGAAAAACACCGGACCTACGGGACCGGCCCGCGCTATTCGAAAATCGGCGGGCGTGTCGTCTATGCAGTCGACGATCTGCAGGCCTGGGTCACGAGGGGCGAGAAGACATCAACCTCGGACGAGACCGAAGATCGCGTTCTGCCTGCCAAACGCCATGCCGCCGTTTCGCCGGCCTATCTGCGGCGGGGGCGCTGAGCCGATGCAGACACGTGTCCACCTCACCTGGATCGAAGGGCGCATCGAGCGCTGGATCCGTTTCGGTCGGAAGGCCGAGGAAACCATCCTGACACGCACGGAAAAGCGCGTGGCCTTTGCGCCAGGTGCAATCTTCGCGCTCGTCCGCTGGTCGTCGAACGACTACGGCACCGTTGAAAGCCGGATTGATATTCTGCGGGCCGTCAGCGCTGGCGAGCCCTGCTCGACGGTGCCCTGCGTCACGCCCGGTGGCGAGCTTTTGCTGCGCCTCGCCGGTTGGCCCAAGGTCGAGGCGGCCCTGCGGTCCGTCGATATCGTGGAAAGCTATGGCATCGCGCCGGAAGATGTCTGCCCCGATCATTGGCGGCACGTCCACAACCGCCTGACCGCGGCAATGGAGCCCCGGCCCTACACCCCTGCTCGGCATACGGCCTGGCTCAAGCGTCGCATGGTGACGACATGAGCGCGGCGGCCCCTCCCCTCCTCGCGGCCGGTTTGTCCCTCGGTCTGCTTGCAGCTGCACAGATCGACCGCGCGCCGTGGCTGATCTGGAACGCGTCAGCAAGCGTGCCGATCGGACTTTATGTCGTTCGCGCGTCACACGGGCCAAGGCTGGGCGATCTCGTTGCCGTGCGCCTGCCGGAAGACCTGTCATCCTGGGTGGTTGAACGCGGCTATGTCGGTGCGGATACCTTGCTGTTGAAACGCGTCACGGCCGTCTCGGGAATGACCGTCTGTCGCGATGGTCTCGATATCGCCATCGGCGGCACCGTTGTTGCCCAGGCAGCATGGGATGACCGGCACGGTCGCCCGCTTCCCCGTTGGACGGGATGTGTCACGCTCGCCTCGGACGAGGTTTTCCTGCTCCTCGCCGGTGTCGCCGACAGCCTCGATGGACGGTATTTCGGCCCGTTGTCAGCGGACACGATCCTCGGGCGTGCCATCCCTCTTTGGACATTTGGAGGGGCGGAAGATGCGTAGTCTTGAACCCGGGCACAGCCGTCGGCACGCGGGCGTCACGACCGCGCTTGTACTGATCCTCTGCATGCCGATCACCGTGGCACCATTCGCCGTGATCGCTCAGGACCGCACGGTTGCTGCATCTGAGCAGCACTCCATCGACATCCATATCGCAGAAGCCGCGCGCAGGTTCGGCATCCCGCAGCCCTGGATCCGTGCCGTCATGGAGGTCGAGAGTGCGGGCAATCCGCGCGCGGTGAGTCACGCGGGCGCCATGGGGCTTATGCAGATCATGCCCGGCACTTGGGCCGAATTGCGTGTAGCCTATAGGCTAGGCAATGACCCTTTCGATCCACGCGACAACATCCTGGCCGGTACCGCCTATCTGCGGCAAATGTACGACCGGTTCGGGTCACCCGGCTTTCTCGCGGCCTACAATGCCGGGCCTGCACGGTACCAGAACCACCTTGATACCGGGCGCGCCCTGCCGCTTGAAACTCGCAATTACCTCGCCATCCTGGCACCACTCATCGCCGATGGAACCGACGTAGCGCGGGCAGTCAGCCGCCCGCACAGGACGCAGGACTGGCGCGACGCCCCGCTGTTCGCGGCAACGGCTGAGGCGGGTCAGACCACCGGCGATGACGCCCAACGGATTACGTCAGACGCGTCTCAGAACGGGATCTTCGTGCCTCTCAGCCGGGGGCGAGCACAATGATCTGCGGGTTCGCAGCATGGCGAGGTCTGGACTGCCCGGTCGCAGAAATGTGCCGGGACGGGTCGACGCGCCGGGTCTCAACAGAAAGAGCGCGAGATAAAAGAGGCGCCGCAAGCAGGCCTCAAGCTGTTGTTTCTCTGCGAGGATTTGCGCGGCACATCCAAGCTGCATGCCGCAAGACTTCACCTAGAGAGCTGATTTATGGGAGTTTTTCAAGCGGCAGCTGGTCTTGCAAGCGAGTGCAGCCATGACCCGGCGCGACAACGACCTGCGCATCCGCCCCGGACGTATCCGCGACGGTGGCAGAATCTCGAAGCAACCGACACGTTTCGTCAACGAGGTGATGCGTGCCGCGCGAAAGTCGGGGCATACCGGCTATCGCATCGGCGCGGGCAGCACGCGTTCCGGCAACGCCGCTTTCGGGCGCGGACGGTTTGCCCGGACGGCCAAGGGCCTGACCCGCACCTCCCGGCGCGTTGTTCATCATCTCGCCGGAAGACGCGGGCGACCTCGAGGACCTGCGCGTCTTCACCCGGGATCTGATGGCCCGCGCCGAACGGGATCTCGGCACCCGATTGGACTGGGTCGGGGTCGATCACTGGAACACTGACAACCCGCATGTACACATCCTGGTGCGCGGCAAAGCGGACGATGGGCGCGATCTCGTCATCTCGCGTGACTATATCAGCCAGGGGTTTCGGGCGCGCGCGGAAGACCTCGTGCAACTGGAGCTAGGCCCCCGCAGCGAGCGGGAGATTTCCCAAGCCCTGGAAACGCAGGTCACAGCGGAGCGCTGGACCGATCTTGACCGCGGCCTGCGATCCCTGGCGGACGATCATGCCGGCATCGCCGACTTGCGCCGCGGAACGCCGGAGCCCCGCGATCCGGAGCTGCGTCGCTTGATGATCGGGCGCGCCCAGACACTGGAGAGGCTCGGGCTGGCCGAACAAATCGCCCCTGCCGTCTGGGAGTTGAAACCGAATGCCGAAGACACTCTGCGCGAGCTTGGGATGCGCGGCGACATCATTAAACGGATGCACCGGGCCATGGGCGCCGACCGCCACCGCGCAGCGAGTGATTTCGCCATCGAAGGCACGCCCACCGCACCGATCCTCGGGCGGCTCATGGAACGCGGCTTTCATGACGACCACGCCGGGACGGGCTACGCGATCATCGACGGTGTTGATGGTCGCGTTCATCACCTGCGTTTCCGGGATCTCGATGCGACCGGCGATACCCCGCAAGGTGGTATCGTCGAAACCCGGCTCTGGACAGGGAAGACGGACGGGACACCGCAACTGTCTCTTGTCGGTCGCTCCGATCTGTCGCTGGCCGCCCAGATCGCGGCGGATGGCGCCACCTGGCTCGATCGCCTGCATCTTGCCCGAGACCGCGCACCGCTGAGCGATGCCGGATTTGGCGCAGAGGTTCGCCAAGCATTGGAGCGCCGCGCGGAGCACCTTGTCGCCGAGGGCCTCGCCCGACGGCAAGGTCAGCGTGTGACCTTTGCCCGCGATCTGCTGGCGACCCTGCGCAACCGCGAACTGGACGCCATCGCCCAAGACCTCAGCGCCCAAACCGGACTTCCCCATCACAAGCCAACCGAGGGCGAGCATGTCGTGGGCACGTTTCGCCAACGCCTCGATCTCGCATCGGGCCGCTTCGCCATGATCGACGATGGTCTCGGCTTCTCGCTCGTCCCCTGGACCCCACAACTCGAACGCCATCTCGGCCAAACCGTCACCGGCACGATGACTCCCGGCGGCGGGATCGACTGGGGTCTCGGGCGCAAGCGCGGGCTGAGCCTCTGAGCTGAAAGGACATCACCATGAGCCGTCAGGACACGTCATCGGCCACCAAGATCCTCTGGGGCCAGATCCTCATCGTCAGCATCGTGGCGCTGCTCTTCGTCTGGGCAGCGACGCAGTGGGTCGCGTTTCGTCTCGGGTTCCAACCCCAGCTTGGCGCGCCTCTCACCGCCGTGTTCGGCCTGCCGATCTACCGCCCGTGGCAGGTCTTCACCTGGTGGTACTGGTACGACGCCTACGCGCCCCGCGTCTTCATGGAAGGAGCCGCAATCGCCGGCGCCGGCGGGATCGCCGCTATTGCCGTCGCGATCTTGCTGTCGGTCCTGCGGGCGCGTGAGGCGAGCGACGTGACCACCTATGGATCTGCCAGATGGGCAAGCCCCAAGGATATCACCGCCGCTGGGCTGTTCGCAGACGACGGGGTCGTGCTGGGCCGTCTCGACAAGCGCTACCTCCGGCATGACGGCCCGGAACACGTGCTGTGCTTCGCGCCCACCCGCTCCGGTAAGGGCGTCGGCCTGGTGATCCCAAGCCTGCTGACCTGGCCCGGCTCCGCGATTGTCCACGACATCAAGGGCGAAAACTGGCAGCTGACGTCCGGATGGCGGGCGCGGTTCGGGCGTGTCCTGCTGTTCGATCCGACCAATGCGGCCAGCGCCGCCTACAACCCGCTGCTCGAAGTCCGCCGCGGCGAGCGCGAGGTGCGGGACGTGCAAAACATCGCGGATATCCTCGTCGATCCCGAAGGCCAGCTCGAGCGGCGGAACCATTGGGAGAAGACCAGCCATTCCCTTCTGGTCGGCGCGATCCTGCATGTTCTCTATGCCGAGAAGGACAAGACACTGGCAGGCGTCGCCGCCTTCCTGTCCGATCCTCGGCGTCCTATCGCCGCCACACTGACTGCAATGATGCGGACTGCCCATCTCGGAGATCGCCCGCATCCTGTTGTCGCTCAGGCCGCCCGCGAGCTGCTCAACAAATCCGAGAACGAACGCTCCGGCGTCCTGTCCACGGCCATGTCCTTCCTCAGCCTCTACCGTGACCCGGTCGTCGCCGCCGTGACCCGGCGCTGCGACTGGCGGATCGATGATCTGGTCTCGGATGCGCGGCCGCTCACCCTCTACCTCGTAGTACCCCCGTCGGATATTTCCCGCACGAAACCGCTGGTCCGGCTGATCCTGAACCAGATCGGCCGCCGCCTGACGGAAGAATTGCACAACACCAACCGCAAGCACCGCCTTCTGTTCATGCTCGACGAATTCCCCGCCCTCGGGCGCCTCGACTTCTTTGAAAGCCAACTGGCCTTCATGGCGGGCTACGGTCTCAAGGCCTTCCTGATCGCCCAGTCGCTGAACCAGATCGAAAAGGCCTATGGCCAGAACAACGCCATCCTGGACAACTGCCATGTCCGCGTCGCCTTCGCGACCAATGACGAGCGCACGGCGAAGCGCCTGTCCGACGCCCTCGGTACCACGACCGAGCTGCGCGCGATGAAGAACTATGCCGGCCATCGTCTGTCGCCCTGGCTCGGGCATCTGATGGTCTCGCGCCAGGAAACCGCCCGCGCTTTGCTAACCCCCGGCGAGATCATGCAGCTGCCATCCGACGACGAAATCATCCTCGTGTCTGGCGCGGCCCCGATCCGAGCACAGAAAGTGCGGTACTTCCGCGATGCGCAACTGACGGCAAGGATCTACAAGCCGCCTAACGTAGAAGCATCTGCACCCGTCAGCCCTGCGGGATCCGACGATTGGAGCAGTCTTCAGCCGATTGTGCCACCTCAGGAAACTGAAACGAGCAAGCCCACTGACGGTGCAGATGGCGGCATCCGACGAGAGCCTGAAATCCCCGAGCATGAGGATGTGGCGCCCGAACTGCCGTTCCCGCGCGAGGAATTCGCGGCTCTCGAAGACGAAGCCGACGACGAGGCCCAACGCGCCCGCGCCATGCAAACCCGCTTCCGCAACGTCGCGCGTCAAGCGGCCCTCGATCCGGACGACGGGATCGAACTGTGAGGTGAAGCCATGAAGAAAGCCAAAATCACTGCCTATGTAGACGCAGCCCTCTTTGATGAAATCGACGAACTGGCCGCGCGGCGGCCCGTGCCCAAAACCCAGATCATCGAGGCGGCCTTGGCGTCGTTCCTCTCACCCGACAGCGCCGAACAGAGCGAGGCCGCGATCGTCCGCAGGCTGGACCGCCTGACCCGATCGATCGAACGGCTGGAACGCGACCACGAAATCACGACCGAGGCGCTGGCGCTGTTCGTCCGCTTCTGGCTGACGACGACTCCACCCTTGCCGGATGACATCTACGCGGCGGCCAAGGCGAAGGGCAAAGAGCGATATGGCGGCTTCGTTCAGACGCTCTCACGTCGGTTGGCGAAGGGATCAACTCTCACCAAAGAGCTGTCTCACGACCGCTCTAGCTAAGCATGTTCACTGCAGGCCTAGCCTAGAACAGAGAAGTGCCATCCGCCGTTGGACGCCCCCGCGCGCACGCCGACTGAACGATGTGAACGTTTTGGCACGCAGTCTGTCTAGCCCACTTCCGTCAGTCTGCACCCGGAGCCACACCTTGGACCGCTGAACAAAAACGGTGTTTGCCCACTCCCCCTGTTTCAACTAGCTTCAACTCACATCCCTCGCAGAGGACACCTTGGAATGGCCAACGATGACATTCTGACCGTGAGAGAGCTCGCCGAGTATCTCAAGATCGCGGAGAAAACGGCGTATCGCTTCGCATCGGATGGAAAGGTGCCTGGGTTCAAGGTGGGCAGCGCGTGGCGCTTTCGAAAGAGCGAGATCGAGCGCTGGATTGCTGAGCAGGAACAAAAACAAGAAGGGGGTCAAGAATGACAGGTCAACAGCAACGGGACGAACTGCACCGCCAAATCTGGGGCATCGCGAATGAGGTACGCGGGGCCGTTGATGGCTGGGACTTCAAGCAGTTCGTGCTTGGAGCGCTCTTCTACCGCTTCATCAGCGAGAACTTCACCAGCTACATCGAGGCCGGCGACGAGAGCATCGACTATGCGGGAATGTCGGACGCCGACATACCCGATGAAGTGAAAGTTGATGCCATCAAGACCAAGGGGTATTTCATCTACCCCAGCCAGCTTTTCGCAAACCTGGTCAAATCAGCCAGTTCCAACGAAAGCCTAAACACGGATCTGGCGGAGGTCTTTGCAGCGATCGAAGCATCTGCAAGTGGCTATCCTTCCGAAGAGGACATCAGAGGCCTGTTCGCCGATTTCGACACCACCAGCAATCGCCTTGGCAACACGGTCAAGCACAAGAACGAACGCCTGGCTAAAGTTCTCAAAGGCGTGGCGGGCCTCCCTCTGAAATTCGATGATAACGAAGGCGACCTGTTCGGCGACGCCTACGAATTCCTGATTTCGAACTACGCGGCCAATGCAGGCAAGTCGGGTGGCGAATTCTTCACGCCGCAGCATGTGTCCAAGCTGATTGCTCAGCTGGCGATGCACAAGCAGACCAGCGTCAACAAGATCTATGACCCGGCGGCGGGGTCTGGCTCGCTGCTTCTCCAAGCGAAAAAGCACTTCGACGATCACATCATCGAAGACGGCTTCTTCGGGCAGGAAATCAACTACACCACCTACAATCTCGCCCGCATGAACATGTTCCTGCACAACATCAACTACGACAAGTTCAACATCCAGTACGGCAACACGCTCGAGGACCCCCACTTCGCCGATGAGAAGCCCTTCGATGCCATTGTGTCTAACCCGCCCTACTCCGTTCGGTGGAAGGGCTCCGATGACCCGACGCTGATCAATGATGACCGCTTTGCGCCAGCGGGCGTGCTGGCCCCGAAGTCCAAGGCCGACTTCGCTTTTGTCCTTCACGCGCTGCACTATCTGTCGGCCAAGGGCCGCGCCGCGATCGTGTGTTTCCCCGGCATTTTCTACCGCGGCGGGGCAGAGCAGAAAATCCGTAAGTATCTGGTCGACAACAACTTCGTTGAAACCGTGATCGCACTTGCGCCGAACCTGTTTTTCGGCACCACCATCGCGGTGAACATTCTCGTGCTGGCCAAAAACAAGACCGACACAAAGGTACAGTTCATCGACGCCACTAGCTCAGAGTTCTTCCGCAAAGACGTTAACATTAACGTTATGCAGGACCGGCACATCGCCAAGATCATGGAGATCTTCGACAGAAAAGAAAATGTGCCCCATGTCGCAAAAACCGTGGCCTTCGAGAGGATCGCAGAGAATGATTACAACCTGTCGGTCAGCGCCTACGTCGAGCCTAAGGACACCCGGGAGAAGGTCAGCATCGCTCGCCTAAACGACGAGCTTGAGACGACTGTTGGCAAGATTAACCAGCTACGCGCCGAAATCGATGCCATCGTTGCGGAGATCGAGGCGTGAAGGGTACAGGGTTTCTTGATAAGCTCTTGGCTGGAACAGATGTTGAATGGCATGCACTTACCGACATCTTCCATATAAAAAACGGCTATACTCCGAGTCGATCAAAAAAGGAGTATTGGGAAAACGGTAGCGTTCCTTGGTTTAGAATGGACGACATACGCGCCAATGGTCAGGTTCTGTACCATTCATTGCTTCAGGTTTCAGAGAGTGCAGTAAAAGGCGGAAAGCTGTTTCCGGCGAACTCCATGATAATTGCAACTTCGGCTACGATTGGCGAGCATGCTCTAATTGGGGTGCCCTATCTCGCCAATCAGAGGTTTACGAATCTTACCTTGAAGGACGAATTTGCCCATAGGTTCATCGATAAGTTCCTTTTCTACTATGGATTTAAACTTGCCACCTGGTGCCAAAGGAATACGACAAAATCGAGTTTTGCATCTGTCGACATGGATGGATTCCGCAAGTTTCAAATACCAATCCCATGCCCAAACGATGTAGAACGATCCTTAGAAATTCAGACTGAAATCGTACGAATTTTGGACCTTTTCACCGAGCTTACCGCCGAGCTTACCGCCGAGCTTACCGCCGAGCTTACCGCTCGCAGAAAGCAATACAAATACTACCGTGATCGACTACTAGGTTTCGAAGGTATCGACGTCGAGTGGAGGACCTTGGACGAGATCGGCGAGTTCATCCGGGGGAAGCGTTTCACAAAAGCCGACTATGTCGACGAAGGCATTGCCGCCATCCACTACGGTGAGATCTACACGCATTACGGTGTCTATGCCCATGAAACGCTGTCCAAAGTCAGAAGCGATATGGCCGACTCCTTGCGATACGCCGAACCGAACGATGTCGTCATCGCAGGTGTCAGCGAGACCATCGAGGACGTCGGGAAAGCCGTGGCTTGGCTTGGAGAAGAAAAGGTGGCCATTCATGACGACAGCTACGCCTTTCGCCACAAGATGAACCCCAAGTTCATCGCGTATGCGATGCAAACCGACGCCTTCCATGATCAGAAGGCGAAACACGTCTCCAGCAGCAAGATCAAAAGGCTCCTGATTGATGGCATCAAGAAGGTCACGCTGCCGGTGCCCTACCCAAATGACCCCGAGAAATCTCTTGAAGAGCAGGCCCGCATCGTCGCCATCCTCGATAAGTTCAACACGCTGACGACCTCTCTGAGCGAAGGCCTGCCGCGAGAGATCAAGCTGCGGCAACAGCAGTATGAGTACTATCGAGACTTACTCCTGAGCTTCCCCAAGCCCGAGGAGGCGGCGTAAATGAGCCAATCCCTTGAGCAGATCGCAGATCAGCTGCATGCAGCCGACAAAAGGGTTCAGCTGATCTACGCCTTCAACGGCACTGGAAAGACACGACTTTCCCGAGCCTTGAAAAACCTGGTCGCACCCAAGCCCGAGAACGGAGAGGAAGGCGAGCCCTCGCGCCAGAAGATCCTGTACTACAACGCCTTCACCGAAGACCTGTTCTATTGGGACAATGACATCCTGAACGACGGCGAGCCGAAACTGATAATCCAGCCGAACTCATTCACCAACTGGATCCTGAAGGAGCAAGGGCAAGACCGCAACATCATCACCAACTTCCAGCGCTACACGAACGAGAGGCTGACCCCCAGGTTTAACGAAGAGTACAAGCGCCAAGACGCCAACGGGAACGAAACGAAAGTAGAGGCCTTCTCTGAGGTTACATTTTCCCTCGGCACGGGGGGCGACGATGCAGCGGGGAACTTCAAGATCTCAAAGGGCGAAGAAAGTAACTTCATCTGGAGCGTCTTCTACACGCTGCTGGAGGAAGTGGTTTCCGTCCTCAGCGTCGCTGAGCCCGGCGATCGGCAAACGGACCAGTTCAACCAGCTTCAATACGTGTTCATAGACGACCCTGTCAGCTCGCTGGACGAGAACCACTTGATTGAACTGGCGGTAAATCTGGCGGGCTTGATCAAGAACGCACCACCCGAGCTGAAGTTCGTCGTTACGACCCACAACCCTTTGTTCTACAACGTCCTTCACAACGAATTCCAATACAGAACCAACAACTCCACCTACCGACCACGCGATTGCAAGCAGTACCGCCTGGTCAAAAAGGAAGACGGTACGTTTGTCTTGGAAGACCAGCCCAATGATCGTCCATTCTCGTATCACCTATTTCTGATGTCCGAGTTGCAAACCGCCATCGGGACTGGCCAAATCAGGAAATACCACTTCAATTTCATGCGGAACGTTCTCGAAAAAACTTCAACTTTTCTTGGGTACAAGAACTGGGGCGACCTCCTCCCCAGAACAACCGATGGGTCCGCCGACCCATACATGGCCAGGATCATTAATCTATCTAGCCATTCCGCACATGCTGGCGAAGAGGTGGCGGAGCCCGATGAAGATGACAAGCGCGTACTGGGCTTTCTTTTTCGCCATGTAACTGAGACTTACGGGTATAGTCCGTTGGAAGAACAGCAGAATGATTGAACGCACAAAACCCATCGCGGAGTCGAAGAATTTTATCGTTCTCGACAAGTACACCCAAGCCTGGGACGCCGCCAATCAATACCAGAGCGAAGATTCTCTGGAACGCGAGTTGGTGCAGGACCTCATCAATCAAGGCTACGAGTTCCTGCCCGCCCTTACGACCCCTGAATCTATGCGCGCCAATGTTCGTGTGCAGCTGGAAGAACTGAATAACGTCAAATTTTCCGACGATGAATGGGAGCGCTTTAATGCGTCATACCTAGACAAGCCAAGCGACAGCATTGTCGACAAGACCCGAAAAATCCACGACAACTACATCCATGATTTTGTCTTTGACGACGGGCGGATCCAGAACATCTACTTGGTCGACAAGAAGAACAAGGCCCGCAACAAGCTGCAGGTGATCAAGCAGTTCGAGCAAGTCGGCACCTTTGCCAACCGCTACGACGTGACGATCCTCGTCAATGGTTTGCCTTTGGTGCAAATCGAGCTGAAAAGGCGCGGCGTTGCGATCCGAGAGGCATTCAATCAGATCCACCGGTACAGCAAGGAGAGCTTCAACAGCGGCAATTCTCTGTTCAAGTTCTTGCAGCTCTTCGTGATTTCGAATGGCACAGATACTCGGTACTTCGCCAACACGACCAAGCGCGACAAGAACAGTTTTGACTTCACCATGAACTGGGCAAAATCCGACAATAGCTTGATCAAAGACCTTAAGGATTTCACCGCGACCTTCCTTCAGAAGCGCACACTGTTGGACGTTCTACTGCAGTATTCCGTTTTCGATGCCAGCGACACTTTGCTGGTCATGCGTCCCTATCAGATTGCTGCAACGGAACGCATTCTGTGGAAGATCAAAAGCTCATTTGAGGCGAAAAACTGGAGAAAGCCGGAGAGTGGTGGCTTCATATGGCACACCACTGGCTCTGGCAAGACTCTGACGAGCTTCAAGGCTGCGCGGTTGGCGACTGAGTTGGATTTCATCGACAAAGTCTTCTTCGTCGTGGACCGAAAAGATCTCGACTACCAGACCATGAAGGAATACCAGCGATTTTCGCCTGATAGCGTCAACGGCTCTGACAGTACGGCCGGGCTGAAGCGCAACTTAAGTAAAGACGACAACAAAATCATCGTCACAACAATCCAAAAGCTGAATAATCTGATGAAGTCAGAGGGTGAGCTGCCGGTGTATGACCAGCAGGTGGTCTTCATTTTCGATGAATGCCATCGCAGTCAGTTCGGTGAGGCGCAGAAAAACCTTAAGAAGAAGTTCAAGCGATTTTATCAGTTTGGCTTCACCGGAACGCCAATCTTTCCGGAAAACGCTCTAGGGGCTGAAACGACCGCCAGCGTGTTTGGACGTGAGTTGCATTCGTATGTGATCACTGACGCCATCCGCGATGAGAAGGTACTGAAGTTCAAGGTCGACTACAACGATGTACGCCCCGAGTTCAAGGCCATTGAAACCGAGCGAGATGAAAAGAAGCTCAGCGCTGCTGAAAACAAACAAGCGCTTCTTCATCCAGAACGTATTCGGGAAGTCTCGCAGTATATACTGAATAACTTCCGTCAAAAAACTCACCGGATGCAAGCAGGCAGCAGGGGGTTCAATGCGATGTTCGCCGTAAGCAGTGTAGATGCGGCAAGACTCTACTATGAAACCTTAAACGCACTGCAGGTAGACAGTGGAAAGCCTCTAAAGATCGCGACGATCTTCTCGTTTGCAGCCAACGAAGAGCAAGATGCGATCGGCGACATCCAAGACGAAAGCTTTGATGTTTCATCCATGAATAGCAGCGCGAAAGAATTTCTGAGTTCTGCAGTCGAAGACTATAATGCCTTTTTCAAGACAAATTTTAGTGTTGATAGCACTGGTTTCCAGAACTACTACCGCGACCTAGCCAGCCGCGTTCGCTCGAGGGATATCGACTTGCTTATTGTCGTCGGCATGTTCCTTACCGGCTTTGACGCGCCAACGCTCAATACCTTGTTTGTCGACAAAAACCTCCGGTACCATGGTTTGATTCAGGCGTTCTCCAGGACCAACCGAATTTTCGATGCAACCAAGACATTCGGCAATATTGTAGCGTTCAGAGACCTTGAGCAAGCTACAGTTGATGCGATCACGTTGTTCGGTGACAAGAACACAAAGAACGTTGTGCTGGAAAAGAGCTACGACGAGTACATGAACGGTTTCGTTGATCAGGAAACCGGTGTGGCGCGACGCGGGTTCATTGATGTTGTGAAGGAGCTATCAGTTCGCTTTCCCAAGCCGAATGAGATCGTCAAAGAAGAAGACAAGAAGGAGTTTGCAAAGCTCTTTGGTGAATATTTGAGGGTCGAGAATGTGCTTAGGAACTACGATGAGTTCGCAGCATTGAAAGCGTATCAGGGTTTGGACCCAAAAGACCCTGATGCCGTCGAGGAATTCAAGCAAAAGCACTACTTGAACGATGATGACCTTCGTGACTTGGAGGCAATAGACCTACCCTCAGAGAGAGCGGTTCAAGATTACAGATCGTCGTACAATGATATTCGCGATTGGCTACGTCGAGAAAAGTCGTCGTCTGAGCAAGAACAGAACACTATCGAGTGGGATGACGTGGTTTTCGAAGTCGAGCTTTTGAAATCTCAAGAGATCAACCTTGACTACATCCTCGGGCTGATCTTTGAGAAAAACAAGAAGGTGAAGAGCAAGGGGGAGCTAATTGAAGATGCTCGTCGTGTCATTCGCGGCAGCATTGGCAATCGTGCGAAAGAGAGTCTGATAGTAGATTTCATCAACCAGACTGATCTCGATCAAATTCATGACAAGGCGGATGTGATCGATGCATTTTTCTCGTTTGCCCAAGCTGAGCAGCGTCGCGAGGTTCAAGAACTTATTGAATCGGAAAACCTTAATTCTGCAGCCGCAAGGCGCTATATTTCGGCCTCAATCAAGCGCGAGTTTGCAAGTGAAAACGGTGCTGATCTAAATGCAATATTGCCAAAGATGAGTCCGCTGAGCCCACAGTTTGGGGCAAAGAAGCGTAATGTCTTTCAAAGAATCTCTGGCTTCGTTGAGAAGTTCAAAGGCGTGGGCGGGGAAGTGTAATTTCGCGCTGTTTGGTTTTGCAGTCAGCCCGAGTTCAAGGACTCGGAAGATTCGATTCGCCGTAGGTATGAAGCGTAAATGGCACCCTGCCCGCTGAGTTTCGCACTCTACCTGCCTTTACGCGCCATGCCCCTACTACGCCTTCACAGCTGTTGCCCCTAGGCCAATAGCGGTCTTCTTGATCGGTCTCGTGATCCATCGCGAGGCCAACCATGACCGTTACGTCTTTCAAAACCGAGACGTCTTCCCGCGGCGCACGCATGTTGCGCACGGCACTTGGGCCGGGCATCGCCGCCTGGCTCAAGGATGCTGGCGTCGTCGAGGTGATGCTGAACCCTGACGGGCGGCTCTGGATTGACCGGCTGGCCGATGGGCTGGGCGACACAGGCGCGGTGCTGTCTCCCGCCGATGGCGAGCGGATCATCCGTCTTGTCGCGCATCACGTCGGGGCGGAGGTCCATCCCGCGGCCCCGAGGGTCTCTGCTGAATTGCCGGGAAGCGGCGAACGCTTCGAGGGTTTGCTGCCGCCAGTGGTTTCCGCGCCGACCTTTGCCATTCGCAAGCCTGCAGTCGCGGTATTCACCCTCGAGGATTATGTTTACGGAGGCATTCTCACGGCTGACGTCGCTCGTCACTTGCGCGAGGGGGTCACCAGCCGGGCCAATATCCTGGTCGCGGGCGGGACCTCGACCGGCAAGACGACCCTCACCAATGCGCTTTTGGCGGAAGTTGCCAAAACCTCGGACCGCGTGATCCTGATCGAGGACACGCGCGAGCTGCAATGCCTGACCCCCAACCTGGTGGCCCTGCGCACGAAAGACGGGCTCGCGACCTTGTCCGATCTCGTCCGCGTGTCGCTGCGGCTGAGGCCTGATCGCATCCCCATCGGCGAGGTGCGCGGGCCGGAAGCGCTCGACCTGCTGAAAGCCTGGGGCACCGGCCATCCGGGCGGGATCGGCACGATCCATGCCGGGTCCGCCA
>Ga0076930_101105_pt1 | contig 16558 bp, 15 predicted proteins | sample HotLakConsoUCCRE_FD_71149 | JGI IMG/M metagenome (GOLD analysis project Ga0076930, IMG submission 71149) | Hypersaline microbial mat communities from Hot Lake, Washington, USA - Hot Lake Consortium UCC-RE (version 3) (version 3) ...
GGGGGGGGTGGCCCGGGAGGGGGGGGCGGCTCCCACCGGGGTGGAGGGTGGCCCGGGAAGGAAAGGGTCAGGACGCCGGCGGAAGCGCGTCGTCCAGGAAACCCTGCAGCTGTTCCTCCGAAATCTCGTCCAGCCCACGGGCCACCACCAGCCGTTCCACCATCTCTCCCCTTCCGGTACCCTCCGGGTCATTGCCGTCCCGGCGGAACTGGAGGAGAAGGAGCGGAGCGCCCCGATCCGGGGGCGTCCCCGACAGACCCCGGCCCCGGACCCGGACGGTCCACGGCTCCCCCATGGCATCCACGAACCCCATCTCCTCGGGATGCCGGGGACCTGGGGCCGGATGGAGCGCGGTTACCGGAGGGGCTGCAGGCTCCGGTGGACGGGTGACGGAAAACCCCTCCCGTGCGGAGCGGAGCCCCCCGTCGGAGCGGCGCTCCCCACCCCCTCCGGGATCGGCGGCGGCCGGCAGGCTCATCTCTGCACCTCCGCCAACGGGACGTCCGACTCCAACACCTCCAGCCGCTCCAGGCGGGCGCTCCCCGACAGGCGCCCCTGAAGGCGCGTCCAGGGCCAGAGTGCCAGCTTTTCGGTGGATGGTGTCATCGGACCGGACTCCACTGCCGGAACCATTCGATTGAGATCCTGCTGGTCCATGGGGCGCTGACCAGGGTAGCCCCACCCCACCGGAGCGTCCAGTGGGGTGGGGCGCGTGTCCATATCCGTGGCTACGGCTCCGGAGTCAGGAGAGCGAAGTAGGAGTCGATGTCGAAGCCCGACGGGTCCACCTCGTAGTACTGCCCCCGGGCGAAGTGACCGGTGGTGGGGAAGTACGGAGGGGGGTTGGTGGCGGCACAGGCATCGTAGGAGTACCGCTTCAGGTATCCCGTCCCCACGCCACTGCTGTAGAGGGTTCCCACCGCTCCACGAGTCCGCTGGATGATCCCCCCTGTGAGGAACATGCATCCCCGACCGAAGGGCTGACCCTGGCACCACTGGGCGGAGAGGGCGCCGGCGGCGAAGTTCTCCACCGTGAAGTTGTTCAGCGCAAGCACTACCGCGTGGAAGAACTCGTCGCCAGAGTCATCGTAGGTGTACCAGGTGCTGCTGGTCCCTCCCTGGAAGGCCGCATTCAGCGTGTTGTCCGACACCACGACGTTCGTGCCCGAGAACACCCCCATGATGTCCTGGCAGGTCCCCAGCCCCGGGTCCGTGACGTACTGCACATCATCCGCGAAGATGATGTTGTTGGTGGCCGCCACGGTCACCCGCCCCCGGAGACGTCCGGAGAGGGCCACCTTCCCGTCTACGAAGATGACACCCTTGAAGTTGGGGTTCAGCCGCCGGGTGATGGGGTGCAGGTAGGTGGCCTGGGCCGGGTCCATCCCCGCCGCGGTGAGGGCCGGCCCCACCCGGGGATCCACCGCACCGGTCCACTGCATCCACGCCCCTGTGGGCTTTGCGGGCCCACCCTTCGGGTCGCTGGCCGACGGGGTGTTGGCCTGGAAGCCATTGGGGATGTTGAGTTCGTCAGCTCCCCCCAGGTAGCACCGCCGGGTGGAGTTGGTGACCCGGTTCTGCCAGTTGGCCCAGTTCGTGGAGGCCGCCGTGCGGAACACTCCGCTCACAGGGCGTCCGCAGTTCCAGGAGTGCCGCAGGTCGGTGGCCCCCGCAGGGGGCTTGGCCACCACCCATGCCGGGTTCGTGGACTGGTAGACCTTGATGAAGCCCTCGTCATCCCCGTTGATGCTACCGTCCCCGTCCAGATCCAGCGCCACGAACTCGATCCGGGTGGTTGCCTCGCCGGCGAGACCGTTGTTCGTGGAGATGAAGTGGGTGTTCCCCATCTGCGCCTGCACCCGGAGGCGATCCAGCTCCGCCGTCTCGGGCATGGGGATGGGGGAGACCTCCTCCTCATACCCCCGCATGAAGGTCCCGAAGGAGGCACCCACCACCTGGCTGGCCGTCCGGGCCTCGCTGTGGAAGGTGGCTCCCGAGGAGTAGATCTTCAGGTCGTCATTGGTGTGGACCGGCCCCCAGATCTGGTCCCCTCCACCGAACGCGATGTGCGACGGCTCGATGTCGGTGAAGTAGGCGTACTTGGCAAAGCTCTCCTGGAAGATCTGGGAACGCCGGATGGAGACACCTCCACCCCCGTCCCGGACCACCGAGATGATGGATCCGAAGACCCCATACTGCCCGGACGTCACACCGGAGGGCCCCACGTAGATCGAGCGCTCCACCCCGGGAAGAGCGTTCCCGGATGCATCCAGCACAGGGACTCCGTCTTCCAGGATGGCATACCCGTCGTCGGGATAGAGCGTCCGGTCTCCGTTCAGCATCGCCCGGCCCAGCTCCACTCCCGCTTCTGCAGCAGAGTCGAGCGTGCCACTCCGCTCATGGTATCGGCTCACCAGGAGCTGATTCGATCCCACCACGACGGCCCCTGAGGCAAGGGCTCCGATCGCCAGGACCACCAGAAGTGTCAGGACCAGGGCAAAGCCCTTCTCGTCCCGCGGATATCCCATCATGGTCGTCTCCATCTTCACATCCCTCACGGAACCAGCACGGTGACGGACGTCACCAGCGAGGAGAGGGTCGGGGTGCAATCCTGCGCGGCCACGGCATACTGGTACGTGCCCGGGGCCACTGAACTGTCTTCGTACAGGTACGACGCCTGACCGGCGGGAATACTCAGGAGCGGTTCCCCCCAGTCCGGAGATCCCCCGGGGCGGCGCCAGACCACGTATCGGACGACATCCCTCTCTCCGGCCGCCTCGTCCACCGAGGGGCTCCAGGTCAACTCCACCGCAGGCCGGCCATCGGAGGTTATCACCTGCACCGCCGAGAGGCCGGTGGTAAGGATCGGCTCGTCACCGCAGGTCCGGATAAGGGTGAGTCCGGCATTGGGAAGCCGGACGACCCGGGTCAGGAAGGAGGTGTGCACGTAGTCCCCCTCCAGGCCGTTGGTGGCCCCGAAGGAGACCCGCACCGCACGGACGCTGTCCGCCAGGGCCGAGCGTCCGGTGTCCGCTGGAGACCCGTGCCGGGCCGCCAGGTGGATCAGCGGAAGGTCGTCGTCCGCGATGGAGTCCAGCGCGGGATTCGCGCTGGCGAAGCTCCGGCGGATCAGATAGCGGAAGAAGGGAGCGTTCGGATCCTGGAGAAGGTTCCTGGCCAACAACTCCGGCGCCTGGTCATTGATCTTCCGGAAGAGGACGTAGTCGTCGTCACGGGTGGTGGACGAATCCGGCCGGAAGAAGAACGTCAGCAGCTCCGCTGGACTGTTGGTTCCCGCCGTGGTCTGGTAGGACACCGTCGGCCACGAGTACGTGGAGTTGGGTATCACCAGGGGCGACGTGGGGGCCATCACCTGACCGGAGGGAGCCTCCGGAAGGGAGTAGACGGCGAAGATGTCGTTGGGGGCGTTCGAGGCGTAGTCCGCCGAGAAGGCCACCACATCGTCCCCGGCATACACCAGGGACGGCTGGTCACCAGGAAGATTGGTCCCCAGCGTCCGGAGGTCCGACTCCAGCATCCCTGCGGCATAGCGCAGGTTCTGGATGGCCTCCATCCGCTCGGTACCCCGGCGGAAGGCATCGTTCTGGGAAGCCAGGAATCCCATGGCCCCCGCAATGATGACCCCGAACACCACGATGGAGATCAGGAGCTCGATGAGGGTGAAGCCCAGCCGTCCCGGCTTCGTGGGCGAATTGCGGATGCCCCTGTTCATGGCGCCCCCACGGTCACGGAACGGGAATACGGGACCCGGATGGGTCCGCCGGTCACCGTGACGGTGATCTCACGATAATCGATCATACGACCTCCGGTCCCGTCGTTCCGGACATGCTCCACAGCCGTGATCCTGGAGGCCCCCTCCAGTCCAGGCACGGCGCTCTCCGTCCCGATATAGCCGTCGATCGCCGAGTAGGTCGGCTCCAGGGCCACCAGGGCCAGCCGGTCCTCCACGGCCTGCTGTGCAAGACTCTCCATCTCCGCCTCCATGGCCCGACGCACCAGTGTGGCGGACGATGCCCCCATACCCAGCACGGCCACGGAGAGGAGAAGGAGGGCCACGATGATCTCCACCAGGGTGAAGCCGCGACGATCGTTCGCCGTCAACATCCCTCGCTCCATCCTTCTGCTCCATTCCTGAAGCAGGAGACCCGTCCGGTGGCACGACTCAACAGCACCGCCCTGGACTCCTCCGGGAAGGCCCCCGAAGTCGCAGAGCGCCCGGATGTGATGTACAATGCCCCTTCCTCCGTCCCACTCCCGTTTCGCCGGAAGGAGAAGGCCGGAAAATCCCCCTGGAGCCGGGTGAAGGTGTGGGCTCCTTCCACGTTGGGCGCACCCGCGACCCGGTCCGCACCACCCCGCCCGAAGGTCACCCCCTCTCCCAGCGGCACCCAACGGATGTTCTCCCCTGCGTCGATCACACCATCGTTGTTCTCTTCGTTGTGGATCCGGTAGCGATTCCCATCCAGATCCAGGGCGACGGTGATCGTGTGCCCACGGAGGACCGCCATCCGCTGCGAGGCCTGGAGGGTGGAGAAGAGTTCCAGCACCGACGAATCGGTCCGGTAGCGGGCAATATTCACCACGGGGACGGCGATGCCGGCCACGATCGCGGCCATCACCACCACCACCACCAACTCCACCAGCGTAAAGCCCGACCGCGAGGTCAGGGCTACGGACTGTTTCAGGCGGACTTCTTCAACTGATGTCATAATTCATCCACTGCCATGGGGTCGAGGAAATTCCTTCCCCGAAATGTCCTGCGGTCTCCCTTGCACGGGATGTGCCAGAAGATGCAGATGCACCGATCCGACGGGCAATCCTCCAACCCCGCCGCCCACCGGGGCCCCCAGGGTGCGGGGGTTGTCCCGGTACATCGCACACGTGGTGCAGCCGCCACGGCACGAAGTAGGGGGAAGCGGTACTTTCTGTCCGGTATCCAAGGCCTTCCTTCCTGCGAATCTCCGGGTTTTCCGGCACTGTGCGTGGAAAACAGGTGGGTGGCACGTTGGAGCGGGAGTTGCATGGTGGAGAAGGGTGGTGCAACCTCAATCGAAGGGATACGGTAGGCAGGCAGGGTGACCGCCCCCTCCGTTTCCGGGGTATACTTCCCCCGTGGCCCCGGAGGGGATGGATGGAACCGGCGGCAGGCCGGGCCTCCGTTGCCCACCGGACGGGGTGCGGACCACGACAAGAGCGACGACATCATGGGAAGGTACGACGATATTCCGCCGGAACAGATCCGAGCGGACCTGATCCGGTTCGCCCGCCTCCTCCTCCGCCTGGATGAGGAGGGGAGGTTGCTCCGCTCCATCCCCCATGTGCAGTCCCTCCTGGGGGATCTGCGGCAGAAGCTCTTCGCCCATGAGGTCCGGGGAACGAGGAATCTCCCCGGTGCCGAGACCGACGACCATTCAGGGGAGGACACCGATTCCATGGGACTGATGGACGCAGTGGAGGACCCGGGAATGCGCGACTCCCTCCGGATCGTCCGGGAGGCGTTGGCGCGCCAGGAGGAGGCTGCAGAGGAGTGGGGGAAGTCCGAAGATGGCCCGGTGGATGACACCGACTGATCCGCCGCCCGGCCCGCGGGGCTTGACCTCCTTCCCCTCCTCTCTGGCGGTGGGCCCCCCTCCCCCAACATCCCAGGGGGAGGGCGCTTCGGCTCCCGTCCCCGGGGATCAAACGCCACCGGGTGCGCCGTCGGTGGCGCACCCTGGCGACCGGGAGATGCTGGACCTGCTGGCCGCCCATGAAGGGATCGAGCTCCGGCTGGACGTCATCCGAAGGGAGCTGGACGGGCCACTGCTGGGAGATCTCCTCCGGGAGGCCAGGATCCGGAGGGGGGTGGACGCCGCCGGGATGCTGGGGGATGTGCTCCATCATGTGGAACAGGCCCTCCGGAGCCTCAAGATGCTGGAAGCCGATCTGATCCGGGAGTTGAACGTCCCCCCCGCCAGCTTCACCCAGGAGGGTCTTCCGGCCCTCCCCCCCGCCATGACCCGCTTCCTGGAGGAGCGCTCCGAGTCTCCGGGGTTCACCTGCGAAGTAGACCAGGACCCGGTGCGGGGGTGGGTGATCCGCTGGAAGGAGTTCACCGCCCAGGGTACCGTTCGCGGGGGAGGGCAGGTCCACGAGCGTCCCTACGCCTGGTTGGACGAGTAGAACGTTCCCCCGAGCCTTCAGCCCGGGTGATCCAGCCGGATCCCGGTCCCCGGTGCCACCTCCACGATCCCATCTCCAGATCCTCCCTCCCTGACCTCCGGCTGCAGGATGGCCTGCAGGGCGTCCTCGCCGTAGAACATGGCGATGTACTTCCCCTGCACCGCCGTGACCCGCCGCACCGCCCACACCAGGTGGACGTAGTTGGGTTCGGCGGGGATGCGCAGGAGGGGAAGACCCGCCTCTCCGGGAAGCCGGTCCCCCTTCCGGTTGTTGCAGGGGGAGCAGGCGGTGACCACGTTCGACCAGAGGTTCTCCCCCCCCCGGGACACCGGCAGGACATGGTCCCTGGTGAGGAACTGGCGACCCCGTAGTTCGCTCCGGTGCCGCCCGCAGTACTGGCAGGTGTAGTCGTCCCGTGCGAAGAGGAAGGTGTTTGTCACCTGCCGCCGGAACCGCCGGGGCACGTGGACGTAGCGCACCAGGCGGATCACCGACGGGCAGGGGAGTTCCTGGTCGACGGAGCGGAAGGCCCGCCCCGGGTCCACCTCCAGGATCTCGGCCTTGCGATCCAGCACAAGCCGGATGGCCCGCCGGGCGGGGACCATCGTGAGGGGCTCGAACGAAGCGTTCAGGGCCAGGCAACCCATGGAGGCCATTCCTCCGGGAGAGAGCCGGGACGGGTGCACATCCCGGCGGCTGGTTCCCAGTCCCCTGGGCGGGGGCACCCGGAACACCCCACAACATACGGGGGGTGGGGACCCCGATCAACGCGGCATGTGACCCCCGGCGTAACAGGGTGGTTCCAGCCGTGCCGATCCGGGGGGCCAGCAGAGCGGTCGCCGCCCTAGAGGAGGGCCACGGGATCCCGGTCCAGGGCCAGGCGGATATCTCCTGCCGGGGGGGTGAAGCCGGCGCTGAATCCCCGGAGCACCCGGCCCAGCGGCCCGGCGGCACCCGCCCTCAGGAGGAAGTGCCAGCGCCACCGGTTGTGCAGCCGCTCGATGGGAGCCGGGGCGGGACCCACCACCTCCACCTGCCCCGTGGGGTCGTGTCCGCCCCGTGCGGCGGAGCGGATCCGGGCCCGAAGCCAGGTGGCTGCGGCCTCGGCCCCGCCGGCGGCAAGCTCCGGATCGGGGCTGCTCACCACCACGTTGGCCAGCCGGGCCACCGGCGGATACGAGGGGCTCGCCCGCTCCCTCAACTCCCTCTCCGCGAAGCCGGCATAGTCGTGGGTGAGGGCACACTGGATGGCGTAGTGATCCGGAAGGGAGGTCTGGATGATCACCTCTCCCCCCAGCGTCCCCCGCCCCGCCCGCCCCGCCACCTGGCTCAGGAGCTGGAAGGTCCGCTCGCTGGCCCGGAAGTCCGGCAGGTGGATCCCCACATCGGCGTTGATCACCCCCACCAGCGTCACCCGGGGGAAGTCCAGCCCCTTGGCGATCATCTGGGTCCCCAGGAGGATGTCCACCTCGCCCCTCCCAACCCGCCCCAGGATCTCGTGGTGGGACCACTTCCCCCCGGTGGTGTCCACGTCCATGCGGGCGATCCGGGCCCGGCCGAAGGTCTCTCCCACCGCCCGCTCCACCTGCTCGGTGCCGATCCCCCGGAAGGAGAGGTCGTCGGACCCGCAGCGGATGCACCGGGAGGGGGAGGCCTCCTCGTGGCGGCAGTGATGGCACACGAGGCGGCCGGTTCCCCGGTGCCAGGTGAGGGAGACGGCGCAGTTGGGGCAGCTCCGCACGTCGCCGCAGGCCCGGCACTGGACGAAGCTGGAGTAGCCCCGGCGGTTCAGGAGCAGGATGACCTGCTCGTCGCGCTCCAGCCGCTGATGCACCGCCTCCACCAGGAGGGGGGAGAGGATCATCCCCCCCTCCCCGCCGGCGCTGGCGGAGGGGTCCGTCCGGGTGGTCCCCACCTCCGGACGGCCGCGACCCCCCGTCCCCGCGGCGGCCCCCCGGGGGGGCGACGGAGCCCCTCCACCGGCCCGGTCCGCCTCCCGGGCGGCGGCCCCGGGTCGGAGTGCCCGGAGGTCCACCACCGTGACCCCGGGGAGGGCTCCCCCAGTGGCCCGGAGGGGAAGCGTCACCTTCACATACTTGTCCTGGAGCACGTTGTACCAACTCTCCAGGGAGGGGGTGGCGCTCCCCAGCACGCACACCGCCCCCTCCCGGGCCGCCCGCACCACCGCCACATCCCGAGCGTGGTAGCGGGGGGCCTCCGACTGCTTGTAGCTCCCGTCGTGTTCCTCGTCCACGACGATGGCGCCCAGGTTCCGGACCGGAGCGAAGATGGCGGAGCGGGCCCCCACCGCGATGGTCCGCTCCCCGCTGTGGAGTTGGCGCCAGGCGTCGTAGCGCTCTCCGTCGCTCAGGGCGGAGTGGAGCACCGCCACACGGTCTCCGAAGCGGGCCCGGAAGCGGCTCACCGTCTGGGGGGTGAGGGCGATCTCGGGAACCAGGACGATGGCCCCCTGCCCCCGCCGCACCACCACCTCCTCCAGGAGATCCAGATAGACCAGCGTCTTCCCCGAGCCGGTGATCCCGTGGAGGAGGATGGGGCGCCGTTCGGGGTCGTCCAGCGCCGACAGCAGGACCCTGGCCGCTTCCGCCTGTGCGGGTGTGGGGGAGAAGACCGGCGCCGGCTCCGTGGGGATGTCCGAGAAGGGGTCCCGCATGATCTCCGCATCCACCACCTCCACGAGCCCCTTCGACGCCAGCCCCGCCACCACCCCCCGGCCGAACCCCTTCTCCTCCAGGCGGGCCACCTCCTCCTCGCCCCCGGCGGCCTCCAATGCCTCGTAGCACTCCCGCTGCCGGGGGGCTCGACGCCCCAGCGCCTCCCGGTCCTCCAGCGTTCCCAGCCACCGGTTCACCCGGGCCACCTTCCGCACCAGCACCGGGGCGCTACGGGCGGCGTCGGAGAGGACGGCGGGGAGGGCGCTCCGGAGGGCCAGCCCCCGGGACACCACGTAGTAGTCGGCGATCCAGGCGGTGAGCTCCAGGAGCGCCGGGGGGACAGAAGGCTCCGTCTCCAGGACCTCTCCGACCTTCCTGAGCCCGGGGCGGTCCACCGGATCCCCGGGACCCAGCACCCACCCCACGATGGGGCGCCCCCGGAAGAGGACCCGCACCCGGGTGCCGGAAGCCGGGGCCGGGGCATCCACCGCGTAGGTGAAGCTCTGGTCCAGGGGGAGGGGGAGGGCCACCTCCACCCGGGGGAGCCCGGCCAGGTCGGCGGGAGGCGTCCGGGCCTTCTTCTTCCTGGGCGGCGTCTCCTTCCCGGGGACCGGATCCCCGAAGAGGTCCCGGTTCACCATTCCGTCATCCTTCCAGCAGCCGGAAGATCTCCCGCTGGGGATCGGGGGTGGTCACATCCGGCCCCTCCTCCCCCCAGTAGACATCCACCTCGCTCCGCACCCCCAGGTCATCGGGGAGGTAGATCCCCGGCTCCACCGAGAAGCCCACCCCGGGGATGAGGAACCGGTCGTCCCGGGTCTCCAGGTTGTCCAGGTTCGGCCCCGACCCATGGAGATCGGTATCGATGGAATGGCCGGTGCGGTGCACGAAGAAGTCGCCATACCCCCGGTCGGTGATCACCCAGCGGGCCACGTCGTCCACCTCGAACCCCCGGATGGGGGTGCCTGCGGCGAAGCGCTCCTGGAGGAAGGTCAGCGCCGCGTCCCGGGAATCCCGCACCGCCTCCCAGACCTCCTGCACCCGGGGGGGGACGGTGGAGTCCAGGATCCCCATCCAGGTCTGGTCGGCGGCCACGGCGGAAGCGGTGGGCTTCCCCCACAGGTCGATGAGGAGAACATGGCCGGCGGCGCTGGTCTCTCCCACCTCTCCGGGCTGGTAGTGGGGGTCCGCGGCCCGGGGACCGATGGCCACGATGCACCCGGAGTCGGCCCCCTGCCCCTCCCGGTCCAGCGTCTCCAGGATCCAGCGGGAGAGGGTCCCCTCGGTGAGGGGAGCCCCGGCACGGACAGCGTCGGCAGCCCGGCGGAAGGCCTCCCGGGCCACATCCTGCAGGACAGCCGCGCTCGTCCGGTGCACCGCGAGCTGCTCGGGCGTCCACCGGGCATGGAACCGGGTCACCAAATCGCCGGAGCCCACAGGCTCCACCCCCAGGCTCCGGAGAAGCTCCAGCAGTCCGGCGGGGATCCGGTCCAGGGTCGGCACCGCCGAGCCGGGAGAGATCTCCATGGCCAGCCGGGGGCGCCCCGCCACCAGCACCCCCAGCGCGGCCTCCATCTCCCGCCACCCGGCATAGCGCCGGGTTTCCCAGGGCCAGTGCCGCCACGAGGACCCCTCGATGGCGTGGATCAGCGCCACGGGGTCGCCGCTCCGGGGAACGAGGACGAAGGACCGACGGGTGTTCCACCCCAGCCCGGTGAGGGAGGCGGCGATGGGGTTCTGCCCGTGGAACTCGTAGAGGAGCCAGCCGTCCAGGCCGGCCTCCTGGAGGGCGTCCTGGATGTCCCGCACACCTTCGGCGGTGAGGACGACGGGGGTTTCACTCACGGATCGACTCCGTCCCGGGGTGAGGGGGTTGGTGTGGCGCCATCGGGAACACGGGGCGCCGGACCCCGGGCTCGGCCTCCCTGCACGCCAGGAGTGGCAGCAGGAAGAGGAGGGGGACCGGGGTGCGCCAGGGAGGGGACCACATGGAGCAACTCCGGTACACGACCCGGAGCGATCACGACTCAGGCCTTCCCTGCGTGAAGAGGGGAAGACCGCTCACCCCACGAGCGGGGTGGGGTTCGGTTCCAGCCACCTCCTCACCCTCCCGCGGCGATGGAGGTGGCCCCTCCTCTTCCCCGTCCGGCGACGAGGGTTCCCCTCCGTCTGGCTCCGGGGGGGGCTCTGCCGGCGGGACATCCTCCGCCTCCGGGGCGCGTCCCACAAGGAGATCCAGCCCCAGGATCCGCTCCCGGGTGAGGAGTCGGTGCACCTCTGCCTCCCGGGCCACGGCGGTCTTCACCCCTTGCCACCCCCAACGCCCCCATGCCCGACGGAGGATCCCCAGCTTCTCTGGGAGGGTGAACAGTTCGGCGAAGTCCGGGAAGGGTTTCACCCCCTGGGGGCGGAAGGCGGTCTCCTCGTCGGACCAGTCCTCGGTGTGGAGCTGACGGATCCCCGCCGAGCGAAGGAGCCGCTTCCACTCCACCAGCATCAGGGGACGGGCTCCCAGGTGGCGGGCCAGGATCTCACGGCGACCGGCGTCCACCGGGGCCTTCCACACCAACTGGACCAGAGCGATCCGGCCGCCGGGGCGGAGCACCCGCACCAGTTCCAGGATGGCGTGCTCCTCGTCGGTGCCCACGGCCAGGGAGAGTTCTCCCACCACCACGTCGAAGATGCCATCCCTGTAAGGGAGATCGTGGGCGGATGCCACCTGGAAGGTGGCCCGGTGGGAGAGCCCGGATTCCCTGACCCGGGCCTCGGCCCGCTCCACCAGGACCGGATCCGGGTCCACACCGGAGGCCCGGGCGCCCAGATCCCGGGCGAAGTACTCGACGGTGATCCCGGCACCGCACCCGGCCACCAGTACCTCGGACTCACCGTCCATCCGGGTGAGGCGGGCCACCTGTCTGTAGAGTTCCTGTCCTCCGGGGGGAAAGAGGGCCCGGGGACTCAGTCGCACCAGGTCCAGCATGGACGGGGCCCCGGGGGGCCCCGTCCCGCCGACGTCGCCACTCAGAGGATCGGCTCCTCGAGTGCCTCCATTTCCCGCATGGCCGCCTGCACCCGGGCGCGCTCCACCTCCGACAGCACCGGCCGCTTCGGGGTGGGGATGACCTTGGCCCGCCGGGACTTGATCTGCATGAACAGGAGGAAGAGCCCCGCCACCCCGAAAGCCAACCCCACCGGGGGGCCAACCCAGGCCCAGAGGCCGTTCCCCTCAGCCTTGGGAACCGCCCGATAGATCTCACCGTGGTTGCCGATCATCCACTCCACCAACTGGGCGGTGGACATCCCATCCCGCGCCAGCATCTGGATGCTGTCCCGGAGGGCCGCCGCATCGGGAGAGGGACAGATCTCCAGCATGAAGCCGGGGCAATAGGGCGATTTCAACTCCCCAATGGCCCGATCGGCTGCCGGGTGTGAACTCCGGGGTTCCAGGGCCGGGGTGATGGTGGTCTGGGCCCCCAGGGAGGAAGCGCCGAAGGTCAGGCCCAATGCCATGAGTCCAGGAAGCCAGCCCTGCCTGAGCGACCGAATCGATCCCTTCTGTCGTGTGGACCTGTCCATCTTCACCACTCCTCTTCCCGCGTGGACTGCACCGCCGGAAAGTCCGGCACCGGTGCACCGCTGAGCCCCCTGATCACCGCGACGGCTCCCTGCCCGGTCCTGGACGGATTGTATCCCCCTTCCAGCAGGGCCACCACCCTTCCGTCGCACACCTCGTCGGCCCACTCCACCAGCGTCCGGGTCATCCGGTGGAAGTCCGCCGGCTCCAGCAGGAGATTCCCCAGCGGATCGCCGGCCATGGCGTCGAACCCGGAAGAGACCAGGATCCAGTCCGGCTGGAAGCGCTCCCGGATGGAGGCCATGGCAGCGTGGAACCTGTCCAGATACTCCCCTCGGGGCGTCCCGGGTTCCACCGGAACGTTGAGGGTCGTTCCGGTGCCCGCCCCCGTCCCGGTCTCGTCGGCCGCGCCGCTGCCAGGCCAGTGGGGGAACTGGTGGAGGGAGCAGAAGAAGACGGAGGGGTCATCGTAGAAGATGTCCTGGGTGCCGTTGCCATGGTGGACGTCCCAGTCCACGATGAGCACCCGCTCCGCCAGCTTCTCCCGCTGTAGCCACCGGGCCGCCACCGCCACATGGTTGAAGAGGCAGAAGCCCATGACCTGGTCTGCCGTGGCGTGGTGCCCCGGGGGGCGGGAGGCCACGAAGGCCCGTCGGCACTCTCCGTCCGCCACCCCCTGCAGCGCCCGGAGGAGCGCCCCCGTGCTCCCGGTGACCGCCTCCCAGGAGGCCCCGGAGACCCGGGTGTCGGCGTCCAGCGCCACGATCTCGTGGGAGGCCGCCGCCCGCTCCACGGCGCTCCGGACCCGCTGGATGTGGGCCGCCGTATGGACCAGGGAATACACCTCCGGATCCGCAGGCTCGGCCTCCCACTGGAGCACCCGGTCGTGGAGGGCCATCATGTCCTTCCCCACCGTGGAGGCCAGGGAGCGCATCCGCCCCTGATGCTCCGGATGCCCCCACCCGGTGTCGTGAAGGGCGGCGGCGGAGTGGAGCAGGAAGGCCGTGGTGGCGGGGCCCGTCACCCCTCCCGGCTCATCCACGGCCGGGCGCCGCCGTCTCGGGGACCCGGACCACCCGCTCCTGGAGGCTCGTGACCCGGTGGACATCGTTCCGCAGCGCCTCCACCGCTCCGGCGGCGGCGGCGGTGGCGGACATCGTGGTGAGGTAGGCCACCTTGTAGGTGATGGCCGCCCGGCGCATGGCGTACTCGTCGTAGATGGCCCGCTGCCCCAGGGGGGTATTCACCAGCAGTTGCACGGCCCCGGAGGTGATCCGGTCCACGATGTCCGGCCGCCCCTCCCCCACCTTGAAGATCCGCTCGCAGGGGATCCCCTCCTTCTGGAGGTGCTCCATGGTCCCCCGGGTGGCGATGATCCCGAACCCCTGGGCGTGGAACCGACGGATGAGGGGGGTGACCGTGGCCTTGTCCCGGTCATGCACGGTCACCGCCACGATCCCCTCCCGGGGGAGCGGATTCCAGGCCGACGCCTGGGCCTTGGCGAAGGCCATTCCCAAGGTGTCGTCGAAGCCCATGACCTCCCCGGTGGAGCGCATCTCGGGGCCCAGAACCGTGTCCACATCGAAGCGGTTGAAGGGGAAGACCGCCTCCTTGACGGCAAAGCCGGGGACCGTGGGCTCCTCCGGAACGTCCATGTCCGCCAGCCGCTCCCCCGCCATGACCCGGGCCGCCAGCCGGGCCAGCGCCACTCCTGTGGCCTTGCTCACGTAGGGGATGGTCCGGGAGGCCCGGGGGTTCACCTCGATGACGTACACCACCCCGTCCTTCACGGCGTACTGGACGTTCATGAGCCCCACCACCCCCAGCTCCAGGGCGAACTTACGGGTGAGATCCCGGATCACGTCCAGCGATTCGGCCCCCAGGGCGTAGGGAGGGAGCACGCAAGCGGAGTCCCCGGAGTGGATCCCGGCGCTCTCGATGTGCTGCATGATCCCCCCGATGACCACCCGCTCGCCGTCGCACAGCGCATCCACATCCACCTCGAAGGCATCCTCCACGAAGCGGTCCACCAGGACCGGATGGTCGGGAGAGGCCCGGAAGGCCCGGTCGAAGTAACCCTTGAGCGTCTCCTCGTCGTGGACGATCTCCATGGCCCGTCCCCCCAGCACGTAGCTGGGGCGGACCAAAACCGGGTACCCGATCTCCCTGGCCACCCGGAGCGCCCCCTCCTCGCTGGTGGCCACCCCGTTCTCCGGGACCCGGGCCCCGATCCGGGTGCAGACCTCGTCGAAGCGCTCCCGGTCCTCCGCCCGGTCGATGGCGTCCACGGAGGTCCCCAGGATGGGCACCCCCGCCGCGGCCAGCCGCACCGCCAGCTTCAGGGGCGTCTGTCCCCCGAGCTGCACGATCACTCCCTCCGGCTTCTCCCGGTGGATGATCTCCAGGACGTCCTCGAAGGTCAGCGGCTCGAAGTACAGGCGATCCGAGATGTCGAAGTCGGTGGACACCGTCTCGGGGTTCGAGTTCACCATGATGGTCTCGAATCCCGCCTCCCGGAGGGCCAGCACCGCCTGCACGCAGCAGTAGTCGAACTCGATTCCCTGACCGATGCGGTTGGGACCGCTCCCCAGGATCACCACCTTCCGGCGATCCGACGGGCGCACCTCGTCCTCGCTCTCGTAGGACGAGTAGTAGTACGGGGTCTCCGCAGGAAACTCCCCGGCGCAGGTGTCCACCACGTTGAAGGTGGCCCGGATCCCGGCGGCCCAGCGCCGCTCCCGGACCGTATCCTCCTTCTCCCCCCGGAGGCGCCCCAACTGGGAATCCGAGAAGCCGTGGCGCTTCATGGCCCGGAGGTGGTCCGTGGAGGGGGAGTCCAGCGCCGCCCACTCCCGCTCCAACTCCACGATCTCCAGGAGCTGATCCAGGAACCAGGGATCGATCCCGGTGGCCTCGTGGAGCTCCTCCATGGTGAGGGGGCGCTCCCCCTCCCGGGGACCGTCCACCACACGCTCGATGGCCCTCTTCAACTGGTAGGGGCGCTCCGCGGTGGGGCGGCGGAGCGCGGACAGCAGACTCTCGGCGTCGTCCTCCTTCAGGCCGTCGTCCTGCAGCCTCTCCCCCGTCACCCAGCCGGCCCGGTCCACCTCCAGCCCCCGGAACCCCTTCTGCCATGCGGCCTTGAAGGTGCGCCCGATGGACATGGTCTCCCCCACCGCCTTCATCTGGACCCCCAGTGTGTCGTCCGCCGTGGGGAACTTCTCGAAGGCGAAGCGGGGGATCTTCACCACCACGTAGTCCAGCACCGGCTCGAAGGAGGCGGGGGTGGTCTTCGTGATGTCGTTGGGGAGTTCGTGGAGGTGGTACCCCACCGCCAGCTTCGCCCCCACCCGGGCGATGGGGAAGCCCGTGGCCTTGGAGGCCAGCGCCGAGGAGCGGGAGACCCGGGGGTTCATCTCGATGACCACCAGCTCGCCGTCCACCGGGCTCACGGCGAACTGGACGTTGCACCCTCCAGCCTCCACCCCGATCTCCCGGATGATGGCGATGGCGGCGTCCCGCATCTTCTGGTATTCCACGTCCGTCAGGGTCTGCGCCGGGGCCACTGTGATGGAGTCCCCGGTGTGCACCCCCATGGCGTCGAAGTTCTCGATGGAGCAGACGATGATGACGTTGTCCGCCCCATCCCGCACCACCTCCAGCTCATACTCCTTCCACCCCAGGATGCTCTTGTCGATGAGCACCTCGGTGATGGGAGAGGCGTCCAGCCCCTTCCGGACCGCCGCCTCGAACTCCTCCCGGTTGTAGGCGATTCCGCCCCCGGTCCCCCCCATGGTGAAGGAGGGACGGATGATGGCGGGGTACCCGGTTTCCTCCACCAGGGCCCAGGCCTCCTCCATGCTGTTGGCGAAGCCCCCGGGAGGTACCTGGAGCCCGATCCGGTGCATGGCCTCCGTGAAGAGCTCCCGGTCCTCCGCCATGGCGATGGAACGCTGGTTCGCCCCGATGAGCTCCACCCCGTACTTCTCCAGGACCCCGTTCTCGTGGAGCTCCATGGCCAGGTTCAGCGCCGTCTGTCCCCCCATGGTGGGGAGGATGGCGTCGGGACGCTCCTTCTCGATGATCCGCTCCACCCACTCGCCCGTCAGGGGCTCGATATAGGTCC
>Ga0076930_101106_pt1 | contig 16539 bp, 16 predicted proteins | sample HotLakConsoUCCRE_FD_71149 | JGI IMG/M metagenome (GOLD analysis project Ga0076930, IMG submission 71149) | Hypersaline microbial mat communities from Hot Lake, Washington, USA - Hot Lake Consortium UCC-RE (version 3) (version 3) ...
CGCATGATCGATCTCAAGCGTGCCGCCGAGAGCCGCACCTACTGCGACGAGATCAAAGGCACCCTGGCCGAACATGGCTTGGCGCTCACCGAACTCTCCACCCACCTGCAGGGCCAGTTGGTCGCCGTGCATCCGGTTTACGATGAGATGTTCGATGGCTTTGCGGTACCCGAAGTGCGCGGTAATCCCAAGGCGCGCCAGGCCTGGGCGGTGGATCAGCTAAAGCTGGCCGCCAAGGCATCGCAAAACCTCGGCCTCACCGACCACGGCACCTTTTCCGGGTCGCTGGCGTGGCCGTTCATCTACCCCTGGCCCCAGCGCCCGGCGGGCTTGATCGAAACGGCGTTCGACGAGCTGGCGAATCGCTGGCAGTTATTGGCACTACAGGTTCTGGAAAATCTACGGTGGCTAATCTTCTCATGCGCATGTATGATGCCACAGAAGGTCGCATTTTGATAGATGGCCATGATATCCGCTCCTTTGATATTGCCAACCTCAGGGAGCAAATAGGTTACGTACCACAGGATGTATTTCTTTTTAGTGACACCATCACCAATAATATTGGGTTTGGTCTGGGGGAGAAACTGGATGATGCAATCATCGATCAGGCAGCAAAGGATGCAGACGTATACCAAAACATTATCGAGTTTCCAAAAGGCTTCCATACCCGCCTGGGAGAAAGAGGGATTACCTTATCCGGAGGCCAGAAACAACGGGTGTCCATCGCCAGAGCTGTGGCCAAATCCCCCAGAATATTGCTTTTGGATGATTGTCTCTCCGCTGTAGATACCAAAACGGAGAATGCCATTTTGAATGCGCTGGAAAAAATCATGAAAGGCAGGACTTCCATTATCATTTCTCACCGGGTATCTTCTGCCAAGCTGGCCGATCAGATCATTGTATTGGACGATGGAAGGGTAGTAGAAAAAGGAAACCATGAGGAATTGATGCAAGCCAAAGGTACCTATGCGGAGCTTTACGAGAAGCAAACCCAGCAGGCAGGCGAGGTGGAGTAAGTGGCTGAGTCGGAGTTTAACCCTGATCAAGAAAGCAAATGCAGACCGCTAGCACCGATTTTTTTATACACACCAATAAAATTTTAACCTGAAGCTGCTCAATTTTTGGTCCTTTCCGAGACCAGAATTTAATAATCAGTACTGGTTTTGCGCAATTTCATCAGTGCCTGGTAAAGGGCCTTCAGGTCTTCCTCCTCGTGCCAGGCGGATATCACAATTCGGTTTACTGGCTTGTCCTCAGGACAAGGGTAGGGAAAGGAAGATAAAATAAACCCCAGCTCATGCAGTTGCTCCACCCAGTCAGCATTGGCAAAAGTAATGACCGGATAGTTGTTTAGAAGGTGGAACCCCTTGTGGTTTGACAAAGCATTATAGATCTGACGCACATTGTTCAGCAGTTTTTTCCTTTGATCCAGGTACAATGACCTGCCTTGTAGAAAGACATCCAGAAAGGCTGGTGCCGGGGGAGAAGAGGAGCGGTAAACGGGGCTTTTTTTTGCCTTTTCAATCCACAACCGATCTCCCAGGATGATGCCTGCCGGGAGCGAGAGGGCTTTTCCCAAAGACCCGCATACCATTAACTCCACTGGTAAACCCTTCCAGCGGGAGTAGGTGCCGTACAAGTCATCTCCCAATATCCCAAAGGCATGGCTATCATCCACCAGCAAAAAATACCTGTTGGCAGCAGATAGGTTTTTGGTCCATTGAAAATCATTAATCTCAGGCTTCAGGGGATTTACGGCATTGGAAAGTAACAAAATGTTTTGCCCGATCAGCTCTTTTGACTTTTGTATACAATGCTTTGACCAAGCCGTAAAAGTGCCACTATAGGGCTTGAACCGGGATGGTAATATGGCAGGGTGGGAATCCGGTGCCACCCAGGTCAGGTCAGTTTGCTTACTTAAAGTTTCAAGGGCAAGCTGGCCTGCCAGGTATCCGCTGCTGAGCAGTAGGGCATCCGGAGCCCCGGCGTTTTCAGCAAAGCGGCTTTCAAACTGATCATAAATGGGAAGCTGTACATTACTGTTCCTGCTGGATCCATGATTGGGACCATGCCGGTTGATGCCTGCGACAAGCAGGTTTTTGAATGCCGGCAAGGCTCCCATTCCCAAATAGGCCGTTCCGCTGAAATGCAGGTAGGTTTTCTCCTGGTATACGATTTGTCTGCCCAGTTGCTGGCTAAGGTAAGTATGGCTCATCTGTAAGACAATTAAATCAGCAAGGCACCTGTTCCAGGCCGGTCCGGAAAGGTCACCCGTTCCGGAGAAATGGTCACTCCCTTTGCAATATCACTGGCCAACAACATGGCTCCGTCCATGTCAACGTAATCAAGTAATGGGGCAATATGTGCGATGGCAGAAATACCCACCGATGATTCGGTCATGCAGCCCACCATGGTTTTCATGCCCAGGGATTTGGCCTCTTGCAGCATTCTCAAACCGGGAGTGATGCCCCCGGCTTTTACCAATTTTACATTGATGCCATGAAAATGTCCCTGACATTTCTTTACATCTTCTTCCACGATACAGCTTTCATCAGCGATCACAGGCAGGGCACTTGCTGCATACACTTTTTTCATTCCCTGAAAGTCATCTTTGGGTAGTGGCTGTTCCATAAATTCTACATTCAGTTCGGCTAGCTCCCGGGAATAAGTGATGGCCTGATCTGCTGTCCAGGCGCAATTGGCGTCAATTCTGAAAACGGCATCTGTATGCTTCCTCAGGGTCTTAACAATGTCAAGGTCATGATCAGTACCCAGTTTTATCTTATAGATTGGCCAATCCAGTTCCTTCATTTTTTCAATCATTTTTGGAATGGGTGCGATACCTATGGTGAAGTTGGTGACGGGAATATGATCCGGGTTCAAATTCAGCAGTTCGTAAAGTTTTTTATCCTTCTTTTTAGCATAAAGGTCCCAGGCAGCCATATCCAGGGCGCATTGGGCAAAGGGATTTCCTTTAAAATAAGATTGCGTTAATTCCCAAAGTTTTTCCGGATGCATGGAATCCAGGTCAGCAAGCATAACTGCTGCCTCATTCAAACTGGCCAGCATGTTTTCGAGGCTGATACCATAGAACGGATTGGTGGTGGACTCTCCCAATCCATAAAGGCCATCTTTGTCCAGCAATTTCACGATAAGGGTATCTTGTACATCCCGGCTTTGATGGGCGATGGTAAAGGTGTGTTTCAGGGGAAGTTTATACGGTAGTAGTTCGAGCTTCATAAAAATGAGGTGGTATTTCCAATACCCAAAGATAGAATAAAGCCCATGGCTTTTAATTTCTTACTTAAAAATCTAATCAAAAATAACCATATTTACAGAAAAACCAACCTTCAAAAAGGAAATGACCACTAAGCACCCACTCTCATTGTTGCTGCTGATTTGTTTGATCGCCCTCCAGGCTTGCCAGGAACCGCAAAAACCAGCAGTTCTGGACATCGCCGATTTAGTAGCTGCCCATGCCAAATATCAGGAAAAGCACATCACCAAACGCAGGTTTGGCTATGACAAAATTGCGCCCCTGATCCAAAACCGTTCTACTGCCTTTGAATACCAGGTGTTGGGCCATTCCGTGGAAGGAAGACCCATACATTCCCTGACTTTTGGCGAGGGGGAGGTAAGGGTGATGTTGTGGTCACAGATGCATGGCAATGAAAGTACGGCCACTATGGCACTCTTTGACCTATTTAATTTTTTAGAGGGCTCGCCGGATGACGAATTTGAGGATATCCGCTCTGCAATTCGGGAAAAATTAAAGCTGCGCTTCATTCCCATGGTAAACCCTGACGGAGCGGAAAGATTTGAGAGAAGGAATGCGCAGGACATTGATCTCAATAGGGATGCAATCAGACAAAGCAGTCCGGAAGGCATCATTCTGAAAGAGGCAAGGGATGAGTTTGAACCTGAATTTGGATTTAACCTGCATGACCAAAATATATATTACAATGCTCAGGGAACTCCCCAGCCTGCCACCATTTCCGTTTTGGCTCCAGCCTATAATGAAGCCAGGGAAATCAATGACATCAGAAGCAGGGCCATGAAGTTGATTGCAGGGATGAATCGGGTGCTGCAGAAAGAGGTTCCGGGACATGTGGGAAAGTACAACGATACTTTTGAGCCCAGGGCTTTTGGAGATAATTTTCAAAAGTGGGGGACCAGTACCATTTTGATAGAGTCCGGGGGATACCCGGATGATCCAGAAAAGCAATATATCAGGAAACTCAATTTCATGATCATTCTCAACGCCCTCTACGAAATTGCCAGCCAGGGATATGAAAATTTTACGGAGGAGGAATATTTCGCTATCCCGGACAATGATTCCAAATTAATGGACCTTTTGATAAAAAATGTTTCAGCTGAAGCCAGGGATTACAGCTATCAGACCGATATTGGTATCCGGAGATCGGACCGGTATCAGGACAGTATTCGGTATTCCAGCGCTTCGGTTTCAGATTGGGGAGACCTCTCGGTTTTTTATGGGTATCAGGAAATAGATGCCGAGAGGATGAACTTGACTGCGGCTAAAGTTTGGACTGAGGAAATGGCCCTGGAAGAATTGAGCGATAGCCTGGCCTGGGAGTTGCTTACACAAGGATATATGGCCATAAAGACAAAAGAGGAGGACAAAGGCAAATTTTATGACTTGCCGCTACTTTTATTTTCTTCTGAAAAGGAGCCCGATTTAAAGCCCGGATTGCAAAACACTCCCGATTTCTACCTGGAACGCGAAGGCACTTTATTATTTGCCGTAGTCAACGGTTTTTTGATTGACCTGGAGAAGCAGGCTTCCGCTCCATCATTTTTACAACGGGTGCGATGAAATTCAGGCACCTGTTAACCTTTCGGATATAATGGGTACTAACCCGCATTTTATCGGTATGGACGGCTATTTATTGTAATTGTAATGAAAAATGGTTAAAATCGAATTTGTTTTTATTAAAACTTAAGATGACCCTATGCTAAATAAATCGACTACTGAGGAAATCAGGGAAAGATTCGACCGGGATGTGGAACGTTTTTCAAACCTGGATACCGGTCAGGAGGCTACCATGGATGCGCCGTTATCCATGGAGTTGATTGCCAATGCCGTGGTGGTTTCCAGTCCACAGGCAAAGACCTTGCTGGATATTGGATCTGGTGCAGGAAACCTTTCCTTAAAAATATTGCAATACCTTCCCCAAATTGATTGTGATTTACTGGACCTGAGTGAACCCATGTTGGAAAAAGCCATGGACCGGGTTTCCTGGGCAACTACAGGGGAAGTAAATACCATACAGTCAGATATCAGAGATGCTGAATTGACAGCCAATAAATATGATATTATTGTAGCGGCAGCCGTGCTGCATCACCTCAGGGATGAACAGGACTGGGAGCATGTTTTTGGTAAAATATTCAAGCTTCTGGCACCCGGTGGATCGTTTTGGGTGTCTGACCTGGTGGCTCATGATGATCCAAAAGTGCAGGAAATGATGTGGAACAGGTATGCCCGGTACCTGGAGTCGATAGGGGGGCTTAAATACCGGAAGAAAGTTTTCGATTATATTGAAAAAGAAGACAGTCCCCGCTCCATGACGTTCCAACTCAAACTGATGGAGAAAGTGGGGTTTACTCACCTGGAAGTCTTACATAAAAACTGCTGTTTTGCTGCTTTTGGGGGTAAAAAACCTTTGGAAGATTTGGAGGGCTGAAATTTATAAAAAAAGGTGGCGGTACATTTCTTCCAACTTACCCACAGGTGAAATTTCTATAGAAAATTTACGCTGGTCCAGTCCTTTGATGGCATACCTGGACAAGATGATCTTTTGAAAGCCCATTTTTGCAGCTTCGGCAATGCGGCTTTCGATGCGGTTGACTGCCCTGATCTCCCCCCCAAGGCCAACTTCCCCCGCAAAACAGATACCTGGGTCAATGGGACTGTCTTCATGGGAAGATATGATAGAAGCGCAGACGGACAGGTCCAATCCAGGGTCATCTACCCTAAGCCCACCGGCAACATTGAGGAATACATCTTGTTGTCCCAACCGCATTCCCCCTCTTTTTTCCAGGACCGCCAGGAGCATGTTAAGTCTTTTGGCATCATGACCGGTGCTGCTTCTCTGAGGGGTACCGTAGGTGGCAGGGCTGACCAAAGATTGAATTTCGATCAATAGGGGGCGGTTTCCTTCCAGCATGGCTCCAATAGCCACGCCGTTGAGTTGTTCTTCCCGCTGTGTCAGAAGGATATCAGAAGGATTGGTGACCGCCTTCAGGCCATCGGCATGCATTTCATAAATCCCCAGTTCGTTGGTGGAACCAAAGCGGTTTTTGGAGGTCCGCAGGATTCGGTAACTCAGGTGCCGGTCGCCTTCAAACTGCAAAACTGTATCTACCATGTGCTCCAGGATTTTTGGTCCGGCAATGGAGCCGTCTTTGGTGATATGACCTATAAGAAAAACAGGGGTGCCGGTTTGTTTGGCGAATTTCATCAATTCAGCGGTACATTCTCTGACTTGGCTTACTGAACCGGCTGCTGAAGCGACATACTGGCTATGCAGGGTTTGGATGGAGTCGATAACCAGTAAATCGGGTTTTAATAATTCTATTTGCTGAAATATGTGTTGGGTATTGGTTTCTGAAAGCACATAGCATTGGTCAGATTGGTATTTCATGCGCTCACTGCGCATTTTGATCTGGTTTTCACTTTCTTCACCGGAAACATACAAAATTTTTGTATGGCGGAGCATCAGGGCGATCTGCAGCATCAGGGTGGATTTACCAATACCAGGCTCTCCGCCTATCAGGACCAGTGAGCCAGGCACGATCCCTCCGCCCAGCACCCTGTCCAGTTCCTCATCCCCGCTGACCAACCTGGATTGTTCCTCGTAGTTGATTTCTTTGAGCCTTTTCGGTTTGCTGACTTTTTTGGGGTCTGTGTTGCCGGGTTTCCAGGCTCCCCTTTGGCCTTCCTCTTTTTGGATTACCTCTTCTACATAAGTGTTCCACTCGCCGCAGGACGGACATTTTCCCACCCATTTGGCACTCTCCACGCCACAGTTTTGACAGAAATAAGCAGTTTTAATTTTGGCCATGGTAGGGCTTAGCAAATGGATCCATATTTGTTTAGGAATTGATTTTTATCAGCTATCATCCTCAATGGGCTTCCAACCAATCTTTACCCATACCGACCTCTACTTCCAAAGGCACAGCTATTTTGATGGCCTCAGACATGAGTTTGGGAATTTCTTTTTTTAACAGCTCCGTTTCTTCCTTGTGCGCATCAAAAACCAGTTCATCATGTACCTGCAATATCATTTTGGATCGGAGGTTGTTTTGGAGCATCCACTCGTGTACCTGAATCATGGCTACTTTGATCATATCTGCCGCTGAGCCCTGAATGGGGGCATTGATGGCGTTTCTTTCTGCAAAACCTCTCATGGTGGCATTTCGGCTATTGATATCCCGCAAGTATCGCCTCCTTCCCAAAATGGTTTCCACAAATTCATTTTTCCGGGCTTTTTCTATGCTTTGGTCCATGTAGGCTTTCACCGAGGGAAACTCCTTAAAATAAGCATCGATGATATCTTTGGCCTCTCCCCTTGGAATTTTCAGCCGCTGGGATAAACCGAAGGCAGAAATGCCATAAATGATCCCGAAATTCGCTGTTTTTGCTTTGCGGCGCATGTCTCCGCTTACCTGCTCCAGCGGGACCTGGAAAATTTTGGCCGCAGTGGTGGCATGAATATCTCTTCCATTCTTAAAAGCTTCTATCATGGAAGTATCCTGGGAAAAGGCCGCCATGATACGTAATTCTATCTGGCTATAATCTGCCGCAAGGATCACATGGTCAGCATCCCTGGGGACAAATGCCTTTCTTATCTCCCTGCCCCTTTCTGTTCGGATAGGAATATTTTGCAGGTTGGGATTGATGGAGGAGAGCCTGCCTGTGGCGGCAACAAATTGGTTGTACGTCGTGTGTATACGGCCGGTTTTCGGATTGATCAAGCCGGGAAGGGCATCCACATAGGTAGATTTGAGTTTGACCATTTGCCTGAAATCCAAAATAGATTGGGCTATTTCGTGCTCGATGGCCAGCTTACTCAGCACTTCTTCTCCAGTAGCATATTGTCCGGTTTTGGTTTTTTTCGCCTTAGGGTCCAGTTGCAACTTATTAAAGAGGATTTCTCCCAATTGTTTGGGAGAGCTGAGATTAAACTGCTCACCCGCCAGCTCATAGACTTTTCTTTCTATTTCCCGGCTCTCCGTTTCCAGTTCTTTGGACATCTCTGCCAAACTATCGGTATCAATCCTTACCCCTTCAAATTCCATAGCGGCCAACACCTCAATCAGTGGGCTTTCTACTTCATGAAGTAAATGCTCAAGTTTATTTTCCTTGATGATGGGGTCAAGCGATTTCTTCAACAACAGCGTAATGTCCGCATCTTCCGCTGCATAGTCCACTACTTCATCCGGATCGACATCCTTCATGGAACCCTGGTTTTTGCCTTTTTTCCCAATGAGGCTCTCAATGGATACGGGTTTATACTTAAGATACTGTTCTGCCATCCAGTCCATGGAATGTTTCCCTTCTGGTTCGATCAGGTAATGGGCCAGCATGGTGTCATAAAGCTTACCCTTTACCTCCATCCCGTAATTCATGAGTACCAGGATATCATATTTGATGTTCTGACCTATCTTAAGGATATCTGCAGATGCAAAGATGGGTTTCAACAGGGATAAAATATCTTTTGCCGCTTCTGTTTCCCCTGGAAATGGGATGTAATAAGCCTCTCCCGGCATATAGGCAAAGGAGATCCCTACCAATTCAGCCTCATTTGGATTGATGGAAGTGGTTTCCGTATCAAAACAAATTTCCTTTTGCATCATTAAGTAATGTACCAATTCGTTGATGGCTGCTTCTCCAGACACCTTATGGTAGTCATGGTCTCGCGTGAAGAGCGTGTCCAGGTTATTGGAAAGGGGAATTGGAGGTTCTGGTTCCGTATTGTCATTACTTTCTGCGGCTTCCTGTCCGGTAAATAATCCCAATTGTTCGTCTACCTTCAAGCCAGGTTTTTTAAGGGCTTCTCCAAAGACCCTTTTGGTTAAAGTCCTGAATTCCAGCTCAGCAAAAAGTGCTTTCAGTTTTTCCTCATTCGGTGGGTCACGTGTTAGGGATTTTTCATCGAACTCAATGGGAACATCCTGCATGATGGTGGCCAGCTCCTTGGATAGGATACCTTGCTGGGCATAATTTTCTACATTTTCTCTTTGCTTTCCCTTTAGCTGATCGGTGTTTTTGATCAGCTCCTCTACAGTTCCATACTCCTTCAATAATCTTACTGCCGTTTTAGCACCAATCCCCGGGATACCCGGAATATTATCCACGGCATCTCCCATCAGCCCCAGGATATCCCTTACCTGGTCTACGTTTTCGATGTCCCATTTCTCACAAATTTCCTTTGGCCCCATGATGTCTACTGCATTGCCCATAAAAGCCGGTTTATAGAGGTAAATATGGTCTTCCACCAACTGTCCGTAGTCTTTATCCGGGGTCATCATGAACACGGTAAAGCTGGTTCTTTCTGCCTTTTTGGCCAGTGTACCTATGATATCATCTGCTTCGTAGCCATCAAGTTCCAGGGTGGGAATGTTAAAGGCCTGCACAATTTGCTTCACCCAGGGGATAGCTACTTCAATATCTTCTGGTTGTTCCTGCCTGTTGGCTTTATAAGCTTCAAACTGCTTGTGCCTGAAGGTAGGAGCATAAGTATCAAATACAACTGCAATATGGGTGGGTTTTTCTTTTTCCAAAACTTCCAGTAAGGTATTGGTAAAACCCAGCATAACACCGGTATTTAGTCCTTTGCTGTTGATCCTGGGATTCTTGCTGAAAGCAAAATGCGCCCGGTAAATCAGGGCCATTGCGTCCAATAGAAAAAGCTTTTTGCTGCCTTTAGCCATTTGTTGTCCGATTATTGAAATTTCTTTAGGATTGATTCGGAGATAGTTTTTATCAAATTGAGCACAAGTTAGTGAATTTTGGGCAATGCACCGGATTGAAAAAAACAAGAAAATGTTACAATTTTCACTCCATGGAATTCTGTGTTGAAATCTAATGATGTAACCAATAGAAAAGGAAGAAAATAAATTTAGGAAACCCAACAGTGATAATGATACAGGAGAAGGATTTTGGCAGGATTATTGGAAACATTTGGTATATTGTTAAAAAAAGGGGGGAGTTTTGCTCCTTTTACCCGAAGAGATTACATGTTTAACCTTAAATTATTTGCCATAATGAAAAAGATCGCATACTTTTTATCTCTTGTCTTGCTTTTCACTTCCTTTGCACCGGCGGCCATGGCCAAGGGGGATGAGCCATCCAGTGAAAAGGAATCGCTAAGCGCTGAAGAACAAGCCCGTGTGGAGCAGTTGGACGCCAGAATGGCTGAAATCAAGGCCATGGATTTTAAGTCCATGGATAAGGAAGAGAGGAAGGAAGTCCGGAAGGAATTACGGGAAATCAACAAGGAAGCCAAGGATTTGGGTGGAGGAATTTATATTTCAGCAGGTGCGCTGATTGTCGTGTTGCTGCTTTTGTTGATCCTGACGTAGTAACATTGTTTATTCAAACAAAGAGGCTGGTTGCTCCTGTTTTCCTCGGTAGAATTCCGAAAGTGCGTTTAGACACTCTTAAGGCATATTTTTGATGAATTTGGGTGTCCCAGCCTCTGATTTTTACTATTTTGTGGGATGTTTGTGCGGAAAAAGAAGAACCCAAGCGGGGTTGTTAGTGTCCAGGTCATTGATAAGAGCCATGGCAAGTATGTGGTCCGGAAAACTGTCGGCTCAAGTAAAGATGTTTTCCAGATCGAGCAACTTGTTTCGCGTGCCGAACAATGGATGAGGGACCAAAGCGGACAGGGTGCTCTGGATTTTACCAACCATGAACAACTCACCCGGACCGTTCTTGACCGGATTTGTGGGATTACCATATCCGGTGTGGAATTATTGTTGGGCAGAATATTTAACGAGATTGGGTTTAACCAGATTGACTCAGATCTATTCAAACCACTGGTATTATCCCGGCTTGAAAGTCCTGCAAGTAAACTGAGGACAACAGATTATCTCTTCAAGTACTATTCATTGAGCATTGACGTAGAGGCCGTTTACCGGTATATGGACAAACTTTACAACACCCAGAAGGAGAAAGTGCAACAGATAAGTTATGACCATACCCTGGGCATTTTAGAGGGAGGTATAAGAATGGTATTCTATGATGTGACTACACTGTATTTTGAAATAGAAAAGGAAGATGACCTTCGCAAGACAGGTTTTTCAAAGGACGGAAAGCACCAACATCCACAGATAGTACTGGGTCTGTTAGTAAGTATGGGTGGCTATCCGCTTGCGTATGATATATTTGAAGGCAACAAGTATGAAGGTGACACCATGCTGCCGATAATCGATGCGTTTAAGCAAAAGTATCAGTTTGAAAGCCTGACTATTGTGGCTGATTCGGGCCTGATCAGCAATAAAAATACTACCGATCTGCAAGAACGGGGTTACAAATATATTTTGGGAGCAAGAATCAAAAACCAGCCAGCAGAAATCACAAAACAAATATGTGCTCTCAAATTAAAAAATGGAGAGAGTAAGATAATTTGGAAGGACAAAGGCACTGCCCTTATCATCAATTATTCCGACAAAAGAGCCAAAAAGGATCTTTTCAACAGGGAAAGAGGGCTCAAAAGACTGGAAAAGCAGATTGAATCAGGTAAACTCACTAAATCAAACATCAACAAAAGAGGCTACAACAAATATTTGAAGATGGAGGGTAAAATGAACATATCCATTGACAGGGAAAAATTTGAAGAGGATGCCAAATGGGATGGACTGAAAGGATTCCAGACCAATGATCTTTCCCTATCAAAGGAAGATGTCATTGAAAATTACCGTCACCTTTGGAAAATCGAAAAGGCTTTCAGAATTTCAAAACACGACTTGAAAATCAGACCTATTTACCACAGAAAACAAAGACGGATAGAAGCACATATATGCCTTTCGTTTGCAGCTTATAAAGTATATAAGGAACTTGAACGCCAGTTATATGAAAAGAAGGCGAGTATAAGTGCCGAAAAAGCCATTGAAATAGCCAAAACCATATTCAGCATCCAGGTAAAGGTAATAGACTCAGACAAAACAATTACTAAAAACGTTATCACGAATGAGCAACAGAGGTATTTGGTTAACCTTTTCAACCTCTTTTAACTTGGGTGTCCCAGCGAGGAAAACAGGAAAGAGGCTGGTTGCTCCTGTCAACAGGATAAGCCAGCCTTTTATTTTATCCAAAAATCAGGACAAAGATTTTAAATAGGCCCTGACTTTTACAGCTCTCCAAAGGATAATGCCTAGGGGAATAAGCCAAATACCTTCGTTGAAAAGCAAATGAAAGGCCACTCGTTTGTTCCATTCCAAACTACCCATGTAAAGGCTAAGAAAACTTAGCAGGGAAACCAACTTTCCCAGAAAACCCATGCCAATCAGGTAAATCCAGCTGATCGGGTAGAAGGCGGATAAAAACAGCAACAATCCACTGATCATGCCAATGCTGCCATAGAATAAAGTGTCTGCACCACCTGAATAATCACTTTCCATGGATAGCCAGCTCAGGACAGCAGGGCCAAACCACCTGAAAAAAGCGCCCCAAAGAATGGTATATATTCCGGAAAGCAATAATATCCCTCTGTGGGGCATGGTGAATTTGGGAAATTTTTCCGTAGCCAGTTGTTTTTTCATAGTGTAATCAATCAGTATTGGTAAAAAAAAGTTTGGGGGAATTTAATTTTTTATGGTTTCAGAGAAATAACTGAATTTCCAAAGGGTTTCGCTGATAAAATTGATCGGTTGATGGGTTTGACGGATATTTCGGGGTACAAAGGAATCAAGGGTGACCCTGAAATGGTTGAACCGGTCTTTTTCAACGAAAAGAGCAAAGTTGGTGGTAAGTTTGAGTAATTCCTTCGGGAAAAACAGCCTTTGGTGGACCTGTACCATAGGAGCAGGTAATCCAAATTTTTTTTGTCCTGCAGCATAGGTCTTTACAGCCATTTCAAAGGAATCTGGTGCCATACTCAAGCTTGATTGCCCGGTAAATTTAGGGTTAAAGGAATGAATCAATTGGATATTGTTTTTTGAAAAAGAATATTGAACTTCCTGATTTACTTCTTTTTTTAGGAATAATTGATTTTGGGTGGCAAAAAAATGCCAGATATTATCAATTCTTTTGAGCTCCATGGCAGCATTATTTTGGGTGTAATCAGGTTAAACCTTTAATTTTAAAGTGCTTCTGACAAGATAAGTTTTATTCTTTTATATTTTCAGTTTTTATCCTAGTTATTGTCACTTGTGCGCCAATTCTTTTAAATGCGTATTTTACCTTTTTGAAGGCTATTGAGTGGAAGTGATTTTAAGAAAATCCTGGTAGGTATTGATGAAGGCTTCTTTTTCTTTTGGTGATGCTATAATGGGAATCCATTTTTCATCCACTTTAGTCTCAATAGCAACCTTTTCTCTATTCAGCCATTTTATCAATGTTTCTGAATTTTTTAGATGGACATAGCGGTTTCCCTGCCTGAGCTGTAATGTATCTGAAACCTTCCCATTGTCAACTATTTGCAGTTGCAGGGCTTGCTGATCGTTCGGCTGTCCCTGATGTACCAGGTACAGAGAGGCCGAATTTTTGTTTTTGTGAACAATTAATTCCAGAATCAGGGTATTCTTGCTGCTGTCTGATCCGAAGCCCTTATGGGTATAGATATCAATATTGGCTTCAGGTAGGTGTTTCACTGCATAATCAATTCTACGGATATTTTTAAAAAAAAGCATACCGGGATCACTGATCCTGAAAGTAGGATCAACGCCTGAATTATTGGCTCTGCGTTCGTTAAACAAAGACAGTAGCAGCACCAAACCAAGGGAGGTCAGTCCGAATATTTTCAGTAGGCGGACCATTTCCTGACCCATTTGGTCTTTATTGGTAGGGGAACCTTTCATCATCAGTTTTAATAACAGGAAACAGGGGCTTTGGGTTTACCGTAAAATGCGCAAGACTTTGCGACAGAACCCATCAAATTCCTTATTAATTGCTTATCTTTGCCCTCTTAAATGAAATTGATGCCTGTTTATGAGTAAAGAAGTACGCGTAAGATTTGCCCCTTCACCCACGGGGGCTTTGCATATTGGCGGTGTCCGGACTGCCCTATACAATTACCTTTTCGCCCGGAAAAATCAGGGGAAATTTTTATTGAGGATAGAAGATACCGATCAAAACCGTTTTGTACCTGGAGCGGAGGATTACATCAAAAGTACATTGAACTGGATTGGAATTAATCCGGATGAAAGTCCATGGAATCCCGGGGAATGTGGTCCTTACCGGCAATCCGAGCGGAAATCCATGTATAGCGAATATGCCCAATATTTATTGGATCAGGGGCATGCCTATTATGCCTTTGATACTTCTGAGGAACTGGAGGCCATGCGGCAACGCCTGACGGCGGCAAGAGTGGTTTCTCCCCAATACAATTCCATTACCCGTACCCAGATGAAGAATTCGCTCACCTTACCTGCTGATGAGGTGAAGGCCCGCCTGGATTCAGGGGCACCTTATGTGATCCGGATCAAGATTCCCCGGAAGGAAGAGGTCAGGTTGAACGACATGGTCAGAGGATGGGTAATGGTGCATTCCAATTCTTTGGATGACAAGGTTCTGATGAAGTCGGATGGCATGCCGACCTATCATTTGGCCAATATTGTGGATGATCACCTGATGGGAATCACACATGTGATTCGGGGGGAGGAATGGCTGCCTTCAGCACCACTTCATGTGCTATTATACAAATACCTGGGTTGGGAAGACAGTATGCCTGAATTTGCCCACCTGCCCTTGTTGTTAAAACCTGATGGGAATGGAAAACTTTCCAAGCGGGATGCCGAAAAGCATGGGTTCCCTATTTTTCCGCTAAACTGGACTGACCCCAATTCCGGGGAATTGGTAGATGGCTTCAGGGAATCCGGTTACCTTCCGGAAGCGTTCCTTAATTTTCTGGCCTTTCTGGGATGGAATCCAGGAGACCAAAGGGAGCTGTTTTCTCTAGATGAACTGGTGGAGGCGTTTTCCATTGAAAGAATAGGAAAGTCCGGGACTAAATTTGATATCAACAAGGCCAAATGGTACAACGAACAGTACCTGAGGAGCAAAAGTGATCATCAACTGGCGGAATATCTCCTCGCTGATTTAAAAAAGGAGAATATTACTGTCTCTCAGGATAAAGCAGAAAAAATTGTTGCTGTAATGAAGGAAAGAGCTACTTTTCCTTCAGATTTATGGCAAGAGGGAAGGTTTATGGTGTTTGCACCTGAGGCTTTCGATCAACAGGTGGTAGCAAAAAAGTGGAATCAGGATGCCATCACTGTATTGGGTGCCTTTAAAGAAAAATTGATGGCAACTGAGGATGATTTAACTGCAGAAGTAGCCAAAGAAATGCTGGGAGAGGCTGCGGCAGCTGAAGAAATTAAATTAGGAAAAGTGATGCAAGCGGTAAGACTTGCCATTACGGGTGTTGGTGCAGGACCGGACCTGATGCAGATTTTTGAAATATTAGGCAGAGAAGAACTGATCAAAAGAATAGATTTTGCGTTAGATAATATAAAAGCCGGCTAATGGCTTTGTATGATGATCATGTATTTGTTATTAAAAGAACAGCATTATGGCCAAGAAGATCAAAAAAAAGGAGACACCGAGGGTAAATGAAGAACTGGAAGGTTTTAATATGAACATCAATTCATTTGGTGAAATTTCCAGTTCCTTTTCTATTGACAAAATCAATGAATTCCTTAATAAAAATGTTGATGACAAAAAATTAAGGGACCGGGAAGAAGGGAAAGACGATAAAAAGAATAGCTAAAAAACGAAAACTATTGTGCTTTTTCCCTATGAAAACCTGGTGGGTCTTACTGAGTATTATTTTTTTGTCTTGCGGCAGGCTAGCGGCCCAGACCAGCATAGGTTTCAAAGCGGGTTATACCAGTTCCAGCGCTTCTTACAGGGTTACACTGGGTAGTTTTCCAAGGACGGTGACCGGAATTACTGCTCCAACCTATTCATTTGTGATCGAGCAGTTTTTTGAAAAGAATGCCGGGGCCCAGATTGAAGTTCAATGGCTGACAACGGGTTATGCCGCCACCGATACCATTAACGTGGGGAATGAGACCAGGTTTGACTACTTGAAAGTACCCATATTGTCTAATTTTTATTTAGGAAATTCCGGAAGGTTTCACATCAAACTTGGACCGCATTTGGGATATTTACTCCAAGCCAGAGAGGTAAACAGGATAGTGGAAGGAGAACTAGTGATCCCTACCTATGGGCAGGCAGCTGACCGCCCACGTAAGGTCATGTATGTTTGACCGCAGGAGTTGGTTTATCAAAGTTGTTTGGAAAGCATACCCTGCAGGGTGAGGTCCGCTATTCCTATGAATTTGGAA
>Ga0076930_101110_pt1 | contig 16496 bp, 12 predicted proteins | sample HotLakConsoUCCRE_FD_71149 | JGI IMG/M metagenome (GOLD analysis project Ga0076930, IMG submission 71149) | Hypersaline microbial mat communities from Hot Lake, Washington, USA - Hot Lake Consortium UCC-RE (version 3) (version 3) ...
GTCCAGGACGACGAGGGGCGGGCGCTGCGGGGCCTGCTGACGCCGGTGGCGGGGTGCCGGGTCCTGGACGCCGGCGCCGGGGATGGCCGGCTGGCGGTGGAACTCGCCGCCGCAGGAGCCCGGGTGACCGCTCTGGACCTCTCCCCGTCCATGCTGGACGTGGCCCGGGAGCGCGCCCGGCGGGCGGACGTGTCGCTGGAGGCCGTGCAGGGAGACATCGAAGCCCTTCCCTTCCCGTCCGCCACCTTCCACCGGGTGGTGGTGTCCACCGTCCTGTGCTTCGTCCCCCATCCCCGGAAGGCCGTCCTGGAGCTGGCCCGGGTGCTGGCACCCGGAGGGAGCCTGGTAATGGCGGAGTTGGGCCGCTGGAGCCCCTGGAACCTCCGCCGCCGGATCAGGGGTCGGAAGGGCGATCCCCTCTGGGGCAGGGCCCGATTCTGGACCCGGGGCGAGCTGGAAGGGCTGGCCCGGGAGGCCGGCCTCACCCCCGACGCCTGGGACTCAGCGGTCTTCTATTCCCCCGAGACCCACGGATGGCGGATTTCCCGGGTGCTGGAGCAGACCCTGGCCGGCAGAACCTCCCTGGGTGCCGCCTTCGTCGCCATCCGGGGGGTGAAGCCCGGGGGGGTGGGGACCGGTGTATCTGGAGCCCGTGGCAGGGCGGCTCCACTGCGTTGAACCGGGCAGCTGTCGATTCCGCCACCCCCGGATCGACCAGGGGAAGAGATCCCGAGGCAACTCTCCTCCCTTCACACGGGCGAGATCCCATGCGAAAGCTCACGGCCTACAACGTCCTGACCCTGAACGGCTTCTTCAAGAGTCCGCAGGACGACATCCGTTGGCATGTCCACGGCGAGGAGGAGGAGCAGTACTCCATCGACTCCCTCCAGCACGGCCACATCCTCCTGTTTGGACGCCGGACCTGGGAGATGATGGCCTCCTACTGGCCCACCCCCATGGCGGCGGAGCAGTCCCCGGAGGTGGCGGTCGGGATGAACCGGGCCGAGAAGATCGTGTTCACCCGGACGCCCTTCCCCCCGGCCTGGAACCACACCCGGGTGGTATCCGGCGATATCGTGGGGGAGATCCGCGCCCTCAAGGCCACTCCCGGCCCATCCATGACCATCCTGGGCTCCGGAAGCATCGTGAGCCTCTTCGCGGGCCATGGCCTCATCGACGAGTTTGAGTTCATGGTCGACCCTGTGGCGATCCCCGACGGCACACCGGCCTTCGCCGGGATCCCGGGTCCGCTGGCGTTGGAGCTCACCGGGTCGAGGGTGTTCCGGAGCGGGACGGTGCTGCTCACGTATCGGCCAAGGGGCGGTGAAGCGCATTCCTGAGACCTCCCCACTGTCGATCCTACGCTTCCGGTAGCGACCAGTCCCAGGGGAAGTCGAACCAGGAAGCCACGGCCACCTGGAGGTGCGCATGGAAGGCATTTCGTCGCGAAACGTAACCTTCGACACCACATTGAAGGGCGTCGGAAAGAACACCGGGATCGAGATCCCCTCGGAGGTGCTGGAGGCGCTGGGGGCGGGGAAGCGACCGCCGCTCATGGTGAAGGTGAACGGCCACGAGTTCCGGACCACCGCCGGCGTCATGGGGGGCGCGTCCATGATCCCGGTGAGTGCGGCCATCCGGAAGGAGACCGGGCTGGCCGCTGGGGATGCCCTTCACGTGATCCTCTCGGCAGCCACGGCTCCCCGGGAGGTGGACGTGCCCGGCGACTTCGCCCTGGCCATGGCCGACGCTGGTGTGCGGAGCTTCTTCGACGGGCTCTCCAACAGCCTCCAGCGCTACCACGTGGACCAGATCAACGGCGCCCGGGCCACCGACACCCGGACACGTCGGATCGACAAGGCCGTCGAGGGGTTCCGCGACGGCAGGGCCCGCTGACATGACCACCACCATCCAGACGCTGACCCCGGACGACGTCGACCTCCTCCGGGCCCTGAACCACCTCTTCGCCGAGGCCTTCGAGGACCCGGAGAGCTACGCGAGCGCCCCTCCGGACTCCGCCTACCTCCGGACCCTCCTGGCCGACGACACCTTCATCGCCGTGGTGGCGATGGACGAGGGCGCGGTGGTGGGAGGGCTGGCTGCCTACGAGCTCCGGAAGTTCGAGCAGCGTCGGAGCGAGATCTACATCTACGATCTGGCGGTGGCGGAGACGCATCGGCGTCAGGGGATCGCCACCGCCCTCATCGAAGCACTGAGGGAAGAGGCGGCCCGCCGGGGGGCCTGGGTGATCTACGTGCAGGCCGACCACGGCGACGATCCGGCCATCGAGCTCTACACGAAGATGGGTGTGCGGGAAGATGTGTTGCACTTCGACATCCCGGTGTGAGCCGCTCCACCTCCCTTGCCCCCTCCGGAGGGGCGGCGCACCTTACTCTTCATGGGCCTCAGTCGCGGCTGCCCTCCCCTCCCCGGCCCTCAACCAGACGCCCCAGGACCCCCCATGAAGACCAGCGCGCAGCGGGCCGGATCGACGAAGGGGGAGGAATCCTTGGCCAGTGCGGTCCGGACCCCGCATGCCACGGTGCACGCCCAAGCAACTTCGACGGCGCAGCGGCAGATCCTGGACAGCCCTCGGCTGGCCGCCCAGCGGGCCAGGATCGAGGCCACCTTCGGCCCGGCGATCCAGCGGGAAGCGCTGCCGGACGAGGAGGAACTCCAGATGAAGGCCCTCCCGGGAGCGTTGCAGCGCATGGGGATGGAGGAGGAGGAGCCCCTCCAGGGACGCTTCCACAGTGCTCCGTTGCAGGGAGAGTTCGTCGAGGAGGAGGAACCCCTCCAGGCCCGTCAGGACGACGCAGCCACTGCTTCGACAACCACCCCGGCGGCACCCCCCCCCAACAGGACGGGGATGCCCGATGACCTGAAGACCGGGATCGAATCGCTGTCGGGGTTGTCGATGGATCACGTTCGGGTCCACTACGATTCGCCGCAGCCGGCCCAGGTACAGGCCCACGCCTACGCCCAGGGGAGCAACATCCACCTGGCGTCCGGACAGGAGCGACACCTTCCCCACGAGGCCTGGCATGTGGTGCAGCAGGCCCAGGGGCGGGTGCAGCCGACCATGCAGGCCCAGGGGGTGTCGATCAACGACGACCGCGGGCTGGAGCAGGAAGCGGACGTGATGGGGGCGAAGGCGCTGCAGATGCGGAGCCGCAGCTTGCGATAGCGGCACTCCGGCAGGGTTCGTTCCTCGGGACACGCGCACAGGGATCCGCGCAGAGGGGGTACCATGACCGGGAATGAGGGGAACGAGCCGCAGGGAGCCGAGGGGGGCAGTGGGCCCGAGGGCGCTGCAGCAGAAGCCCCCGAACCCCCCGGGCCCAGGCACGACCCCGGCGGAGGGGAGCAGACCTCCCGGAACTGGCTCATTGGCCTCTTCGCCGCAGCGGCCCTCCTCTCGGTGGCGCTCTTTCTCTTCTGGCCCCGGGGACAGGACATCCCCCCATCCTCGGACCTGGTGGACCTCCGCACCGCCCTCTTCCAGGCCCTCCAGCGCAGCGAGGGGGACACCCTCCTCTTCGTGAACCTCCCTCCCGCCGCCGGGCGCTATCCCGGGAGTATCCTACTCTTCGAGGGAAACATCCCGCTGGAGTTCGTCACCGCCGGGGACTCGGGGCTCCTGGAGGGGCAGCCGATCCGCCTGGAGCGCCAGGTCCGGGTGGCCTCCTCCGCCGAACTGGGGGTGGGGCTGGGGGGATCCCAGGGGTGGCTGACGGCAGCGGTGGAGGCCCTGGCCCGGAGGGAGGGCCAGGTGGAGGTCCGGGTGGCCTTCGACGGCGCCCTGGTGGAGGCCCGGGATCTGGTCCCCCGGATCGCCGCGTCGCCGGTGGCCCGGAACGTCACCGAGGCCGGGGTGGACGCCTACGTGATCGTCCGGGCGTGGCGGGGCACCGTCTCCCTGAACATCGAGACCCTCAGCGGGACATCGGCCCAGGTGCTGGACTCGCTCTCGGCAACGCTGGACTCCATCGCCGCCTCGGGAGGGGCGGGGGTGCGGTTCAGCGGCGATCTCCAGTCCGGACAGCAGGGGGTGCTCCGCCTCTCGGAGGACGACGTGTTCGCATACGAGGGGTTCGAGCTGGCTCCCTTCTATCGGCTGGCTGCAGGGATCGCCCCGGACGACCCGCTGGTGGGGGGAGAGACGGGAAATCGTCCGGCCGTCCCCCGCCCCCGGGCCTCGCTGGAGGCCGCCATCCGCCAGTACCTGCGCCTGGACCCTGAGCTGCTCCCTGCAGAGGACCGGGAGCGCACCCTGGAGGAGCTGGGGCCCGGAGCCGCCGCCGCCGTGGTCTCCGTGATGGAGGAGGGGGATGTTGAGGAGCGGGAACGTGGGACGGAGTTGCTCCGGGAGCTTCCCCCCGGCGCCTTCGCCCTGCCTGCGGCCGCTGGAGCCGCTGCGGAGGGCGCCGTGGACGCCGCGGTCCGGGCCCGGGCGGTCCTGGAGGTCTCCGCCGCGACCCCGTCCGGACGGGACAGCCTGGGGGCGGCCCTCCGGGACCCCAACCCGGCGGTACGCTACCTGGCCAGCGAGCAACTCCAGGCCGCCGGGACGCAGGTTGCCCGGGCGACGCTCATCGCGGAGGCCGACCCCGGTGATCCGGCGGTGCGAACGGCGCTGAGCGCAGCCCGGTTCCAGACGGCCCAGCTCCAGAGCGCGGTCCCGGCCGCGGCGGCGGTGCAGGGCAGCGACGCCACCCTTGCCCTGGGGAGCGTACGGGCCACCCGGTCCAGTGCCATCTCCCCCCGGGGCAAGCTCGACGTCTTCGTCCGGGGACTGGCCAGCGACGACCCGGAAGTGGTGCGGGAGAGCCTCCGGGGGCTGGTGGAGATGGGGGCCGAGGCCCGCCCCGCCATCCCGGCGGTGGAACGACTCCTTTCCACCACCCAGGATCGCCAGATCCGGGACCTGGCCCGGCGGGCGCTGGCCCGGCTGAGGGCGGCAGACGGGTGAATCGACGAGCCCTTGACAGGTTGATCATCTGGTCGCTCAAATGATTTCGTCCGGGTCCTTCCGCCCCTCCGGGCTCGTCCCGCTCGGAGGCCTCCGGACCCCGTTCGTCGGCTCTTTCCCCCGCCGTTCCATGCTCCATCCTCCCCGGTGCCCCACAAGACCGGCCCTGTCCAGGAGGGGCGGTCCCCCCTTGCCCCGGAGCCCCCTGGAAGGCCGCCTCCACCTTCCCCGGGGGCTCTCCGGTCTGATCCTGCTACTCGCCCTCGGCCTGGTCGGGTGTGGGGATTCCTCCCCGGCAGACGGTGCCTCCGATCCGCCCCGGACCATCCGGCCATCGGTGGAGTCGCTCTCCTTCGACGCCCTGGACCGGACGGTGGTCCTCTCCGCCGTGGCCCTGGACGAGCAGGGGGGCGCCATCTCCGGCGCCGAGATCCGCTGGTGGTCCAGCGACCCGGCCATTGTGGCCGTCACCCCCTCCGGCGAAGCCCGCTCGGTGGCCAATGGTGCCACCCGGATCCACGCCACCTCCGGGGCGGCCCAGGCCTCCATCCCGGTGGAGGTCCGGCAGGTGCTGGGGTCGGTGGAGGGAGTGGACCGCTCCATCTCGGCGGTGGGGGAGGCCACCCTCCCCTTCCCCTTCGTCAATCCCCGGGATCCAAACGGGGTGGCCATCGCCCCTGAACGGCTGGCGGATCTCCTGGGGGAGATGACGGTGGTGGAGGAGGAGCCGCTGATTCCGGGATTCCTGCCGGACCCGGAGCCGGTGGGAGATTCCCTCCGCCTCCGGTATGCCGGGCGGGTGTTGCTGGAGCTGGGGGGACAGCGGGCCACGGTGGTCTACACCCCCTCGGCCCCGGAGCTCTACGGGGTCCTGGGCTCCCCCGAGTTGCAGGACACGGGGGAGATCCGGATCCACGGACCCCGACTGGACGAGTGGGCCGCCCCGGATGTGCAGCTCTCCACGCCTGCGGTGCTGTCGCTGGTGGCCCGGGACGCCTCCTCCCTCACCTACCGGGTGGAGCTGACGGAGGCCCCCTGCACACCCTCCGCGGCCCGGGTCACGGTGTCGGCGGGAATCCCGGTGCGCTCCTCCCTGCTCCTCCGGCGAAGCGGCACCGGACACACCCCGGTGGAGATGGAGGTGGGGGAGATGCTCCGGGTGGATGAGGCCACCACCTGCCTGGGGGTGTCTCCGGGACGCTACCTGGTGGCCTTCGCCGACCTGGGATACCTGCAGCGGGGGGCGATGGAGCTGATGCCCCGGGACGGCTGGGACGACTGGACCGCCGGCCACGGCACCCCGAACCAGGTGGGATTCCGGGTGGTGGACCGGGTGGCGGAGGCTGCGGCCACGCCCCCCGGCCTCTCCGGTCGGGGCCTGGCATCAGGGAGGATGGTCCGGCCGCCAGACCACCTCCGCCAGCACCAGGACCACTTCCTCCCCGTGCCCCTCTCCTCCCTCCGCCCCATGCCGGGGGCGGAGGAGTTGGAGGCCATCTGGCAGCGGACGGAGCCTCTGGCCCTGGGGGATCGGGTCCTGGCACCCCGGGAGACCGGCATCGGGTCGGAAGGGGTCGTCCTCTCCCCTGCCGCCGCGGTCCATGAACGGGAGGGGTTTGTGGTGTTGGTCCATGACCTGGACTCCCTCCAGTACCAGGCCCGGCCTGAGATCATGGAGCAGTTCCTGGACGATCTCGACCGCTTCCTGGACCGTGGGCTTGCCACCTACCAGGAGATCTTCCAGATCGACTACCCCCGGCTGGGCACCCCCTTTGGACAGCATGTACTGGTGCTGACCCTGGGGCCCACCCGCTCGGCGTGGAATGCGGGCTTCCTGAGCCATCTGAGACTGAGCGACTTCGGCGAAGAAGGTCGCCCCTGGACCCTGGGGGGGCGGATGCTGGTGCACGAAATCGCCCACGGATTCCAGGTGGCGGAGTTCGAGGGCCACGGAGGCTTGCCCCCCGGGACCACCTGGTCCCTGGAGGGAGGGGCCACCCTGATGGAGACGGTGGCCTTCGACGTGGGAGCCGTGGAGTGGGAGCGTTTTGCCAACTTCGCCCCGGGACGGTGTGGCCGCTGGACCAACTGCGACGCCGCCATCGGAGACTTCCTCTCCCCCCTCCAGGATGCGTCCGCCCCCTTCCTGAGCCTGTCCGGCCCCGACGGGTACTTCGGCATCAGCAACTTCTACTGGGTGGGAGCCGTCACCCCCTTCTACCAGGGGTATTCCCGCTCCGCCCCCATCCTGCGGCGCTACGCCTGGCGCTACAGCCAGGCCACAGGCACACCGATCCGGGAAGCCATCGGCACCATGGTGCGCCGGTCGCTGGAGGGGTTCCACGGAGACCTTCAGGGGGGTTCCCAGGGGCTCATCCACTTCCTGCAGGGTGTGGACCCGGGGTTCGATGCGGGGCTGGAGCACCTGGCCTCCATCCTGGACACCACCCCCCGGAAGGGGCAGTTGACCATGCCGGCGGAGTTCCTCTGGCACGACGACACCAAGAACTACTTCGCCATGCACCTCCTGGCGGGGCTGGGCACCGACTACACCCTGCCCCTGGACCGGATGTCCCACGGCCTCCTCACCTATGACGTACCTGGAGATCGGGACGCGGGGGTGCTTCAACTGCTGCCGGAATCACCGGAGATGCGCTACCTGATCCTCCGGGTGGAATAGGGATCGGAGGGTCCCCGGGCTCCTCTTCACCGAAGAAGTCGTCTCCAGTGTAGTCCGGGTGGCGGATGTGCATGTGGTCGACGCCCCGGATGAAGTGGTAGACCAGGGAGGCGAAGAGCAGAACGACACCACCGGCGGCCAGAACCAGGGTCAGGGTGAGCCGGTGGGAGACGGCCAGCGCGGTGGTGACCACCCCCAGACAGAAGAAGGTCAGGTGGGTGATGCGGGTGTGCCATCGGGACGCATCCCACGAGGGCGGAGGACCGGGGACCTCTTCCCTGTGCCACCGTTGCGGCTGGCCGATACGGACCCCGTTTTCCCCTCCTTGGGTCATCCGGTGGGCCTCTGGGCATGGGGGTAGGGAAGGTCCCGCTTCCGGATGAAGCTTCGGGGCTCCCCGTCACTACGCCGTCAATCGTAGCGGCCGGATGAAGCAGGGGATTGGACCGGCATTGGCCGGGCCCGTGCTACTCACTGGCCAGGAGGGGCCCGGTGGGGAAGCGCGGGGGACCGGGGGGACCGGAGGAGACGGTTGTCCGGAGGGGAGGGGCCCGATCCCCACTGCCGGCGGGCCAGGAGGTTCGCGAAGTCGGGGGACTCCCGGATCCAGCGAACATCGGTGAACCCGAACGACTCCAGCATCCTCGAAATGGACCGCTTGTTGAAGGTATTCGCGTCCAGCGGATTAGCCCGGAAGCTGCTTCCGCAGACCCAACATCCGTCGGAGGGCCTCCCCAGCAGGGTCACCACCCAGGATCTCCTGGGCCTCTTCCCGCAGGTGGGCTTCCGCCATTGAGGGAGTTGCCTGGACCGGACCCATGTCCGGGCAAGACGTGGAACCGTAGGCGGATGGGGAGGCGGCACCCCCCGCGGGGCAGGTGGGGGAGCAGACTACGAGCCGGAAGCAGATCCCACCAGAGACACGGCGTCCATCCAGAGTTCCCCTGCGCTCTGGCTCACGGTGTAGCCGAACTGGACCGTGTCATGGGCATCCACCGGATCCGCCACCGTGGCCACCGTCCGGGCCAGGGCCTGGCGGCCATCCACCTCCACCTGGGTGCCTCCCTCTCTTCCGCACCCACCACGATCTCCACCCGGAGCCGGAACCAGCGACCGAGGGGAGCCCCTGGCCCCCGGCGCCCTCCTCTTCACCACGATGATGCTCACGGCCCGGGACAGCGGTACGGCCCGGAGAAGACTCCCCGCTGCCTGCGGCGGGTGGGGGTCACCGATGCGCCGCAGGGAATCCGATGCTTGCCGGAGGGGGTGCGGCTCCCCACCTTGCTACTATACAGATCGTCACGGCGGCCGGAGGGGGGCTTGGAAGCTCAATGCGACTGCTGCGAGGGCAGCGAGTGGACCCACGTCTACCGGACCGTGCACCGGTGCACCGGATGCAACCTCCACGTTGCCCTCCATCAGCACCGATCCGATCAGGGAGCACCGGTGGAGATCCTCACCCGGGGCATGGATCTCCGGCGCCTGGAGTTCGACGCCTACGTGGATCTGGCCCAGCGGTACGGAGGCCGCGGTCTCTGGATGGATGTTGGCTGCGGCACAGGGGCCCTTCTGGCCTGCGTGGCGGAGAGGGGTTTCACTCCCGAAGGCCTGGAGGTGACCGACGCCCGGGAGGGGGCCTCCCTGGCCGCCGTTCCCGGCGCCCGGATCCACAATCGCCCCCTCGAGGAGCTCGGGCTTCCGGAGGGGCGCTACGATGTCATCTCCCTCATCAATGTGTTCTCCCACCTCCCCAGCCCCCGTCGGGTGTTGACCGAGATCCGCCGGGTCCTCAAGGCGGGAGGGCTCCTCGTGCTCCGGACCGGCGAGATCCGGGGGGGTGGCCCCATCGCCCGCCGGGGGATGGTGAGGACCCTGGGGGATGAGAACCAGTGGCTGGGAACCGGGACGCTGGAAGCCTACGGACGGAGGGTGGGATTCCAGATCGAGGAGCGGACCTTCACCCCCTACCTCGAATGGGTCCTGTCACCCGAGCGGCTCCGCATGCCCTCGGCCTCTCCGCGAATCCGCATGGCAAAGCGCCTCCTCCGATCGCTCCCGGGCCGGCAGCGGCTGCTCCAGGCGCTGGAGCCCCTCACTCCCATGGGGTCTGTGCGGGCGGTGCTTCGCAAGGCGTGAGGGGGAACCGTTCACCGACCTCCTGGTTGGTCCGGGCTCCTACTCCACGATCCACCCACTCCTGCACGCCGGGGGAGCAGTCACCGGATTGCAGCGGGCGGGGCCATTCCCGGCGTCGGGAAGCCGCACCACGTAGCCGCTTCCGAAGGGGCTCTCCTCCGGGTAGTCCGTACTCACCCACTGGGCTCCGCTCCGGAGGGCCGCCTCCCGCCGGGTGATGTCTCCGCTCCGGGCCTCCCGCACCGGGATGTCCGAGCGGGTGCGCACCACCAGCCCCCGCGATACGTAGTCCCGGATCAAGGCCTCATCGTCGATGGACTCGTTCATCTTCACGAAGGCGGCCGTGGGCTCTCCGGGAGGGGAACTCACGAACATCACACGCCCCTCCAGGTTGGGGTGTTCCCGGAGGTACTCGTCCCGGTGCACCCCGGTGTTGTCCAGGGCAAGGAGGATCCGTCCCCGGCTTGCCCCCAGGGTGGGCCACCCCTCCGCCTCCAGCGCCGCCGACAGGGTGGGATGCTCCCCCCTGATCTCATCCGGGGTCAGGATATGCCCCTCATCGAACACGGAGCGGATCTCGGCGTCCAGGAGACCCAGTTCAGCCGCCCTAACCAGGGGCGGGGTGGTGGTATCCAGGTCCAGGGTGTCCGAGAGGGGACCGTCCTTCACTTCCACCAGGATCATGATGGGGAGATGGGAAGGATTGGCCCGGCTCCAGTCCCTCACCTCCTCCAGACAGCCCACCAGGGTGGGGCAGGTGGTCTCGTAGTCCAGGTCCTGGACGTGGAGGACCTTGAAGCCCGGATCCCGGAGAGCGGGCTCGTCCAGCTCGTCCGGGCCATCCACCAGGGTCAACCCTGCCGGTCGGAGGTAGCGCCCCCCCTCCGGATCGTGGAACACGTCCAGCTCGAACTGCCGGATCCCCAGCCGTTCCAACTGCTCCACCAGGGGTCTGTGATCGTACTCCCAGTGCTCTCCCCACCCCGGGCTGATGGAGTCCATGGCCGCCCTGAGGGCCGCCGAGGGCTGGAGGTGATAGCTGTTGTGCGTGCCCAGGGTCTGGATCTGGTTGAGGCGCAGGCACTCGTCCACATTGCCGGCGTCCAGCGTGCTGCACCGCTCCCTGTCGCACCCCGCGGCCCCGACGGCGAGAACCGCCGCCAGGGCCACGAGGGTGGATCGTCTCCGTGGCCCCATCAGAAGAGCCACCGGGCGCCCAGAGCCAGGTAGAATCCCGACCCCTCCTTCCTGCTCTGCCCCCACTCCCGGTTCATCCTGTACTGGAAGGTGCGGGTCTCCTCGTCGAAGCTCTGGACGTTGTAGAGGGAAGCGGTGTTGAAGATGTTGTTCCGCCCGCCCCAGGTCTCGTCGATGAGGTTGAGGACGTTGAAGGCGTCCACGCTCACCTGCATCCGCTGGCCCCCTCCGAGCTCCACCTCGTTGGAGAGCCGCAGGTCCAACTGGGCCCTCCAGGGCTGGATCCCCCCGTTGGCCTCCGCATACTGGCCAAAGTTCTCCCGGAGGTACTGGGCGGCGTTGGGATGGGCGTTGTCCAGCACCGAGCGCAGGTCCGAGACGAACTGCTCCCCCTGCAGCTCCAGGGTACGGGGGTCATCCGGATTGAAGATGAAGGCGGCGTACCCCGTCTCACTCCGGATCCGGGTCCCGCTGATGTCGTATCGCCCCACCAGCGCCGAGAAGCGACCCTGCTGCGTGAGGTTCAGGAAGGTCCCGAGCTGCCAGCCGCCGATCTCCGGCGAGGTGAAGTTCAGGAGGACCTTGTGCCGGAAGTCGTCGGGGGAGAACCCGTTGTTGATATAGCTGTAGTCATCGAAGTAGGAGCCCCCCACGAAGCGCTGGTCGTCCTCGTTGCGGAACCGCTCGGCCCCCCGGGATTCATTGAAGGTGTAGCTGGCGTAGGCCCGTCCTCCGGAGACCAGGGCGGCGGCAGCGTCCAGCACAAAGGAGTGTGACCTGGAGCTGTAGCCGTTCGTGTACATCAGTGCATCTGCGAACTGATCGGAGATCCGTGCGGATGCGCGGCTCCCCACCTCACCCACCGGCACGTAGACCTCCCGCCCTCCTTCGCCCTCCACGGTGAAGAGGACCTCGTCGGGGAGATTCACGTTCTCCATGACGTGCATCCGGGAGGTCCGGGTCAGGTAGGCGGCCCCCCCCACCCGGAGCTGGGGGGTGAGGTAGCGATGATAGCTGGCGTGGGCCCGGAACGACCGGGGCATCTTCAGATCCGCGTCCAGGAAGCGCACCACCTGGGCCGCACTCCCCCTTCCCAGATCCTGGTCCGTGAGCCCATCTCCCGGAATGTTTGCATAGGATTCGGCGTAGGCGTCGTAGTCCGGGGTGGGAAGCTCCACCGGACGCCCATCACTGAAGGTGTCCCCCCGCCGCACGTCCACTCCCGTGAAGCGGATGCCGTTGTCGATCATCGAGTAGATGTAGGGGCGGGTGACGGTCTGCCCCATGAAGAGCCCGGCGCCGGCGCTGGCGATGTCCACCCCCTTCCCCCCACGGTCCCAGTAGAGGTTCAGGCGGGGCTGGATATTGGACCAATCCACCGGGTTCACGTCGTTCCGGAAGCCCAGCTCCTGCTCCAGGAGGGGGTTGTAGTCCGCGGCGGTGGAGAAGAGGGCCACGTCGTACCGGAGCCCCAGGCTGGCTTCCAGGTTGGGGCGGAGCTCACGGGTGACCTGCCCGAAGAGGGACAACTCCAGGAGGCCCGCCTCTACGGGATCCACCAGCTCCTGCCCCGGATTGGTGTGCTTCCGGCGATAGCGGTCGGGGCGCATCTGCTCGAAGGCCTCGATACTGAAGAAGTCGTAGCGTCCCTGGGTGTCGTGGGTGTAGATCCCCTCGGAGATGGTCCAGGTGTTGTCCGTGCCGAAGACGACGTCGTTCCCCCGCCACCGGGTGTGGGTGGTATTGGTGAGGTTGAAGGTCCGGGCGATCTGCTCCTCCGGGGTCCACCGGTTGTAGCGGGGCACGAAGGTGAAGTCCTGCATCTCGCCATTCACCTCCGACTGCGAGATCACCCAGAGCTGCGGGTGCCGCGCCGTGGTGATGCGGTTCCCCCGGCTGTTGAAGAAGTAGCCCAGGCGGAACTCGTTCAGCGTGGTGGGAGAGAGCTGGGACCGCAGGTGGAGCAGGGAGTTGTTCCCCTCGTTCGTGAAGTCGTAGGTGGCGGCGAAGATTCCGTGGCCCCCGATGTCGCTGTTGTTCCGGTCCGGCTGACTGAAGTTGTCGATGAACGACCGGAGGGTGAGGCGGTGCCGGTTGTTCACCTGCCAGTCCAGCCGTGCGAACCAGGTGTCCAGGCTCACAGTGCGCTGGAAGAAGCCGATCTGCTGCTGGTCTCCATCGATCCCGTACTGGGGGAGTGCAGCCAGAAGCCGGTTCATGTCTCCTGCGGAGAGCCGGCCCCCGCGGTTGCTCTGGTAGTAGTCGTCGTTGGCATTCTGCGCCCACATATCGAACTGCTCCTCGAAGCGCTCACCGTCGTGGGCCACGAAGAAGTGGAGGCGGTCCCGGAGGATGGGCCCCCCCAGGGTGAATCCCCGCTGGGTCCGGGTGTCTCCCACCACGTCGCGCCCCAGCGGGTCCTGGCGGGCGGCGAGGCGCTCATCCTGGTGGAACCCGAAGAGGCTCCCCTCGAACTCGTTGGTGCCGGACCGGGTGGTGGCCCGGATGCCGCCGAACGCCCCGCGCCCATCGGTCACATCATAGGAATTGGTCACCACCTCGAACTCCCGGAGCGCCTCCATGGACAGCTTGTACGGAGAGTCCCCTCCCCCGCCGAAGGGGGCCTCCCGGGCGTTCACCCCGTCGATGAGGATGGAGTTGTTCCGGCCGGACTGGCCGAAGATGCTCTGCCCGCCGGCCACCAGCGGGGAGAGCTGCGCCAGGTTCGTGAAGGTCCGTCTGGGGGTGGGGAGCGCCCGCAGGTCCGACTGGGTCACCGAGGTGGCGGCGGCCAGTCGACGATCCCTGGCCTGGAACCCACCCCCGGCCTCGGCGGTGACCTCGATCCCCTCAACCGCCAGCGCTTCGGTGGTGAGCACCACGGTGAGGTCCACCCGGTCACCCAGGCTCAACTCGATGCCGGCCTGAGAGCCCTCCGCATACCCCAGCATGGTGGCAGTGAGGGTGTAGGGCCCCCCCAGCGGCAACTGGCTGAAGGTGAAGCGACCCGAGGCTCCGGTAAGCGATTCCGTCTGGAAGCCGGTAGAGGCATTCCGGAGCACCAGGCGGGCCCCTGCGACGGGCTCGCCGTCGGTGCCCACCACGAATCCGCGGACGGACGCATCGGTGGCCTGGGCGGAGGCCCCGGAGGGAGGGGTGAGGAGGAAGGCGAACGCGGCGATACCGAGCGCGACGGTCAGACGGAGCAGGCGCATCAGGGGCCTCCGGAGGTGGAACCAGGTGGGACGGTGCCGGGCGAAGGGTCCGGACCGGGAAGTTCCCCCTCCGTGGTGAAGGCCCGATCTCCACCCCCCAACAGTCGGGTCACAGATCAGCGCAGTGCCCCCCGGGGAGCCGATACACGGCTGTAGCCGGGTCGTGATGGTGCCCCGCCCCGGGACCCGGCAACGTGGATCCATGAGCCATCATGATGCCCCCGATTCCCGGGCCCTACCGGTCCCCTCCTCTCCGGACGCCCCCCCTCCGCCCGACCCCACACGCCGGGAGTTCCTCCGGGTCACGGGGCGCCTGGTGGGGGCCGGGGCGCTTGTGGGTGGCCTTCCCCTGGGCATTGCCGGGTGCCCATCCGGTGCACCCGGCCCGGAGCACCCCCTCCAGGTGGCCTTCATCTCCGACCCCCATTTCCACGATGTCCATGGGCGGTTCTCCGACGGAGCGTTCCAGGGGCTCCCCCTGCCGGGTGGGGAGCGGGCGGCCATCCGCACCATGCGAGCCCAGCTCACCTCCACCCGGCTGTTCAACGAGAACGCCTTTGCTCTCCGGGCGGCGCTGGACCAGGCGGTGGCCCGGGGGGTCCGCCTGATCGCCTTCCCCGGGGATCTCACCGATGACGGTCAGCCCCTCCACCTGCGGGGTCTGGTAGCGCTCCTGGAGGAGTATTCGGAACGGCACGGCGTCCGCTTCTTCGCCACCGTGGGGAACCACGACCCGGTGCGCCCATTCACCCGGCCTGCTGGGAAGCCGGACTTCCTGGGGGAGGGAGGCCGGGAGCAGCCCATCTTCAGCCCCGGGGCGGACCCGGGATCCGGCCCGGATCCCGAGGCCCATCCCGTCATCCGGTCATCGGAGCTCCAGGAGCTGGGGTACCGGGAGATCATGGAGGCCATGACCCCGTTCGGGATGGCGCCGGGGCCGGGGGATCTGCACTGGGAATCCCCCTGGGGCCCGGGGGACGCGGGGGCGGATCCGGCACGACGTCAGGCCCCCATCGACGGCGCCGGACCCCTACCGGACGCATCCTACCTGGTGGAGCCCGTGGAAGGCTTGTGGCTGCTGGCGCTGGATGGGAACGTCTACCTCCCGGTGCAGGGAAGGCACCCGGAGGGAGCGGCTGAGGCCAACGCCTATCACTCCCCGGGGAATGCGGGGTTCAGTGCCTTCGTGCAGCACAAGCGGCACCTCCTTGCCTGGACGGCCGATGTGGTGCGCCGAGCCGGGGCCCAGGGGAAGCGCCTGGTGGCCTTCAGCCACTACCCGATGGTGGACTACTACCGGGGGGCCGCGCCCCATATCCGGGAGCTGTTCGGAGCGGAAGGGCTGTACCTTGGCCGCCGTCCTTCCCTGGACGCCACCCGGGAGCTGGCCGCCACCGGTCTCCAACTCCACTTCGGCGGGCACATGCACGCCAACGACACCGGGGTCTTCAGGGGGGAGGAGGGGTTCCTGGTGAATGTCCAGGTCCCCTCCATCGCCGCCTACGTCCCCGCCTTCAAGCTCCTCACCCTCCATTCCGGGGGGGCCTGGGAGGTGGAGACCATCCCGGTGCAGGAGGTGTCCCGGGTGGGGGCCCTCTTTCCCCTCTATCGGGAGGAGCAGGCGCACCTTCAGCGGGTGGCCCCGGATGTGGCATGGAATCCAGAGGTCCTGGACTCCACATCCTACGGGGCCTTCGTCCGTTGGCACATCCGGGAACTCACGCGCCTCCGGTTCCTCCGGGAGGAGTGGCCGGACGATCTCCGCCTGCTGTTCGAGTCGGCCACCTGCGAGGACCTCCTCATCGCTGCTGAGCTGGATTCGGACCCGGAGTTGCCGGAGCTGGGGGCTCTCCTGGCGGGGAGGCAGAGGCCGCCGGGGTGGGAACGGGCCCGGGAGCGGGCCTGGATGCGAGGTGCCGCCGCTGGAGTGGACCTCGAGCCCTTCCGCGAGATGCCCGGACTGGAGATGGCCACCGACCTCCACCGCCTGGTGGCCGGGGGGGAGCTGGCCTTCCCGGATCTGGAGGGGCGGCGGGGCTTCTACCACCTCCTGCGGGAGGCGCTGGGGGAGGGCCCGCCGTCCGCGGCAGGGGAGTCCGGGTCCCGACGCCCTGCCGGGGAGACCGGGGATGCCGGGGATGGGGAGGTCGACGGGCCCGCGACAAGCCCCTACCGGGAACGGATGCGGCTGCTGGTGGGGACGCTGGCCGCCCTGGCAGCCGGGGAGCCCAACGACCACTTCGTCGTGGACCTCCGGGAGGGGCAGGTGCGGGACCTGGCCGGGCCTGGGAGGCCA
>Ga0076930_101111_pt1 | contig 16481 bp, 10 predicted proteins | sample HotLakConsoUCCRE_FD_71149 | JGI IMG/M metagenome (GOLD analysis project Ga0076930, IMG submission 71149) | Hypersaline microbial mat communities from Hot Lake, Washington, USA - Hot Lake Consortium UCC-RE (version 3) (version 3) ...
AGGAGTACCGGTATCAGGGGAAAATGACTTTTTTGGGCCTACCGTAAAATTAGCAAAAAGGTTAGGGTTGATAGCCAAACCTGGTCATATCATTACTTCAGCAATTGTAGAAGAAAGATTTGCCGATATGACCACCGATTTCTATGGATCGTTTAAACCCAACATTTCAACACTCAACCAAAAGCAGGAGGAATTTTTTAATCAGGTTATGGAAATCCTGGAAGATCTCGGCTGTGATTCCGAATTCAATGTCAAGGTATTTTCAAAAAAAACAGGCATGAGCAAATCCAAGCTATACAGGAAAATCACTGGTCTCACCGGATATTCCCCAAATGATTTAATCAAAGAATTCCGGTTGAAAATGGCATTAAGGTCCATTCATCGTCAAAAGGGTAATATTTCTGAAATTGCCTACGAATCAGGTTTTAGCAGTCTTTCCTATTTTTCAAGGTGCTTTCAGGAAAGGTTTGGAATCCTTCCTTCTACATTCGCAAGTAGCCTTGCCTGAAACAAACGATACTTACCAGGCTTGTTTTCAATGATGAATCAGGATTGCAAATTTTTGAATGAAATGTTTTAATGACTGACCGGTTATCCTTATAAATTTGATTTAAAATGAAATTTTAACAAAAACCAATTTATTTATGGATACCGTAGCACAAAAAACATTGTATGAAAGACTTGGAGGAAAAAAAGGAATAACCTCACTTGTGGATGATATTGTTGAGGCCCACATGCAAAATCCTGTCATCCAGGTGAGGTTCCTTCCCTACAAGGAAGATCCGGAAAACCTGAAAAAAATCAAAGGCCATTTAGTGGACTTTTTTTCTGCCGGAAGTGGAGGAAATGTTGCTTACAATGGCCGGGATATGGAAACTGCCCACAAAGGCATGAATATCAGCGAGGCAGAATATATGGCAGCAACGGATGATATCATGAAAACCCTGGACAAGCATGGTATTGATGAGGAATCGAAAAAAGATGTGCTTGCCATTACCTATTCCCTGAAAGACCAAATAATGAAACTTTAATTTCATCTTATCTGATAAAATTTTCTGAACAGGATATTTTCTGGCATTGGTGCTTTCCCTCCAATGCCATTTTTTTCTTTAATTTTTTTAACCTGGACCATTTTTAAATCTTACTTTACTATTTAAATAATAACATATTGTTTATACCAGTTTAAGTCTGAACAACTGACCCTGGTTTTCGTTGGGTAAGATTGAAAGCAATTCCAGCTTATCAAGGTATCCATTTACTAAATACAATTTGAAAATATTACTTACCGGGGCCACAGGTTACATTGCCCAACGTTTACTGCCCGTGTTGCTACAGGAGGGCCATCAGGTAATTTGTTGTGTCCGGGACGCAAACAGGTTTAATGTCACCCAATTTCCTACTGCCAATCTATCTGTGGTCGAGGTTGATTTTTTAGCCGAAAAAACCCTTCAAAATATCCCCGATGACATCGATCTGGCTTATTACCTTATCCATTCCATGTCTTCTCAAAATGGGAAATTTGAAGAAATGGAGGCCATTTGCGCAGAAAACTTTAAAAAACGCATCGAGGAAACCAAAGCTCAACAAGTCATTTACCTGAGTGGTATTGTGAATGATGAGGAGTTGTCCAAACATTTATCTTCCCGGAAAAACGTTGAAGGGATTTTATCGGATGCCAGTTTTGCGCTTACCACTTTAAAAGCAGGGATTATTGTAGGGTCCGGCAGTGCTTCTTTTGAAATCATCCGGGACCTGGTGGAGAAATTGCCGGTAATGATTGCTCCCCAATGGCTGAAAACAAAATGCCAACCCATTGCCATAAGAAATGTCGTAGAATTTTTAAAAGGGGTTATCCATAGAAAAGAAACCTACAACCAGAGTTTTGATATTGGGGGACCGGACATCCTCAATTACAAAGAGATGTTGTTGCGCTTTGCGAAAATCCGGGGCTTGAAGCGAAGGATTGGGATTGTGCCTGTCATGACCCCGAAAATTTCTTCATACTGGTTGTATTTTGTTACCTCTACCTCATTTGCCCTGGCGCAGAATCTGGTCAATAGCATGAAGATCGAGGTGATTTGTAGCCCCAATGACCTTGACAAAACTCTGGGCATACAACTCATTGGCTATGATGATGCCATCAGGCTGGCTTTTGATAAGATTGAGCAAAACCAGGTTTTATCCAGTTGGAAGGATGCCCAAACCTCCGACTTGCTGCATAAAGGCTTGACCCAATACATGAAGGTACCGGTAAACGGCTGCTATGTGGAGGTCCGAAAGCAATCCATTGACGATCAGGAGCGGGTGCTTCAAAACATTTGGAAAATCGGGGGAAAACAGGGTTGGTATTATGGCAACTGGCTATGGGAGATTAGGGGTTTTTTGGACCAATTGGTAGGTGGAGTCGGAATGCGTAGGGGAAGAAAGAACGATACGGAAATTTCCGCTGGAGAAACCCTGGACTTTTGGAGGGTACTCATTGCCAGCAAATCGGAAAAGCGGCTATTATTATATGCAGAAATGAAATTACCGGGCGAAGCCTGGCTGGAATTTAAAATTGTGAAAGACGAGTTGGTGCAGACGGCTACATTTAGGCCTTTGGGTTTACTGGGGAGGCTTTATTGGTATTCCGTATTCCCATTGCATGGGTTTATCTTTGGGGGAATGATCAGAAATATCATCAAATACTAAGTTAAAGGTCTATTGATAATTTCGATTATCTGAATAGGAATAGACTTTTAAATTTTGGCCTCTTTTCGGTTCCAAAACACTTGCATCTAGCTTTTAATATTCAATTCTTATTTTCGAAAAAAGAATGATTTTTCCATTTTAAGGGGTAAATTCAAAAGGTAATAAATTTCTGACAATCAGACCTTATGAAAAAAACAGCCTTGATCACCGGTGCCTCGGATGGGATTGGTTTGGAATTGACCAAAATCCATGCTTCCAAGGGAGATGACCTCGTGCTAGTGGCGAGGACCCTATCCAAGTTAAACGAACTTAAGGGCCAATTGGAAAGTGAGTTTGGCATACAGGTTCACACCATTCAGAAAGACCTTTCTGTCCCCAATGCTGCCAGGGAAGTGTACGACGAAGTGGCAAAAAAGAACATATCCATTCAGTACCTGATCAATAATGCCGGTTTTGGTGATTTTGGATTTTTTCACGAAAGTGACTGGGAGAAGCAAGCACAGATGATCAACCTGAATATAATGGCCCTGACCCAATTTACCAAGCTTTACCTTGAGGATATGATCCGGCAGGGAGGAGGTAAGATCATGAATGTGGCTTCCACAGCTGCTTTCCAGCCAGGTCCGCTGATGGCTGTTTACTTTGCCACGAAGGCTTATGTGCTCCATTTTTCTGAAGCCATCAACAACGAAGTGAAAGAGAAAGGCATCACGGTAACTGCTCTTTGCCCCGGTCCTACAGAGAGCGGATTTAAAGCAGGGGCAGAAATGGAAGAGAGCCGCCTAATGAAAGGGAAGAAACTACCATCATCCAAAGAAGTCGCTCATTTTGGGTACCACAAAATGATGCAGGGTAAAGCAGTGGCCATCCATGGTTTGAAGAATTTCATTTTATCGAATTCAGTAAGATTTGCGCCCAGATCCCTTTCCGTTAAAATCGCCAGGGAAGTAATTAAAAACGGTTAGTTGAAATGGGTTTAGTTTTCATTTTTTAGGGATTTAATCCGGGTTCAAAAAGAACTGTTGAATTGAGGCAAATAATGGCAGATCTAATTGTATAACCAATGAAAGATTTTGTGGTATTTTTCATCCATTTTTTTTAAAAAAACGTTCATCCCTTCAATTTGACAATCTTTTTTTCAAAAGAAAAAACGGTTGCCAGAGAAACCAATAAGCAGCCAAAAACAAGCATGAAAACAAAAACCCCCTTGAAAAAGGGCTCAACAGAAAGGATCGGAAAAACCATGGGTCCTGTAAAAAACCTGGAATACCACTTACATCCCGAATGGTGGAAGCGAATTTTTAATGCCACCTATTTGAAAACGGATGCGGATGTAGTGGAAGATGAAAACATCACTAAATCGGAGATCGACCTTTTCCATGAATTGCTGGACATCCAGGAAGGCAATAGTCTCCTGGACCTGGCCTGTGGACAGGGCAGGCACCTGCTGGAACTTACCAACCGGGGCTCCTACCAACTTTTCGGATTGGACCGGTCCAGGTACCTGACCCAAAGGGCCAAGACCAACGCCAGAAAGAAGGGGGTATCCATAAATTTTAAAGAAGGAGATGCCCGAAAACTACCCTATGCCAACGACTCCTTCGATTATGTTACCATACTGGGAAATAGTTTTGGTTATTTTGAAACATCCGAAGATGATGTGAAAATCCTAAAAGAAGTATTCAGGGTATTGAAGCCCGGAGGTCGATTGTTAATGGATGTGGCAGATGGCGCTTTTCTGAGAGACAACTACACTCCAAGAAGTTGGGAGTGGATAGACAAAAAGCATTTTGTCTGCCGGGAGCGTTCTTTGGCCACCGACAATGAAAGACTCATTTCCAGAGAGGTGGTCACTGACACAGAAAAGGGGGTGATGGTGGATCAGTTTTATGCCGAAAGGCTTTATACCAGGGAAATCCTGGCGGATTTGATAGGTAAAGTAGGGTTTAAGGAACTGAATTTTCATGGGAATATCGAAGTAGCATCCCTGCGCAACCAGGATCTGGGCATGATGGCCAACCGCTTTATCCTTACCACCACTGCTGTTAAGGAATGGTCCCCCAAAAAGAAGAAAAAAGCAATAAAGAATGTGGTTGTGATCATGGGTGATCCGGCTTTAAATGACATCACTAAACCCGATGCAAAATTTGACGGCGATGATTTTGAAACCATTGAAAAACTCAAAATCGGGTTGAATAAACTGGAAAATTTTAAATTCAGTTTTCTGAATGGCCACCACACACTGATCAATGATTTGCAAAAATTAAAGGACAAAACAGATTTGGTCTTTAACCTTTGCGATGAAGGCTTTGGCAATGATGCCAGAAAGGAGCTCCATATTCCTGCATTGCTGGAAATGATGAATTTGCCGTATACCGGATCCAATCCACAAACGCTGGCCTATTGCTATGATAAATCCCTGATCCGCGGCATTGCCACAGAAATCGGTGTTCCCGTGGCCAATGCCTTTGTCATCACGGCAGAAGACAACCTCTTTGAGTTGAATATTCCTTTTCCCGTAATCGCCAAGCCCAATTTTGGAGATTCCAGCTTTGGGATTACACAAAAGAACGTGGCCAATACCATAGAGGAATTGGCAGATGCCATACTCCGGATACGGGAACAATTCGGCTACGACAAGCCGATCCTGGTGGAAGAATTCTTGACAGGTGCCGAAGTGTCTGTAGGCATTATCGGCAATTCGGACAATTACATGGTGCTTCCAATTATCGAGGAAGACTACTCTGAATTGCCCGAAGGCTTACCGAAAATATGCGGTTATGAAGCCAAATGGCTGCCGGACTCTCCCTATATGCAGACCCTCAGATCCATACGTGCCTCCCTGCCGCTGTCCCTGGAGCAGGAATTGATTAACCATAGCTTAAAATTATTCCAGCGCCTGGATTGCAAGGATTACTGCCGTTTTGATTGGCGGCTTAACAGTTTAAATGAACCCAAAATGCTGGAAGTAAACCCCAATCCCGGCTGGTGCTGGGACGGACACCTGGCCAAAATGAGTAGCATTGGTGGTATGGATTACACCCAAATGTTGGAAGCCATATTGAATGCGGCCGATACCCGATACAATCCCATAAATGAGCCGCAGCTGCCCTAATGATTAAGGTTGCAGGTGTTTGTGAAGGAAGTTAATGGTCGCCTCATTCACCTGCACCATATTGGAAAATTTCATCCAATGGTGCGTATCTCCCGGGATGACCAGATAATCATAGGGTTTTCCAAGTTCATCAAACCTGCGGGCCAGGTCTGCGCTGTGGTAAAAGCCCACGTTTCGGTCATCATCCGAATGGATAAACAAAACTGGTGAAGTCCACTGCTCCAGGTCAGGCATAGGGGATGATTCCCACGCGATTTGTTTGGCTTCTTCATAATCCGGTGCCACCTCAACACCCGCTGGCAGTTCATACCGGTGGTCCATGTCGTGCACCCCACTGATGTCTACGCCCACTTTGAACAAGCCGGAATCTCTGGCCAATGCCATGGCGGTGAGGTAACCCCCATAAGAACCCCCATAGATGCCTATTCGCTCCGGATCCACCTGTTCCAGACCTGCCAGGTACTCTCCTGCAGCCTTGATGTCCTGGTACTCGGCAGCTCCCTGGTAATAAGTGCCGGATGGCCGGTGAAACTCATAACCATAGCCAATACCCAAGCGGTAATTTACCGACAACACCACAAAACCCATTTCTGCCAGTTTTTGGTTGATGGCATAGGTATTGGAATAATAATCCATGTAGCTCCAGCCCAGCAACATTTGCCGCTGTGGTCCTCCATGAACAAATACCACTGCTGGTTTGCCTGATCCGTTTTCCTTTGGTTCAAACAATTGTCCATTGATGGTGGTGCCGTCCGAAGCCCTGAATTGCACATGCTTTGGACTGACCAGATCTGCTGCCGGAAAGTCTTCGGGAATCAGGTCTTGTCCCAGCAAGCTGATCTCAGCCCCTTTTAAAATAGCAGGGAGCATGGGGCGTTTGGGGGTAGCCGAGAAGAAGGCGATTTCATCTTCTCTCCCGGTAAACACCGGATAGGCTTCAATACCCTCTCCCGAGGTTTTCCAGGCAAATTTTCCTGTTGTCAAATCAACTGTAGCCAAATGCCGTCGGTCCAGATCATCCGGCAGATCTCCCCCATTGGCCGCAAAAACCAGGCTTTGTCCATCCGGGTGTACGCTGAGCTGCTCCACCATAAATTCCCCGGGAGTAAGCAAAGTGGAGGTATTGGTTACAAGGTCCCTGGAGTATAGGTGCGGCCAGCCGTCTTCATAAGAGAGGTAAACCAATTGCTCCTGAACCGGCCAATGCAGGTTGAATCCGCCATGGGTGGAAGGAACCGAGCCCCGGAGGGTTTCAGGTGCTTTCCACTGCATGGCCGCCCTTCCTGAGGCCACATCCGCTATCCATATTTCCCAGGGTGCATGGCGCTTTTCCAGCAAGGGCAAGGCTGCCCCGGAGCCCCCGGGCGTACGCACAAAAGCAATGGAATTTCCATCTGGCGACCAACGTGGAGACTGATCCCGTTGGAAGGAGGGAGCGAGCCATTTCACAGGTGTTTGGGAATCATTATAAACGCCAATCAGGGAATGGGTTCCCCTGTTGGCCACAAAGGCCAGTTGATTGCCATCGGGAGAAAAGTGCAACTCCCCGAGCCTTCCCCTGTTCTGGATGATGGCATGCGGTGCTTTTTCGGCATCCAGGTCTTTGAACCAAATCTCACCGTTTTTTAAAAAGGCCAGCTGGTGTCCGCCACCCCAGACGGGATCATCCCCTTCTGTAAGCATTTCGGTCTTTCCACTGCCCAGTTTGATGGTCCAAATGGCTACATGGGTCATTAGGGGCATATTATCGGTATTTACCGGGCGGGAGGCATTGCCACCGCCATGGTCACCTCCCCTAACGAATACCAGGTATTCCCCATCCGCACTGAACTGCAAGCTGCTGATTTCCTGGCCGTCATCATCCATAAAATCAGTAAGTCGCTCGGGCTGGTAGTCAGGAGCCTCGGCATAATACACGTTTCGCCTGCCTTGTTCATTCATGGCCCAGGCGATTCTGGATTGGTTCGCATTGGCGGTAATCCCGGAAGGAAAGGAGAATTTGGAGACCTCCAGTGTACTGAATGCCTGGCCAAATCCGGGAAGAAAGGGCAGCAGCAAACAAATAAGCAGGGAGAATAAAGGGGGGAATTTTCGGATCAACATGGCAGAGTAGGGGTTCAGTAATTTTGATGGATGAAATACAATACTTTTTGCAGCTCTTCTTTTTGCACATTGGAGCTTCCGGTATAGTTGTTAAAAAAAGTGCTGAAAAGCAGTGTTTTGCCTGATTTGGTAATCAGGTAGCCACTGAGGGCGGAACTCATGCTTAAGGTCCCGGTTTTGGCATAAATATAGGCCGGTTCCCCCGGATCGGCAGGATACCAATTCCGTATGGTACCAGATTCCCCTCCTGCAGGGAAGTAAGCCTTGATTTTTTCCATGGGTACCTCTTTCATGATTTTATCCAGGAGGCCTACCACTGATCTGGGGGTAAACATATTTTGTGGGGAAAGGCCCGATCCATCCACCCATTGAGGTTCGTCGGGAAGGTCATTCAGCAGACTGTCTTTGGCATAATTGATAGCGGCGGCCATGTTAATGGAATCAAAAAGGGCATCCGAAACCATTACCATCAGCTGTTCGGCCAGGAAGTTATCACTGATCTTCATCATCTGGGCATAGATGGAATCCGCTTTTGCCGTAGGTAGTTTTTGGGGGTTGGCAAGGGGCTGTTTGTCGATCAGTGTAATCTGTCTTCCTACCGCTTCCTGCAGCAGGTTTTTGGCCAGATGGGAGGAGGTAATAAAGGGCTTGTCCGTTTCAAAGGACAAATCCTTCGCCTCCGGATTCAACGCATAGAAATAAATGTTTTTCTCTATATTCCTTTGAATGGCATACCTTTCCGGCGGGGTTTCGGTCTGCCGGGAAAGGGGTAAAAAAGACGTGTTTGGATAGGCGCTGGCCAAAGGATCTCCTGCTGCTTTGGCGTAACGCAGCACATTGCCATAAACAGGCAAAGCGGAACGCTCGGCAGCAAAATAATAGGGGTACCAGTTCCAGGTCCAACCCCGTCCATAGCGGGAAACCTGATCAAAATTATCCACCATATACAAGTCTTGCGGCTTGCTCCGTAAAAAGTCAATCACGGTACTGTCCTTCAGGTCCGGATGCAGCAGGGAAGGGTCTCCGGTTCCCCAGAACAGGAGGGAGTCTGCCCTTTCGAGGTAGTTCAGCCCATATACCCGATCATCTCCCAGCAGCTTGTAGCTGGTATAGAAGGTAAAGATCTTGGTATTGGAGGCCGGAATAAAGTACTTTTTTTCGTTAAGGCTGACCAGGGTTTTTTCCTTTACGGGGTCATAGAGCATAAATCCCATATGCCCCTTTTCAAAAACTTCGGAGTCATAGACGGATTTTTTGACTTTTTGGACCGTGCAGGAACAGAAAAGAAGGAGAAATAGCCAGTAGATTTGCTTCATGGTTTAAATTTAAGCTTGGTTGGTCAATAAAAAAGGGAATGGTTAAAAAATGTAGTTGTATTTAATTCTAATTTGAAAAAAAACTGTTTTAATTTTTACGGGTTTGGCTTTCCTAGGGCATTATGAAAAATTCTTTATGGCCATTGCTAATGGCCTTTTGTTTTGGCACTAAAGATTAGTCGTAAAAACACTTTCCCAAACCTGTCCCAACCCAAACCGGTAAAAAACGGCAGCAGCATTGATTTTTTTTTAAATCAAGCGAAATATGGGCTGTTTATCTTATACCAAAGGAAGAAATGAACCCTCAGGTTTTTCACGCTATAATTTTACTTGTAAGTGCTTAATATAACACATTGGCATTGTTTTAAATCGTGGAAAATGATTATTTTTCCTTGATTAAGTTGTTAAAAACAATGCCAGACTACATGAAGACAATTGGATGCCTGATAATATTGCTTTCCCTGACACAGCCTGATGCTGTTTTTGGACAAGGAAATGACAGGGAATGGCCAGCCTATGGAGGGGACCCGGGAGGCATGCGGCATGCAGCCCTTTCCCAGATAAGCACCGAAAATGTCAATCGGCTGAAAGTGGCCTGGACCTACCGTACCGGAGAATTGGAATACTACCGGAACAATGATGCTGCAGAAAAAGCCGCTTTTGAAGCCACTCCCCTAATGGTGGAGGGGGTTTTGTACCTGAGTACCCCTAGTAATAGGGTCATTGCGCTGGATGCCGCGACCGGTTCCGAAAAGTGGACATTCGATCCCCAGGTGAACCTGAAAGACGATTATTCAGAAATCACTTCCCGGGGTGTATCCACCTGGCCGGGACCAGATGTAGTCCAGAATAACCTGGAACGGAGAATCTACCTGGCCACCATCGATGGCCGGTTGATTGCCTTATCGGCGGCTACGGGCAAACCTATTTCTGATTTCGGAAAAAATGGCTCCATTGACCTGCGAAAGGGCATCGGCCCTATCAGTGTCACCTCTCCTCCTGCAATCATTGGGAATACCCTTATCACCGGCTCTTCCATGGGGGATAACCAACGATTGGATTATGAAAGGGGAATAGTAAGGGCCTTTGATGTTTTGACAGGAAAACTGAAATGGAGCTGGGACCCTATACCCCGTAGGAAGGGAGATCCGGCAAAGGCTACCTGGAAAGGAAAAAAAGCGGCACAGACCGGAGCTGCCAATGCCTGGTCCATTCTTTCGGTTGATCCGGAAAGGGACCTGGTGTTTATCCCTACCACGAGTCCCAGTCCGGATTATTTCGGTGGAGAACGCATTGGGAAGAATGAATATGCCAATTCAATCGTGGCCCTTCGGGCCAGTACGGGTGAGCTGGTGTGGCATTTCCAGACCGTTCACCACGATCTCTGGGATTACGACAACGCTGCCCAACCGGCTTTAATAACGGTAGAGCGGGATGGTGTGGCGGTTCCGGCAGTAGCAGTGGGCACCAAGATGGGACATATTTTCCTCTTGCACCGGGAGACCGGAAAACCCTTGTTTCCTGTAGAGGAACGGCCCGTTCCCCCAAGCAAGGTGCCCGGAGAGCAAGCGTATCCTACCCAGCCCTTTCCTGTTTTACCACTTCCGGTAGGCCCGCAGCGCATAAGTGTATCGGATGCCTGGGGACTGACCGAAGCAGATAAGAAAATGGCAGAAAAGCGTATGGCTTCCTTACACAACGAGGGGCCTTTTACTCCTCCCAGCTTTCAGGGCACCATGGTGGCCCCTTCCAATGCAGGTGGAGTGCATTGGGGAGGTGTTTCCTACGATCCGGTACGAAACCTGCTGATCACCAATATCAACCGGCTGGTAGCAGTAGTCCGGCTTATCCCCCGGGAAAAACTGAAGGAAGAGGAAGCTAAGAACGAGGCCCTATTACGGGCAGAAACCGGACTTCAGGAGGGAACCCCCTACGTGCTGAAACGAGATTATCTGTTTACAAGAAATGAGCAAGGATTGCAAATGCAGACAAAACCGCCCTGGGGAACTTTGTTGGCGATAGACATGAATTCGGGTGAACTCAAGTGGGAAGTGCCACTTGGCTTTATGTACGACCCGGAAACGTATCCGGAAGCAGTGAATTGGGGGTCTATAAACTTCGGAGGTGCCTTGACCACCTCCGGCGGGCTAACTTTTGTAGCCGCCTCACTGGATCGTTTTTTCAGGGCCTTTGATACAGAAACCGGTGAGTTGCTATGGCAAAGCCAGCTTCCCGCCGGTGGCCAATCAACGCCCATGTCCTATCAGCTGGCTGGAAAACAATATGTGGTGATTTCAGCCGGAGGGCATGGCAAGCTGGGTACTCCGCTGGGGGATTATGTAGTGGCTTATGCTTTGGAGTAAGTAGTCTAGAATGTTTGCAACCTTGAAAATATCAGGTCGAAGTTGCAAACTTCGCCCAGCACCTAACTTCGCCAAGCCAATGTCTCGTCTGGTGTAAAGAGATAAACAAAAAAGTCTCCCCCCAAATGGAGGAGACTTGAATATGATAAATGTAAGGGGTTTATTTTCTTACTGGTCCCACCAAATTCGGTCCAGCAGGGTCACCTCCGGTACGTTCTCCCCATTTCTGCTGACCTCATTGTCCGGATAGGGCAGTCTGCGGATAAACTGATTGTCAAGGTTGGAATTAAGGTTTGCCGGCAGGGTCATATCTTTATAGCCATAATCAAACCGCCTGGCGTCGTTCCATGTTTCCGGATGCAGGAATAAGGCTACCCATTTTTCCTTCATGATATCATCCCGGGTCAAGGCACCAGCTCCCATACTTACGCTTGGTTCTGAAAGATAATCCTCCTTTTCGGCCTCAGGCACCTCCAGCATGTCCATATGGGCTTCAATGCCGGCCAGATAAGCCGCGTAGGCTCGGTTGGGATCGCTGGCCAGGGCCACTTCTGCCTCGATAAATTTTTGCTCTGCATAGGTTGCAATCAAAAGGGGGGAAAGCTCAGAAGTGTAATACTGACCGGGAATCAAGGTAGATCGCGCTCCCTGTTCCGGGGCATTGCCCCTGCCTGCACCATTGGGCACACCGATAAATTCCCCATTATCCGTGGTACCGATCATCAGGGGTAGTCTTGGATCAACGGCCGGGTAGGAAGTGCCATCCAAAGCCTCAACAAACTGGGTGGAGATCCATCCTCCCAGAAGCAGGTTTTCATTATTGATGGCTACCTGTGCCCAGGGATTAAAGCGCTGTTCAAAGAATTCCACATAGGCATCGTCTTCATTTCCATCAAACCCATTGTCTATGGCGGAAAGCAATTCATTGGCATTGGCATTTGGAGTATGCAACATGTACCTGGCTTTGAGTACATTCCCAAACTTAATCCATTTGTCCACATCCCCCTGAAAGATAAAATCGTCATCGCCGATTGAAATAGCAGTGGTTCCAGACAGGTTTTGAATTCCCTGATCCAGTAAACTTAAGACTTCCGTATAAAGCTGTTCATCGTCATCATAAGCAGGCGTAACGGCACTGAAGTCAAAACCTTCAGAATAAGGCACATCTCCAAAGATATCGACCGTCATACCCAGATTCAAAGCCATCAGTACCTGACCTGCACCCAGATAATGTCCGGCCTCTGCTTCTTCTGCCTGGCTGATCAAATCGGTCAGATCGGTCATCGCATTGTAGAGGTTAAACCAGGTACCACTGTAGTTCAGGGGCTCCATAATATCCGAAGCACTTGCCGGATTGGGAGAAGCAAGGTATTGCACATAATTAGAGGTAATACTGCCGATGCGCTGTACATTCAAAGCCGTTTCATAGGTGGCATTCGTGATCAAGCCTGTAATCGGAGCATCTTGTGGATTATTGGGGTTTTCATTTACATCCAGAAAATTCTCACAGGCAGTTGCCGCAAAGAGCAGCAAAACACCGAATATATTAAATATAGATCTCATAATTGCTGAATTTTAAAGTCCAAGGTTCAGGTTGAAGAAAACACTCTGTACACCGGGAAATCCCAATCCCGTAAATCCTACGGCATTACCTCCGGCACCTGCAGAGAATGATTCGGGATCAAATCCATCCCAGGGGGTGTAAAGGATGATATTGTTGGCGGCCACAGAAACCCGGGCAGTACGGAAAGGTGTTTTTTCCAGTATATTTGGATTCAGGTTGTATCCCAAGGTAATGTTCCTCAACTTGATGAAGCTGGCATCGGACACGAAGTTTTCACTGGTGGTCCGGTAATGGTTTCTCCAGTAACCGGCACCGTAATTGACCCCATCAGGGCCTTCACCCTGCCCCAGCCATACTTCCTGCGTATTGGGTGATCCGTCAGCCAGTACGCCTTCAAATACCCTGAAATCTTCTCTGGCCTCTGTAAATTCATTTTTACCAAATGCAGACAGAAAATTGTTGTACTGGTTGTATTGCTCTACTCCTGTCCTGAAATCCACCAGGAAGGACAATTCCAAACCTTTGTAGGTAAAATCATTCCGTATGCCACCGATCCATTTCGGAACGGCATTTCCAAGGACCAATTGGGTTCCGGTTCGCACCGGAAAACCATTGGCACCGATGATCACCGGCAGACTACGGTCCAGAAACAGGTTGTCCGGATCGGCTCCAAATCTTTGGTAGGAGCTGCCGAATATATTCCCATAGGCTTCCCCTTCTATCAGTTTCATGGTAACCGTACTGCCAACATAACCAAACTGGCTGCCGACCACAATTTCATCAATGCCCTCCCTGATGGATTTGATTTCGTTGTTGTTGATGGATAGGTTGGCACTGATGTTCCAGGAAAAATCCTGGTTTTGTACGGGAGAACCTCCCAAAATAAATTCAAATCCGCTGTTTTCGATTTCCCCTGCATTGGTAATGTAGGATGAATAGCCTGTGGCATCGGAGATCGGCACCGGAATGATCTGATCCCGGGCATTGGATTTGTAATAGGTGACATCAAAATTGGCCCTGTTGTCCAGGAAGGCCGTTTGCAGGCCGAATTCCAGAGAGGTAGTTTGTTCCGGTCTCAGGTTGGGGTCTCCAAACACCGAATTCCTGGTAAAGCCCACTTGCCCATTCAAGGGGAATATACCAGGAGAGGCATAGGTAGCCCCCAGAATATGTGGATCGGTATCCTTGCCCACCTGTGCCCAGGAAGCCCTTAATTTACCAAAGGTGATCCAGGAAGGAAGCGTCAGGTTTTCGCTGAAGACATACCCGAGGTTTACCGAAGGGTAAAAGAAGGAGTTGTTGTCTTTAGGCAAGGTGGAGGATATGTCATTTCTTCCGGTAAGGTTCAGGAAAAGGAAGTTTTTATAATCTACCATCAGGTCTCCGTAAAAACCTACCAGTCTTCTCAGCCTTTTATCCTGGCCAGCGAAAATCTGCGTGGTATTGTTGAGGTTATAAAACTCCGGAATCACAAAATTTTCTCCCCTGGCCGTAACTTCATCAAACCTCCTTTCAAAAATATCATTCCCCAAGCGAAGGCTGGTATTCCAATCGGTATTGAATTGCTTTTTCAGGGTAATGAAAAAGTTGGACGTAAGGTCTCTGCTGTTGATACGTGTCTCTTCCAAAAGGCCGGTAGAGCTCAATGCCACTTCCCCGTCTATGCCCTTGGGTCCCGGAGTGATTTCCGTACGTGTATCGCTGTAGAAATCGTTCCCCAGGCGGTAGGAGAATGAAAGCCAGTCCGTAGGGTGATAGTTGAGGTTGATGTTACCTATGATCCTGTTTACATCATCTTCATAAGTAGCAAATCGGGCGTCATACAGGGGATTAGTATTGCTGTAAGTCCTCATGGTACCGTCCTCGTTGATGTAATCCCTAACATCGGTGGTTTCTGACCAATACATCATCCGCTCCATAAACCGGTCATGGGGCACCCTGTTTCCTCCCGTGTTGGAAAAATTGATGGAACCTGAAAAATCAAATTTTTCACTGGCCTTTACGGATCCTGATAGTTTTGCGGTGGTCCTGTCCCAGGTGGAGAAGGGGATAATGCCTTCCTGGGTAAGGTTTCCAAAGGAGCCATAAAAGGTAGCGACTTCATTTCCTCCGGAGATACTCACACTGTTATCAATCTGCACCCCGGTGTTGAAAGCCCTGTTCCAGTTGTCCTGGTACCGGTGATCGGGAACGGTCTGCTGTACCTCAGAGATGGGAGCACCCCAGGATGGCCAGAAACTGCTGGGATCGTATTCTCCGCTGAATCCCTGTCCGTATTGATCCTGTAGTTTGGGAAGGCGGTTCAGCTCTTCAAATCCCACCGATCCGTTATAATTGACCCGGATTTGTCCTTCTTTACCTTTTTTGGTAGTAATGATGACCGCTCCATTGGCAGCCCTTACTCCATACAAGGCGGTGGCCGCAGCTCCTTTCAGTACGGACATGGACTCAATATCATTGGGGTTGACATCCGCCATACGGTTGGAAAGTCCCCTGGGTGTGCCGGAGGATTCGATGGTGGAGTTGTCTACGGGTACGCCATCCACCACAAATAGCGGCTGGTTATCCGCCCCCGGATCCAGGGAGTTGATACCCCGTATGATAATCCTGGCCGATTGACCCGGAGCACCACCCGAATTGGTGACCTGAACGCCGGCCACCTGTCCCTGAAGCGCATTGACCAGGTTGGGTTGCTTCATCTTGGTGATGGCTTCCGAATCTATGCTCTGGGCCGCATATCCCAGGGATTTTTTCTCCTGGGAAATACCAAAGGCTGTGACGATAAATTCATCCAGATCTCCGGTCTCTGGGCTTAAGGCTACATTCAGGGTCTGATTGCTACCTACCCGCTGGGATTGGGAGGCAAAACCGATAAAGGAATATACCAAAACCGCATCCGGGCCGGGAACATCAATGGAATAATTGCCATCAATGTCCGATACCGTCCCGGTAGTGGTACCCTCTATCACTATGCTGACTCCAGGGAGCACTCCTCCATCCTCTGTGGAAGTCACTTTTCCGCTAACAGTCCTTTGCTGGGCCATTAATGGCACTTGCAGCAAAAGCATACTGATTAGCAATAAACAGTTAGTAAAATTTCTCTTCATATGATTTTGATTTAATTGATGAACAAAGTTTATTATGGTTTCCTGATTTTTAACCCGGTTTTAAGGGAGTTTCTTCAAAAAGCCGGATTTTAAAGCTGTTTTTTAACTCCCAATCCAAGTTTTTAAACTTTAGTATCGGTTTATGGTTTAAAAATTTCTGGAATTAAATAATTAAGTTAACATAAAAAAACAAATTAGTCTAAAACGCCTCAAATATTTTTT
>Ga0076930_101112_pt1 | contig 16479 bp, 16 predicted proteins | sample HotLakConsoUCCRE_FD_71149 | JGI IMG/M metagenome (GOLD analysis project Ga0076930, IMG submission 71149) | Hypersaline microbial mat communities from Hot Lake, Washington, USA - Hot Lake Consortium UCC-RE (version 3) (version 3) ...
GCAGGACACCTTCGGCAAGGTGTTCAACGAAGGCACCGAGTTCCAGCGCGACGGCTCGCAGTTCGACGCCCTGTTCGAGGATGGCGACACCTACAAGATCGGCAACCTGGAGGCCTTCGCCATCTACACGCCGGGCCACACGCCGGCCTGCATGGTGCATGTGATGGGCGATGCGGCCTTCGTCGGCGACACGCTCTTCATGCCCGACGGCGGATCGGCGCGGGCGGATTTCCCCGGCGGGGATGCGGCGACGCTCTACGACAGCATCCAGAAGGTGCTGGCGCTGCCCGACGCGATACGGCTTTTCATGTGCCACGACTACGGCCCCAACGGCCGCGACATCCAGTGGGAGACCACGGTGGGCGAGGAAAAGGCGCACAACATCCATGTCGGCGGCGGAAAGACGAAGGAGGATTTCGTCAAGTTCCGCACCGAACGCGATGCGCAGCTGGCGATGCCGCGCCTGATCATCCCGTCGCTGCAGGTCAACATGCGCGCCGGCGCGATCCCGACCGACAAGGACGGGCGCCCGATGCTGAAGGTGCCGGTGAACGGGCTCTGACCCGTCACCGCGCCGACCCTGCCACGACCCGTTCCAAAGGAGGCACCGGTATGGACGCCAGACCCCTCACCGCCGGCCTGTCGGTCGCCCCGCAGATCACGGCCGCCGATGTGCGCGACGCGGCCGCCCGCGGCTTCGGCGCCATCGTCTGCAACCGCCCCGACGACGAGGAGCCGGGCCAGCCCGCCTTCGCGGCGATCGCTGCGGCGGCGCAGGCGCTGGGGCTGGAGGCCCGCCACCAGCCGGTCGTGCCGGGGCAGGTGACCGATGCCGACGCCGCCGCCTTCGCCCGCCTGCTGGCGGAACTGCCGGGGCCGGTGCTTGCCTATTGCCGCAGCGGCGCCCGCTGCGAGACGCTGTTCGTGCGCTCGGTCACCCAGGCCGCGGCCGCGGACGACGCTTCCGCCTGCTAGACAATCGCGCCGCTGCCCTCAGCGCGCCAACCCGAGAAAAGACAGGCCCGGATGTTCAAGACCCTCGGCAGATACGTTCCGGTGCTCGACTGGGGCCGCCGCTACACTCGCGATGCGTTGCAAAACGACCTGATGGCGGCGGTGATCGTCACCATCATGCTGATCCCGCAATCGCTGGCCTACGCGATGCTGGCCGGGCTGCCGCCCGAGGCGGGGCTTTACGCCTCGATCCTGCCGATCATCCTCTACGCCATCTTCGGCACCTCGCGGGCGCTGGCGGTGGGGCCGGTGGCGGTGGTGTCGCTGATGACGGCCGCCGCCGTGGGGCAGGTGGCCGAGGCGGGCACGGCGGGCTATGCCATCGCCGCGCTGACGCTGGCGGTGATGTCGGGCGCGATCCTGCTCGCCATGGGCCTGCTCAAGCTCGGGTTCCTGGCCAATTTCCTCAGCCATCCGGTGATCGCGGGCTTCATCACCGCGTCGGGCATCCTGATCGCGGCCAGCCAGATCAAGCACATCCTCGGCATTCCGGCGGGCGGGCACACCTTGCCCGAGATCGCGTCGTCGCTCATCGCGCATCTGGGCGAGGTGAACGTCCTCACGCTTGTCATCGGCATCGGCGCCACCGGGTTCCTGTTCTGGGTCCGCAAGGGGATGAAGCCCGTGCTGATCCGCCTTGGCCTGCGGCCCAGATTGGCGGATGTGGTGCAGAAGGCCGGGCCGGTGGCGGCTGTTGTCGTCACCACGCTGGCGGTCTGGGGCTTCGGCCTTGCCGACAGGGGCGTGGCGATCGTGGGCGCGGTGCCGCAATCGCTGCCGCCGCTGACGCTGCCGAGCCTCGATTTCGACCTCATCACCGCGCTGTTCGTGCCGGCGCTGCTGATCTCGGTCATCGGCTTCGTCGAGTCGATCTCGGTCGCGCAGACGCTGGCCGCCAAGAAGCGCCAGCGCATCGACCCCAACCAGGAGCTGATCGGCCTGGGCGCCGCCAATCTCGGCGCCGGTTTCACCGGCGGCTTTCCGGTGACGGGCGGCTTCGCGCGGTCGGTGGTGAACTTCGACGCGGGCGCCGAAACCCCGGCGGCGGGCGCCTATACCGCCCTGGGCCTCGGCATCGCCGCGCTGGCGCTGACGCCGCTGATCTACTTCCTGCCGGCCGCGACGCTGGCGGCCACCATCATCGTGGCGGTCCTGAGCCTGGTGAACCTCGGCATCCTCAAGACCGCCTGGGCCTATTCCAAGGCCGATTTCGCCGCCGTCATGGCCACCATCGTTCTGACGCTGGGCTTCGGCGTCGAGGCGGGCGTTTCGGCGGGGGTGATCCTGTCGATCCTGCTGCATCTCTACAAGACCTCGCGCCCGCATGTGGCCGAGGTCGGGCTGGTGCCCGGCACCCAGCATTTCCGCAACATCCACCGTCACGAGGTCGAAACCGACCCGGCCATCGTGACCATCCGCATCGACGAGAGCCTGTATTTCCCGAACGCGCGGTTTCTCGAGGATTACGTTCTCGACCGCGTGGGGGAGGGCGGGGCGATCCGGCATGTGGTGCTGATGTGTTCGGCGGTGAACGTCATCGACTTTTCCGCGCTGGAGGCGCTGGAGGCGCTGAACCACAGGCTGCGCGACATGGGCATCACGCTGCACCTGTCCGAGGTGAAGGGGCCGGTGACCGACCGGCTGAAGAAGACCCATTTTCTGGACGATCTGTCGGGCAAGGTGTTCTTGTCGCAATACGACGCCTGGGTGGCGCTGACCGCGGGGCCGACACCCTCGAAGGCGGCGGAGTAGCGGGCAACGGACTGCAGGTCTTCGGGTCGGCCTACTGCAGGTGTCCCCTGGTCAGTCGACCACGCTCAGCGCCGGTTTGGCACTCCGCGTCATCACGCGCCCGGCCGTGTCGAAGAACACGATCGCGCCCGGATCGGTTTCCAGCCGCGGCGATTGCGCGACCTTGATCCGGCTGCCGTGCCCGTCGCGCAGGACCAGACGTTCCGCGCCGATGCGAAGGTGGATCAGGGTCTCGGCCCCCAGCGCCTCGACCAGCATCACCTCGGCCTCGATGCCGTCGCGCCCGATGCGCAGCTGCTCGGGCCGCACGCCCACGGCGTCGGCGCCACCGGGGGCACCGCCCGCGATGGCGGCGAAGGCCTGCCCGGCGGGCGAGGCGATATCGAACACGTTCATCGGCGGCGCGCCGATGAATTCGGCGACGAAGCGGCTGGCGGGATTTTCATAGAGGTCCATCGGCGTGCCGATCTGCTCGATCCGGCCGTTCGACATGATGACGATGCGGTCGGCCAGGCTCATCGCCTCGACCTGGTCATGGGTCACGAAGACGAAGGTGGCCCCAAGCCGGCGGTGCAGGTCCTTCAGCTCCGCGCGCAGCTGCGTGCGCAGTTTCGCGTCGAGGTTCGACAGCGGCTCGTCGAACAGGAACACCGCGGGTTCGCGCACGATGGCGCGGCCCATGGCGACGCGCTGGCGCTGACCGCCCGAAAGCGCGCGGGGCTTGCGGTCGAGGTAGGCGGCGATCTGCAGGGTGGACGCCGCCGAAGCGATCCGGCGGTCGATCTCGGGCCGGGGCATGCCCTTGTTCTTGAGACCGTATTCCATGTTCTTGCGCACCGACATGTGCGGGTAGAGCGCGTAGTTCTGGAACACCATGGCGATGTCGCGTTCCGCCGGTTCAAGCTTGTTCACGACGCGGCCCGCGATCTCGACCTCGCCGTCGGTGATGGTTTCCAGCCCTGCGATCATCCGCAGGATCGTGGACTTGCCGCAGCCCGAGGGGCCGACCAGCACGATGAACTCGCCATCCGCGATGTCGACCGACGCGCCCTTCACGGCGCTGACGCCGCCCGGATAGGTCTTGCCCACATCTCGAAGTTTCAATTCGGCCATGGTTATTTCTCGCTGTCCACGAGGCCCTTCACGAAAAGCCTCTGCATGAAGATGACGACCAGGACCGGCGGGACCATGGCCAGAACCGTGACCGACATGATGTAATTCCACAGCGGTTCGCTGTCGACCACGTCGGACATGCGCTTGATGCCCGCGACGATCGTCTGGTAGCTGTCGTCGGTCGTGACGAGGATCGGCCAGAGGTACTGGTTCCAGCCGTAGATGAAGAGGATGACGAAAAGCGCCGCGATGTTGGTCTGCGACATCGGCAGCAAGATGTCCTTGAAGAACTTCATCGGCCCGGCGCCGTCGATCCGCGCCGCCTCCATCAGCTCGTCGGGCATGGTCAGGAACACCTGCCGGAACAGGAATGTCGCGGTGGCCGAGGCCATCAGCGGCACGGTCAGGCCGGTGTAGGAGTTCAGCAGGTTCAGCGTCGAGATGACCTGGAAGGTCGGCACGATCCGCACCTCGACCGGCAGCATCAGGGTAATGAAGATCAGCCAGAAGGCCAGCCCGCGAAAGGGAAACCGGAAATAGACGATGGCGAAGGCCGAGAGGATCGAGATCACGATCTTTCCGAAGGCGATGGCCAGCGCCATGATCATCGAGTTGGTCAGCATCAGCCCGATCGGCACCGACATCTGCGAGGCGACGCCGCCGCGAAACACGCCCGCGTAGCTTTCGACGATGTTGTCACCCGGCAAAAGCGGGATGGTGCCGCGGATGAAGGCGTTCGGCTCGTGCGTCGAGGCGATGAAGGCGACATAGACCGGGAAGGCCACCAGCAGCACGCCCAGGATCAGGACGGCATGGGCCATGTAGTCGAGCCAGCGTTGATTTTCGACCATGTCTCCAGCCCCCTCAGTAGGTCACACGGCGTTCCACGAAGCGGAACTGGATGAAGGTCAGGCAGATGACGAGACCCATCAAGATCACCGACTGCGCCGAGGACGAGCCGAAGTTGAGCCCGACATAGCCATCCTGGAACACCTTGTAGACCAGGATGTTGGTGGCTTGCGCCGGTCCGCCCTCGGTGGTGGCGTCGATCACGGCGAAGGTTTCGAACAAGGTGTAGACGATGTTGACGACCAGCAAGAAGAAGGTGGTGGGCGACAGCAGCGGCAAGGTGATCGTCCAGAACCGCTTGAGCGGGCCGGCGCCGTCGATCGCCGCGGCCTCGCGCAGGCTGGCGGGGATGGATTGCAGGCCCGCGACGAAGAACAGGAAATTGTAGCTGATCTGCTTCCACGCCGAGGCGATCACCACGAGGACCATGGCGTCATCGGGGTCGAGCGCATGGTTCCAGTCGTAGCCAAAGAGGTTCTCCAGCACGTAGGGCATGATGCCGATGGTCGGGTTGAAGATGAACCACCACAAGATGCCCGCGACGGCGGGGGCGACGGCGTAGGGCCAGACCAGAAGCGTGGTGTAGCCGTGCGCGCTTCGGATCATCCGGTCGACGGCCAGCGCCAGCAGAAGCGACAGCCCCAGGGCCAGCGCGACGGTTGCGATCGAGAAGACGATCGTGACCTGGATCGAGTCGATGTATTCGGGATTGTCGAACAGGCGTGTATAGTTGCGCAGCCCGACGAAGGTGGAGGACATGCCGAAGGCGTCCTCGCGCAGGAAGGACATGTAGACGGCCTGGGCGGCGGGCCAGAGAAAGAAGATGCCGGTAATGATCAGCTGCGGCGCCAGCAGCAGGTAGGGCAAGCCCTTGTTGCCAAATATCGTGCGTTTGCCTTGCATCTTGCCCCCCGCGATGGAAAGGCCCGCGCCGCATGGCTGCGGCACGGGCCGGATGTCAGGACGTCGGGATCAGCCGTTGGCGTCTTCGAAGTCGCGGATCAGCGCGTTGCCACGTTCCACCACGGCGTCGAGCGCGCCCTGCGCATCGACATCACCGGAGAGCAGGCGCTGGAATTCCTCGTCGATGATCGTGCGGATCTGGACGTAGTTGCCGAAGCGCAGCCCGCGGGAGTTCTCGGTCGGCTCGTTCAGCGTCATCTGCTCGATCGACACCTCGGAGCCGGGGTTTGCCTCGTAGTAGCCCTGCTCGGTGCTCAGGTCGTAGGCGGCCTGGGTGATCGGCAGGTAGCCGGTCTCCTGGTGCCACGCGGCCTGCACCTCGGCCGAGGCGAGGTAGTTGAAGAACGCGGCCACGCCGGCCTGCTCCTCGTCCGAACCGCCCGCGAGAACCCAGAGGGTCGCGCCGCCGATGATCGAGTTCTGCGGCGCGCCGTCGACGTCGTCGTAATAGGGCAGCATGCCGAAGCCGACTTCGAAATCGGTGTTGTTCAGAACGCCGGCGCGCGACGCGGAGGAGTTCATGTACATCGCGCATTCGCCTGCGTAGAAGGCCGGCGGCGCATCGTCGCCACCGCCCGGACCGCCATAGCGGAACACGCCGTCTTCCTGCCAGCTTGCCAGGTTGTCCCAGTGGCGCACCTGCACGTCACCGTTCACGGTCAGCTCGGTCTCGAGCCCGCCGAAGCCGTTCTGCAGCGTGCCGATGGGCTGGTTGTGCCAGGCCGAGAAGTTTTCCAGCTGCGCCCAGCTGACCCAGCCGGTGGTGAAGCCGCATTCGGCCGCGCCCGCATCCATGATCTGGCGCGAGAACTCCTCGACCTGGGCCCAGGTTTCCGGCGGCTGCTCGGGGTCGAGGCCGGCAGCCTCGAACACGTCCTTGTTGTAGTACATGATCGGCGTCGACGAGTTGAAGGGCATCGACAGCATGTTGCCCTCGGGGTCGGCGTAGTAGCCGACGACGGCGGGCAGGAAGGCGTCGGGATCGAAGTCCGCGCCGGTGTCTTCCATCAGTTGGTAGACAGGCACGATGGCGCCTTCGGCGGCCATCATGGTGCCGGTGCCGACCTCGAAGACCTGCACGATGTCGGGCTGCTCGCCTGCGCGGAAGGCCGCGATCGCGCCGGTCATCGTCTCGGTGTAGGTGCCGCGGTAGGAGGGCACGACGACGTAGTCGGACTGCATGGCGTTGAAGTCATCGGTGATGCCTTCGAGGATCTCGCCCAGCTCGCCGCCCATGGCATGCCACCAGTCGATCTGCGTCTGCGCCGAGGCGTGCACGCTCAGGGCCATCACGCTTGCGGCGCTGGCCGCAGCGATTTTGCTGAATCTCATCTGTTTCTCCTCCGGCCGGTCGCCCGGCGCTTCTGTCGGTCAGGAAACGAAAGGGGACCCTCGTGGTCGCCCCTCCCGAACGGCGCTTAACGCTCTTGTGTGACAGGTTTGTTACAACCTTGCGCGGATCAGGCCTGACGTTCGGGCAAAAATCAACCAAAAGGTCAAAATGGTTCCGCCGCGTCAGATGCCGCGCGCGGCCGGTCGGATCAGGCGGCCAGTTCGACCCAGACCGGGACGTGATCGGAAGGCTTGTCGCGGCCCCGCACCGCGCTGTCGATGCCGGCATCCTGCATCAGGTCGGCGGCCTGCGGGCTGAGCAGCAGGTGGTCGATGCGGATGCCGTTGTTCCTTTCCCAGGCCCCGGCCTGATAATCCCAGAAGGTGTAGAGCCCGGGCGCCTGCGACCGTGCGCGGATCGCCTCGGTGAAGCCGAGGTTGAGAATGCGCCGGTAGGCCGCGCGGCTTCGGGGCAGGGCCAGCGCATCCTCGCGCCAGATCTCGGGCCTTGCGGCATCCTCGTCTTGCGGGATGATGTTGTAGTCGCCCGCCACCACCAGCGGTTGCTCGCTTGCCAGCAGGGTGCGGGCGTGCCGCTCCATCCGGGCCATCCACGCCAGCTTGTAGTCGTATTTCGGCCCCGGCGCCGGGTTGCCGTTGGGCAGGTAGAGGCCGCAGACCCGCACCGCGTCTTGCGGGCCGATCACGGTCGCCTCGATCCAGCGCGCCTGTTCGTCTGCGTCATCGCCGGGCAGGCCGCGGCTCACGTCTTCCAGCGGCAGTTTCGACAAGATCGCCACCCCGTTGAAGCCCTTCTGGCCATGGGTTTCGACGGCATAGCCGAGGTCTTCGCAGATCTCGCGGGGAAAGCCGCCGTCGACGGACTTGATCTCCTGCAGCAAGGCGACATCGGGCGAAACCTCGCGCAGCCAGTCGCTCAACGCCTCGATCCGGGCCTTGATGCCGTTGATGTTGAATGTCGCGATCTTCATGCCCGCCTCCACCCCGCTGCGATCCGTGCCCTGGCCCCCGTCCCCGCCGGGCTTGCCGGGACTGCCCGCAAAATTCCCGCAATGACCGCAAATTCGCCGCAACCGTTCCACGACGGGGCCATGTCTTGCGCCCATCCATCCCACGCTCGTCCGCGGACAGCAAGATGGGGATGAAATGCCGATCTATACCGACCAGACCATCGCCGGAAACTTCGATCCCGGCGCGCCGCCCGGCCTTCCCACGACGATCGACGTCGTGACGATGGAGATCAACGACGCCAATGGCGACGGGTTCATCCGCCCGTTCAGTGGCGACACGATCAACGGCAGCCTGGTAAACGCGGTCTGGGACGGGGATACGGTCACCATCGACGGCGCCACCATCACCGGCGTGACCTTCTACACCAACGACGGCGGGCGCTACTTCACGCCCTCGGACGGCGCCGTCCTGACCGACGGGGGCACGGCCACGAACGTCACCTTCGTGAGCGTGAGCACGCAGTTCCCGGTCGGCGAACTCGGTCCGCCCTGTTTCGTCGCCGGCACACGGATCAAGGTGCCCGGCGGCACGGTCAGGATCGAGGATCTGCGGATCGGCGATCTGGTCGAGACGCTGGACCATGGCGCCCGGCCGATCCGGTGGGTCGGGCAGCGCACCGTCCCCGCCACCGGCCGCCATGCCCCGATCCGGTTCGAAGCCGGTGCGCTGGGGGATCACGGTGTCGTGATGGTGTCACCGCAGCATTGCGTGATGATCGACGGCTGGCGCACCGAGATGCTGTTCGGCGAGGCCGAGATCCTGTGCCCGGCGCATCTGCTGGTCAACGGCGCCACGATCCGGCCCGTGCCCTGCGCCGCGATCACCTATGTGCACATCATGTTCGACGCGCACGAGATCGTGCTGGCCGAAGGGTTGGCCAGCGAAAGCTTTCTCTTCGGGGCGTATCTGTGCCACGGCTCCAGCGCCCTGCGCGCGGAGATCATGGCGTTCTTCCCCGAGATCATGTTGCGCGGCAGGCCGTCGATGACGGCGGCGCGGCGGATCTTGCGCCGGCACGAGGCGGTGCTGGCGCGGCCCGGGCACGCGGGCGGTCTGGTCCGCGCGGCCTGAGACGCAGGAACCGCCGGGGGCAGGGGTGCGTTGCCTTCTGTCCCTCTGCCCATATCTTGGACCGGGCAGACACAAACCAACCCGAAGGAAACCCACGCATGAAGCCGATCCTTGCCGCCGCCCTGGTGTCCCTGACCGCCGGTGCCGGCCTCGCCACAGCCGACACGCCGCCGCCCGCCGACGCCCAGCCGCTGTCAGCCATCATCGCCGCGGTCGAGGCCGCGCATGACGTGGCCTATGTCGAGGAGGTCGAATGGGACGAAGACGGCTACTGGGAGGTGCAGCTGTATCTGGCGGCAGGCGGCAGGCTCGAGTTGCGCATCGACCCGGTGAGCGGCGAGACGCTGAACTGAGCGCTACATCGAAAACGATGTGCCGCAGCCGCAGGACGAAGAGGCGTTGGGATTGTCGATCGTGAACCGCGCCCCGATCAACTCCTCGCTGAAGTCGATCACGGCATCGGCGAGGAACGGCAGCGAAACGCTGTCGACCACGACCTTCTGGCCGTCGTGTTCCAGCACCAGATCGTCGGCGCCGGGATCGTCGAGCTTGATCTCGTACTGGAACCCCGAGCAGCCGCCGCCCTCGACCGCGACGCGCAGCGCCTTGGCCTCGCCCGAGGCGTCGTTGATCTCGGCCAGCCGGGCGAAGGCACGCGGGGTGACCTTGGGGGGAACGGTCAGGGTGAGAGACATTGGCACGGTCCTTCCGGCGCTGTCGCATTACATGTGACAAGCATATATGAACCGGGCCAAGTCCGACAAGAAGCGGAACCGATGCAATGCGCGCCCCCTATGCCTGCGACCCGACCCTGACCCGCGGACGCCGCGTGCACGAGGAGGAAAGCACGTTCCGCTCGCCGTTCCAGCGCGATCGCGACCGGATCATCCATGCCTCGGCCTTTCGGCGGCTGAAGCACAAGACACAGGTCTTCGTGGAGCATGAGGGCGATTATTTCCGCACCCGCCTGACCCATTCCATCGAGGTGGCACAGGTGGCGCGCACCATCGGGCGGGCACTGGGGCTGGACGAGGACCTGACCGAGGCGGTGGCGCTGGCCCATGACCTTGGCCACCCGCCCTTCGGCCACACCGGCGAGGAGGCGCTGCAGGCGCTGATGGCGCCGCATGGCGGGTTCGACCACAACGCGCAGGCGATCCGCATCGTCACCCATCTGGAGCGGCACTACGCCGATTTCGACGGGCTGAACCTGACCTGGGAAACGCTGGAGGGGATCGCGAAGCACAATGGCCCCGTTGCGCCCGGTCCGGGCGACGGGCCGGTCACAGACCCCGTACCATGGGCGCTGGCCGACTATTGCGCCCACCACGATCTGGAACTGTCCACCCATGCGAGCGCCGAGGCGCAGGTGGCCGCCATCGCCGACGACATCGCCTACAACCATCACGACCTGCACGACGGGCTCAGGGCCGAGCTGTTCTCGACCGACGACCTGGCCGAGCTGCCGATCCTCGACATCTGCTTCGCCGAGGTCGACGAGGCCTATCCGGGCCTCAACTACTACCGCCGCCGCCACGAGGCGCTGCGCCGGTTCTTCGGCGTGCTGGTCGAGGACGTGATCGCCTATGCCGATGCGGAACTGGCCACGCTCGACCCGAAAACCCCCGCCGACATCCGCGGGGCGGGGCGGCCGATCATCCGGTTCTCGACGCCGCTTTTCGAGGATCTCAAGATCATCCGCGCCTTCCTGTTCCAGCGCATGTACCGCGCGCCCGCGGTGATCGAGATGCGCCGCGAGGTGACGGCGGTGATCCACGACCTGTTCCCCCATTTCATGGCCCATCCCCACGAGTTGCCGAAGCAATGGCGCAAGGATGTGGAGGAGGTGACGGACGAAACCGCGCTGGCGCGGCTGGTGTCGGATTACATTTCCGGCATGACCGACCGCTTCGCCCTGCAGACGCATGCGCGCATCTTTGGCACCACCTTCACACAGACCGGAGTATTTACATGAAACGCCTTGCCCTTGCCCTCATCTTCCTCGCCGGGCCGCTGGCCGCGGAATCCTACGACGGGACCTATCAGATCGGCTCCTGCGGCGGCGGCACCCCCGATGGCCGGATGTCGATCGCGGGCGAGCAGATCCAGTTCTGGGAAAGCGCCTGCCGGCTCACCAATCCCGTCCCGGTGCGCGACATGCTCGCCGCGACGCTCTATGACATGGCCTGCAGCGGCGAGGGCGAGACCTGGATGTCGCGCATCTTGCTGATGCCCGGCTTCGACAGCGATCTGATCTTGCTGCGCGAGGGGCTGGTGGTCGAATATCAACGCTGCAATTGACCGCGCGCGGCTGCGTGATACACCCCGCGCGATGACCGCAGGGGTAGGCTCATGACGCTGTTCGCCGATATTCACGCCGCAACTCTCGCCGCGCTCGACGCGATGGAGGCCGAGGGCACGCTGCCGCCCGGCCTCGACCGGTCGCAGGTGGCGGTGGAACCGCCGCGCGACCCGGCCCATGGCGACATGGCGACGAACGCCGCGATGGTCCTGGCCAAGCCCGCCGGGATGAAGCCGCGCGACATCGCGACCGTACTGGCCGGGAAGCTGGCCGCCGACCCGCGCATCACCGGGGCCGAGGTGGCGGGGCCGGGGTTCCTGAACCTGCGGCTGACGCCAGAGGCCTGGCGCGGCGTGATCGCCGCCATCCTGGCCGATCCCGCCGCCTATGGCCGGTCGGACATGGGGCAGGGGCGGCGGGTCAACGTGGAATACGTCTCGGCGAACCCCACCGGTCCGTTGCATGTGGGCCACACGCGCGGCGCGGTCTTTGGCGATGCGCTGGCCTCGCTTCTCGCCTTCACCGGGCATGAGGTGACGCGGGAGTACTACATCAACGACGGCGGCGCGCAGGTCGACGTGCTCGCACGGTCGGTCTACCTGCGCTATCTCGAGGCACATGGGCAGGAGGTCGCCTTTGCCGACGGCACCTACCCGGGCGACTACCTGATCGAGGTCGGGCAGGCGTTGAAGGCGGCGGTCGGCGACAGGTTCGTCGACACCGGCGAACAGCTCTGGCTGGAGGAGATCCGCGACTTTGCGACGGCCAGGATGATGGACCTGATCCGCGAGGATCTGGCCGCGCTCGGCGTCGCGATGGACGTGTTCTATTCCGAGAAATCGCTCTACGGCACCGGCCGGATCGAGGCCGCGCTGGCGGATCTGCGCGGCAAGGGCCTGATCTACGAGGGCGTGCTGGAGCCGCCGAAGGGCAAGACGCCCGAGGATTGGGAGCCGCGTGAGCAAACCCTGTTCCGGTCCACCGATTTCGGCGACGACGTCGACCGCCCGGTGATGAAGTCGGACGGCGCCTGGACCTATTTCGCCCCCGACATCGCCTATCACTACGACAAGATTTCAAGGGGTTACGACGAGCTGATCGACATCTTCGGCGCCGATCACGGCGGCTATGTCAAGCGGATGAAGGCGGCCGTCGCGGCGCTGTCGGACAGCCGCGTGCCGCTTGACATCAAGCTGACGCAGCTGGTGAAGCTCAAGCGCGGCGACGAGGAACTGAAGATGTCCAAGCGCGCCGGCACCTTCGTGACGCTGCGCGACGTGGTGGAGATGGTGGGGTCGGACGTCACCCGCTTCGTGATGCTGACGCGCAAGAACGACGCGCCGCTCGACTTCGACGTTGAAAAGGTGCGCGAGCAATCAAAGGACAATCCGGTCTTCTACGTCCAGTATGCGCACGCGCGCATCCAGTCGGTGCTGCGCCGCGCCGCCGAGGCGGGCGTGGCGCCTGGCGGGGCCGAAGACCTGTCGAGCATCGCCGATCCGGCGGAACTGGCGCTGGTGGCCAAGCTTGCCGAATGGCCGCGCCTGGTCGAAAGCGCGGCCCAGACCCACGAGCCGCACCGCATCGCCTTCTACCTCTACGACCTGTCCTCGGAATTCCACGCGCTGTGGAACAAGGGCAACGCCGAGGCGCATCTGCGTTTCCTGCAAGAGGACGATCCGGCCACAACCCGGGGAAAACTGGCCCTGATCCGGTCCGTGGCCGTTGTCATTTCGAACGGTCTTGGTATTCTTGGGGTCACTCCGGCCGACAAGATGTGAGGCGAGACAGACCTTACGCTGGCCGATCCGGACAGGCACAAGCCCCGGCGCCCCAGGCGCCGACAAGAAGGGGCGCAAGGGCAGGCATGGCAGGCTATGGCGGATATCGATTATTTCGGTGATGACGACGCGTATGGCGCGTCGCGTGGCTATGGGTCGCAAGATGCGGCGCAACCGGGGCCGGCCGGGCAGCCCCGGATCGGCGCGCTGGTCAACTGGGCCGGGGCGATGGTGTCGCTGGGTCTGGTGATCGGCATGGTGGTCTGGGCGGTGCAACTGACGATGCGCGACGTGTCGGGTGTGCCGGTGATCCGCGCGCTCGAGGGGCCGATGCGGGTGGCGCCCGCCGATCCCGGCGGCATCCAGGCCGAGCATCAGGGCCTCGCCGTCAATCGCCTCGCCGAAGGGGCCGAGGCCGCGCCGGTGCCCGACCGGCTTGTTCTTGCGCCGCCGCCCGTGAACCTCGAACAGGTCGCGCTGGCCTCCGCCTCCGTGTCCGACCCGGAGCCGGCCCCCGAGGCGGAGCCGGAGGTGACGCCGGCGGCGGCCAATAGCCAGACGCAGGCCCTGATCGACCGGCTGATCGCCAGCGCCGATCCGCTCTCGGCCCGCACGCAAGCCCGCGATGCCGCCCCGCCCGCAGCGGTCGCGGACGCCGCGTTGCCGGAGGTGGCCGAGGAGACGCCGGCCTTCGACATCATCCCGGCCTCGGTGCCCGGTGTCGCCCGCTCGTTCCGTCCGCCGGAACGGCCCGGTGCGCTCGCCGCGCGCAGCCTCGCGACACCCGAGATGGCCAGCGCCTCTGCCGTGGGGGTGGAGGATCTCGATGCCGACTCGCTGCACGAAGGCACGCGGCTGGTGCAGCTTGGCGCCTTCGACAGTCTGGACATCGCGCGCGCCGAGTGGGACCGGCTGACCGAGCGTTTCCCCGACTATTTCGCCGGTCGCGCGCGGGTGATCCAGGAAGCAAGCTCCGGCGGGTCGGCCTTCTACCGCTTGCGCGCGCACGGGTTCGAGGATCTTGCCGCCTCGCGCCGGTTCTGCGCCGTTCTGGTGGAAGAAAACGCGCCCTGCATTTCCGTGACGGTCAGGTAGGTCGGGCCGTGTCGGGCCTGTCCGCCACCATCCTCGGCTGTGACGGCCCACGCCTGTCGCCTGACGAGGCGCGGTTTTTCTCCGAGGCGCAGCCTTGGGGCTTCATCCTGTTCGCCCGCAACATCGAGGACCCGACGCAGCTGTTGGCGCTGACCTCGGACCTGCGCGCCGCCGTGGGGCGTGACGCCCCGATCCTGATCGACCAGGAAGGGGGGCGGGTGCAGCGCATGCGCGCGCCCTACTGGCGGCAATGGCGCCCGGCGCTGGACCAGATGGCGCAGGCCGGCCCGCTACGGGCGGCGCGGGCCATGCGGTTGCGCGCCCGGATCATCGCGCATGAGCTGCGCAGCGTCGGCATCGACGTGAACTGCATGCCGCTGGCCGACGTGGCGCGCGACACCACCCACCCGATCTTGCGCAACCGGCTTTACGGCACCGAGCCCGACACAGTGATCGGCGCGGGCCGCGCCGTGGCTGACGGGCTGATGGCGGGCGGGGTGCTGCCGGTGCTGAAGCACCTGCCGGGCTACGGTCTGGGCGAGGTCGACAGCCACCTGACCCTGCCGCGCGTCACCGCGCCCCTCGACGAACTGAAGCGCGTCGATTTCGCCGCCTTCCGCCCGCTGGTGCACCTGCCCCTGGGGATGACGGCGCATATCGTCTACGAGGCCCTGGAGGATGATCTGCCTGCCACGCTGTCGCCCGCGATGATCGCGCTGATCCGCGACGAGATCGGGTTTCAGGGCGCGCTGATGACCGACGACCTGTCGATGGGCGCGCTGCCCGGCCCGATCGGGCAGCGCGCGGCGCGCGCGCGCGCGGCGGGCTGCGATCTGATCCTGCACTGCAACGGCGAGCGGGACGAGATGGCGGCCGTGGTGGCAGCGGCCGGCGTGCTCGACGGTGCCGCCCTGACCCGGACGGAGGCGGCACTGGCCCGGCGCTGCACCCCCGACCCGCTTGACATCGAGCGGGCCGAGGCCGACCTTGCCGACCTTCTGGACGGAGAGGTCTATGGCTGACCGGCCCATTGCCGCCAATGACGCCGACGCCGATTGGGATGCCGTCGCCGCGCGGCGCGCGGCCGAGGCGCTGATCGTCGACGTGGACGGGTTCGAGGGGCCGCTCGACCTGCTGCTGACGCTGTCGCGCACGCAGAAGGTGGACCTGCGCCGGATCTCGATCCTGCAGCTGACCGAGCAGTACCTGGTCTTCATCGAGCAGGCCCGCACGCTCAGGATCGAACTGGCCGCCGATTACCTTGTGATGGCGGCCTGGCTCGCCTTCCTGAAATCGCGGTTGCTGCTGCCGCCCGACCCGAGCGAGGAGGGGCCTTCGGGCGAGGAGATGGCGGCCTATCTCGCCTTCCAGCTCGAGCGGCTGGCGGCGATGCGCGATTGTGCCGCCAAGCTGATGGCGCGCGACCGGCTGATGCAGGACCGCTTTCCCCGCGGCGCCTCGGAGGAGGTGACGACGGCGCGCCGGATCACCTATACCGCGGGCCTGATCGACCTGATGCAGGCCTATGCGCGCATCCGCACCCGCGACGACTTCCGCCCCTATGTGATGGACCGCGATCATGTGCTGACCATGGAGGAGGCGCTGGACCGTATGCGCGGGCTGATCGGCTACGCCGGCGACTGGACCGACCTGATGAGCTACCTGCCCGACGGCTGGCTGCTCGACCCCAGGCGCCGCCGGTCGGCCACCGCCGCCAATTTCGCCGCCGCGCTGGAACTGGCCAAGGCGGGCCGGGTCGAGATCCGCCAGACCGAGACCTTTTCCGCCATCGAACTGCGCCGCAGGGACGAGAGATGACCGAGGCGGCCGATCCTCGCGGCGACAGCCTGTTCCGCGCGCCACCGCTGGCCGAACAGGAGCGCATGGTGGAGGCGATGCTGTTCGCCGCCTCGCAGCCGCTGAGCGTGGCCGAGATGGCGGCGCGCATGCCCCACGGCTCCGACCCGGCCGAGGCGGTGCAGCTGCTCCGCCGCCGCTACGAGGGGCGGGGGGTGCAGGTGACCCGCGTGGGCGACGCCTGGGCGATCCGCACGGCCGCCGACCTCGGCTTCCTGATGGCGCGCGAGACGGTGGAGACGCGCAAGCTCAGCCGCGCCGCGATCGAGACGCTGGCGATCATCGCCTATCACCAGCCCGTCACCCGCGCCGAGATCG